>Ga0213870_1000411_pt1 | contig 20737 bp, 31 predicted proteins | sample WICALVC2017_Meta_FD_160119 | JGI IMG/M metagenome (GOLD analysis project Ga0213870, IMG submission 160119) | Freshwater microbial communities from subterranean cave lake in Wind Cave National Park, South Dakota, United States - WICALVC2017 | ecosystem: Environmental > Aquatic > Deep subsurface >... | reverse complement strand
GGCGCGCATGCTTTTTAAACATATTCAAACCCTCAACCAGCACGGTCCCATCCTTGATAGATATCCTTAAAACCTTCCCGGTTTTGCCGCGATCCTTGCCCCCCCTAATTTGAATTGTATCGCCTTTGTGGATACGCATGCTAATTTATTTGCGAATAGTTGCGAATTATTACTGCGAATATTCGCGTTAAAATTCGCAAATATTTGCACTAGTCATTCGCATGTTATACTACTTCCTCCGCCATTCCGAAAATAGTTTCAAAACCTTTTTCTCTGATCTCTCGCGGGATAGGCCCAAAAATTCTGGTTGCGCGCGGCTCGCGCTTATCGTCAATCAGTACTACGGCGTTTTCGTCGAAACGGATTTGGGAACCGTCTTTGCGACGCAAGGGATTTCGCGTTCTCACCACCACCGCTTTCACAATATCTTTCTTCTTAACCGTTTTGCGCGGCTCTGCTGTCTGAACTGAAGCAATAATAATTTCGCCAATGCGCGCATAGCGCTTACGGCTGCCGCCCAAAATTCTAAAACACCGGACGAGCTTGGCGCCGGAATTATCTGCGACTTTGATTACGGAACGTTCCTGTAACATAATTTGGTGAATTAGTTATTTTGTTAATTGGTTAATTAGTTTTGTTTCCAACTAACTAATTCACTAATCAACTAATTAACTTTTCCCATTATTCTCCAACGCTTCTCCTTACTTATCGGCCTTGTTTCTTGAATCACTACTTTATCGCCTGTCTTATATTCATTCTTTTCGTCATGAGCTTTAAACCGCGAAGTTATTTTATAGTACTTCGCGTATTTCGAATGTTTTCTCCAATACGTTACCGCCACCACTCTGGTCTTAACCATTTTATCGGAAACAATAATTCCTTGTAATCGCCTCCCTTTTTTACTGTTTGATTTTTGTTCCATCGCAATATTTTTTTATTTAGCCTGCGCTAATATGGTTAGAATCCGAGCGATCGCCCTTTTAACTTTTTTAATTTCCTTAACGTTCTTGACTTTGCCGGCCACTAAATCGGCTTTAAGCGACCACAATCTGTCGCGATATTCGGTGAATTCCTTGTGTAACTCCCCCTTGGGTTTTGCTTTTAATTGTTCAAAAATTTCTTTGTCTTTCATGATGCGTTGTTATCTTCTTCACTTACTCACAATCCTAGTCTTAACCGGCAGCTTGAAACCCGCCAGGCGCAATGCCTCCCTCGCAATTGCCGGCTCGAGTCCATCAACTTCAAAAATTATCCTGCCCGGCTTAACCGGAAAAACATAATGATCCACCGCACCCTTGCCGCCACCCATAGTGATCTCTGGCGGCCGCCGAGTTACGGGCTTATCGGGAAAAATGCGGATCCACAGCTTACCCTCGCGCTTTACCGAATTAGTAATCGCTCGACGCGCGGCTTCAATCTGTTTAGAATTTACCCAGGCAGAACTTTCGGCTTTAAGACCAAAATTGCCAAAAGCGAGCGTGGTGCCGCGCGTTTCAATCTGACGATAGCGTGAACGTCCCTTCTGCCATTTTCTATGCTTTACTTTTTTAGGGATTAACATTTTGGTTAATTAGTTAACGGGTTAATTAGTTACTTAGTTTACCAATTCACCAATTAACTAATTCACTAATTAACTCATCAACTTTCTTTATTAAACACCTCGCCCTTATATATCCAAACTTTCACACCCACCGTTCCGTAAGTATTAAAAGCAGTGGCCTCTCCATAATCAATGTTGGCGCGTAACGTTTGTAAGGGCAGTTTACCTTTCGACAAAACTTCGCGACGGGAAATCTCTACGCCATCAACACGACCGGAAAGTTTAATTTTGGCCCCTTGCGCCTCCTTATTTTGCATAATTAAATCAAGGTATTTTTTCATGGTACGGCGTGCGCGCAAGCGCTTTTCTAAATCCCAGGCTATGGATTGCGCTATGTAAGCCGCCGAAATCTCCGATCTTTTAAGCTCTTCAACGTTAAGACTAATGGAGGTTTTTTGATTGCCCTGACCGCGCTCGCGATAGAGTTTCTTGAGGCGCTGATCGATTGCTCTCGAGAGATCTTCGATGCCCTTGCCGCCGCGGCCGATGACGAGTCCCGGACGCGCAACCTTTAAAAATATCTTAAAAGTATTATCGGCGGCTCGCTCGATTTCGATCCTGACAATGCCGGCGCTAGCGATTTTATCGCGCACGGTTTTCCGAATAATCATATCCTCCTCCAGCTGACTTCTAAAACCCTTTTTGGGCCACCAACGGCTGCGCCAATTCTCAATGATGCCCAACCGCAGTGAATATGGCCTAATTTTCTGTCCCATGGTGTGTCATTTGATTCGCACTAGTCATTCGCGTGTTAAACGCTCTTCCTTTGAAAAATCCTCTTCAAGAAACCGACCTTTTCTTTGGGCTTTTCGGCTTTAATCTCGGTCATTTTTGGCTTAACTTCTTTCCTCTTTTTCTCTTTCTTTTCTTTCTTGGGCGGCGGTATGATGGTAAATCTCGGCTCGGCTGTTTTTGCGGCGGAGGTTAAAACCAATGTTATATGACTCATCTTCTTATGAATAGGCGTGGTTCGGCCCATGGCGCGCGGCAAGGAACGCTTAAGTATTGGACCTTGATCAACGCGAACTGCCCCAATCGTGAGCTCGTTGGGATTAAGCTTCTGGTTATTCTTCGCATTGGCTACGGCTGAACGCAAAAGCTTAAGGAGTACCCGGCTCGCGCGTTGATTCCTAAGCAAAAGCTGGGCCTCGGCTTCATTCACTCTTAAACCCCTAAGCGTGCTTGCTAAAAGCCGCACTTTGCGCGGCGCGATATGGAGATAATTAAGTTGGGCAATTTGTTGAGCCATGGTTCATTGTTAATTGGTTAGTTGGTGCATTAGTTAATTAGTTTTCGCTCCAATTAACCAATTCACTAATCCACTAATTAACTATTTCTTGGTTTCCGGTTTCGCCTCGGTAGATGACTTCGCTTTTTCTACCTCCGCCTGTTTCTGAGACGCCTCGAGTTCTCTTTGCATCTTGCCGCCGTGTTTCACAAATTTGCGCGTGGGCGCAAATTCTCCAAGGCGATGACCAACCATTTCCTCTCTTATGGTTATTTCAATAAAATTTTTCCCGTTATGAACGCCAAAAGTAAAGCCAACCATCTCGGGCGCGATTTCAGAATGCCGTGACCAGGTTTTGATTACGGTTTTGTCGCCCGGCTTTCCGCCAGAGGCGGATCCGCCTGCCTGCGCAGGCAGGCCTTGGGCGGACAAATTAGCTATTTTCTTTAATAGCTTTGGGTCTACGTATGGGCCTTTTTTGGAACTTCTGCTCATATAATATAATAGCGACACTAATTACGAATTCACTCGAATCTACGAATAATATAAGACATTCGCGTCATTCGTGTCTCATTCGTATATTGGTGTCGGTTTATCTAACTTTTGGCCTTCTTTGTAAGATAAATTTGCTTGACCATTTCTTCTTATTGCGCGTCTTGTGTCCGCCGGTAACCTTGCCCCATAATGTTTTGGGTCGCTTGGTGCCCCTGGGCTGACGGCCTTCGCCGCCGCCGTAAGGATGATCGACGGGATTCATGGCTGTGCCGCGAACCGTGGGCCTCACGCCCAGCCAGCGGGAACGGCCGGCTTTGCCGATATTTATCAAATTATAATCAGGATTGGAGACTTGACCAATCGAAGCTAGGCCGTTTCCCCAAACCCTGCGCACCTCCTTGGAAGATAATTTAATAATTGAATGTTTGCCTTCGTGAGCTAAAACCTCTGCATATGAGCCGGCGGAACGAGCCAGCTTACCGCCGCCTCCGGGGTTGAGTTCAACGTTATGAATAAGATAGCCGACCGGAATATTTTTAATCGGCAGACGATTGCCAGCCTTAAGAGGCGCCCGCTCGGCGGTAATTATTTCATCGCCGACTTTAAGATCCTTGGCCGCCAAAATATAACTGTGTTCGCCGTCTTTGTAGACAATTAGAGCAATAAAGGCGCTTCGATACGGATCATATTCTAGTGATAGAACTTCAGCCGGAACATTAAACTTGTTCTGCTTAAAATCAACGATGCGGTAGAGCTTCTTGAGGCCGCCGCCTTGATGCCGCACGGTAATCACGCCGCGGCTGTTCCGGCCGGAATGCGCCTTGAGGCGCACCGTAAGCGCCTTGTATGGATCGGTTTCGGTCACGACTCCCCGGTACGGAATCGTTGTCATCTGCCTGCGTGATGGAGTTGTGGGCTTGTAGATCTTCATGCTAATGACTAGTGCGAATATTTGCTAATTATGGTGCGAATACTATTTTATAATTTCCATTCGCACACAATTCGCAAACATTCGCATATTCATTCGTGTATCATTAATGCGGTAAGATATCCAATTTCTGTCCCGCTTTTAATGTCACCACTGCTTTTTTATACCCCGGCTTTGTTCCGACGCTACGACCTAAACGCCGCTGTTTTGGTTTGATGTTTATGATATTTACATCCTCTACATCAACTTTATAAGTAGCTTGGATGATTTTTTTAATTTCCGGTTTGGTGGCTTTACGGTCGACTAAAAACATATACTTTCCCAAGGTGCTTATGTCTGTCGCCTTTTCACTCACGATTGGATGTTTTACTAAAAATCGGTTTGTCATGCTAATTTATTTGCCAATACTCGCGAATTATTACTGCGAATAGTTTCCATGCGAATAAATTTGCCAATTACTGCGAATCTTAACGCGAATATTCGCATATAATTAGCGTCCATTCGTACTAGTCATTCGCATGCTACTTAATCTCTGGTACCGCATCTTTATCTATCAAAACATTCTTATATTTCAGCAAATCCTCGACGCTAATGGAAGCTGCATTTAAGGCCTTAACGTTGGGAATATTAGCCGAGGCCCTCCAGATTTCTTTAGTTCCCGGCGCCGGGACCAAAAGCGCTGACAAATTCTTAACTCCTGGCGGCTTTTTGAAAAACTTTTGGAGCTTGGCAGCCAACTCTTTGGTTTTATACGAAACTAATTTCAAAGAATCAATAATCATGAGCTCATGATCAGCTAGTTTTTTGGAAAGCAGGCTGAATAAGGCCGCGCGCTTCATTTTTTTATTAATCTTTTTTTCGAAAACTTTCTCGCTCGAGGGGCCGTGAGTCACGCCGCCGCCGCGCCATAAGGGCGAGCGGATTGAACCATGGCGAGCGCGGCCAGTACCTTTCTGACGCCAGGGCTTTCTACCGCCGCCCCGAACCTCACCCCGGCCCTTTACGTGAGCAAGCGGCTTCCGCCGATTGGACATCTGCGCCTGGAACGCCTGATAGACTAAATCCGGATTCCATTTTTTGCCAAAAATGGTATCTGGCAAGTCAATCGTGCCTTTGGTTTCGCCATCTAAATTATAAACAGGGATTTTCATCTTTAGTAATTAGTAATTGTTAATTGGCAATTTAGAAATTGAATCTAACTATTATTTACTAATTACTAATTTTCCACCTTTGTTTCCTGGTACTGCCCCGCGCAGAAGTAAAATTTTTTTCTCGGCGTCAACTCCGACAATCTTAATATTTTTGACGCTAACGCGCACGCCGCCCATTCTGCCGGCCATGCGCCTGCCCGGCAAAACTCTCTGCGGAGCCGTGCTCCCAATCGAGCCTGGCGCTCGATAACGATTCTTCTGGCCGTGGGTTTTTGGGCCGCCGGAAAAGCCGTGACGCCTGACTACGCCCGCGAAACCCTTGCCTTTTGATGTACCGCTCACTTTAACCAAATCGCCGGCTTTAAAAGCTTGAATTTCTGCGCCCGGATCAAGCTGAATTAACGTCGCGCCAAGCGCTTCGTCATCTTTGAAAATCTGGGTCATATTCAGCTTTGTGCCTTTAATAATCATATTCCTTCTGATTTAAAAATAACCGCTGGATCGCGGTTACTTTTATACCCTGATCAGCTTGCCAATTCTACACCATTTTGATTTCAATATCAACCCCGGCTGGCAAATTCAATCTCGAAAGCGAATCAATAATCCCTTGATTGGGATTAATGATGTCAACCAGGCGCTTGTGGATCCGAAGTTCGAATTGTTCTCTCGAATCTTTGTGCACGAACGTGGAACGATTAACCGTGTATTTTTTTATCTCTGTGGGAAGGGGTATTGGGCCAATCACCTCGGCATCGTGCCTTTTCGCGGTCTCAATAATTTGGCGGCACGAACTGTCTATAAGCTTATGGTCATAAGCTTTTATCCGCAATCGCAGTTTTTCTTTTTCAATGTCCTTGCGTGCCATGCTAATGACTAGTGCGAATACTCGCGAATCTTAGCGCGAATATTCGCATATCATTCGCAAACATTCGCAAATCAATTCGCATGATACTAGGCCGTGATTTTGGTGACTACTCCCGCGCCCACCGTCTTACCGCCTTCGCGAATGGCAAATCGCTGTTTTTCTTCCAAGGCCACTGGCGCAATTAGCTTTATATGGACATTCACGGTATCACCCGGCATTACCATTTCCGTGCCTGCCGGCAAAGTGACTTCGCCGGTTACATCGGTGGTGCGTACATAGAACTGCGGCTTATAACCCTTGAAGAACGGCGTGTGCCGGCCGCCTTCCTCTTTGGAAAGCACATATACTTCGGCGTCAAATTCAGTATGAGGATTTACCGAACCCGGCTTGGCAATAACTTGACCCCGCTCCACGTCTTCTTTTTTGAGACCACGGAGTAGGATGCCGACGTTGTCGCCAGCACGGCCCTCGTCAAGCAGTTTATTAAACATTTCAATGCCGGTAACCACTGTTTTTTGGGTTGGTTTGAGACCTATAACCTCAACTTCCTCGTTGATTTTAACCAAACCCCGCTCCGCCCGTCCGGTTACAACGGTGCCGCGGCCTTCAATCGAGAAAATGTCCTCTATGGGCATCAGGAACGGCTTCGAGATATCCCTGACCGGCTCTGGAATGTATTCGTCGAGCGCTTTAACCAAATCCAAAATCGGTTTGGCATTCGGATCGTCAACTGATTTAACTTCTAAGGCCTTTAAGGCTGAACCGCGGATGATAGGAGTCTTGTCTCCGGGAAATTCATACTTCTTTAAAAGTTCCCGGACTTCGGATTCCACGAGGTCAACCAGTTCCGGGTCGTCAACCTGATCAACCTTGTTTAAGAAAACTACGACTGCAGGCACGCCCACTTGGCGCGCGAGAAGGATGTGTTCTCTAGTCTGGGGCATTGGCCCGTCAGCTGCGGAAACAACGAGAATGGCGCCGTCCATCTGGGCTGCGCCGGTAATCATGTTTTTGATGTAGTCAGCGTGTCCGGGCGCGTCAATGTGCGCGTAGTGGCGCTTTTCAGACTCATATTCCGAGTGATGCAAGGCAATGGTAATGCCGCGGGCTTTTTCTTCCGGAGCATTATCAATGTCATCCACCGACTCCTCCTTTTTTGCAAAGCCTTTTAAAAATAAAATATGCGTCAAAGCCGCGGTCAAAGTAGTCTTGCCGTGATCCACGTGACCGATAGTGCCGACATTTAAATGCGGCTTAGTTCTCTGAAATTTTTCCTTTTCTGCCATATTTCTCAACCGCGACACTAATATACGAATTCACACTAATTTACGAATATTTATTCGTACGATTCGGGTGTCATTCGTAATTGGTGTCGCTTGCTTTTTTCTCGACTCAAAACAAGGTAATACCTATTCTATTCCAAGCCCATAAACCCTGTCAAGTACCCTGTTAATAACAGGTCGCTCGCACTCTTTCTCGCAAAACGCTAAAAAATCCCAGCGAGATTTTTTCGCTCGTTGTCCTCGGCACCCTCGCTCCGACCGCAGTCGGATTAGTCGGCCGAGGACCCAAGCGCAGTTCCGCCGCTGGGCGGAACAAGCGTGCTTTGAAGAAAGAATATGAGCGACTATTTCTTGCCTTCTATAATAAGTTGCGCCACGCTATTCGGCACTTCCTCGTAATGTGAGAATTCCATTGTAAAATTCCCTCTCCCCTGTGTCATGGAGCGCAGTTTAGTCGCGTAGCCGAACATTTCAGAAAGCGGCACTTTAGCGTCAACGACTTTGATGCTGCCAATTCTGTCGGCTAAAGATTCAATGCGGCCGCGCTTGGAACTCAAATCTCCTGTTATGTCGCCTAAAAATTCCTGGGGCATAAGCACTTGTATTTTCATAATCGGCTCAAGTATCACCGGCTTGGCGCGTTTGGCGCCTTCCTGAAAAGCGATTGAGCCCGCGATTTTAAAAGCCATTTCCGAAGAGTCAACTTCGTGATACGAGCCGTCATAGAGCGTGACCATAACATCGGTCATCGGATAGCCCGCAACCACGCCTTTATCCATTGCTTCCTTCACGCCTTTCTCGACCGCCGGAATAAATTCCTGCGGAATCACGCCGCTTTTAATGTCATTTACAAATTCAAAGCCCTGGCTGCGTTCCATGGGCTCGACTCTCACCCGCACATGTCCGTACTGCCCCCGGCCGCCGGACTGCCGGATGTATCTGCCTTCGGCCTCGGCTTCGGCTCTCACGGTTTCCTTGTAAGCCACCTGGGGCCGGCCGACGTTGGCACCGACAGAGAATTCCCTTTTCATCCGGTCCACGATAATTTCCAAATGAAGTTCGCCCATGCCGGAGATAATCGTTTCCCCGGTCTCCTGATCGCCGGCAACCCTGAAAGTCGGGTCTTCCTCGGTGAGCCGTTTCAAAGCCATGCCCATTTTCTCCTGGTCAACTTTGGTTTTGGGCTCAATGCGCACCGAAATAACCGGCTCCGGAAAAATAATTTTTTCTAAAATTATTGGGTTTTCTGGATCGCAAAGCGTGTCCCCGGTAGTTGTGCCTTTGAGCCCTACGATCGCGCCAATGTCGCCGGCCGGAACCTCTTCGGCTTCTTCCCTTTGGTTCGCATGAAGCCGCACAATGCGGCCCACGCGCTCCTGCGTATTTTTAGTTGAATTCGAAATATAACTGCCGCGTGTGAGTACCCCGGAATAAACTCTGAAGAAAGTAAGTGAGCCCACAAAGGGATCGGCCGCAATTTTAAAAGCCAAAGCCGCAAAGGGTTCTTCGTCCTTTGGATGGCGATGCAGCGGCGCGCCGGTTTTCGCATCAAAACCTTTAACCGGAGGCAGATCAGCCGGTGAGGGCAAATAATCCACCACCGCGTCCAATACTAATTGCACGCCTTTGTTCTTTAAAGCCGACCCCGTGAGCACGGGAATGATTTTTACGGCAATGGTGGCTTTACGCAAAACTTTTTTAAGAGTCAAGAGATCCGGCTCCTTGCCTTCAAGATACTCGTGCAGTAATACATCATCCTGCTCAACGATTTTTTCTATAAGTTCGTGTCGCCGTTTTTTGGCTGCCTCGAGAAAATTTTGAGGGATTTCCTTCTCGACAACTCTCTCCCCTTTTTCGCCCTCAAAATAATAAGCTTTCATGCGCAATAGATCGATCAACCCCTCGAAGGAGCTTTCAAGGCCAATCGGAATCTGAAGCGGCACGGCATTGGGATTTAAGCGTTCTTTAATCGACTGCAGGCTGTTTTCAAAGCTCGCGCCCATACGATCCAGTTTGTTGATAAAACACAATCTGGGCACGCCGAACTCATCAGCATACCTCCAGTTGGTCTCGGACTGCGGTTCTACCCCTGCCACGCCGTCAAAAACAACGACCGCGCCGTCTAAGACGCGCAAACTGCGCTTCACCTCAGCCGTAAAATCAATATGCCCAGGGGTGTCAATCAAGTTAATGCGATATTCAAAATCTTTCTTTGTCGCTTGCCTGCCCGCCGTAGCCTCGGCGGAGGCGGGTCCCTTGTCGCTTGTCCCTACATAAGTCGGTATCCAGAAACAAGTAGTCGCCGCCGCCGTAATAGTGATACCGCGCTCGCGTTCCTGTTCCATCCAATCCATGACCGTATCGCCGGTGTGTACCTCACCGATCTTATGCGCAACCCCAGTATAAAAAAGCACCCGCTCGGAAACAGTTGTTTTACCGGCGTCGATGTGGGCGATAATGCCGATGTCGCGGACTTTTTCGATTGGATATGCTCTCGGCATAGGTTACAAAATTACAAATTCTTACAAACTAAACTTAAGCCCCTTACTTGAAAATCTAGCTAGAATTCCCAGCTTAAGCTTTCTAGCCCTTAAATAAGTATAAAGCTGTTTGATGTCTTGAATCGAAAATTGATCTCCACGCTTTACCTCTAAAATTATTTTATCGTCAATTAAAAAATCACAAACTGCGCGTCCTATTTTCTCTCCTTGAAATAAGAGCGGGATAAAGACCTGTTCCTGAAATTCTACATTTAATTTCTTTAAAAGTTTAGCAATCGCCTTTTGATAATAAATTTCACGATAGCTATAACCTAATTCATTAAACACCTCAAAAAGCACGCCTACAATTTTGTAACTCAGATCAGGATATACGACCTTATCATCTTTATTCATATCACATTCGTCCAAGCTCGCCCGTAATTTGTAAATTTGTATTTATTCGTACTTTTGTAACTTCCTTACCAGCTAAAGTGCGCAAACGCCCTGTTCGCTTCCGCCATTCTGTGAGTATCTTGTTTCTTCTTGATAGCCGCGCCTTCGTTTTTCGAGGCCGCTAAAATTTCTTCGGCCAATTTTTGCGCCATGGGTTTGCCTTTTTTGGAGCGCGCTGCCGTGATTATCCAGCGTGCGGCGAGCATGAACTTGCGCGCGGCGCGCACCTCGCGCGGCACTTGGTAATTGGCGCCGCCGATTCTCCTCGAAGTAACTTCAACTGACGGCGCGGCGTTCTCAAGCGCTTTTTCAAAAACCGGGAGCGGCTCCTGCTTGGTCTGCTTTTGAATAGTGTCGAAAGCGCCGTAAAAAACCTTTTCCGCCACGCTCTTTTTCCCTGCTCCCATGAGATAGTTAATAAAACGCCCGACGGCGACGCTTTTATATTTTAAATCCGGCTCGTGATTGCGTTTGTAGTTACGTTTTTTCCTCATGTTCGCTTCGCTCCATCAGCGAATATCGAATCAGTTACGAATAAACGAATTCGTAAATTCGAAATAGATTCGTTGTTCGTTGATTATTCCGCTTTTGGTTTCTTTGCTCCATACCCCGACCGCTGTTGCTTTCTCCCTTCCACGCCTCCCGCATCAAGCACGCCCCTCACAATATGATAGCGCACGCCCGGCAAATCCTTGACTCGGCCGCCGCGCACCACCACCACCGAATGTTCCTGCAAATTATGTCCCTCGCCCGGAATATAAGCAGTAATTTCCATGCCATTGGTGAGCCGCACGCGGGCGACTTTCCTTAATGCCGAATTAGGTTTCTTGGGGGTAGTGGTAAAAACCTTTAAGCAAACTCCTCTCTTAAAAGGCGAGGATGAATCAACCGGCCTGTTTTTAAGGTAATTGAAATAACGGCGCAAAGCCGGCGCCTTGGCTTTATAGGCTGTTTTTTCTCTGCCCTTTTTAATTAATTGTCGGATAGTAGGCATCTTATCTTAAAAAAACTAACCAGCGACGTATAGCCACTAGTATTACGAATACTAGCAGGAACGATGAGGTAGCGTCAAATATCTCTAGAAAATCAAGTCGGTGCCCGTAATTAAGCGGAAGAGATTTCGAATAATTGGAATCATAAAATTAAGGCCTCGGAAGGCTATCAAGAATAACAAAATGTAAAATCCGTAACGCATCAAAAATCCCCGCAACTCATATAACCTGTCTGGGAGCAAGGCAAAAAGTATATTTGATCCGTCTAAGGGCGGGATTGGTATCAGATTAAATATCGCTAGAGCAATATTTATGAGCACGATAATTTGGAAAAGTATCACGAAAGCGCTGATTGGGCCGGGGATCGTTACTGAGGTTAAAATTCTAATGGAAACGCCGAAAACGAGGGCCAGAAAGAGATTGCTTAATGGCCCGGCGGCACCAATAAGTCCGGCCCCGGTTTTCGGATTCTTGAGATTTAACGGATTATAAGGAACCGGCTTAGCCCAGCCGAAGACTGGGCCGCCTAAATAAAATAAAAATAGCGGCAGCAAAAAGGAGCCGATTGGATCCAGATGTTTCAGCGGATTTAAAGTCAGACGGCCGGCATCTTTGGCAGTCGTGTCACCAAGACGCAGGGCCACCGCGCCGTGCGCGATCTCATGGATTATGACCGAGAAAATCAAAACCGCAAGCTGAAAAATTATAATTTTGACTTCCATTGCAAAAGTTTTAAAAGATAATCACCAGCACAATGATTATGATGCCCGCCACACAAATTAAAATGATATTGCGCGCGAGCGCCCTAATATTTAGTTCTTCTTTGGCCGCGGTAATAATAGCGTAGAGAGCGACCAGTGCCACCGCGATTAAAATGCCGAAAATAGTAGGTAACTCCATTGACTTATTATATCCTAATGGATTATTTTACGCTTGCCTCGTTCTTCAAATTTAATGCGCATGAATTGATGCAAAAACGCTTGCCGCCTTTCTCTCTCGGGCCACCTGCCTGCGCAGGCAGGTCATCAAAAACATGACCCAAGTGCCCTCCACACTTTTTGCAAAGTACTTCGGTGCGCGTGATCCCGTGGCTTAAATCTTCTTTTCCGCCCGAGGCGGATCCGCCTTCGGCGGAAAGCTCAATATTTTCTAGATTCTTCGGCTCGGTAAAGCTCGGCCAACCCGTTCCCGAATCAAATTTACTATCCGAAGAAAAAAGTTCGTTGCCGCAAGCGGCGCAGAGATACGTGCCCCTGTCCTTAGTCTTATAATACTTGCCGGTAAAAGCCGGTTCAGTCCCCTTCTCCCGCATCACCTGATACTGCTCCGGCGTTAATTCCTTCTTCCAATCGGCGTCGGTTTTAATAATCTTTCCATCGCCAGCCATCAAATTTTATCCACTTCTTTTGCCTCTTCTTTAAGAAGAGTGCGCCAAGACTCCGCATCGCCGGTATTAAGCACCGCTTTCTTAACTTTATAATTAGTATTTAATTTTCCTACCCATGAGGCATCCGCCTCTAATAATTCTCTGATTGGGGCGAGTTCATTCTCGCTGGCTTTAACAAAAATCGAAAGTAATTCCTCCTGATCCTCTCTAGTAAGAGAATTGTCCGCAATGATGGATTTGATTTTAGCTAAATTGGATCCCATAGTTTAACTACTGGTTGCCGATTAAAACCTCTCTGCCGTGAGGCGTTTCTCTCCAAACTATTTCGCCGTACTTGTTAAAACCAGTTTTTGTTTTAATCCCGTAGCCGCTAAATTCTTGAGTTCTTACAACCCTGGCTCTATCGGGGCGCGCCTCCTCTTCAACTCGGACAGCGGCTGGACGACCACTTTCCGGACTCTCGCCTCCCTTAACTTCAAATTTCCCCTCGGGTTTACAGCTAATAGCGGTCATTAGCATAAATGCCCCGATTAAGGCCTTAGCTTTGCCGCTTATAGCACTACGTTTATCGAGGACTTCTTTTTCCTCTCTAATCGCTGCTTCCGGCGTTAACTCCTGCGTCCTCTCTCCGACTTCTGTACTATCTTCAAATTTTGGAAAAGATTCAAAACCCATATTTAAAGTTTACTTCACGCAACTTAATTAGTCAAATTTAAAACCAGCCGTGGGCATTTTTAGTCCTAAACCTTTTAAATGGGAAAATGAATAACCCTGCCGCCAGCGGCGGCGTATCCGTTTGCGGCAGAACGGTTATTCACCCCGCCTACGGCGGGGTTTATTGTTTGTACCTCCATTCATCCTCGCCGCAAGCGGCGAGTTATCTGGAGACAAACAATAACTATGCAAGCAATAAAATAAATTACCAGCAAGGAAATAATAATTGATAAAACATTGGTCCAAGAAAGCCGGAGAGAAAAGAATAGTAAATAAATTGCCTCATAAACCGAGGAAAATCGCAATTGCGGCGGCGTGCAGGGCGCGCAGACGAATCCGGCCGGACACTCGCAATTAAAAGAAATATAAAAAGGCACAACTTGAAGCAAGGATAAAAGCAGTAAAATCACAATTTTACCGAAAGTCGGCCGCAAAAATCCTGTGAAGCCCGTTTTAGGATAAGCAGGTTTCATTCCCGGTAAGAAAACCCGCTCCCCCCTGGTTTCATCCGGCGGCAATCGAGTGTCCATTGACTTAAGTTTAGCACAAAAAAGTGGCCCCCGCGAGATTACTCGCGAGGGCCGGGTCTAGTCGTGCGCGTGACGCATTTTCTGGAGAGGACTTCAGGATCCGATTTGGGGCTAGCCATGTCCCCGATGTGAGCTTTTCTGCCGAGCGGAAGCTCACCCGTGTCGCTGGTACGAAGATCCCCATCCGAAGACGTGGACCAAAGGACCAACGATCCAAAAAAGCACGCCTGCTGATTAGGAATACTTTCGGAAGCGCAACCGGGACATGATCCCTTTGGAAACAACCGATCCCGCATGGGTTGGGCACATGCCTTCCCCCAAGATTGATGGTTGCGGAGCTTTGCAGCTCCCTAGCGACCTTTCGGTCTCTAGCTCCTCTGGGCTCGTGTTCGATTGGTCTGCTCGAATTGCTTTCACTCCCTTGGAATTGCTGGCCGTTTTTGAGGCGGTCAACCCTTCTTGCGGGCGATTACTGTTCGAGTAGGAGACTTCCGCAGCCTTTCCAAACCAGCTCCAGTTTTGGTGCTCCAATCTCCGTTATTGCGCCGCAGACTCGGTTTGGCTTGCGCCTCCCCGCATCCACGGTGTTCAGCAGGACTGGAGTTACTGCCCCTCTTCGCTTACATCTAGTTTTGATGTGATCTCGACCTTGACTTGGGCTACGGGGGCAGTGAGACTGGTACTCTTTGAGCTCGGATCAAGCTCAAGTACGGTGTCACGCACGCCACCTGTACTCTGCCTCATACTTCAAAAATCCTTAAAATATGGGGCAGAGTCAGGTGGTTTATGTAGATTTTAATGTGCTAGTGTAGCTCACTATACACCCGTCAAATACCGCGTCAAGCGCTTTTGTGAATAAAATGTGGATAAAAAACCCTTTAAAACCAACTAATTAAATAAATCCTTATCCAAAAGTTCCTTAAAATAACGATCTAATTCACTAGCCGGCATTTGCTTTAATTCTTCCAAGGTAAACCACTTATATTCTGAATGATCTTCATCTAATTTCGGCGTACCTTGAATTTCTGCCACATAAGTTAAGCGCACCACGTGCCTGCCGGGAACTTTTAAAATATCCTGCGCGCCCACGAGCCGCGTCTCATCTTTAAGCTCCAAACCGGTTTCTTCCTTAACCTCACGCCTTAAGTTATCCAAAAGCGTTTTGCCGGGATCAATGCGTCCGCCTACAATATCCCAAGATTCCTTAACCTCCGGATACTTCTCTGCGTTGCGTTTCAAAAGCAGAAACTTGCCTTCGGGATTTTTCAATAAAACTTTTACCCCAACCTGAAGTTCCATAATTTTAAATAATAAGTTAAATCAAATAATTAGTAAATTTTTACCAATCTTATCGGTAAGATTTATACTGCCGCCTCTCCTTAAAACCAACATATCCTCAATACGCACACCCCCTAAGCCCTCAATATAAATTCCCGGCTCACAGGTAATCACGGAATTTAGAGGGAGCTTATTTGGGTTCATAAAACTGACTGACGGCAATTCATGCACTTCCATGCCAATGCCGTGCCCTGTGCCATGCAGAAAATATCTGCCGTAGCCCTTTGCTTTTATATAATCCCGACAAACTTTATCTAATTCTCTCCCTAAAATTCCTGCGCGCGCTTTTTTAGAACCCAATTCCTGCGCCCTTCTAACCACCTCGTAAATTTCTTTGAGTTTCCCCGAAGCTTTTCCAACCGCAATCGTTCTCGTCATATCCGAAGCATAGCCTTCGAAATACGCGCCAAAATCAAAGGTTACCAATTCGCCTTTGCCAATTTTTTTATCCGTTGGTTTACCGTGTGGCAAAGCCCCATTTTTTCCCGAAACCACAATAGTATCGAAAGCGACCCTGTCTGCGCCCTCCTCTTTAATTAAAAATTCGAGTTTGTCCGCCAAGAAACGCTCGCCCACGCCCGCTTTGATCAAAGGCAGTAATTTAATAAACGCCTTGCTCGCAATATGAGCCGCGCGCTTAAGCAGAATGATTTCGCCCGGCTCTTTAACCATCCTAATTTCTTGAAGCAAACCCGGCAGATGAACTAGATTTAAATTTTCGATGTGCATCTTGAGTTTTTCAGTCGACGAATGAAAAGTATGATTGCTATCAATTAGAATCTTCTTTACTTTTAGCTTCTCGCACAAATTTTTAAGAATCTCAAACGGCTGTTCCGTGCTTAATTTTATGAGTTCAAAATCTCTCGCTTCTTTTTTAACTTGAGAAAAATACCGGCCATCAGTAATAATAAATTGGTCTTGTTTAGTAATTATTAAATAAGAATGCGATCCGGAAAATCCGGACAAATATCTCGTCCCCGGCTGACCGGAATTTTCATGATTGATCAGCAAAAACGCCTCGGTACCATTCTCTTCCATTTGGTTTCTGATTTTTCGAAGCCGTGCTCTAAAATTAATCATCTTTTTCATCGTAACCAATTTTCAAAAAAGAAAAAAGCCCCCGTTCGCTCTGTAGCTACTAGGGGGCGTGGACGACTAGCCCTCGGGCGGATGAGGACCGAAGTGACCTCCTGTTCCGTCGAGCTCTGGATCGCCGAGCGGCTCATCGGGCGGAGGCGAAGCGGTCTTCCGCAAGTACCAACGCTCGATCCTGACGGCGAACAGTGTTCCCATACCCGCCCCCAGAAACGAAGCGGCGAATAAAGGAAGCGCAACCCGAAGTGACGGCGGAGGAAGATGCTCTGCGGTGACAAAGAAGCCGAGGGCCGAACCCCCGCAAGAGCCTGCGAACCAGTTCAAGAGAAAAGACTTCCTGCTCCACGCCATGGTAGAGCTACTCAGCGTCATCTTGGCGATGAGCGTGAGTATGAGACCGAAGAGAAAGAAAGTGAGATACAACCGATATTCCATTGTCGAGGTTCCTTTCCGTCCCGCTTTGCGGGACTTAACGCCGTAAGACCCATTCTTACAGGTATTCTAAGTATAGCATAACCACTCCCAAAAGTCAAGCGCAAATGTACAAAGAAAAAGCCCGTCGCGAACTAATCGCAAACGGGCGGAACTGGACGTCATGGCTTCAAGGACTCCCAAAAACCTTGTTTCAGCTTCGCGAAGAAACCGAGAAGCCACTGAAAAAACCGATTCCAGTTGGGCAGGCACTCCGGAGGAATCATCCCCGGCTTCCTAGAAAGGAAGGCCGGTTCTCGTCGCTTGGACACAGACTCTCGAGGCCTCACCGGCGCAAACCAGAAAAGCATTTCTAGCCCTCCTTTCTTTTTAGATTCTTTTCTGCCACCGATGCTGACAATGGTGACAGATGAAAACCGCATCCTCACGGCCAGCGATTGCGGCACTCGGCTTGTGACTCTGCACCTTGCCAGTGAGTGTATAACACTCCGGGCAAAGATAATGATTTGCCTTGATAAGATGGCCGCTGCGCGAGTCCCAGATTTCAAGAACCTTGAGTGAACTAAAGGCAACCCATAGCTGATCTGAACCAGGCATCCGTATGCCCACGCTGCCTCCGGGGAGAAATGTCGCATTTCCTCCACGGATCTCAAGCGTCCGCACCAGCCTACCATTCACCCGCTCCCGTCCCACAGTCACGTTGAGGTTTTGATTCCGAATCCAGTTCCGAATCCTCGTTCCCGGCTCCAAGTATAACAAGACGCCTTTCTTCATTTTTGTCTCCTTGTTTTCAAAGCCAAACCACTATGGCTCGGCTGCTGACTAGATATTACAACCAAAACTTCGGCTGGGCAAGTTTCAAAATAATCTTTAACCTATACGCTAGAATCGGCACGGCTTCGTAAAGGCCGAAAAACACGGCCGTATAAAAAATATCGCCTATCAAAGAGTTTCTAAAAAACGGCAAGGCTAAAGTATAAGACATAAGCAGCCCGCTTAAATTCTCTGCATACCAATCGGAGAACAGCCAAACCGCAAAATTAGTGGTTAGAAAAAATATGATTGAACCCCCAAGCGTGCCCAGCGCAATGCTCAAAGCATTTTTATTCTTGCGAACCAGCCAACCAATGACCGCGGCAAGAGCAAAACTTCCGTAAACAACCGCCATCAACCGCAAGTCATAAAAACCGATAAATAAATCACTCGCGAGCAATGCCAGAACCGGCACTAGGAAACTCGCACGCCTCTTAAGATATACCCCCGAAAACAAAGCCAATGCTCCAATCGGCACCATATTCGGCAAATGCGGCGTGAGGCGCATAACAATGCTCAAAACCAAAAACCCTAAAGCACAATAGAGAGATTTATTTTTCATTGCCCTTGATACTTTAAAAACTTCCACATGATTACATCCCCTGCCTGAACTCGATATTCACCCGCGCCTATTTCCGGACTCTTATTATTCACCCAATACTGCCAAAACATATCGCCCTCGCCGTTTGTCTTATCCCCTATTTCTGTAACCAGAATCCCCAAACCGGAATATTCTTTGAAATCAAAACCGATATTATTTGCCTCGGCAATCCTCTCGGTAAGCTCAAACGCGGTTTCATCCTGAATCAAATCCAAATCTGTGTAAGTGCTCACACGGCCATCGCCAAAATCAAGCATGATGCTAGCTTGGCGAGGGAGAGAATCTAATTCGGAAGAATTTATCGCGCCTCCCAAGCTGTAATTCTCCCCAAACAAAAATCCGAAAAAGAGGCCAACAACAAGCACACCAGCTAAAATAAAGATTAATTTTGTTTTATTCATACCCGGTGCTACAACTGCGATTGCAATACGTGTTGCATCGTTGTGTAGCTGTTTTCATCTTTTGACCTTGAATTTTTTATAAATCTATTCACTAACTTCAAGTCCGTTACTACCGCCATTAACTATCGCAGTTGTAGCTACCGGGCATGTTCATAACCAAAAACTCCACGCTTCGAGCGAGGAGTTTTTGGTAAAATTCTCTAAGAAATCATCTTTCCATATCCCTTGCTCGAGGGTTTAAAAATATTTGTCAAAAAGTTGGCAATCGGACTTACGAAGTAACCGAGCACATAATGTCTTATGTGCCTTATGTGCTTGGTACTGCGAACACCGCAGCGGCACTGTGCAGGATTTCCTGCCTGCCGGCAGGACACCTGCTTCCCCAACTCCCGAATTTAGAAAAGTGCTTGCGTTTAACTATAACTCAACTAATCAATAAATCACTGTGGATAATTTACCCCGTGCACAGCTATGCTTTACGGGCTTACTCCTCTACGACAACTGAACCGAATTTCCCCAAACTGATATTCAGGTGATCGTGATAATTCCATGTGCCAACCTCGTTAAAAGTGAATGAATATGAACTGCCCGGCGCAATATTTCGACAGGCGTCAAATATCATGAGTTCGTCCGGTGTGCCGCACTTCTCTATCCCTGAACCAGGATAGACCGTATGAGTCGGGTGCACCGCTGTTGCCGGCCAGATTTGTATCGAAGAATTATTCTTCCAAGTCACCTTATCGCCTTTCTTCGCTGTAAGCGTGGCTGGAGCAAAACCTTCATCCGTATATGTGATGATTATTCCCTCTATCATTGCTCCATCATCAACCATACCTTCTCCTACTTCCATATTATCAACCACATTAGCGGTTTCGTCATTGCCTCCCGAGAACAAAATAATCGCCCCAACCACAATAATTAATCCGATAATTAAATATGATTTTTTCATAAGCTTCTTCTTAATTATTTTTCGACCGTTGAATCCTTATCATAGACAATAACGCAATTTAAGGCAAATCCGTAGTAAAAAAGAAGCCCGTTGCGCACTCGCTGTGCTAACGGGCTCGAGAACATCAGGCCGCCGCCTGACTGAAGTGCGTGATGATGCCGCGAACTCGCCACGGACGGAGGATGGCGATCGATCCCAGGAAGATCGAATCTGCGCCTGCGCGCATGGTCTCTTGGGCATCCCGAAGCGAGAGGATGCCGCCGCCGGCATTGATCGGTTTGCGGATTCCGCCCCGCTCTGACCGCGCGACCCGGAGCCAATCAATCACCCGCCAGAGTAACGGCTTGCCGGAGAGACCTCCGCCGCCGATATCGGCGAGCGGCGAAACTTCGGAGCCGAAGAGTTCCCTCCAGTCAATGTACTCCGGAAGCGATCCCCAGGGAAGCGTGTTTGAAACGCAGAGCGCGTCGCAGGCCGGATGTTCGGAGATCTCGCGCGCCGCCTCGACCGGCAGAAGGATATTGAACTTCGGCACCAGCGGGATCCCAAGTCCTCCTGCGATGTTGAGCGAGACGCCGACTTCCTCCACAAGTTCCTTCGGATGGAGACCGACGTTCGGGCACGAGAAGTTGAGTTGGAGCCCGACCGGTGCCCGGAACTCAAGAAGATGCCTGTGGAGAAGACCGACGAAATCGTAAAGTTCCCGAACTCGGTCCTTTTGCTCCTTTGCAACCGGCATAAACGAGATGAAAAAGGGCCTCGTGCGTTCCTGCCAGAAGCCGAGTCGAAGAAGCTTCTCAGCTCCTGGTCCGCTCAATCCCACCGAATTCAAAACTACTCCCTTGAACGGTCTTACCACGACGCATCTTGGGAAACGCTGTCGCGGCGTGAAGTCTTCTCGGAGAGGCATATTACCGGTCCACGGGAGCAGTGTGGTGGTCTTCGCCACAAAGGTCATGTCCCCCCAATCTAGGCCAAACCGCTCCCAGACCTTGTGAAACC
>Ga0213870_1000410_pt1 | contig 20800 bp, 20 predicted proteins | sample WICALVC2017_Meta_FD_160119 | JGI IMG/M metagenome (GOLD analysis project Ga0213870, IMG submission 160119) | Freshwater microbial communities from subterranean cave lake in Wind Cave National Park, South Dakota, United States - WICALVC2017 | ecosystem: Environmental > Aquatic > Deep subsurface >... | reverse complement strand
CAAGGTGATGAGGAGTGCGTATCCTGTCCCCTAAAGGAGGTGAGATTATGAAGTATGCAACCGTCTGCGCAGTTTGCCGACAGCCAAAAACTGTCCATAAAAACAGAGAGTCCAACAAGTTAACCTGCCCCAACTGCTATCGCAAAGACCCTTCCCATCACGAGCCCTGCTCAGTTTGCCGAAAGGTCAAGCTGGTGGCAGCCCGCGCTGACTCGGGCAAGGCAATCTGTCCCAACTGCTATTGCAAAGACCCTTCCCATCACGAGCCATGCTCATCTTGCGGAGAGGTTAAGCCGGTGGCAGAACGGACTGACTCGGGCAAGGCAATCTGTCCCAACTGCTATTACAAAGACCCTTCCCATCACGAGCCTTGCTCGGTTTGCGGAAAGGTCAAGCGGGTGGCAGAACGGACTGACTCGGGCAAGGCAATCTGCCCCAACTGCTATTACAAAGACCCTTCCCATTACGAGCCCTGCTCATCTTGCGGAGAGGTTAAGCGGGTGGAAGCTCGCGCTGACTCGGGCAAGGCAATCTGCCCCAACTGCTATCACAAAGACCCTTCCCATCACGAGCCCTGCTCATCTTGCGGAGAGGTTAAGCCGGTGCATGCGCGCGCTGACTCGGACAAGGCAATCTGCCACAAATGCTATCACAAAGACCCTTCCCATCACGAGCCCTGCTCGGTTTGCGGAGAGGTTAAGTGGGTGGCAGAACGGACTGACTCGGGCAAGGCGGTCTGTCCCAAATGCTATCAGCGAAGCAGGATTGGCAAGTGCGCCGGGTGCAGAAAGACAAAAGTCATCCAAGCCCGTGGTCTCTGCTACGGTTGTTACCAACGTCAACGACAGGCCAAAATGGCCGTCGTTAGTCCCGCTTAAGGGTTTTCAAGTCCTGAGCGGGACTTTTTTTAACTTTTCGGGCAACCCCTAAACACGCCAATCAATTGGCGTGTTTAGGGGATAAATCTTTTTTAACGGCTCAATGGAGGGCCTCCATTGAGCCTATTCATTTTTGTTAAAGGCTCAACGACCAAACCGGTTTGGTCGTTCATATTCTTGCTTTTCAAGAAAAGCAAGGTCCGATCCCGCAAAGATTTGGCAAGATCCGACCTTGCTTTATCTAAAAGGCTAAAAAAGATGCAATTGTCTTGTTTTTCTCCTATTTGGTCCTTTGTTGGCCCTAAATGAATAGCTAAAATAGCTATTTTAGCTATTCATTATTGTCGTTTATTCCACCTTCAAATGGTCCCTTACCCGGCTGACAATCGCATCCATATGAACATCGGATTTAACAATATAATCAGCCTCGCCGACCGCATCAATGGCTTCGCCAATGTGCTCAATATCTTTTAAGTTGGTCAAAAAAATAATTTTTGATTTAATCCCTTCTTCCCTTATTTTCTTCGCCATATCTATCCCGTTCATTTTTGGCAATATAATGTCAATAATAATCAGATCGGGCTGCTCTTTTTTTGCCAAATTTAATCCTTCCTCTCCGCTCTCGGCGTATACTATAGAAAAGGGCTGATCGGCAAAACTATGCCGGAGGATCAATAAAAAATCCTTGTCATCCTCCACAATAAGAATTTTTTTATTTATTTTATCCATATTATTTTATCGACAGATTTAATATACCATATATTTTATTTTAAGGAAAGAAAGGATTGGGATAATTCTCTTGCGACGGCTGTTTAAAAAGCTCTTCTCTATCTTGCCAATCTTTTAAAACCGACTGATAGACATCTTCTTTAAAATAAAGAGAAGTATCGACAGTAAATTCCGGCTCTTTTGATTGGGCTGAAAAAAAATAGCGGTATAAAAGAAACTGGCCGATAATAATTTCAATTAAAACAAAGATAATGACAAAGAAAAAGGCCTCCTTGCCTAAGTACCACAAGACTCTTTTCGTTTTCATGCCTAAAAAATCCAATAAATGTCTAGTATTTTTAAAAGAAATGGGGAATTTTTTTACCATACGATTTCACTGAATAGGAGTTTCTATTAAAAAATTGGCTTCCAATTGAGGGGGAACAACTCCTGTTTCCTTTTTTTCTTTTTGTTTTTTTATTGACAAATTATGAATCGTTATTAAATATGGTCCGGTATCAATCTTTCTTGTAAACATAGTTATTGCCAAAAAAGTTCCTTTAGTAAAAATATTAAAGGAGGCCTTTCCTTTCTCCGCCCCCGGAACCAAACTGATGTTCGTTTGAAGACTTGATTGAGCAGCCGATTCTTCCAAAAATTTAACAAATTCAACCGGATTTTGAGGGTTAATAAATAATTGGTCAATTTTTTTAAAATTAGGCTGGTATTGTTTGTAATTTTTTTTAAAATTGTTTAATGACCGGGCCTCGACCTCAAGAGCTATCATTCTTCTTCTGTCAGACAAAATCTGAAGAGAACTGTTTTTAATATCCATAAAAATGGGGTAGATAAAAAACCACGTCAAAAAAAGGGCGGCTGGCGCGGAAAAGGTAAAGACAAGATATATTTTATTGCGAACTTCCATTGTTTTTAAATTTTAACTCTTAAAGTTAAAGGTTATGCTGAAATTGATGTCCGTCGGTTTCAACAAGTACTCTGGCGGAAAAGAAAGGTTTTCTATTTTTTGACTGTTATTAAGATTGTCCCTAAAAAGAAGGAAGCTCTCTCGGCTGGCGCTTTCTCCGGAAATGATTACTTTAATTTTATTATCTTTCTTCATTCTCTCAACGACAATAGCATTAAGAAAAAGTCCTTTGGGCCGTTCTACCTGAGCAATGTTTTTTAAGACATCGGAAAAATAGATTTCCTCTTTGTAAAAATTATCAAGATTGAGGAGTCTTAAATTGTATTTTTGGGTCAGCTCCTTTAAAGAAAGAAATTCCGGATTTTTATATTTTTCCTCAATGCTATCCAAAACAATCTTTTCTTCATTTCTTTCCCCGAACAGATAAAACCTGACCGAAAACAAAATCAAGCTGAAGGATACGAGAGAAATTAAAAACAAGCCAGCCAAAACGGTAACCAACTTTTTATTCTTTTCCAAACGCAACCCCTCTTTTTGTTTTTCAGGAAGAAGATTAATCATTTTATCTTCAAAAATTCTCATCTAAACCGCTTAAGATTGGGTCAGAGACGCCCCTTAGAGCCAATCCCAAGGCAGCGGTAAATGACAATCCTTTTTGAACGGGAATCAAACCAAGGCCGCTTGGCTGAAGAGAAATATTGACTAAGGGGTTGCCAATCTCAACGGGAATTTTTAGTTCGGCTGAAACAAAATCGGGCATTTTTTTCAGATTGGCCCCTCCCCCGCAGAGAATAATTTTTTCTATTTTACGATCTGACAAAATATATCCGTCATGGAAAACATGGCCGTAATAAAAATTGATATATTTTTTAACCTGAGCCATCAAGTCGTCTATGACAGGAATCATAATTCTCATGATATTGCCTTTTGCCGTTTCTTTATTTTCCAACCCGTATTCTATTTTTAATCCTTCGGCTTCCTCAAAGCTCAAAGCCAACCTGTCGGCAATAGCCCGGGTCAAATGATTAGAAGAAATGGCGATGGAAGAGGTAAAACGGATGGCACCCCCCGAAAAAATAATAAAACTGGTTTTGGTCCGCCCGAAATCTATAAAAATAGTTGGGGGCATTTCCTTTTCCTCTTTGACTAATGCTCTGACAATAGCCTGCGACTCAACTTCAAAAATGCAAGGGACAAGACCGGCCTCATTAAAACAGAGTATATAGGAATCAACGATGGGTTTGGGGATAGCGTTAATCAACAAATCCAAGTGGCTTGAATCCTCATTCTGACGATGAGGATTAATGACCTGAAAATCCAGGTAGACCTTGTCTATGGGCAGAGGGATATAGTTTTCCGCCTGAAAGGGCACGGCTGATTTTAGTTCCGGCAAGGTCATTTTGGGCATTTGAATCACCTGAGAAAAAGATTTTTCTTCCGGGAGAGCGGCAATAACATATTTTGTCCCAAGTTTTTCTCCTTTAACTTGGCGGCAGCCGTCTTTGATTAGTTTGACCAGAGCTTCCCGGTCCTGAACCACTCCTTCCTTAACCACTCCGGGGCTTATCGCCACTTCATTAAAAGAAGTTATTATAAAAGCCCGCCCTCTTTTTTTCATCTTAACGATTCTTAAAAACAAATCGTTGATATCCATCCCGAATATTTCCGGCTCTAAGTTTAAAAATTTCAGCATACAACTACTAAGTTTATTTTATTTCTTTTTTAATTATACCACATATTGAATAACTTTTTAGAAATTAGACCTGTTGCGTAATAAGCTTTGTGACGAAAATTGAAGATTTGGAGCTACAAATTGCAGTAAAAGCTTATTACGCAGGTCTATTTAATAAACAGTGAAGACGGTTTAGTTATTTTAGCTGTTTTTATTCTTCCTGCCAGCTGGTTACCTTCATTGACCCGCCGGGGCCGGAATTAAAAAAATTGTGGACCATCCCGACTTCATAAGTAAGATTAAGGTTATTGCTTAAAGTAATGGTTTTAGCTGCTGTTATTTGGTGGACTTTGGCACTATTGCTGTTACTGTTCAAAGTAATCCCGCCGTTGCTGGCGTAGAGAACCTGTCCGTCAATGCCGTTTTTAACGTCAATGGCAGTTCCTGATGAACTGGTTGAAAGAATCATCAAATAGCTTCCAGTTTGCCCGGAACCCTGGAGAACCACATTATTGTTTATTGTTACATTGCCGTCAGCCAAAATAACGCCGCTCAATGGTCCATAGAAACTGCTTAATTTAATGGAAGCGTTGTTATTCATAGTGATATTCCCTACCACATAAACCGTGCCTTTCATTAAAAGAGTCGCCCCGTTGTTAATAACTAAATTCCCCGTAATACTAATCGGTCCCAATTCCTGAGTGGTGTTGGTGGAGATGGAATAATTACCGCTGATAATCCCTCCTTTGGCCGCTTCCTCTTTCCAGGAGCTAATTTGGCTTTGGATGATCGGCAAATTTTTGGTCGGGATTAAATCAGACTGGCCTAAAGTTGAACCGCTAACGGTGCAATTATTGACGGTCCCGCCCAAAACATAGGTTAAATCTCCCCCAACATTAGTGTTGATGCAACTTTCGGTCAGAGCACTGCCGCCGATATTCATCCTGTTGCCGTTGCTGGTGCCTTTTATTTCGTTATCATCACCGGCCACGACAGCATTGTTGGTAATTGTCCCTGAACCGGTAATATCCCCGTTGATAAAAACATTGCCATTGATGGTGCTGCCGTTGCCCATTGAAAGACCGCCGTCACCCGTTTGAATCCCATAATAAAAAGACGATCCGTTTTTGTCTAAATCGTAAACTATTTTTAACTTTTTGATTGTTCCTTTATTATCGGCCTTCACGGCAATAACCCGGGTACTGCCGATATAATCAGTGATTGCGACATTGACTATGACACTATCAATATTAAAACTATAAGAGCCTGATGACATATCCGGTTTATTTCTCAGCCGCATTAAAGCGTCTTCCCCTCCGGCCTCAGCGGCATAATAGGATTGAGTTGCTCCAAAAGAACTATTGGCAATTTTCTGCCTGAAAAATTGCAGAGAACTCATGGTCAAAACAATGCTCACTGTTAAAGCCAAAGCGAAAAATGTGGACAGCAAAATGACATAACCTTTCTGCCGCCTGGCGCCATAAAAGAGTTTTATTGTTCTTCCCGCTTGATTCATAAACAATAAATTTTATTAACCTTGAATTTCGTAATTCAAGGTTAATAGCTTCTCAGTGAAGCTGTTGAAGTAAGGGTAACTGAAACATTGCCGCCGGGACCGCCGACGGGATTTTTATAACCGACGGTTAATGTTATTTGGACTGACGGAAATAATCCGTTGGCAATCTGGACAAATGACAAATTGGATATTTGAACGCTTTCTGAAGTCAGAGCGACAGGATTTTGCGATTCTTTCTTTACGCATAAAGCCGAGCCGCAAACAAAAAAATCAATGAAAGTGCCGACCTCGTCCTGGGGCAGATATTTGGTTGTTTCAAGAGAGAGCTGGTTTTGAGTTGTCGTAGGAGTATAAATGCCTTTGGCCCTTCTGATTTCATTGATGACTTGCTCTAAAACTCTTTGCCCATTCTCCCAAGTTTCCCGTTCGGCTTTTGTTTTTGAATTATAATAGCCAATTAAAAAAATGAAGGAGATTATTGTCAGCAAAATAATAGAAAAAATGCTCACTGAAACTAAGACCTCTAATAAAGAAAAACCGGCGGTTGGAATTTTTTTATTATTTTTCATTTTTTCCAGTTGCTAAGATAAGTAACAATTTGATATGTTTTACCGCTTAAGGAATCGGTCGCAACAACCGTGATTTTAATCATATTCGGGTTTTCAGGACAACCAAGGCATTCCGTTGCCGTATCGCCGTTGACAATGCCGCTGCTGTTAGAAAAAACTTTCTTAAAAATGATATGGCGTGTAAAACTGCCGACGGTTTCCGTCCCGGAAACCAAACTCCAAGTTGGAGCGCTGTTTACTTGTAAAAACAAATAATATGGATTGGCAACGCCAGTCTGGACAGCACCTAAGCCGTTGACCGACCAGTCTGTCCCATCCCTAAAACTTCTTAAAGCTTCCAACTCTTCTTTTATTAAAAAATCAGCCTGGGTTGTCGCTTTGACGGCAGAAGAAGCCATTATAACAGAAAAGACCACTAAAAACAGGGTAACAAAGGCAATACCGATCAGGGCGACAGCGATAAGAATTTCCAGTAAGGAAAATCCGTTTTTGAAATTGAAAATTTTCATTAGACCTGTTGTGTAATAAGGTTTGTGACGAAAATTAAAAATTTTGTGGCGAAAATTGCTAAAAGCGACAAGGTTTATACGACGTATAAGCCACGAAGCTTTTGGCAATTTGCAGCCAAAAGGTTTAATTTGCAGTAAAATCTTATTACGCAACAGGTCTATTTTATTGCCAGGAAAAATTTGAAACATAAATGGAAGAATAATTTGTGGTCAAACCGTCAGATGAATAGTCGGCCATTTTTCCCGAACTGTCGAGGGAAATCGTAATTGTCAGCGGCTTGGTATTTAATCTCCGATCGCGATAAATGCTGAATTGGCTATCAGGATTGTTTAACCGGTGGCTATGAATCCTAATCGTCTGGCTGACACCGTTGACCTCTACCGAGCCGGCCCATTCAATTTGGCCAGCAACCAAGTTGCTGCAAATAGGAATCTGCTGTTGAGGACTGGGAGCATTGTCAAAATACAAATTTATCGTTTCGCCACTGCAGGGCGTAGCTAAAGGATCAAAAGAAATTGGCCGGCTGTAATCAAAATGGAGATGACGTGAATCTTTGATTCTACTGGCGTCAGAGGGAACGTCGGGTAAATTGAAGCTTATCGCCCCGGAGCTTGATATGTAAACAGTTTTGCTTTGGCTGGTGTCGGTCTTGTGGCGGAGAGAAACGTTCCCTGATTGCTTTGGATTTCCGGTCAGGCGATCAAAATTTATTTCCTCAACACCTCCCAAATTAACTGCAAAAAACTCAATAGTCTCTGACAGTAAATAATTTTGGTCGTATGAAGAATCCCTGCCTACATATGAAGTACCTTTAAAGAGAGTGTATCGATGAGGGACAACCGCCCTATTGATGTAGACGCCATAAGGACTGTCATTTTCAGAGGCCAAAGCCTTGCTTCGGGCAAAGCCCAATACTCCGGCAAATTCCTGACTGGCACTGTCTAAATCAGTTTTTTCCTGCAACAAGACAAAATTGGTGATTACTATGGCAAACAAAACCATTACAATGACAATGGCCACAATCAAACCCATTAAAGTAAAACCTGCTTTGCTTTTCTTTATCATACCTTATTCAAAGTATTATTGAGTTATCGATTGAAGAGAAGAATACATCGGCTGGATAATGGAAAGGGCAAAAAGGCCCACAACCAATCCAAGGCCGATAATCAATACCGGTTCTATTATAATCGTTAACTTTTCTATTGCCACAATCGCTTCTTGTTCGTAAAAATCGGCTAATTTTTTCAAAATATCCGATGTCTTGCCCGTTTCCTCGCCAACTTCAATCATCTCAACCACTCCTACGGGAAAAATATTAAGATAAGACGTTAAAATGGCTGACAATTTTTCTCCTTCTTTAATTCTTTTGCTTGCCGCCAAGGCGGCCTGGCTGAAATAATAATTACCAATTGTATCGGAAGAAATTTCCAATGACCGGGCTAAGGCGACGCCGGAAGCGATAAGCGAACTTAAAGAACGAATTAAAAGAGCTGAATTATTCTTTTTGATAATCGGAGAGATAACGGGTAGTTTTAATAAAAAAGCGTCAATCGCCTGTTTGCCTTTTTTATTTTTTAGGACCATAAAAAAAGTCAGAAACAATAAAAATGGGGCGGCCGCCAGCAAATACCAACGTTCAACAAAAAAATCACCGACCCAAAGCAATATTTTGGTGTAAAATGGAAGATCAATATTTAAAGTGGTAAAAAATATTTTTAAGTTTGGAATAACAAAAGTAATCATAATAAGCCCCACTAAAATCATTACGGCTAAAATAATGCCGGGATAAATCATGGCATTTTTTATCTTAGATTTTAGTTCGTGTTCTCTTTGCAACTGCATAGACAAAACGTTTAGAACCTCCTCAAGCGTTCCGGATTCTTCCCCGACTTTTACCATACTAACGAAAAGTTCGGAAAAAATGGCGGGGTGATCGCTTAAAGCGTCTGAAAGACTTATCCCCGTATTAATCTTTTCTTTAATGCCGGCCAAGGCTTTCTTGAGTTTTTTATTTCTTGCCTGAACCATTAAAACATCGAAGGTCTTAACCAAAGAAAGGCCGGCCGAAAACATTATCCCCAAATTCCTTGTCAGTATAATTTTATCACTGAGAGAGACGCGGGAAAAAGGCTGAGTAAAAGAAAATTTCGGCTTGGCTTTTTCTTCTTCAAGAACGGCGTTAATCAAAATAAAGCCATCTTTTTTAAGGTTTTGGGCCAACTGATGCTGGTCTTGAAAATTAAGGGTTCCTGTTTTTATTTCGCCATCAAAAGATTTGGCGACGTAAAAATAATTAGGCATTTGATATTTTAGATTATTTAAGATGAAGGATTAGAATTAAAGTTAGCCTTCCTGCCTCGACCAAATTTATGTTTCATCTCAATGACCAGACTGGTTTGGTCATTGATCCTCAATCTTTATACCCTTGATTTTAATTGGGCTATTAAAAACCATTAATCTATAATCACTCTAAGAACCTCTTCTATTGAAGTTATCCCCTTGGCCGCTTTAACAAAGCCATCTTCAACCATCGTTCTCATTCCTTCCCTGACGGCCTGGGCGGCGATTTCTTTAGTTGAGGTCTTCTGAACAATCAATTTCTTAATTGCCTCGGTAACAGGCAAAACTTCAAAGATCCCAATCCTTCCTTTATAACCGCTGGGGGAATCCTTGGAAGGTTTAGGTCTGTATAATTCAATATCTTTCAAGATGGCTTTCGGTCCTAATAATTTTTCTTCTTTTAATATATTTAAGATTCTCGGTAAATCGCAGTATTGCCCCAGATTTTCCAACTCGGCCGGTTTAAGACGGTATTTTTCTTTATCACCGGCAAAAGTCCTGACCAGTCTTTGGGCAATAATGACATTTAAGGTTGAGGCGATTAAAAAGGGTTCTACCGTCATATCAATCAGCCGAGGGATGGCCCCGGCGGCTTCAGTCGTATGAAGAGTCGACAAGACAAGGTGACCAGTCAAGGCGGCGTTGATGGCTAAAGCGGCTGTTTCGTTATCCCTGATCTCCCCAACCATTATGATATTGGGATCCTGCCTGACCAAAGCCCTTAATCCCGAGGCAAAAGTAAGCCCTATTTTTGGATTGACTTGGGTCTGGTTGATCCGGGGCATCCGGTACTCAATCGGGTCTTCCACCGTAGAAATATTAATATCGGGGATATTAAGAATTTCCATTATTGAATATAAAGTGGTTGTTTTACCCGATCCGGTAGGACCGGTAATCAGCATCATGCCGATCGGCCTGATTAAGTTATTCCGGACAATTTCCAGGGCTTTGCCGTTCAGCCCCAAAGTCTCCAAATTTTGGGCCTTGACGTTTTCCTGGAGCAGACGCATCACCACTTTCTCTCCGTTGAAGACCGGCAGAACCGACACTCTGACGGAATATTTGTAGTCTGGACTTTCAATTTTAAACCTTCCATCTTGAGGCAAACGATGCTCGTCAAGTTTAAGATTAGAAAGAACTTTTATCCTCGCCACAATGCCAAGGACTGAAACCAGCGGCAGAATCATCACATCACGAAGGACGCCGTCAATTCTGAAACGAACTATCACCATATTTTCTAATGGCTCAATATGGACATCAGAGGCTCTCTGGAGAATGGCGTGTTTTAACAAAGCATCAACAATGCTTATAATCGGAAGCTCTTGGGCAGCTTTAATTAAATCCTCTTTTCTTCCAATAAAATCGTCTTCTCCAGCTTCCTTGACGATATGGCCAATGCTCTTTGAATCCAAATTCATCATATCTCCAAATTCTATGTCCAATGTTTTTTGATATTGGCGCAAGGCGCTTTTTATGCATTCGGGAGTAGTAAGCCGAGGCATAATCTTTAATAAGGGATAGGTTTTTTTTATAAACTCAATAGTAATCAAATCTTCCGGATCAAGCATAGCCACTTCAAGGCTATTGCCCATTTTTCTGAAAGCGATTATATTATGGGCCCGGGCAATTTGCTCTGGAATAATGTTCAATACTTCCGGAGGGATAGTATTTTCCTTGATATCCACAAAAGGGACTCCCAATAAGTATGCTTCAAACTTGGTTAATTTTTCCTGTTCAATCAGCCCTTCGGAGACCAAAACATCGCCAATTTTTTTGTCAGTCTCTTGGCTCAGTTTGAGGGCTTTTTCAAAATTTTCTTTACTGATTAGTTCGGCGTCTAAGAGAAATTTTTTTAACCTTTGCGGTTCAATATTCATAAAATTTATAATTACTCTATATTATATTGCTATCTACTGACTGATTGTTGTTTATTATTTTCCCTTCGTCCATTGGCAATTCAACGTAAAAAGTTGAGCCCTTGCCTTCGCCCTCTGACTCAGCCCAAACTCTTCCCTTATGTCCCTTAATAATATGGCTGGATAAGTATAATCCTATCCCCTTCCCGGTTATAGACATTTTTTTGGCTTGCTCCCCCCTTTCAAACTGCATCTCAAATAATTCCTTAATTTTTTCCGGAGCAATACCAATGCCGGTATCTTGGACTTCAATGATAATTAATTTTGCAGTTCCTAGTTTTAAATTTATGTCTTGTTTATTGTTCACGACTTCGGCTTTAGGATTTATTTTTATTATTACTCCTCCCTCCTGGGTATACTTTATTGAATTATCAACGATGTTAAAAATGGCGGCTTTTAGTTTTTCTCTGTCGGCGTTTATGGTAAAGGTTTCTTCCGGCTTTTTAAATTCTAAATAAATTCCTTTTGACTCTGCCTGATGTCCTAATTCCGCCACAATTTCCTCTAAAATCGGGGCAACGTCAACCCCCGGGTTTAGCGACAAAACGCCTTTGCCTAATTGAAACTGGGTAACATCCAAAAAAGTATTTACTTCTTTCAGCTTGCTTTCGGCCAAACTTTGTATTCTTTTGATAACCTCCGAAGATTTTTTTGGCTGTTTGCCAAATGTCCCCTTAAGCAACAAATCGCAATAATCCCGGAAGATTCCCAAAGGAGTTCTTAGGTCATGCTGGACTTGGGCAATAAACTGATTTTTAACTTTGTCTAAATTCTCCAACTCATCATTGGCCTTTTTCTCCACCTCGTAAGCTCTACTTACATATTCTTTAGCTTTTTTCTCCACCGCATACGCCCGCTCCAAATCCTTATTCAACTCCTCAATCTTCTCCCGTTGTTCAACTTCTTTCAGCACACTCTTTATTAATAAAATCCCAAAAGTAAGTGTTAAAAGAAAAATAAAACCTCTATAAATAATTAAGGTAAAATCGTTAGTTCTAATTACCTCAATTAAACTTACTATTGAGAGTAAAAAAACTAATATAGCCGTTCCAGCAATCCGAATATTAAACAATTTATACCTTAAAATTGCGTAGGATGTAAAAGCAATAAATGGGAATATAAAAAGAGCACCAAGGGGAATAAACCTAGGATTATCAAAAAACGCCGGAAGAATAAAATTAAAAATTATTATTAAGATAAAAGTTATTGCGACTCCTATGAGAACAAGGCTATACCTCTTTCTATCCTCTGATCCAGCTTTTATCATCTTATAAAAAAGAATGATTAATCCACCGACAATAAGAAAAGCTATTAGTAATCCGAATATTAATATTCCTGGGCCGTTATCAATTTTGATTATTTTACCCTCAGGAGAAACTTCCCCGATTTTAGAAAAAACTAAATTTGTTAAATTTATAACTGAAACAATGGTAACTAAGGGAATTAATATAAACTTATACCATTTTGGGAATGTTACTTTTGTTCTTGGGAATATAAAAAATGTCTGAAAGAATAAAAAAGCATGCCACACGGCAATAAAAATAACTAATCTAAATAACCAAAAGGATAATTCAGTATTTATTACTTGGTAAGCAAGATAGTTGATAGAGCTCCATATAATAGTAACAATCGAGAAAAGCAAAAAATTAACATTAGTAGCACTTTGACGATCATTAAAAAATACAGAAAATCCTAAAACTCCGATACCTGCCATAGCCAACGCAACTGATAACAAATCAAAATTTTGTAAAGTAAAAAATGGTAACATAATTTTATAACCAAATAATTTCCGGCGAATTCTTTAATGAATATGCACTAGGATCTGCAGAAGGCCCTATTCTAAGAGTTAATGCAATAATATTTTCATTTACATTAAATATTTTTTTAATTTTTTCGTAAGCGTTATTTACCATTTCAATATGTTCTTGTGAAAAAAAATCTATCATATTATTCTGTATGGCTTGCCAAAAATAGAGTATTCCTGTAATAGGATGAACACTTAACCCTATTTGAGTTGCTTTAAGCCATATCCTTTCCATCACTCTACCAGCCAATAGAAAATCTTCGTCTTTATTAGATATAATAATGGCTACTATACCTGCCCCAGATGAATAGATTTTTGCATTATCGTTCGCAATTAGTCTTGCAAAATTAATATTATTGAAAAGCTTCATAACCTGCCAATTCCGAAGAAATTTTAACATAATTTTTTGTGGGGGTTTTAGCTCCATCGTCTTTACAGGAAATCCTGTTGTTCTTTGAAATTCCTTTTTAGACGACCATATAATTTCTTTAAAAAAGAGCTTATGTAACTTTTCATTTTCGAGGGTTAATATTTCATTAACACTCAAAGATTCTCCAATTATATTTCTTTCATCTTTATCCTCTATAAATTTAATTTTTATTCCTTTAAAATGTAGTAATAATGGTTCAAATAATTCTTTTTTCTGAGATTCGGTTAAAAATATATCTTTGTATTTTTTCCTATTAGTTGTGCGTAATGGCACTGTACAAAATAAAGGATCGGATTTTGATAATCCCATCACTAACTCAATTATAGCAGTAAGGTTAGTTTGATTTGGATTTGGAAAAATTTCTACTTTTGCGTAATATCCTAAAGAAGATGAAACAATGATAATATTTTCTATTAACGCCCCGTGGGCAATCCATGTACCTCTGTTATGATAATTAAGCACTGGATGGTCTTTTTCTGGTAACGCAATAACATAAACTTTGTTTCCTTTTACCTCAAACCTCCAAGGCTGAGAATTACTGCCTGATGGTGCATTAATCGCAATTTCAAGAATCTTTTTTATATCCTTATCCATTATATTTATCCATTATACCACTTCCTAACTTCATATAAAATAATGTAATCCACAGTATAAAAAAGCCCAACCTAACGGACTCTTTTGATTGCTAAATTAAATTTTAAAAAATATGGCTATTTATGATTAGTTATAACAGTAAAAGAATATTATATTAGACTTAATTTTATAATTACATTTTTATCTTTTTAAATTTTTCTTTTTAACTATTTTCCGTCACTTTTTTTACGAATCTAAAAAAACCAATTTTTCTTGAGAACCATTTTTTATTATAATCAGACTCAAAGATTGAATCTGGGTTAATAGAATATCTTCCTGATTTAATATTTTTATCTTTATTGACAATCCTTCTGATGAGCATAGAAATAATTGAACCGCACATATTGGCTGCAGTCCCCAGTTGAGGCCATGAATATAATGACTTTCCAACTTCAGACACTGAATAAAGCATTCTTGGAACCGTCAAATTCGCTCCGGCTATTTTCCCTGCCATTTTTGGAATATCATTTGGTATAATTGTTTTTAATATTTCTGATGTTATACTTTCCGCATATCCGTTAAGAATGGGTAAATTTTTATTTACATCGTATCTTTCTATATCTATAATTACTCCATCCCCATTGTCAGTCCCCATCAGCACAGAAATAGATTTTTGACGGGCAATTTCGCGGGCTTTGATTTTCCAATACAGATTATCCATTTCTTCTATAACCACATCTACTCCATTTATAATTTTTTCTGCGTTTTCTTCATTCAATCCCTCTAAGTACAGTTCGACATCTGTATAAGGATTTATTTCGAAAATTTGTCTTGCAACGATAATTGCTTTTTTGACTCCTACATCTCCAAACCCTGAACGGATACGATTTAAATTATCCCCGGATATAGTATCTGGATCTACAAGCTTCATTTTTTTTGCACCTCCCGTCATCACTGTCACAATGGCAATATGACTTCCGACACTCATCCCTAAAAAAACAATAGTGGCGTTATAGAATTTAGCCTGCTCCTTATCATTAATTAAGTATTTATTTCTTCCCGTCCGTAACTCATAGTGAAGTCCTTCGGGCAGATAGCGAATTAAAGTATTACTCCAAGGAAAGTAAAACCAATTTCCAAAATTCTTATCATAACAACTTAAAAATTTGTTGAGTTCATCATTGTAATTTTTATCAAATCGGTATTTTGGGTTTCTTAATAAAAATAATTCTTCAAGATTCCTATGCATTTCGTCAATAATAGAAATTTCCGGATGTTCTTTAATAAGGACATCCAGTTGATTATGAGGCATAAGTACCGGTTGCCAAGAATTTTTATCGTTTTTATTCGCAATCATAAATTCTATTTCTTGACCCATTTTTTAATACCGAGGTTGATGATTTGGTTTCATTGCTATATTTTACCATAGATTTAATTTGTTAAGCAAACAACAAAAAAGCGGCACCGCCCGCCGCTTTCACGTTTTATTAAATATCGTTAGATTAACAAGATTTTAGTTTTTTGATGATGTTTTTGTGGCAATAATATTCTTCATCAAAATTTCACTAACTCCTCTTTTGCCTATTTTCTCGCTGGCTCCGATTATTTCCAAATTTTAAATCTCATATATCCATATATCCCTCTTCAACGGCTCAACAACTCAATGGGAGCTCCCATTGAGTTGTTGGATTGATTCCCCAAAAAATGGCTTGGTCCCATCTACCGCCCCCTATTTCTCATAAAAAGACGGCTGACCCTATTTCCACCATTTCCATTTCCGTTTCCCAAGCAATGCGATACCGCAAAAAACACTTCAACCTGCAGATTGAAGTGTTTTTTGCGGTTAAGAAATGAACTTATTATTTTAAACTTGATGGGACTTCTTCCGACGACATTTCGGCAATAATGTCTTGTACCGCCTCCCTACAAGCTTCGTGAGAAGCTCTGCCGAATAGTCGTTCGTATTGGGCCACCAGATTATTGATAATTTCTTTTTCATTTCCGGCAAAAGAAACAGCGCTGTGGGATTGGTCAATAATAAGCCCGCTCACTTTTTGAGCCTCATCCCAAGCCAAAGGACCTATAATAAGCTCCTGTTCTTTAGTGATCTGTATTGGAATTCCAACAAATTTATCCATTATAATTTTCTATAATATCAGCTTCATCATCAAGATTTTTTAGGATTTTACAAAAAAAAGCCTACAAGATTTACCCCGCAGGCTATGTGTTGCATGTTGTAAGAATATAATATCCCTACTTGATTGCAACGATTTTGAGTCGCTTCCTCTCTGAGCCGATTTGACCCTCACGAATTTCACCGACTTTGGCAAACATAACAATCTTTGCCAAAGGAGCGACATAGGAAACAACTTCTTCCTGGGCATCATCCTGGAAGTTCATGTAGCTACCAATTTTGAAGTTTCCGGTCACCCCAGAGTCTTCATCTAAAACCGTGACACTTTTTCCGATAGTCACTTCGTCGGAACTCATGGACCCCACGGAAACAACTTCCGCTTGTCTAAGGATGTCATTGAGCTCCTTTGCCCTCACAGACCACATTGCCGAGATGCGCTGACCTTGCTCGTGCTCAAAGTTATCATGAAATGTGTCGGATCCACCTTGGCAGCTGATTCCAATATTACCTAGCGCTTCACTGACCCTATCGGTCAGTTCCTGAACCTTTTTGCGCAAAGCCATCAGGTCTTCTGGCAGAAAGTAATATTTCACTTTCGTTTCCTTCTACCGCGATCTGGTTGTTAAAACCGAGAACCCCAAGACCATCTTAAGGTAGATTAGACTCGGTGAACTATTTATAGCGTATATGCTTATCGTATATTTGTCAAATAGAAATTTTTACACAAAAAGACTACTTTTTTTCAATTAAATAATCCCCCATAACTAAATAGTCCATTTTTGTGGAAAGAAAACATCTTAGAGCGTCCATTGGACTTTCAACTATCGGTTCTCCCGCTAGATTAAACGATGTATTTAAAATCATTGGTATACTGGTGATTTTATAGAATTCCTTTATTAAATTATAATATAAACTATCATCTTTTTTAGTAACAGTTTGAATTCTACATGTTCCATCAACATGAGTAACAGCGGGTATTTCTCTAATTTTATTTTTCTTTACCGGAACAACTAATAACATAAACAGACTTTCTAAGCTGAACTCGAAAAAGTCTCCCATTTTCTCTAATAAAACAGAAGTGGCAAAGGGACGAAAAGACTCTCTATGCTTTACTCTATCATTAAGTATTTCTTTCATATCCTTAAATCCGGGGTTGCACAAAATACTTCTATGCCCTAATGCACGAGGACCGATCTCGCTACCACTCTGAAACCACCCAACTATTTTGTTTTCAGATATCAACTTAGCTGTTATTTTTTCTATATTGAATACTTTTTTATAGGTAAATCGTGGTGACCTCGGAATCACCAAATCAACAATACTTTGTATACTCAAAAGCGTTTTTTTGATATCAGTATTCCCATAAACTGATTTTCTATAATCATTTCTCCACGGAGAAATTTCCCTTTTATTGTTGTTGTAAATGAAGTAACCATAAAGAACATTTCCAATACTTTGTCCCGGATCACCTGTAGCCGGAAAAATGTGTAAATTTTCTATATCGGTTTCCTGTAAAACTTTCGTATTACAAACTGTATTTAATGCTCCTCCTCCAGACATGCAAAGATTTTTAATTCTTGTCTCTTTTTGAAATTTATTAATCGTAGCTATGACCACTCTTTCAAATTCAGACTGAATCCAAGCAGCCATATCTTTATATTCGTTATGATCAGTTGAAAATTTTGGCGGAACAGAAATGTTATGATTTTTGCAAAACAATTCAAGACCTCTTGCAGTATGGTTTTCTAGCAGATTAAAGAACAGTCCGTTTTTGTCTTGATTAAATAATGGATATCCTGAATACTTTTTAGCATCTCCATATGAAGAAAGCCCCATCGTTTTTCCTGCATCGTTCTGATGCCACCCAAAGTAGGAAGTGAAAGCTTGATATGCTGCAACAATACCTTTTTTATAGTTATTAATAGGATTCTCTGCAATTTTTTTGATGTTATTCCCCCTTGCTATATAAACACTTTCTGTGGAGTTCTTATTACCCTTTGCATCAAATACAAACACAAGGGATTCTTCAAATGGAGATGTAAAATAGGTGGAAGAAGCATGGGATAGGTGATGATCGACCCTAATACATTTTTCTTTAGGTAATCCAAATAACGACAAACCCCCATCAAATCCATTGGCTATTTTGTCGCTGTAATCGCTAAAAACGACTAAATCTATATCGCTAAGATTTATTTTACTTTGTTCCAAACAATACTTAAGTGAGTTAACCCAACCATAAGCGTATTTGACCCTAGCTAATCTTTCTTCCGCCATTGTAGCCACAATATCCCCATCTACAAGCAAAGAACAACCTCCATCATGACCCACATTTATTCCAATGATTTTTTTAAATTTATTCATACTCCCCAAATAGAACCATCCAGTTTTTACCTTTATTATTTCGACTCCTTTGTAAAAAGTATTAGTATTTTAAATTTTCAAGATTTTTTTTATAATTTATTTCTACGCCTTCTGCACATTCTAATTCAGTATTAGAGGTTAACATAAAAGCTATGTTTTTTATTGCGTCATTTGGAACAATATTAAGATATTTATTTTTTATCCACCAATTTGTTTTTGGAAATCGATAACGATCAAGGCTATCAGCAGCCTTAAGTAAATCACACATATTTTTATGTTTGATATAATTTTCTTGATGCAATATGTCCTCATATTCTAAATCATGAAAATGTATGGCAGACATAACAGCATCAAAATCTTTTAACTTCCACTTATTTTTTTGAGCATATTTTTGAAAAAGATTAGCTGACCTTTCACCGTGGCCTTCATCATTATTATCGTTAATTCGTGAGCAATCGTGAAATAAGGCACATAGAATAAGATCATTTACCTCAATATTTCCCATATCCTTTTGCGTAAAATAGAGTAATAATATGTAAATCGAAGCTCTTATTGCGTGATTTTTGCCATGAATACCTTTACAAACTTGATCATTGACATAAAATGTATCTTTAAAAAAATCCCAAGGACTTATATTGATTATCTTTTCGATGATAGTAGAAATCCTTACTATTTCCGATTTTGAAATATCAAAAACTGGTTGATTTATTTTAATCCATTCAACGGATTCTTTATCATTGTATTGATACCTCGGCTTATTCTTCCCCATTAAAAGATCCCTAAGATTATTTGAAGTTATTTCTTCAGCTTTTTTTGTGAAGATTTTTAATTCATCATCTGACATTATTTTAATGTTCAACTCTTTTGCAATATTCTCTAAATCCTCATTTACTTGCTGAATTTGTATTTCATCCTTAACCACCTTTTCTATCTCAAAATGATAACCCCAGTATTTACTCCATTTAATGGCGAACTCACAATCTTTGTAAATAAAATTCTGTCTTTTTTGTATGCCCGCCATTACTTTTTCTGGAGTTGTTATAGTATCTAGAATGAATTTAGTTTTATTAAAATCCTCCCTATGAAAAACTATTTCTGTTTCTGGAAAAACAGATCCATTTCCAATTTTATTCATTTTGAGTGAAATTTTAGCATTTCCTTTTGACGCATTATCTATCACCTTCAATAACTTATCGTTATAAATGTAATACACAACATACTTATCATCATCACCTAATGATTTTCCGTGTTTCTTAAGAAAAGATAGTAATTTATCGTATCCCCTCTTTGTAAGAATACCTCTTTTTTCTACTTCAAACATTTTTTATTTAATTGCTAATAAATATAGGGAATAATCCTTCCTTTTAGGATTACATATAGTATCGTCAAATTTCCATTTTTTAACAGAACGAAAACCTATTTTTTTAATCATTTTCGAAAGATTTTTATTATCATAACCCCACCAATGAACGGTATATTTGGGGTTATCAAATTGATCCCTAAAAAAATAGTTTACTATATCAATATTTGAATTAATTTCCATGCTAGAAATTCTACTTGAATAACAGATTTCTTTTATTTTTTCAAAATATCTTTTATTATTTAAAGAATACTCTGTTAATAGTTTCCCACAATCAGGAACAACTATTTTCAAATTACTCCTCTTTTTTAGTGTTCTGAACGTCTCTTTCAAAAAGTAAATCGCCGATTTTGGAAAATCTAAATGCTCAAAAAAATGTTCACAAAAAATTTCATTAAATCTATTGTCAAGAAAAGGTAGTCCCGCCCTTACGTCCCAAACTATATCTGCGGGCTTAAATATATCTAAATTTATATAACCATTTAAAACCTTTGAACCACCACCTACCTGAAGCTTTTTCAAGTGGTCAAATTTAGGAATATCTGCTAATGATATCGCTTTATTTTCTTTAAAAGATACGACTGCATCGAGATCCTTATTTAGCTGCAAAATTGAATTATTTATATTTTTAAATAATTCGGGATTAGTTTTTTCTACTTGAGTAATTTTATTTTTTACCTGTTCCAATATTTCCATATTATTTTTTATACTTTTTTTCTCATCATTAATTTATTTAACTCTACTAATTGCGGGGTGATTTTAACATTTATTTCATCATCTTTTATAAAAGTCAAATTATCATCAGTATTTTTAATAATCTTTGTTTTAAATATCTTATAGTCGAGACCTGAAGCAACTGGATTAATACCTACTTCTCCTTTCATCATTATATTATTGAATGGTATTAGTATTTCATGTTTATTCCAATAATTCCAAATTTTTATCGCTTTATAAGTATCAAAATTAATATGAAAATCAGGATAACGATTCATTTTTCTAATAATTCTATGTAGAATATGACCTACGAAGTGCGGACAAATATTATTATATTCATTCAAATCATTATTCTTTAAGAAAAAATCTTGTTTTATTTCTCCGTTAAAT
>Ga0213870_1000409_pt1 | contig 20829 bp, 22 predicted proteins | sample WICALVC2017_Meta_FD_160119 | JGI IMG/M metagenome (GOLD analysis project Ga0213870, IMG submission 160119) | Freshwater microbial communities from subterranean cave lake in Wind Cave National Park, South Dakota, United States - WICALVC2017 | ecosystem: Environmental > Aquatic > Deep subsurface >... | reverse complement strand
ATGTAATTGTAGTCTTTGAAGAAAACCCAAAAGAGAACTGGTTTATGGCAGGAAACCAGCTGTAATCTATCTTTTTATTTTATTTACTTTTACAAAACATAATGACAAAGATCGCTGTGGTGCAGTTTAAGGCATCAACTGACAAAAATCAAAACCTAACAAAAATTCTGAATTATATTAAAAGTGCAGCAAAAAAGGGAGCAGACCTATGCGCATTTCCTGAGTTTATGATGCTTTATACAAGTTCTTCACAATCCGCAGCAGAACTTTCAAAGTTAGCAGAGACAATAAACGGTGAATTTGTAACATCAATTGCCAATGCAGCTAGGGAAAACTCTATTTTTGTAGTAGGAACTTTTTATGAAAAAAGCAAAAAAAGAAATCATGTTTATGATACAGCATTTCTTGTTAATAAATCAGGAAAAATATTGTCTACATATAGAAAAATCCATCTTTATGATGCACTAGGATTCAAAGAATCCAACAAATTAACACCTGGTTCTAAAATTGTTATGCCAACAAAAACGAGTTTAGGAAAACTGGGAATGATGATATGTTATGACTTGAGATTTCCTGAGATGTCTCGCATCTTGGCATCGTCAGGCTCTGAAATATTAATTGCGCCATCAGCGTGGGTAAAAGGAGACATGAAAGAAGAACACTGGCTAACAATTAACAAAACTCGTGCAATAGAAAATGGGTGTTATGTAGTTGCACCTGATCAGGTAGGTAACATTTACTGTGGCAGGAGCATTGTAGTGGATCCTTACGGAAAAATATTGCTTGACATGAAGAAGCGTCAAGGAATAGGCATTGCAAACATATCACTTGATAAGGTAAACAAAACAAGAAAAGTTCTACCTTTATTAAAAAACAGAAGAACAGATCTATACAAAAATTTTACGATTTAGTGTTTCTACTCTCACATGCAAAATTTGAACATTGTCTTGTCCATTTTTGTTTTTTACTATAACGGAACAATACAATAGGCCATAAACATAACTTACAACGAATTTTGGTTGCACGAAGTCTAGCTTTTTGTAAAAGAGGAGACGAAGCATGACAACCATTGTAATAGTTTGAACAACCGATAAACCGTTTTTTTGTTTTACGTGAACGAATTATCATGAGTTGCCCAATATGACACTGCGGACATTCTACCAATCCATTTTTAGGCGAATTTGTTCCTAAAATTATATACTTTTTCTTTTTTGAAGACCAAGACAGGTATCCATTTTTATCAAAATACTGTTTCATCTCGTTTCTAAACACATCGATTTTCTTTTCTGTTGACTTTACAAAACTTCGAGAATTTACTAGACTAGTTGAAGCAACTTGTACTATGTTTTTTGTAACTAACATGTTTTGTTTCAATGATTTATCGTGATAAAAATGGTTGAAGAATTTTTATATGGATTCTTGTCAGCAACAATTATGGAAAAGGTCTGTGTTATTGGTACCGGCAGCACAAAATATGGTAAATTGCAAGAAAGTATTGCCGATATTACTGTTCAGGCCTCTGTTGAGGCAATAGAAAGTGCAGGAATTGAACCAAAAGAGATCCAAGCTGGCTACATCTCAAATGTTTTTGGTGTTGCAGACAAGCAGGTACACTTGGGTCCTGTAGTAATGAGCAACTTGGGAATACCTGAAAAGCCATCACTAACAATTGAATCTGCATGTGGAAGCGGCTCTGTCTCGTTTAGAGAAGCATTTGCAAATGTTGCAGGCGGCTTTTATGATGCAGTACTAGTAGCAGGAGTAGAGAAGGTAACCCATACAGGTACAGAGTGGACAACAACATACTTTTCTTATTGCTCTGACTTTTTTTATGAAGGACAAGCAGGCGCATCATTTCCAGGATTGTTTGCATCTATGGCACGTGCATATTTGACAGAATTCAAAGCCACTGAAGAAGATTTAGCAATGGTAGCAGTAAAAAATCATGATAATGGTTTACTTAACCCAAAAGCACATCTAAGAAAAAAAATTACAATCGATGATGTAATGAATTCTGCAGTAGTTGCAAGTCCATTAAAGCTTTATGATTGTTGTCCATTCTCTGATGGTGCAAGTTCTGTAATCTTATGCACTGAAAAATTTGCAAAAGAGCACACAAAAGATTACGTTCGTGTCATCGGATCGGGAAGAGGTGGCTCACCTGCAGCACTGCAAGGCCGTCACCATCTAACAACTATACCAAGTACACAAATTGCAGCCCAAGCAGCTTACAAGATGGCAGGAATTACACCAAAAGACGTTGACTTTGCAGAAGTACATGATTGCTTTACTATTGCAGAAATAGTTGATAGCGAAGACCTTGGATTTTTTGAAAAGGGTAAGGCAGTTGATGCAGTAAGAGAAGGAAAAACAAGACTAAACGGTGAAATTCCAATTAATCCATCAGGCGGACTAAAATCAAAAGGACATCCAATAGGCGCTACAGGTGTGGGTCAAGTAGTTGAGACATTTGAGCAGCTTACAGGAAAAGCAGGAGAACGAACTGTAAAAGATGCAAAGATTGGCTTGACACATAATTTTGGTGCAACAGGCGCAAGTTGCGCAGTACATATTTTTCAAAGTGTATAAGTTGTCAGCAAAGCAACAGTTTATTGAATGTGCAAAGTTAGGCAAGGTTCTTGCAAGAAAATGCAAAAACTGCGGCGAATTGCACTTGGCTACAGTATATTTTTGCCAAAAATGCGGCCATAAAGAATTTGAAAATGTAGAACTTGAAGGCAAAGGTACAGTTGTGACTTTTACAATAATTACGGTACCTCCTGCTGGCTTTGAAAAATATACCCCATACGCATGGGTTGTGCTAGAACTTGATAGTTCTGACTTGAGAATCTCAGGTTTTATGGCAAATATAGCAAAACCCTCAGACCTTCCAATTGGTTCAAAAGCCAAAATTGTGGACTTTGATGAACGTGGAATAATTCTAGAAAAACAGTAAACCAAATTTATTGTGTTTATTAAAAAATTTCAAGCGCATTTCTAATAATTTGAGGAAGACACTTCACATACAATGTCAGTAGAAGTAGTTTGCGGAAAATGTGGAAAAAAGGTAGCTAATATGAAAATGCTAAAGTCGATCAAAGACGTTGTCAGACCCTACAATAACAAATGTCCATCATGTGGACAGACACTATCTACTTCAGAATTTACACTTGATATCCAAGAAAACTGATCTAAAAACTTTGCTGAATTGATCGGATCTTCAAAACTTGAATCATATATTACAAATATCATGATCTAGCAACTAAGAAAAGTTGTAACATGATATTTTGTCATAAATCTTAATTACCCCTGATCTTTTAGACATGGATATGGAACTGAGCGAGGAAGAAGTAGTGGATCCTAAACGTGGAGGTATCTTACAATCAACATCAAAGCGTGTAAGAATGATCTTTTCTGTTATGGCGAGCCCAAACAGAATAGATATTTTAAGAATTTTAAATTCAAAAGGGCCTCTTACTTATTCAGAATTAAAGTCACTTGCAGGATTCAAGTCAAAAAAGGAAAGTGGAAAATTTGCATATCATTTGCGAAAATTGTTAAGACAATCTTTGGTCGCACTTAACAAATCAGAAAGACGCTATACTATTACAAATCTTGGCAAATTAGTTCTAAGCCTTGCAAGACAGATTGAAGAAAGATCAATAATTGAAAGTGGAAAAATGTATGTTAGAACCTCACATGAATCAATTGAGGAATTTAATTCACATAAAATTATTCAGTCTTTGGTTCGTGAGGGAAGCCTCCCACTTGAATTAGCTCAAAAGATAACAGAAGAGGTAGAAAACCGAATTTACAAATATCAAACTACATACCTTACAGGCTCATTAATTCGTGAGATGGTAAATTCAGTTCTTTTAGAACATGGCCATGAAGAATATAGAAACAAACTTGCAAGACTGGGCGTGCCTGTCTTTGATGTCCAAGAAATGATATCTAATGTGGATAACGTTGATGCTGGAGCCGAAGAGCTATTATTTAAGACAGGTCAGGCAGTTCTTGCCGAGCACCTGCTTTTAAATACCCTACCTAAGGATGTGGCAGACTCGCATCTCTCAGGTGACCTTCACGTCACAAACCCTGGTATATGGTCTCTATTGCCTGATACTATATTCCTAAATGTCAAGGAGTTAATCGAAGACGGCCTTGATCTTAAGGGTAAATCCCTAGGCGTAACAAGAATTACATCGATTAAGGATCTAGATAACCTAACAGCCTCACTATCAATGATAATTTCCTTAATCTCAAAAGAAGCATCTCAGGAGGTGGTAATGGATGGACTAGTTACATTGTTATCAAAGCATTCAAAAGATATCTCGGAGCTGGAACGAAGATTAACAAATGCTTTTTCAACTGCATCTACATCTTCAAAATACAGTGAAAGTCCAACACTTGTTTCGTTTATAGTTCAACTAGGTTCTGATACAAAGATCATTAAAGCAATTCTTTCTGCATACAAAGAATATGCAAAGATAACACCAATTCCAAAGATTGGACTGATAATTGATTATGAAAAAGGTAAGATCACAGATGTATCAGATATTCTTTCTGAAATAATAGCACTTGGTGGGCAGATCCTCTTTACAAAAGAACAAGCATCAAACAAGGGAGTATTGCGCGTTGATGCAAAGAACGCAGGTACAACCTCGATCAAACTTCAATCACTTTCAATCAACCTGCCAAGACTTGCATTTGAATCAAACAAAGATGAGACTTACTTTAGAGCACGACTAGCGCTATTGATGAAGCCTGCAATTTCTTCTATGTCATTAAGAAAAAAAGATGTTTCAGATCTGACAAGACGTGGCCTAAATCCCATACTTGCTAGTAACACACAATATATGCAGCGGAGCTCAGTCTCTTTAGTTGTTAACCTAGTTGGCTTACATGAAGCTGTCTTTCACATTTTAGGACATGAGGACAATAAAGAAGGAAAGGATATCTTGTATAAGGTAATTGATACTGCAGTAACTGTAGCAAAAAAGAAAGGAAAAGAGACCGGTGATGTCGTTAGTGTGTGCATGATAGAAAGTGAGGGATCAAGTAGATTTGCAACCTTAGATGGCGAAAAGTACGGTAAACTGTCGATTCTTAAGACACTAGAAGGCGAGTCTTATTCGGAAGGAATAGCATTTGACGCTGCAGAAATCTCTAGTCTTTCTGCCAAAAGCAATAAAATAGTAGAATGTAACAAAATGGCAAAGATGCTTGATGGCGGTTTATTAACAAGAATCAAGATCTCAAAAGATGCCAAAGCAGACGAAATTAAGACTGTAATAGAAAAGGCATCAGACCTACTTTCCTCTTTTAAACCCATAAAGAAAGTGGCGATCTGCGGCAATTGTGGATTAAAAGATGAGAAATTAGGCGATAAATGCCCCAAATGCAAGTCCCCATATATAATAAATTAAGACGAAATTCGTTATAACAAAACTTTTTTCGAAAAATTACTAGGAATATTCCGGCTACTCTTTTTAGAAAACTTAACCAGCCACTACGAAGTTTATCATACTAGTGTAAAAGTTGTTGAGCTAAATCGGATCTTGATAAAAATTTTTTTGCCATAGAAGTTATATTCACATGATTTCTTAGACTATTCCGGGGAGATATTATGGCAGATTTTTCTCAAATAGAAGATTCGATCGTTGAAATTCGCAAACGAAATGGAAAGGTGACGAATTTCAATAAAGACAAAATTACAAACGCCATATACAAGGCGATTGCAGCTACGGGTGAAGCGAACCGTGGTCTGGCAGAAGAACTAACAGGCGGAGTTTTGACAAAATTAATAAACCAAGGTTTCTCGGCGTTAAATCCACCAAGCGTTGAGGATATTCAGGATATGGTAGAATCTACCTTAATTGAACTAGGTCATAGTGAAATAGCAAAAGCCTATATTCTGTATAGACACGAACGCCGAAAATTAAGAGACGAAAAAATGAAGATACTAAATACCAAATCTCTTGATTCTGTAGCAAAAAAATTTGATCTCAATTGTCTGAGGGTACTTGCCTCAAGATACCTTATGCGAAACAACAAAAACGAAATTGTTGAAAGCCCAGAAGCCATGTTTGAAAGAGTCGCGATTTTAGTTGGTCTTGGCGACGTATTATATGACAGCAAGGTCTTTTCAGTTGAAGGTAACATAAAGCAGGACATAGAAGAGGCAAGAAGATACCTTGAAAAACTTGATGACTTTAACTATAAATTCAAAATAGGTGAATACTATCTAAACAAGTGGCATTTTAGAGGACTAATAGATCACTACATCGGTTTGGCAAAGAAAGGACAGATGAAGGTAAGCTTCAAAGAACTCTTGACTATGATTGCATCAAAGAAGCTTGATGACTATGCTGACAAAATAAAAGAATACATGGACTTGATGACATCGCAAGACTTCTTACCAAACTCACCGACAATGATGAACGCAGGCGGCCGTTTAGGCCAATTATCTGCCTGTTTTGTGCTTGATATGCCAGATGACATGGAAAGAATCATGAAATCAACATCAGATGCTGCATTAATCTTCAAGTCAGGTGGTGGAGTTGGAATAAACTATTCTGATCTGCGCCAAGAAGGAGACATTGTAGCATCAACATCTGGGGTTGCTTCAGGTCCTGTCTCCTTTATGAACATCATAAACACTGTCACTGAAGTTGTAAAGCAAGGCGGCAAACGTCGAGGTGCAAACATGGGTATCTTGGAGACATGGCATCCAGACATTGAAAAATTCATCACAAACAAGACACAACCTGGTATTTTAGAGAACTTTAATGTTAGTGTTGGAATATGGGAGGACTTTTGGCATGCTCTTGTAAACACCGAAGATGGCAAGTACATGTTGCGTAACCCCCGCGACAAATCACCTGCTCGTGAGATTAACTCACATCAGCTAATTGATCTGATAGCACTTTCAGCATGGAAGAGTGCAGAACCAGGTCTGATCTTTTTTGATCTAATCAACAAGTACAATGTATTTGCAAAAGCAAGAGGTATACCACTACGTGCTACAAATCCATGTGGAGAACAAAGCCTCTATCCATACGAGTCATGCAATCTTGGTTCTATCAACTTGGCAAATCTTGTAAAACGAAAAGCAGATGGACAGTATGAGTTTGACTGGCAAAGATACGAGGAGACAATTAGAAAGACCACAAGATTTCTTGACAACGTAATTGACATGAACCATTATCCTGTACCAGAAATTGACGTTGCATCAAAAGATTCACGACGAATTGGACTAGGAGTTATGGGCGTTGCAGATCTACTATACAAACTTCGAATTCCTTACAACTCAAAGGAAGGATATGAATTTCAAGCAAAGCTAGCTGAGGCAATATCATACTACTCTATGGAAGAAAGTGTGGCATTGGCAAAATCAAGGAGCGAATTTCCATTATGTCCAAAAACGGAATATCCTGAAGGCAAGATCCCTATTTCCGGATACTATGAAAAACCAAAAGACGAACACACCCATGATTGGGATGCACTAATTTCAAAAATAAAAAGACATGGAATTAGAAACGTACTTACAACAACTGTAGCCCCAACAGGCACTCTATCTATGATAGCAGATTGCTCAAACGGAATGGAGCCAACCTTTGCACTCGTTTTTGAAAAACGAGTAACCGTAGGAAGATTCTTTTATACAAACAAAATCTTTGCACAAGTCCTCAGAGACAACGGGATGTATAGCGAGGAAATTCTTGCAAAAATTGCAGACAACTATGGGTCACTTAGGGGACTCTCAGAAATTCCAGAATGGATGCAAAAAATCTTTGTCACAGCAATGGACATACACTGGACAGATCATCTAATGGCACAATCTGTATGGCAGATCTGGATTGGTAATGCAATCGCAAAAACAATTAACATGCCACATGATGTTTCAGCAGACGACGTGAAGGCAGCATATCTTTTAGCACATGAAATGGCGCTAAAGGGCATTACCGTATACCGTGATGGCTCACGACACCAACAGGTACTTCATATGACCAGTGAAAATGCAGAAAAGACCTTTGAAGTAAGACCAAGCAAGTTTGTTACCGACTATATTACGCAAAACATCAAGAACTCTTACATAAGAACCCAAGTCGATAACGCACTACGACTAAAGACTCCAGAAGAAACACCAAAACAAAGCAGTGTAAAAGAAGAAACAAAGGAAGAAAGCCTATGTCCTACCTGCAAAAACAATCTCGTTTTTGTGGAAGGCTGTACCATATGCATAGAATGTGGCTTTAGCGGCTGCACCTCTGGCTAAAATACATCACAACTTTTTTACTCCCTTACCTACTGCCAACATCATTGAACAAAAAATTAGCTGGCGCAATGGCAGCAGGAGCAGTTGCAGCTATTATAACCGTTGTTGCTGTTTTATCTCTAGATTTTGAAAATAATAATACAATTCCATTAACTACAAATCCAAATCTTGGTCTTGTTGTAAATACACCAACAACGGCAACTACACTTGAAGAGCTAAACCGCGTTTATGAACAAGCAGCAACAACAGGTGTTGGAAGAAACAATCTCTATCTGTTTTGGAATATTTTAGAACCTCAAAAAGATCAATTTAATTTCAGAGAATCAGACATTCTGATGAGCTTTAATAAAAAAAATAACATGCAAGTAACATTATTTTTTTCTGTAGTAAATGGACCTGCACTTGGACCATTTCCTGACTGGATGGGAAGACAGGCCCTCACAGAAAACCTTGCAGAAAATACTGTAAGAGTTCTTGATGTGGTATTGTCTCGCTATGACATAATTGACACTGTCATAATTGGTGCAGAAATTGAGGAACACTTTCGCTATAACGAGGGGGGAATTGAAAACTATAAGCACTTTTTTAACATTGTATATGAGAAAATTAAGCAAAAACATCCTAATGTAAAAATAGGAAACTCGTTTGCTTTGCACGCAATTTTCAACAAAAATCTAGTGCATCTGGTAAGTGAGCTTGATATGGGTGATTTTGTTGCCTTTTCCTACTTTCCAGTAGATAGCCTTAATGAAATAGTAAAAACACCATACGAGGCACAGATCGATTTGGAAAAAATGTTTGAGTTGGTTCCTGACAAAAAGGTAGCATTATTTGAAATAAGTTGGAGTACATCTGAGTTTGTTAATGGAAATAAGCAGGACCAAGTAGAATTTTTAAAAACGGCATATGATTTCTATGGGAAAAACAAATCAAACATTGAATTCTTTACATGGTATCGACAATACGATAGACCAGAAGGTTCATGTTTTCCTGATGAGCAAGAAAGCACTGAATCAAAAATTGTAATTGGTGGAGGTTCTGGATTAGGAACTAGTGAGTTTGTAATAGAAAGACTTGGCTATTACCTGTGCAATGCAGGACTAATCGATGTTAAGGGAAATCCAAAGCCTGCTTGGTCAGAATTCAAAAAACAGATACAACAATAATTTAGCATGCTTTCATTAATACTTGCAGAGTCTTCACTTGAACTTGTTCCAAAAGAACTTCAAGATCATAACTCAGTAGTTTTACATAGCAAAAGAATTGGCAAGAAACCCTCTGAGATTATACTGGATAATTCTTGGCACTTTGCTGCCATGAAAGGAATCAAAAACGAGATCAAAAGAGGTAGACCAGATCTAGTACACATTTCCCTACTAGCTGCATGCTCAACGCCGCTTTACCTTGACAATAAGATTAGAATCTATATTCATACCATAAATGATAACGTAATATTTGTAGGCCAAGGAGTTCACATCCCAAAATCCTATCATAGGTTTGTAGGTTTAATCGAACAGTTATTCAAAGACAATGTAGTAAAAACGGATGATAAAATACTACTGGATCTAAAAGCGATGAAATTCGATCAATTAATTGATACAATAAATTCAGAACAGGTCATAGGATTATCAACAGAGGGAACATCAAGCACATACGAAAATGTTGCAAAAAAATTAAATGACAAATCATGCATAATTATTGGAGGTTTTCAAAAAGGACATTTTTCTGATTCAATTAACAAAAGAATTGCTCAGCTGATTAGAATTGATAAAAAGCCTCTAGAATCTCATGTTGTGATTAGTAGAATTCTTTACGAGTATGAAAAAACAATTTTTATGTAGGCCACAAAGCCTGCTCATTTAGGCGGTCGTAGTATAGCCTGGTAGTACGCTGGCCTTCCAAGCCCGTCACCCGGGTTCAAATCCCGGCGACCGCATCCTATTGTTATAATTTTTAAAATCGATACAACATCATCTTTGTATGAATCAAGCAAGAAAAGAGCTCGCACATGAACGAATGAAAATCTTAATTCAAAACGCGTTACTTAATGCAAAATCAAGTCCAGAGTTATCACAAAAGCAGGCATTACATGCAAAAAAAATTAGCATGCATTATAGAATTCAGATGCCTTACGAATTTAGGATGATGTTTTGTAAAAAATGTAAAAGATTCATCGCGCCTAGTATAAACTCACGAACACGGATAGGTCGTTCCTCATTAAAATCGATCCGAACCACTTGTAATTTTTGTAATCACACTTATCGTAAAGTAATAGATCAATGATTTATAAGACCAGTAGCGAGTTTGACTTTTCATGGCAAAAGTATACGATGTTCCAGCAGATTTATTGATCGAAAAGTTATCGGAAATTCTAAAAAAAGAAGATCTTCAACCACCTAGCTGGCTGCCATACGTAAAGACAGGCTCACATAAAGAAAGACCTCCACAAAATCGTGATTGGTGGTACACAAGATGTGCATCTATTCTACGAAAAATCTATCTTCATGGCCCGATAGGAATCACTGATTTACGTAGCATGTATGGTGGAAGTAAAGCTGTTGGATATGGCGGGGCTCACCATAGACTGGCAGGCGGTGCAATCATACGTGCTGCAACTCATCGATTAGAAAAATTAGGATACATTGAAAAAGTTGAAAAAAAAGGACGCGTAGTATCAAGACAGGGAATGCAGAAGCTGGACAAACTAGCAACTGAAATTTTAAATGAACTTGCCACTAAAACACCACACTTGAAAGTATACTCATAATGTGATATCATGAGTCATCATGAATCTGATGAAACAAATGATCAGGAAGTAAGAGAAGCACAAATAGCTGCTCAAAAAGAAATAATTCTAAAACAACTTTTATCTTCTGAGGCAAGACTGCGTCTAAATAATGTTAAACTAGTCAAGCCAGAACTTGCAAACCTAGTTGAAAACTATTTGATAAGCATGGCATCACAGGGAAAAGTACAGTCCCAGATTACAGATGATCAGCTAAAACAAATTCTTTTATCAATTCAACAACCAAAACGTGATTTTAAGATAAATCGAATCTGATCTAAGAAAATATAATTAGGGGAAGTAGGGGGTTTACTCAATGAAAGCTGTAGTTTATGAAGAATATGCTCCAAATGATGATTACAAAAAAATTTTAAAAGTAAAAGATGTTCCTGAACCAAAACCAAAACCAAATGAAGTAGTGTTCAAAGTCAAGGCAGCAGCTTTAAACTATAACGATCTTTGGGGCATGCGAGGCCAACCAATACCTGTCCCACTACCACACATATCTGGATCTGATGCAGCAGGTGAGGTAATCGCAGTTGGAGATGAGGTAAAAAACATCAAGGTTGGAGACAGAGTAGCATCACATGCAAACATGTCATGTAGAGTTTGTAGTGCATGTACTGATGGTCGTGAATATGACTGTGAGAAGCGAACTATCTGGGGATTTCAGACAGGACCGCTGTGGGGTGCATACTCTGAGATTACTCATCTTCCTGAGGTTAACGTTGTAAAGATTCCACAAAATGTAAGCTTTGAGGAAGCAGCTGCAGCTTCGATGACATTGCTTACCTCATGGCACATGCTTGTAGGAAGGGCAAAGATTAGACCTGGTCAGACAGTTCTGATAATGGGTGGAGGTTCTGGAGTAGGAAGTTTTGGTATACAAATCGCAAAGCTGTATGGATGCACAGTTATTGCAACTGCAAGTGGAGACAAGCTTGAAAAATGCAAAAAACTTGGAGCCGACTATGCAGTAGACCATAGAAAGGAAGACTGGCATAAAGAGGTTAGAGAAATAACAAAAGAAATCTCAAAAAAACTTGGCGTGTCACCAGGAATCGATGTTTCATTTGATCATATAGGTCAGACACACTGGAACAAGCAGCTTACACTTCTAAAGTATGGTGCTACACTAGTAACATGTGGTGCAACTACTGGTTATGATGCACAAACTGATCTTAGACACATATTCTTCAAGGGCACTAACATTTTAGGTTCAACTCAAGGAACTCGTGCAGAGCTAGAGCAGGGATTCTTTTGGATGGGTCAAGGAAAGATAAAAGCAGCAATCGACTCAATTCATTCCTTTGAAAATGCTGCTGAGGCCCACACAAAGATGTTAACCGGAAAAGGCCTATTTGGAAAAATCTTACTGAAACCAGAAGGCGCCTAAGTTTTTTATGGCAAGGCTTGTCCGTAGCCTACTCTTTGTTCCAGGAAATAATTTACGTTTTTTAGAAAAAGCAAAAGCAATACCCGCAGACATTGTTTGCTTTGATTTAGAAGACTCTGTTCCTGACAATGAAAAGAAAAACGCACGACAATTAATCAAAGAGACGCTAAAAAGACGCTCAGAATACAAATCTGATGTTCATGTTCGAATAAACTCTCCTTCTTCTGACAAAACTACTGATGACCTTAAAGAAATCGTTGCAAGAGGCATCGATGGCATTGTCATTCCTAAGGTAAACAATGTCAAGGAACTAAAAAAAATCGAAAAAACTTTATCATTACTTGAAAAAAAACGAAAACTCAAACCTATTGAACTTATGCCCTCAATTGAGTCAGCTGCGGGAGTAGTCAACGCCTATAACATCGCTTCCTGTACAAAGCGTGTTGCAGCCTTGGTCTTTGGTGTGTTTGATCTACTAAATGACATGGGTATAGAATATACAAAACAAGCAGAAGGTGCAAAATATGCTAGATCAAAGATTCCACTTGATGCAAGAGCCGCAGGAACATATGCAATTGACGCAATATGGCAAGATCTTAAAGACGCAAATGGTCTAAGAGCAGACTGTATCACTGGAAGAAATCTTGGCTATTCAGGAAAAAGTATCATTCATCCTGATCAAATACAAGTAGCACATGAAATCTTTTACCCAAACAATACAGAAATAGAATGGGCAGAAAAAGTATACAAAAAATATCTAGAGGCAACAAAAACTGGACGTGGCGCAACTATTATTGAAGGAAAAATGATCGATGAGGTACATTATAAACGAGCAAAGGCACTTTTGCAAGTAGCAAAAAGAATATAGTCATAACTTTTGCAAGTTTTCGATTTAACCAGCACGAATTTTTTTCGAGTATAGGTTAGCAAGACGAAGTGGTTCTGGATACCAATGATCTTCTTTGATTAGTTCAGTAGCTATTTTGACTGCAGTTTTTAGGCTTATTTTGTGTCCTACGCTGACATAGATTTTCTTTTCATGTCGTTTTATCTCGTATCCAAGGATCTTTCCATTGATTTTTACATGTGAATCCTTTACCAAACCGCACAGAAGACTCTTTGCAATGCCAATTACAGGCTTGTTTGTCATTAAACCTACATAACAAGCCAAGCCACATTGTCTTGGATGCAGTTGACCGTGACTATCAACTAGTAACACATCAAAATCTTCATCAAGGCATTCAAGTGTTTTTAGGATTGGTTTTGATTCTTTTAACATAAACAAGCTAGGAATATACGGTGATGAATTTCTCATAGACAAATTAGCAGTTTTAATTACATCAAAATCATCCTTGTTTAAAATTACAGCCGAACAAAAAGCAGTATTACTTGAATATGACACATCAACTCCACACACCTTTTTAATTTTTCGGGGAAGAAAATTTTTTGTAATGACTTTTTTTGCCAGCTCATTTTGCAATTTTATAGCGTTTTCAAGTTCGGATTTTTTCAACAGATTAGATTAATTCAATATGTATTATAGGTACTTTGCATTAACCAACATTTTATACACCACGACAATCATCATATGAATATGTTTACAGGTATTGTGGAAGGAACTGGCGTTATAGAAAAAATTGAAAAAAACCCAAAAAATAGAAGTGCGGTTAAAATGACAGTTGATTTAGCAAAACAAGCAGCAGGTCTTAAAATTGGGCAAAGTGTAGCTATCAATGGAGTTTGTCTTACAGTAACTAAAATTTTAAAAAATAAATGTAATTTTGAAATGATTGAAGAGACAACAAAAAAAACTTCCCTTGGAAATCTGAAAACCGGTAGCATAGTGAACATTGAACGTAGCATAAAAGCAGGTGATAGAATGGAAGGGCATTTTGTATTAGGACATATAGATGGAGTTGGAATAATAAAAAAAATAGAAAAAAAACCAAAAGAGGTTAAGATCTGGTTTGATATTCCAAAACAACTGGCACAATATGTTGTCAAGAAGGGTTCTATCGCAGTTGATGGAATTAGCCTTACAGTAGTTGATGCAATAAAAAATCGTATATCTGTTTGTTTAATTCCTCATACCATGAAAGTTAGTAACTTTCATACCAAAAGAGTGGGAGACAAAATTAATATTGAAACGGATATTTTAGGAAAATACATCCTAAAACAAACATAACAATTTACTAATTTAGTAGTAATTACCAATTTTTTAGTAAACTTTATAATCAGAATAAGAAGCATTTTCATTATGACAATTGCAGAGGCAATAACATCGCTTAGAGAAGGCGAATTTATTTTATTACATGATTCAAGCGGCAGAGAAAACGAAATTGACATGGTAGTAGCTGGCGAACTCATTACTCCAGAACATGTTGCACGAATGCGTCAACATGCAGGAGGACTACTATGCATGGCAATAAGTAATTCACTTGGTGAAAAACTGGGATTGAGATACATGCATGACATTCTCTCAAACTCTGATTCTTTTGATTCAGAATCAAAAGATATGATCATGGGGCTTGCCCCATATGGCGATCATCCAACATTTTCAATCTCAATTAACCATTACCAGACATACACAGGAATTACAGATAGAGACAGAGCTCTTACCATTAGAGAAATGACAAACTTGTATAATGCAGACAATCCAAGAAGAAAATTCATCTCGTCATTTAAGACACCAGGACATGTGCCTGTTTTAATTGCCGCAAAAGATCTTCTTTTACGTAGAAGAGGTCATACTGAGATGTCCATATATCTGACAGAACTTGCAAGTCTTAGGCCAGTTACAGCCATATGTGAAATGATGGACGCCCAGACATATTCCGCATTGTCAGTAGAAAAGGCCATAAAGTATGCAAAACAAAATGCCATTCCGTTTGTTGATGGCAAAGAGCTAATAGAATACACAAAGGTGCATTAATCCTGAATATAGCTATAGTGGTATCGGAGTTTAACCAGAAAATAACATCAAAAATGCTTGAGGTAGCACTAGAAAAGGCACAGTTACTTAAAATCAATGTAAAACACACATGTAAGGTTCCAGGCATCTACGATATGCCTCTAATAATTGATGAGTTGTTATCAAAAAGTGATATTGACGCAGTAGTAACACTAGGGGCAGTAATTAGAGGTCAAACAAAGCATGATGAAGTCATAGCCCATGCAACTGCAAAAAGCTTGCAAGAACTAGCTGTAAAGCACAAAAAAGCAGTATCTTTTGGGATTTCTGGGCCTGGAATGCAGGAAAGGCAGGCATATGCAAGAATAAGACCTGTAGCCGAACGTGCAGTTGAGGCAGCAATTAACACTTCAAAAGAACTACAGAGGATACGATAAGTTGGTTCAGCTAACAATTCTAAAAATTACCAGATATGGTCCATGGACCCTGTCTTTAGGAAGCGACAGAGAACATCAACTACAAATGCTTCAGGCATTACTTTACAAAGAGGTACAAAAACTATTTTCTGAGAAAAACTCACTTGTATTTTTGAATCGAGCTGATGAATTTTTTGCTGTAACAAATGGATTGACACTAGATGATCATGTAGAAATACAAAAAGAACTTGCAAAGAACTTTGATCTTAAATTATCAATGTCTATTGGATTTGCAGAAACTCCTTTTGAGGCAAACCTACAAGCACATGAAGGGAAAAAGGCTGAAGTTTTTTTGAGCAAAGAACACAACATCTATGGTTTTGTTAATGGAAAAGCAGAACAAAAAGTAACAATCACTCATTTTGATGTTGAAAACTTGACATCAAAAAGACAAAAAACTTCGCCATTTGAAATCTCATCTCTAATATTCAAGCTTTATTCAAAAATGACAGAGTTTTTTCTTGAAAAAAAATCACTGACCTTCTTTATGGGTGGAGATAATTTCATGGTTGTATCAGATGGATCTGTAAACAAATACGCAAAAGAATTCATTAATTTGGTAAAAAAAGAGCTTGGAATTACCTTGAACTGTGGAATAGGGACAGGGAAAACTGCACGAGAAGCTGTCAAGCTTGCGACAAAATCACTTGATACCATACGACAAATTAGAGATTCTGGAAAAGAAAAGCCAGAGATCTATGAGCTATCATGCTTTTAAAAAATGCAAGCATTCTCTATGGTAAAGATTTACAGTATATACAGAACACAAACATTAGAATCTCAGAACAAATTTTTAAAAAAATAAAGCAAAACCTCATCTCAAATCCAAGTGAAGAAAAACTTGACTGTAAAGGACTAGTAATAATCCCTGGATTTGTAAATGCACATACGCACATTGGAGATTCAATTGCAAAAGATATTGCATTAGAAAGCACAGTTGATTCTAGAATTCATCCTATACATGGAATAAAATCAGCGATACTCAAAAACACAAAACCATCATACCTTGCCAATTTTATGAAAAACTCATGCATATCAATGATAAAAAATGGAATCACAACCTTTGTTGATTTTCGAGAGGGTGGTCTTGAAGGAGTTTTATTATTAAAAAAAACACTTTCTACACTTCCAATTCGTTCTATAATACTTGGTAGAGTAGAATATTATCAAAAACAAACAGAAATAAAACAAAACACTCCATTTCAAAAATCAAAACATAAGGAGTTAGCTGCAATTTTACAAAAATGTGATGGCATAGGAGTTAGTGGTGCAAACGAGTATAGTGATTCTATTTTAAAATATTATTCAAAAATACAAAAAATTCGAGCAATTCATTCATCTGAAACAAAACAAAGTTATACTTTATCCAAAAAGATAACCAAAAAATCTGAAACTCAGCGATGTCTTCTTTTAAAACCTCATTTTTTGGTTCATATGACTCATGCATCAAAAAATGATCTTTGTTTAGCTGCAAAGAAAGTAAGAGGCATTATAGTATGTCCACGTGCCAATGCAGCACTTGCAGAAGGGATTCCTGACATAGAATTAATGATTAAAACAGGAAATACTCTGGCAATTGGAACAGACAACGTTATGATAAACTCACCTAATATGTTTCGAGAAATGGATTATCTTTGGAAAGTTTCTATGGCCATTCATAAAAAAAGAATTGATGCAAAACAGATCCTCAAAATGGCCACATCAAATGCTGGTAAGATATTACACAAAAAAATCGGCTCAATTAAAGAAGGGTACTTGGCTGATTGTGTTTTCATTGATAAACATGCAGTTGAGCTTGAACCAATGCATAGCCCTTATGCTTCAATCGTACACAGAGCCTCAGAGTCATCGATTAAAGCTGTAATGATAGGGGGAAAAATAGTTCATGGCAAATTATAAGCCGTATGTAATTCTTAGTGCAGCAACTTCTTTGGATGGTAAGATAGCCACAAAAAGTGGCGATTCTAGATTTTCTTCAAGAAAGGACAAGATACGTGTATACAAGTTACGTGCCACAGTTGATGCCATTTTGGTTGGCAAAAACACCGTCAAGTATGATGATCCAATATTGACGGTACATCAGGTAAAAGGCAAAGATCCTATTCGAATAATTCTAGATTCCAAGGCAACTATAAGTACAAAATCTCGAATCATCAAAACTTGCAATAAAATCCCAACAATAATCGCAGTTTCAAAAAAGGCATCAAACAAAAATCTTGAAAAGCTTAGAAAATACCAACTCAAGATAATTGTTTCAGGAACTAATAAGATAAACATAAAAAAACTCTTGAAAACTCTTTGGAAATTAAAAATTAAAAAAATTCTAGTTGAGGGTGGTGGTACTGTTAACTGGGAATTTGTAAAGCAAAACTTATTTGATGAAATAATAGTTACAATTACGCCATTTCTTGTAGGAGGAAAGGATGCAATTTCTATAATTGAAGGAAAAGGCTTCTCTAAAATTACACAATCAAGAAAATTGAAACTAGGAAAAGTTTCTCGTTTAGGCAATGAGCTAGTACTATACTATAAAAAAATTGTAATGTTCTAACATAGGACTTTCTATTAAATTAATAATTTTATTGGTTAAATTACAGTTAGAATTTATAGTCAAAATTGGACACTAGTCAAATTAAATAGTCATTTTATCTACAAAACAAATACATATTATTAAACTACTGTCAGCAACGGTATCACAATATGGATTTTGTTAAATTACATGAACATATTCTTGACTTGGATCCAAAAATTCGATTTGCTACCATATTTGATACAAGTGGAAAAATAGTTCAAAGTGGACATCGTGAGGGCTTGACAAGCATTCTTAGCAAAGGCGAAAGTAAAAAATCTATTAATGAAATTTTAAACTCACATGAAGTGCATGAGGATTTATCAAACAAATACGGTAGAGAAAAATATTCAATTGGTGTCTACGAACAAATAGTAAGGATTATTATTCCACTTGATAAAAAACACATACTTTATGTTACAACAGATGTTGATATTGAGCCTTTTTCTGTAATAGCAAAATTAACTAAATTAATACAAAAATAATGGTGTTATAATTGTCAGAAAATCCACAAAGATCTGTATCCTACGTTCTTTCTAAACCTGTTTCTAGATACATGGAACGAGATATTCTTCTGCTCGATGAAAATACCTCAACAGCAGATGCTGCAAGAATGATGCAGCATCGTAAACGAGATGATATCATAGTAACTAGTGATGGAAAAGCCGTAGGAATAGTAACTGATGAAGATATCATAAGTAAAGTTAGCGATGTAAATGTAACAGCTGAAAAAACAAGATTAAAGGAGATCATGAACTATCCGCTGATTACAGTATACCAAGATGCAAGCTTACAAAAGGCACTGCATATTATGCGTGACAATGACATAAGAAAACTACCAGTTCTTTCGTTAAATCATGAAGTAATTGGAATAATTTATCAGGTAACTATAGCAAACGTGATAAGAGATGCAACTGCAACACAACCGCGACTCATTAGTCCACCAATAAAAGCAATTTTAGGAAACCTAGGATTTGTTTTACAATTTGCCGGAGTATTGTTGCTGGTTCCAGCCATATTGGCTACAGTATTAGGCGATACGGTTACTGCAACTGGAATCTATCTAACCACAGTTCTTTTGTTAGTTACTGGTTTTTTTCTTAACTCATATGGAGAAAAGGCAAGTCTTAACCTTCAGCAAGCCTCAATTCTGGTATTTGCTAGCCTCTTTATTTTGACATTGTTTGGAACAATACCATATCTGTACGTAGCACCTGTTGCAGCAGAATCAAATGTAGAGTTTTTTGCAAACAGCTTCTTTTCTAGCGCGGCAGGTTTTACCACAGGTGGTCTTACATTGATTGATAAACCAGAAGAGTTACCTCAAAGCTTTACCTTCTATCGCAGTTATACTCAGCTAGTAGGAGGTATGAGTTTCATTTACCTAGTTTTAACTGCATTCTATTCAGAATCAAAACTACAGTCAATGCGTGGTTTTCTTACGGGCAGAACCTTACACTTGCGTGAATTGTTTGCTACAATTACAATAATTTTTACAGTATATGTCATCATAGTTGCAGTTTTGTTGTATTTGTTTGGTGAAAGAAACATCATTGATAATTTTTCTCTTGCAATGAGTACTCTTTCTACTGGTGGATTTGTACCAACATCTACTATTCTTGAGGGTCTTATTTGGCAAGAACATCTTGTTTTAATAGCTGCAATGATCTTGGGAGCTTTACCATTTACTTTTCACTATGCGTTTGTACGAAAAAAATTCCTGTCTCCACAATTAGGCACAGAAATTTTAATTTACTTTGGAGTTTTAGCAATTGGAATTTTATTATTTGTATGGCTGAGCGGTTCTGATATTTTGTTTGGCGCATTTCATGCAGTTTCAGCTAGTACAACTACGGGAAACCAGCAATCAGGTTTATTATCAGTTGACATTGCTCCAAAAATAATTTTGATAATCTTGATGCTTGTTGGTGGATGTGGTTTTTCTACAGCAGGAGGAATCAAAATTTTCAGATTTTTCAGCCTTGTACACATAAAATCTATGCTCAACAAAAATACAAGAGCACAATTACCAATTGAAAACAAAAAAGAGCTTCTTACCTCATTAATTATAATAGCTTTATTTCCAATTTTGACTTTGCTTGGAAGCTTTACTTTAATGTCTGAAGGCCATACCTTTGGCGATTCCTTCTTTGATGCTACAGCAGCCATAACAACGGGTGGTCTTTCAACAGACGCAATATCTCTAAAATCAGATTCTGCTACAAAAATGATATTTGCGTTCCTTATGATTATTGGAAGATTGGAAATAATTGCAATAATTTACATTTTTCTTCCAAAACTCAGCACTTGATACAGGCTTTTGTAATTTTTGAAAAAATCACGGACTATACAAGTGCAAGAAATAACTCATTCAGATATAGCAAGTAGGCTATATCTGAATGAGTTATTTC
>Ga0213870_1000408_pt1 | contig 20839 bp, 20 predicted proteins | sample WICALVC2017_Meta_FD_160119 | JGI IMG/M metagenome (GOLD analysis project Ga0213870, IMG submission 160119) | Freshwater microbial communities from subterranean cave lake in Wind Cave National Park, South Dakota, United States - WICALVC2017 | ecosystem: Environmental > Aquatic > Deep subsurface >... | reverse complement strand
GCGCACGCGGCTTCACGCGCCTGTCCACCATCAAGACCGTCATCTTTCTCATCGCTGGCAAACTCAACTTCCACGCTATCAACCCCCATGCCCCGCAACCCACTTGAAATTCAACAGAGCCAAAAATGATATACCGTCCTGCGAGATCAAAAGGGTCACGATTATCGTTATCGTCTTCGTCTTCGTCGAAAACCTCATACACCGTACCCTGCGAGCCGGTGTCGAAGGTCGTGGTCAGCGTCGAGAAGTCGACTTCGCCTGGATCAGCAGCGCCGCCACCCGGCGTAACCCCGACGAGCACCCGGTGTCTTGTCGGGGGGCCGACAGTCGGATCATACAGGAACAAGATCCTTCCATCCTCAAAGATCTGCATCTGCATCGTGTTGAAAGGAGCCTGGTCGGAGTATTCAGCCACGCTGTCCCAGGTGATCACGACCCGACCAGGGAATTCGGTGTTGAATCGGATTTCCCCGCTGCCCCCAGGGGCAGGATGTAAGTCGTACCACGCAAGGGCGATCCGCGGCGCGCCTGCTAGGAACTCACGCACGTCCCCATCGCAACACCCATCATCATTCGACCCGCCCAGCGAGAGAAAGCCGTTACTAGAAAGCTCACCGCCGGTATACGTACCACCCTGGAACGGAAACGTAAATCCGAACGAAACATCGGTGGTGCAGTCATCGCACCGAAGCGGAAGAAGGTTGGGCCCGAAGTTCGGCTCAAGGCCCGATGGCTTGCCGAAGGCTGCCGTTGACCCGGGGCAATTCGGCTCGCACCCCGTCGTCGGGAGGATCAGGTTGGTGGTGAGCGGCGGTGGTGGCGGCGGCATGGTCATCGGCGTGGGCGTGGGGTCAATGGTATTCGCGAGCGCCGTGGCGGTGGTCATCTGCGTGCCAGCGATTGCCTGGGTCATTTCCTCCGGCGTGCCCTGGTGCTGGGGCTCGGCCTCCAAACCCCTGACGAGCTGTGCCACCGGCGGACTCGGCTGCGGCTGGCCGATGGTGCTGCCGGTGACGCTGACGCTCAGGCCGCTGTTGATGCGGACGGGCAACGCGCCGGGTTGGCCGAGGGCGGTCACCTCAAGACTGCCCGTGAGGACGTGGAAGTTGGTGATGCCGCTCGGGGCCTGGACGGGCACCGCCTCGGCGGTCAAGGATGTGCGCAGGGGCGCAAACTGGGGACTGTCCCCCGTGTCTGCCTGCCCGGCGGCCGGCAGCACCTCCACAACGATCACGGTGCCGCGCACCGCCGCCACGGCGTTGGGCGTGCGCACTTCAATGGACTCGCCGGGGCTCATTTTCGCGCGGGCAACGGCCAGACCGATCTTGCCCCTGAAGATATCCACGACGGACGGCTTGCCCGGCGCTTCGGTGATCGTGAGCTCCGACAGCTCGCGGACGGTGACGAGGGCCTTCCCGCCCATCAACATCCGAACGAGGGACTGTTCCTTCGTGGTGATCCGATCCTTGACGAACACGTCGTCTTTGAACGTGAGCGCGACCGGCTGCTGCGGGAGCGCGTCGCGCGTGACGAGGACCGTGCCCCGCAACTCCGACACGACGCCGGTGGGTTTGGCCGTGTCGGCCAGCAATAGCGCGGGCGACAGCAGCATGGTGGAGACCAGCACCGCGGCGAGCAGCGTGACCCCCGGTCCCGGTCTCCCCTGTGTCATCGGAGTCCCCCTCCTAATTGTGCGGCATTCTCCGCCCACAGAAACCCCCTGTCAAGCAAATAATTGACGAATGTCCACCCAAAATAGAAATGTGTCAACCCAATTTAGAAATGTCCTCTTTCTCCCAAAGTAGAAATGTCCGTGGGGGGAAACGGTGTCAGGTTGACGGCTCAGTGATCAACGGAACGCCTTCTTGACATGCCGTCCGCACGACGCCGAACTCCTCGCGCTTCCGGGCATATTCTTCCGGCGTATAGCAGAAAAGGTCCACGCCGAACTTGAGCCCAAGCGCCTCGATCACGCAGCCCGGACGGTCCAACCAACGGATGTTCCGGAACGAGTCGGAGACGATCACGAGATCCAGGTCGCTGTGCGCGAGCCCTTCTCCTCTGATCCGTGATCCAAACGCCATGACCACCGTCGGGCGAAACGCGGTCACGAGCTTCGGAAGAAACTCGGCGCGGAATCGTTCTAGTCTTTCGTCTGTTCCCGTAACCATGTCAAGATCGCCTCTCCTGACGCCACCTTGGCCTCCGCCGTCTCGCGGTCGTAGACCTCATAGGGCACCCCATTAGCTGCGTCGGGGTAGCGCGCCGTCGTATAATCAGCCGTCAGGTTTACCAGATGCTTGCGGAGCGAGGCAGGAAGCCCGAGCGCGTCCCCCAGTTCCGTCAGCGAATGCGTATGCGGCGCCGCTTCCTTCTTCGCGATCATCCAATAGGCCTTCAGATACTTCTCCACCGCCTGTTCAGCCAGGAATGCGGCGACCTCATAGGCTTCGATGCCGATGTTCTTCCGCGCGTTCTCCAGGTCGCGCTCGGCTTGCTTGATCAGGCGTTTCGCTTCGATTCGCATGGGTGTTGACTCGCAAGAGCCACTGCGGAGTGTAGCAAAACCCGGTGGTGATGGCAAAATGTGTCCACACAAAAGCCGGAAGAGCTAAAAGCTATTTGGGACAAGAGCGGAGGGACCCCTTTAATCTCCAGGGTTTTTCAGGAGCGCGCCGAGACTTTGCAGACCGCGATGTAGCCCTTCTCTACGCCGGTGCAGACCTGCTCCCGGCGCTCCTGATCCGGGTATAATGAGAGCAGGAGCTCCCCGACGGACGCATAACAGTCTTTTTTATACCGTCCATCAAGCAGGCGACAGAAGGCGACGCCGCGCCCCGGGTCGGCATGGGTCAAGATCACATCCTTGACCGCCCCCACCAGGCAGTGGCGGATCGAGTCCCCACTCCCCAACCCACACAGCGCAATGACCCGCTTCGCGTCCCGCAAGGTAAACCCGCTGATGTCCCGACCCAAGCTCTGGTAGCAGGTGGGGCTGAACTCACGGGGAACCTGGTCACAGGCGCGGAACGCCTGGGCAAAGTCATAGCCATTAAACGTGAGAATGGCTGAGGTCTGCATCAGGTAACAGGCCCCTTGGTATTTCGTCGCCAAGGCATTACACGGGTACAAAGGATCCTGCGGGTTGAGGAAGCCCGTGGGGCCCGGATGGTGCCCGGAGTGGGGCTTCTGGAACGCCACGATGTTTTCCATAAACACCCCTCCATAGCAGGACTCCCGATCCCAGTCCGTCGGCAACGCCCCGCAAAAGGCGAGCGCTCGCAGCACGTCATACTGGAAATACAGGGTCAGACCATGGCCCAGGCCATGGACACACTGGTACTTCAGGAACCAAGACTGCCGGGCATCAATATGCTTGTCGCACAGGGTCGCAATGGCTCGCAGCTCAACCTGAGGCAGGCTGCTTAAATAGCCCTCCAGCACGCCGTGGTAACACCCCGACCAGAACGTGTCGCGACAATGTGAGAACGCCGTCGAGAAGTCTTGATAGTGGGAGAAAGACAGCTTGCCCAACTGGTGCACGTAGGGATGGGCGTCTCGCAACACGTCCGGATCTTGCGCGGCGAGTTGCTCCAGAGCCGTCAGCGCCTGCTCCGTCCCCTGAGTCTTGAGAATCTCCTCCAGTCGGCTCTGATAGCAGGGGGTCTTCTCCTGGAGTGGCTTCTCCCGGCATGCTTCCCCGAAGGCCGCGCCTTCCGCGTGCCCGACGAAGACCAGCGCGCACACGGCCGCTCCCAGAACTGCCCCAGAGACCCTAGACATCTTCTTGGCCTCCTTTCGGCTTAAGGACTCCGTCATCCTAATCCATGAAGTCATCTTCGTCAATCAGCGACCAGGTGTCGAGGCAGTCCTGCGTGATCTCGTCAATGAAGCGGGAGGGCTTGGAGAACACCCTCCCTGATGCTTTGTCGTACACATCCACGGGATAAGACAGGTAGAGGTGCTGCTTCGCTCTGGTGACGGCGACGTAGAACAGCCGGCGCTCCTCCTCGATCTCCTCGTCGGACGTCAGCGCATAGAACGAGGGAAACTTCCCGTCGAGCGCCCAGATGATGAAGACCGTGTGCCATTCAAGCCCCTTGGCGGAGTGGATCGTGGAGAGCACGAGCCGCGCCTCGTCCCGATCGGCTGCCTCCACGTTGAGCAGGGTCGAGTCGGGCGGCTCCAGCGTGACGTCGGCCAGAAAGGAGCCCAGCTTGCCGTAGCGCGCCGCGATCGTATAGAGATGCTCCAGGTCCTTCGTCCGCTTCGGGTAATCATCGTACTGCTGCTTGAGGATCGGGAGGTAATACCCGCACACCGCGTTCATCTGCTCGGCCGGCGTCAGCGACGCCCCTCCGATGTCTTCCAGCAGGCGGACCAGGTCCCGCACGCCCAGCGCGCCGGCGCCTTTCTCAGCCGCCGCCTTCAACACATCGAGCCAGTTCGCGTCCCGGCTCAGCATCGCCTCGATCAGGGTCTGGCTCTTCTTGGGACCCACCCCTTCGAGCAGCGTCAGCAGGCGGTTCCAGCTCACCGCGTCCTTCGGGTTCTCCACCACGCGCAGGTGGGCCAGCACGTCCTTCACGTGGGACGTCTCAATAAATTTGAACCCGCCCCGCTTGACGAACGGCACGTTGCGCCGGGCCAGCTCGATCTCCAGATCAAAGGCATGGAAGCTGGAGCGGAACAAGACGGCGATCTCGTCGAGCGGCACGCCTTCCTCCCGCAATTCCAGAATGCGCTGCGCCACAAAGCGGGATTGCGCATGTTCATCCCCCGCCTTGACCAACGCCGGTTGCGGGCCGTCGCCCTTCCTGGTGAACAGCGTCTTGGAGTATTTCTCCGCCGCCAGGTTGATGACCTCGTTGGCCAGCGTAAGAATCGGCTGCGTGCTGCGGTAATTCTCCTCCAGCTTGAAGATGCGCGTGCCGGGAAAGAGCGTGGGAAAGTCCATGATGTTGCGGAACGTCGCGCCGCGAAATCCGTAGATACTTTGCGCGTCGTCCCCCACGGCCATCACATTGTCATGGGCGTACGCCAACGCGCGAACAATCGCGCCCTGCAAGGCATTCGTGTCCTGGTACTCGTCCACCAGCACGTAGCGATATGCCTCGGAGACGCGCCGTCGTACACTTTCGTCCTGATCGAGCAATTCGCGCAGCCGGACGAGGAGATCGTCGTAGTCCACCAGCAGGCGGCTCCGCTTGTAGCTCTCAAATGAACAGCAGAGCTTTTGCAGGTCCTCGATCTCGTCCTCGAACTGCGGAAACTCGCCCAGGATCACCTCTTCCACCGGCAGGAGCTTGTTCACCGCCTTGCTGAAGATCTCGTTGATGGTGTGCTTGCGGGGAAAGCGCCGGGCCTTGTCGTTCAGCCCCTGTTGCGTTCGCAAGAGATTGATGACGTCCTCGGAATCGCCCCGGTCCAGGATGGTGAAGCCGGGTTCCAGCCCGATCGCCCGACCGTACCGGCGCAGCAGCATATTGGCAATAGAGTGGAACGTGCCGCCCGTCACCCGTTCAGTGCGCAACCCAATCAGCGCGCCAACCCGGTGGAGCATCTCCTCGGAGGCCTTGCGGGTGAAGGTCAGCAGTAAGATGGATTCCGGAGGGATGCCGGACTCGATCAGGCGCGCGACGCGATACACCAGCGTTCGCGTCTTGCCGCTCCCGGCGCCGGCGATCACCAGGATCGGCCCGTCCATGGCCTGCACGGCAGCCAACTGCCCGGCGTTCAGTTCCTCGTCATACTTGAGAGAAAACGTCGGCTCGGCAGGACCGTCCGGACCACGCTTGAGAACATACGGCGTCATGGCGGGACAGTATACCAGAACAAAAAAAGGGTATTCCCGGGTCGCACCGGTCAGGTTTAACGCACACTCCTCATGGCCTGGAGCCGGGCAGTCATGTCCTCCAGCACCAAGGCGATGTCACGTTTGGTCATCATCACGAACGACTGTAGCACAATGGGCAGCGTGGTATAGTCGGTCCATGACCCTGACCGAGCGAGTGAAACGCACGGCCCTCGACCTGGGCTTCCAGGCGGTGGGGGTCAGCCGCGTCACGTCTGATCGCCCCGAGTCCGCCAGGCTGACCGAGTGGCTCGCGCGTGAGTACCACGGTGACATGGGTTGGATGGCCCAAACCGCCGCAAAACGGAAACACCCGGCGTTGCTTCTCCCCGGCATCCGCGCCATCGTCTCGGTGGGGATGAACTACTATACCGATGATCGCCCAGACAACGCGCCCGGACAGGGCCGCATCGCGCGCTATGCGCGAGGGGAGGATTACCATCGCGTGCTGGGCGAGCGCATGAACTCGCTCGCGGCCTTCCTGAAAACGGACGCGCCGGACTCGCGCAGCCTTGCCTACGTGGACACGGGCGCCGTCATGGAAAAAGCCTGGGCGCAACGGGCCGGCCTCGGATGGATCGGCAAACACTCGAACCTCGTCTCCGGGCAATACGGCTCCTGGCTTCTGCTGGGCGAGGTCCTGACGACGGCCGACTTGTCTCCGGACGAGCCCGGCGCCGACCTCTGCGGAACCTGTACGCTCTGCATCAAGACCTGCCCGACCGGCGCCATCACCGAGCCCTACGTCGTGGATGCGCGCCGCTGTCTGTCCTACCTCACGATCGAGCAGAAGGGAAATCTCCCGGCAGAGCTCCGCCCCGCCTTGGGCAACTACATCTTCGGCTGCGATGATTGTCTCGACGTGTGCCCCTACAACCATCAGGCGACGGCGACATCGGAGCCGGCCTTCCGCGCCACCCCGTTGACGCTGAATCCCGATCTGGACGCCCTGAGCCGGCAGTCGAAGGAAGAGTTCCAGTCCGCCTTCCGCAACAGCGCCATCCGCCGCGCCGGCCACGAGGGCCTGCAACGCACCGTGGCCATCGCCGCGAAGAACACACAAGGGCCTGGCCACATTTGAGCTTGACCATCCTGTCTTACGTTCTGGTATCATAGTTCGATATCACTCGTAGAGAGCGATTGGAGATACCTGTGGGAACCATTTCAATCAACCTGCCGGATGCCTTACTCAACGCCAGTACCAGGTGTGCAGAGTCCCTACAGCTGTCACGCGCCGCTTATATCCGCCGGTCCATCGAGCGCATGAACCGGGAGATGGAGCGGCGCCTGCGCGCCGAACGACTGAAACGGGCCTCTCACAAGGTCCGGGGAGAAAGCCTGAAGGTGAACGCAGAATTCGCCGCCATCGAAAAGGACCTTGATGCCTGACCAAGGCCGGCAGCGCGGTGAGGTTTGGCTGGCCGATTTGAATCCACGCCGCGGCACGGAGCCGGGCAAGACCCGGCCGGTCCTGATTGTTCAGGCGCAGGCGCTGTTGGACGCAGACCATCCATCCACCTTGATCGTCCCGCTGACAACCAGGCTCGCAGACGACGCCGAACCGCTCCGGCTGCGCGTGCCGGCGGCGGGGAAGCTCAAGCAAGTATCCGACCTGCTGCTCGACCAACTCCGCGCCATTGACAATCAGCGTCTTGTCACGGGACCGCTGACGCGCCTGACATCGGCGCAGATCCAGAGCGTGGATCACGCCTTGCGCGACGTGCTGGATTTGGCCTGACAGCGCGTCCCACTGCAACGCCTGCCGGGCCTTGGCTAGAAGTTGGTCACGATCACCCACCACTCACCTCCCACGGTTCACCTGCACGGGCAGCAGACTATCCGGTTCCACGGGCCAGAACAAGGTTGGGAATGGTATACTGCGCCGCGATGGCCCTGACGGCGGAGGAGATTCGACAGGTCGTGGCGGAGATCGCCCCGGCGCTGGAAGGCGGGTGGGTGCAGAAGGTCTATCAGCCGCACGACGAGGCGCTCACCCTCGAGATCAGATCGCAGGGCAAGACTCTCACGCTCTATCTGTCAGCCGATCCTGAGACCGCTCGGCTGCACTTCCTGAACAGACAATACCCCAACCCACAGACGCCGCCTCCATTCTGCCAACTCCTGCGGGCGCGACTGGAGGGCGCGCGGATCGAGCACATGCGCCAGGTCAACGACGACCGCATCGTCCGAATCGCCATGACACGCGACAGGCAGCCCGTGGCGCTGGTGGCGGAACTGACTGGCCGCACGGCCAACGTGCTGCTGCTCGATCACGACGGCGCCGTCCGGGGACAATTGCGCAAGGGACGGTTCACGACCGGCGAAACATACGCGCCGCCGCCGTCGAAGGCTCGCCCTGTAGGGGCGCTGCTTGCTGCGCCCTTTTCGGTTGTGTCTATGTTGGGCGGGGCCAGCACCGCCCCTACGCAGCAATCATTCCCAATCAGCGCCGATCTTGAGCATCACTTTCAGGAGCGCGATGAGGTCCGCGCCAGAGCCAGGCAACGAGCGGCCGTCAAGAGCGTTCTGTGCAAGAAACTCAAGCGGGCCGTCAAACGCGCCGAGGCGCTGGAGTCCGATCTGGCAAAGGCAGCGCGCTACCGGACCTACGACCACTACGGGGAACTGCTCAAGTCCCGCCTCGGGGATATTCCAAAGGGCGCCGCGTCCGTCACCGTGACTGACTACTTCGATCCCGCGCTGACCGAACTCATCCTGCCGCTGGACCCAGCCAAGAGCCCGAAAGGCAACATGGAGGAGTACTTCAGAAAGTACCGAAAATTCCTGGGCGCCGAGAAGGAAATCCGTCCGCGCCTGCTGACCGCGCACACAGAAGTCGCCGCGCTCCGGGAGAGTCTATCGGCGCTCGACCGCGACGATACGCCGGTTGCATTCCCGATTGAACACACGCCGCGCCGAAACCGACAGGCTCCCGCGTCACGCAAAGAGACGGCGACGGCCAAGCCCTTCCGCCGGTTTACGACAGAGGCAGGCGACCAGATCCTGGTCGGGCGCAACAGCCGCGAGAACGACGCGCTCACGTTCGGCCTGGCCCGCAGCCATGACCTCTGGTTGCACGCGAGCGGCGCACCCGGCTCGCACGTGGTCCTCCGGCTGGAGAAAGGGGCCGACGCGCGAAGAGAATCCCTGCTGGACGCCGCCACGCTGGCCGTGCAGTACAGCGATCTGCGCAAGAGCGGCCAAGGGGAAGTCCTCTACGCCTTCCGCAAGTACGTCCGCAAACCGCGCGGCGCCAAGCCCGGCCTCGTGACCGTCACCCAGGACACACGTCTGTACGTGAAGCTGGAGCAGCAGCGACTGAAGCGACTCAAGGAGTCAGGAGGCGAAAGAGACGGCTCGTGAATACGTATGTCCGGTTTGGAGCGGGAGACGGGATTTGAACCCGCGACCGACGGCTTGGGAAGCCGCTGCGCTACCACTGCGCTACTCCCGCTCTTGAGCGTGTGATTATCCGCTAAGCCTTCAGACCAAGTCAATCACGTCTAGCTGTCATTGCGAGCGGCGACGAAGCAATCTCAAACTCCTGATTGAACACCGAGATTGCTTCGCTTCGCTCGCAATGACAGAACCTGGGCTTTTTCAACATCCTCCTCTTATGCCGTGCCTTCAAATCGAATCACGGCGAAGCGTTTCTTGCCGACTTTCAGCCGATAGTCCCGACCGGGCTCGCCGGCCATGACGTGATCGCCGTCGGTCACCTTTTCGCCGTCTACCTCCACGCCGCCCTGCGCGATCAGCCGCCGCGCTTCGGTCTTGCTAGGCGCGAGACCGGCCTGCGCCAGCACGGCGACCAACGGGATCGGCCCGACAGACAGCGTCTTGCGTTCCGCCGAGTTTGCCGGAAACTCCCGCTCGCTGAACCGTTGCCGGAACTCCGCGCGCGCCTGCTCGCCGGCCGCCGCTCCGTGATACGTGGCAACCAGGCGGTGCGCCAGTGCCAGCTTAGCCTCCATCGGATGCCGGGCTCTGACGGCGCCGACATCCTCCGTGGTCAACAACTCGTAATACCGCAGCATGAGGTGATCCGAAATGGACATGAGCTTGCCGAACATCTCGCCCGGAGGGTCTTCGAGCGCGATGGCATTGCCCAGGCTCTTGCTCATCTTGCGGATGCCGTCGGTGCCCTCCAGCAACGGCATCGTCATCACAATCTGCGGCGGCTGGCCGTACACACGCTGGAGGTCCCGCCCGACCAGCAGGTTGAATGTCTGATCGGTGCCGCCGAGCTCGACGTCCGCCTCAAGAGCCACAGAATCGTATCCCTGGATCAACGGGTATAAGAACTCGTGGATGCTGATCGGCTTCTGGTCGTGATAGCGCCGGTGGAAATCGTCACGCTCCAGCATCCGGGCCACACGGTATTGCGCGCTCAGGTGAATAAGCTGCTCGGCCGTCATGGCGTTCATCCATCGGCTGTTGAACTCGAGGGTCGTCCGGGCGGGATCGAGGATTTTGAGCATCTGCCGCTCGTACGTCCCGGCGTTCTGCCGCACCTCGTCCTTCGTGAGCGACTTCCTGGTCTCGAAGACGCCGGTCGGGTCGCCGATCATGCCCGTGAAGTCGCCGATGAGGACGATCACGGCATGGCCCAGGTCCTGAAAATGCTTGAGCTTGTGGATGAGGACGGTATGACCGAGGTGGAGGTCCGGCGCGGTGGGGTCGAAGCCGGCCTTGATGCGGAGCGGCCGCTGTTCCTGGATCGAGGCGGCCAGCTTGTCCTCCAACTCCTTGGGCTGGATGATCTCGACGGTGCCGCGCGTGATCAGATCGAGTTGTCGTTGTAATTCAGTCACGGACCCCCGCCGTCACGACCAGGGGGCGGAGTTGCTCCATCCGCTTCTCCCCGATGCCCCGCACCTTCCGCAACTCGTCTACGCGGCGAAACCCTCCATGGCGCTTCCGGTATTCCACCATGCGTTGGGCCAGGATGTCGCCGATGCCCGGCAATGCCATCAGCTCCTCGAGCCCGGCACGGTTGATATCCAGCGGGAAGGTCACGGCGCGACGCAGCGGAGGCACGGGCCTGGCCGGAGCGGACGCCATCGCGTTCATGGCCGGCGTGAGAGCCGCGTCCTGCTGAACCTGAGGCGCCTCGCCCGGCTCGTCGCCGCCCTCCGCATCGGCAGCCGGCGGCTGCACCGCCACGAGCTGTTCAGGCTCAGCGGTCTTCTCGAGAGTACCGGCCCAGAAAAGGACGCCTACCGTCACAGTGAGCATCACGATTTTGACGATCAGACCTTGCAGCCACGTCATACGTTACAACCGGGTTAGGCCACGTCGCCGGGTCATACCACGCCAACTTTGCGGCGGGCGAGGTGGATCGCCATGCCGTCCACGTCCTCGGCCGCTTCCATCACGCCCTCCGGCATTGTGGGATGCGCGTGGATCGTCTCAGCCAGCATTGCGGCGGTGGCGCCCATCTGCATGGCGACGGCAGCTTCATGAATCAGGTCCGCCGCATGCGACCCGACCAGATGCACACCGACGATCCTGCCGGTCTTTGCCTCGGTGACGATCTTCATCAGGCCGGTCGTCTCGCCAGACGCGTGCGCCTTGCCGAGCCCGATCGGGCGGAACTTTCCGATCTTGACCGCCATCCCGGATTGTTTGGCCTCCTGTTCGGTCAGCCCCACGCGCCCGACCTCAGGGAACGTGAAGATCCCGGTCGGGATCACGTCGTAGGACATCGTCGCCGGATGACCGAGGATGTTACGGACCGCGACTTTGCCCTGCGCCGACGCCACGTGCGCCAGCATCGCCTTGCCGGTCACATCGCCGATGGCATAGATGCCCGGCACTGTCGTTTCCATGTGCTCATTGACGAGAATCTCACCGCGAGGGCCACATTGCACACCGGTTTCTTCCAATCCCAGTCCGCCGGTCTTGAAACGCCGCCCAATTGACACCAGCACCTTGGCGGACGTCACCGTCCGGCCGTCCGCGAGCGTGGTCGTGACCCCCTCACCACCGACCGCCGCCTTCTCCACACGCGTATTCACCAGAATCGTCACGCCCAACTTTTTCAACTCGGCAGTCAACAGGGCAGAGACCTCGTCGTCCTCGGTTGACAGGATGCGGGGCAGCATCTCCACGAGCGTCACCTTCGTGCCGAGGACGCTGAAAAGCGAGGCGAACTCACACCCTTCCACCCCGCCGCCGACGATCACGAGGCTGTCCGGAATGGCGGTCACGTCCAACGCCTCCCGGCTGCTGATGAGAGCGGTTCCGTCCAGCGCGAGGTGGGGCAGCGAGGGGGCCGTCGTGCCAGTGCCGATAATAATCGCATCGGCCTGCAGGGTCGCCTCCGTCCCGTCCGGCTTCACCACGCGGACGGTCGTCGCGTTGGCCAACGCGCCTCGCCCTTCGATCAACTCCACGTTCCAGGTCTTCAGCAGAGCGCGGACGCCCTTGACCAGCCCCGCGACGATCGTATTTTTCCGCCCGACCATGCGACCCAGATCGTACGTGACCGCGCCGGTAATGACGATCCCGAACTCACCGGCCTTCTTGATCTTCTGCGCAAGTTCGGCGCAGGCGAGCAGCGACTTGCTGGGAATACAGCCCCAGTTGAGGCACAACCCGCCCACGACGGCACTTTCGATCAGCGCCACCTTGGCCCCAAGCTGCGCTGCGCGGATCGCGGCGACATACCCGCCAGTGCCGGCACCGATGATGACAATGCGCGTGGGATTGGGCATGAACGGACGGGATTATTTGGCCTCGGCCTCGAGGAACGCCGCATAGGCTTTCGCGTCCATCAACCCGTTCACTTCCGCCGGGTCGGCCAGGTCAATCACGGCCACCCACCCCTCCCCGTAGGGATCCTGGTTGGCCAGTTCCGGCCGCTCGCTCAGGACGCCATTGACCTGTGACACCGTCCCGCTGACGGGCGTATACAGAGAGGAGGTCGCTTTGGTGGATTCGACTTCGCCGATTTCCTGCCCGGCCTTCACCATGGCGCCGACCTGGGGTAATTGAAAAAACACGAGGTCGCCCAGGGCTTCCTGGGCATGGTCGCTGATCCCCACGACGGCCTGCGTCCCCTCGACCCTGACCCACTCGTGTTCCTGGTGATAGCGCAAATGTTCCGGAATCATCGTGGTCCTCCGACTGCGGCTGCGAAGTTACGACATGGACGCGCGATGCTAGATTAGCGCCCCTGGTTTGTCAAGCGAGGCCGGCCTGATTTCTCTTTGTACAGCAACCCCACGCCCGCCGGAAACGTCGCCGGCGTGACGCCGCGCTTGTCCGTCGGATCAACTAGCAGCAGCAGTCGCTCCTTCCGCACGATCTCAGCGGCTTGGGCGGCCAACGCTCCCTGGGCGGACGTGACAGGGACGGCGAGATAGTCCAGGCGGTACCGCCTGAGATCGAAGAGGTCCTCCGCATACCTCGCCAGTGCCGCCTGCGGGTTGGTGACCGCTTCGGGATGCACCTCCACCGCCACTTTCAAACCGGGGAACGCCGCGCGGACCGCCTCCATGACGCCAAGCACCGACCTGGACTGCTCGCGCTGTTTCCACCCCAGCCAGCGCCAGAACTCGGGCGCGTACCCCAGTGACCGCTCGCGTCCCGGCGCGGCCAGGAGCCGGCTGGGGTCCGTCGGCCGGCCCATGTCCTTCTCAAACTGCCGAAGCGCGTGGGGACTGAAGCCCTCGCTCGCCTCGGACGGAGGATCAGCCGCCAGGAACAGGCCGTCAATCCCTGCTCCAGCCAGATCCGTCAGAAGCCCCACGAGGTAATCCCTCAGCGCAGGATGCAGTAGGTCCAGCGTCACCACCTGCTCCAGCCTGCCGGTCCGGACATTGAACGTCCAGTCGGCCCACTCCAAGTTCTGGTCAATCCAGTCCATCCGGCGGACGGACAGCGACGCCCAGACCTGTATCCCGTGGCGGTGAGCCGCGTCCACCAACGCCGACAGGCGATCCTGCAGCACAGGCGCCCAGTCGGTCTGGAAATAGACGCCGGTCTCGGTGGGTGCGCCCTTGGCAGGGCCCCCTCCCACGAAGGATGCGCGGTTCTTCGTGACGCTCGCGAAGAGGGTATTCGTGCCGGCCTGTCGCAGGCGGTTCAGCTCGCGGTCATCGAGGCCGGCAAGGGCATCAGGCCCCACGTGCACCCCGATGATCCGGGACTCCTGCGGCGGATGCACGACGGGCAACTGCCGCTCAAGTTCAGGGATTTTGATGCGGGCCAGCGTCGCCTGCGGCGCCTGGGGGAATTCGGCGGCCACGGTGCGATATTCGACCAGCGCCTGAAGGATCTCGCCCCGTTTCTCAAAGACCTGCGCCAGCAGCAGCGTCGCTTCGGGCCGCTCCGGCGCGTGGGGATAGCCGGTCTTGATGCGGAGGAACAGGCCGATCGCACGGTCGAGCTGCCCCTGCGCCACGGCCTGTTTGCCGTTCCGGAGCAGGCCGGCGATGATCTCCTGGGACGGCAGCGGCACGCTTGCCGGGGGCGAGGGCCGCGCCACCCGCGACGAGCAGGCCGGCAGCGTCACGAGCAGCAGCACCGCGATGAGTGGCAGAAGGAAGGGACGACGAAGCGTGGTCAGCGTTGCGGCCACTCCAGCGCGCTGAAGAAATAGCCGAGCTCAAAGTGCGCGGATTCAGGGGCATCGGACCCGTGGACGGCGTTGTGCTCGATATGCGTGCCGTATGCCTTGCGGATCGTGCCGTCGGCGGCTTTGGCCGGGTCCGTCGCGCCCATCAGATTGCGGTGTCGCTGGATCGCGTGCTCTCCTTCCAGCGCCAGCACGACGATGGGTCCCGAGGACATGAAGCTGCAGAGACTGTCGAAGAACGGCCGCTGCTTGTGGACGTAATAGAACCCTTCGGCCTGGGCCTTGGTCAGCCGCATGAGCTTCATCCCGAGCGGAATCAACTCCGCCTGCTCGTAACACTGGATGATGGCCCCGACGAGGTGACGCCCGACGGCATCAGGCTTGATAATGGCAAGCGTCCGTTCAATCATGGTTCCGCACTATACCGGAATCGGCGGGAGAAAAAAAGGGCGCATCTGCGCGGCCAGGTCGCCCGGCTTGAAAATCCCTTGTTCGGTGATGATGCCGGTGATCAAACGGGCCGGCGTCACGTCAAAGGCCGGGTTGAACACCTCGACTCCTTCCGGCGCGATAGGCTCCTTCCCCCGCACATGGGTGACTTCATGGGGATCGCGCTGCTCGATGGGGATGTGCTCGCCCGAGGGCATCGAGAGATCAATCGTAGAACTGGGCGCGGCCACGTAGAAGGGAATGCCGTGCGCATGGGCCAGCACCGCCACGCTGTAGGTCCCGATCTTGTTGGCGACGTCGCCGTTGGCGGTGATCCGGTCCGCGCCGACGACGCAGACGTGAATCAGGCCCTGGCCCATCAACGCGCCGGCCATGCTGTCGGTGATGAGCGTCACCGGAATGCCGTCCTGCATCAGTTCCCAGGCCGTCAGCCGCGCGCCCTGCAGGACCGGCCTGGTCTCGTCGGCCATCACGCGGATCTTCTTCCCCTCCTCCCAGGCCGCCCGCACAACACCGAGCGCCGTGCCGTATCCGCCTGTGGCGAGCGCGCCGGCGTTGCAGTGCGTGAGGATCGTCTGCCCGTCAGCGATCACCGCCGTGCCGTGCCGCCCTATCGCCCGGTTCATGGCGATGTCTTCTTCGAGCACGGCCTGGGCTTCGGCAATCAGCTTCTGCTTGATCGCGGGAATGGGCTCGGCGTGCAGGGCGTCCAGTCGACGCTTCATCCGCTCAATGGCCCAAAACAGGTTGACGGCCGTGGGGCGCGTCGCGGCCAGGTGATCGGCGATTGCCCAGACCGCCGCGCGGAAGGCGTCAAACTCCGTGGCCTTGACGGCCTGCGCGCCGAGGGCCACCCCCATCGCCGCCGTAATGCCGATGGCCGGCGCGCCGCGCACCCAGAGCTCCTTGATGGCGATGCCGACCGTTTCGTAATCGTGGCATTCCACAAACTCGACCTTGTCCGGAAGTCGGCTCTGGTCCAGAATCCGGACGGCGCCGTCTTTCCATTCAACTGTTGGAACCATGATGCCGCACCCCTATTTTGCCCATTTGACGTAATCCACCGTGGCCTCGGCCTGGATGGGAAAGAACTTCGGAGGAATCAAGCCCGTATAGGTCACTGTCAATGAGCGGGCGCCAAGCGGCTCAAGGCCCTCCATGCACCCGATCTGGTTGACGTCCAGAAAGATCGCGCTGATATCCCGAAATCGCACGGTGACGCAGACCTTCGCCCCCGTCCATTCGGTGTCGCCGTTTTCCAACACCATGGTCGCCTGAAAGTGGGCGATGCCAAGAAAACTGTTGAAATTCGGCGTCGCCTTCACGTCGCGGATCGTGATGGTCGTGTCCGACGGCGGATCAATCCGGCGGCCGCGCCCGGGCGTCGGCACCTGCGCCGGCTCGTGAGGCGCCGGCGTACCGGCCTCCGGCGTGGCTTTCTCCGGGAGCGTCCCACCAGGCTGAGGCCCGGACGGGATGCGCATGAGCGGGACGCTCTCATCTACCGGCGCGCACTGGCCGCTGAGATTCCGATCGGAGAACACCACCGTCCCGTCCGGCTGCGGGCACTTCCACGTCTCCGCCGGCGCAACCGATGCGCCCAACAGGATACCGCACGCGATGAAGCAAAAACTGAATGTCCACTTTTTCATCAGGGGCCCTTCGGTCGCCATGGACGAGGGGGCTAGGCCATGACCTCACAGGATCAGCGGCGGCCGATGAAACCGCTGCCTGAGCGCGTTGATGGCATGCAGGACTTTGGGTTGCGAGACAATCTTGCGCTCGAGCGTGCGTTTCCCCGGAAAATCCGTCAGGGAGATCCCGATCAACAGGGTGAGCAGCCCCTGTCCAGGCAACACCAGCATGGCAAGCCCTGCCAGGACAAAGACGACCCCTATAAAATTTTTGAGCCCCAGCGCGATAGCACGCAGCACCGGGTGATGGTCTTGAAACCAGTGCTGGGGATGGCGCGCGTCAAAGTAGTTCGGGTGAAGGCGAATCAGAATCAGCGGAATCGCGATCAGGCTGCCCACGAAGCTCACGATGGACAGCGCGCCCAACGACCAGAGCACTGTGGGAGTGAACAGCCAGTCGAACTCAGACACAGGAGGACACGGTACTCTTCCTCCTGCCCGACTGTCAACAGATTTACTTTCCTTGACTCGCTGGGTGCGTCTCGGGCAGACTGCGCCCCATGGCTGGCAGCCTCGCCTGGTCCTGGCCGGCTGGCCGCTTCACAGCATCCAGCGCGGACACCAGCGTCAGCCCGTCTTTAAGAAATACATCCGCCCCAATTTTCCTGGGAACGAAACTCTTATGATTAGGGTCAGTAAGGGAGAACTGTGAACTACTGCAGCCAGTGCGGGGCGACGGTCGCGTTGCGGGTCCCGGACGGGGACAATTTGCCGCGATTCGTGTGTGAGACCTGTCGCACTATCCACTACCAGAATCCCAAGGTTGTTGCGGGGTGCATTCCAGAATGGGAAGACCGCATTCTGCTCTGTCGCCGAGCCGTCGAACCGCGCTACGGCCTGTGGACCATTCCTGCGGGGTTTATGGAGAACGGGGAGACCGCGGAACAGGCGGCAGCCAGAGAAACCGTCGAAGAAGCTCAGGCCGAGGTGGAAATTACGTCCTTATATACTGTGTTCAGCATCCCGCACATTAGCCAGGTCTATCTGACCTTTCGGGGCACGATGCGCAATAGGCACTTTCAGGTTGGTCACGAGAGCTTGGAGGTTCAGCTCGTTCGGCTGGAGGCGATTCCCTGGGAGGCGTTGGCTTTTCCCGTCATCCACGAAACCTTGACGCGCTATGTCCAGGATGTTAAAAATGGCACGTTCCCGGTTCATCTTGGGAAGATTGAGAGGGAGCCGGTGTGGTAGCATCACGCCGATTCCTTGGGAGAACCAAATTCTGACAGGATAAGGAGGAACAGACACATGATCAGGAGAATGGTATGCACGGGAGTGCTTGCTGGCCTGTTGGCCGTGACGGCGGTGGTAGCTGATAGCCGGAGTGCGCAGGCGCAAGAGCGGTGGGGCTTTGGGACCGACGTTGGGTTTTGGAGCGACACGGTGGATGACACAGTCTTTGCGCTGGGATTCAACGCAGACTACTACCTCGACCGGGCTTTTTCGGTCGGTCCAATGGTACTCCTCACCCCAGCCGGAGATCTCACCCAGATCGGGGTTGCGGGCGTGGCGCGGTACCACTTCCGGATCGATGCGGTGAACCTCGTGCCGTTTGCCGGCGTTGGATTCGTACGTGCCGACCTGGATCGGGGCAGCGGACCGGGCCGTATTGAGCGGGACGATACAAGCCACTACATCCCGCTGGGAGTGACGGCAGAATATCAGGTCAACCCCAGGCTGGCGCTCGCCGGCACGGTGATGGTGAATCTCCATGACCTCGATCTGGGGCCGAGGGTTGAGCGCGATCGTACGAGTGTCGCCGTGCTGTTCGGATTGCGGTTTGGACCGTAGCGATGAGGTGCGGCCGAGGCGATGCATATCATCAGACAGGGCACGACCATAAAACGGTTCCATGTGATCGTATCCTTCATCATCATCATCGCATCGGGTGTTTTATGCCAACAGATCATTTCACATTCAATTTCCAACCAAAAGAACAAAACTGATTATGCTGAACTCAATCATGTCAAATACGGTCTTCTCAGTATTGAAGAATGGAAGCGACAAACGACGGCCATTCTTGCCGAGGAGATCGATAAACTGTATTTGTCAAAGACGAATGAGCGGGTGTTCCGAAAACATATCGAAGTTCAGTTGAATACCCTTATTGATAAAGTCGACAAGAAAATCAGGGAAGGGAACTCAGGCTCCGCGGGGGGGCGGGTCGCGCAATCCTTTATAAATACTTTTATCGATCTGGAAGATATTAAAAAAGGCATTCCTGAATATGCGGATGCCGTCATTCAGGAGATGACGACACCGAAAACAAGGCGTCAGATAAAGACCATGCTGAACCAACAGCTTGAACAATATTCCAACCAAACCTTTGCGACACGGGATACATCTCACATGAGCCGCATCCTTCTTCGGACTGATTCGAAGGATATCGAAGGCGCGCGGATCAAGCTCCATGAGGACATCTCGATTACGGATGACCTGATTATGAAGGAGGTTCTCCTACTGATCATGCTGTCGGGTATCCTTTTTATCTGGTCTAGTTTGAGCAAGCAACCCCTGGCCCCCTCCCGGTATCTGCTCCTCGTTCTGTCTTTTCTCATCCTGCTGATAGCCGGCGTCACCACGCCCATGATCGATATGGAAGCAACAATCTCACAATTGAGTTTTATGTTGCTGGGGCATCCCATCCATTTTGAGAACCAGATATTGTACTTCCAAAGCAAAAGCATTCTGGATGTATTTTGGATTATGATTATTCATCAGGATATTCAGATGAAATTTGTTGGGGTCTTGCTGATTACCTTCAGTATTGTATTCCCCCTATTAAAACTAGCCTCGTCACTGGGATATTATTACAATTATCACCGTGCACGGGAGAACCCGGCGATCGAGTTTTTTGTCTTCAAATCCGGGAAATGGTCCATGGCCGATGTCATGGTGGTTGCCATATTTATGGCCTATATCGGATTTAATGGGATTATTACCAACCATCTCGGTCAATTAAGCTCAGCAGGCCAGGAACCGGTGATCTTAACGACGAACGGTACTGCCCTCCAGCCGGGGTATTACCTGTTCCTCACCTACACCCTGTTGGCGTTATTATTGCCAGGATTCCTAACCAGAACATCTCAAGCATAGACGCGTAAGAATCAATCAGACTTATTCCCTTTTTCTCCGCCAACTACTTGACGGCCCCCACGCATGATGGGTGAGACGAATTTCGGAGGAGACGAACATGCCGCGTGAGACCGTGAGGAGCGTGATCGTCGCCTGCGTCGTGTTCAGCGTCCCGGTGCCGGCGCAGAGCCAGGACCAGGCGCCGCGCTCGCCGACGCCGGCGCCGGTGAGCGGCGCGATCCGTGTCGAAACCGTCGCCCATGGGCTCGAACATCCGTGGGCGCTCGCCTTTCTCCCTGATGGCCGCATGCTCGTCACCGAACGTCCGGGGCGGCTGCGCCGCGTCGAACGGGACGGTCGCCTCTCCGAGCCGCTTGCCGGCGTGCCGCAGGTCTTTGCGCAGGGTCAAGGCGGGCTGCTGGACATCGCCCTCAGCCCGGGGTTCGCGCACGATCAACTCGTCTATGTCTCGTTCTCCGAGCCCGGCGAAGGCGGTGCGGGCACGGCCGTCGCCCGGGGACGCCTCGGCGACCGCGGGCTCGAAGGCACGCAGGTCATCTGGCGCCAGCAGCCCAAGGTGCGTGGCTCGCACCACTGGGGCTCGCGGCTCGTGTTCCACCGTGACGGCACGCTGTTCGTGACCGTGGGTGATCGGTTCGCCTATCGCGACCGCGCGCAGGATCTCTCGGTGACGCTGGGCAAGATTGTGCGAATCAACGCGGACGGCTCGGTGCCGCGCGATAACCCGTTCGTCGACCGCGCCGGGGCGCGGCCCGAGATCTGGTCGTACGGGCATCGGAACGTCCAGAGCGCCGCGCTCCATCCGCGGACCGGACAGCTCTGGACCGTGGAGCACGGGGCGCGCGGCGGGGACGAGCTGAACCGGCCGGAGGCGGGCAAGAACTACGGCTGGCCCGTCATTACCTATGGCGTCGACTACTCAGGTGCGAAGATCGGCGAAGGCACGGCCAAGCCCGGTATGGAGCAGCCGGTCTACTATTGGGATCCGGTGATCGCGCCTTCCGGCATGACCTTCTACACGGGCGCTGCGTTCACCGACTGGAAAGGAAGCCTTTTCATCGGCTCGCTGCGGCCGGGGCTCCTGGTGCGGCTGACCCTGGCGGACGGGAGGGTCGCGCAAGAAGAGCGGTACCTCGCCGACTTGCGGGAGCGCATCCGCGA
>Ga0213870_1000407_pt1 | contig 20859 bp, 22 predicted proteins | sample WICALVC2017_Meta_FD_160119 | JGI IMG/M metagenome (GOLD analysis project Ga0213870, IMG submission 160119) | Freshwater microbial communities from subterranean cave lake in Wind Cave National Park, South Dakota, United States - WICALVC2017 | ecosystem: Environmental > Aquatic > Deep subsurface >... | reverse complement strand
CTCATCCTCGTATACTGGGATGTAGTCCATGCCCATTTCGTCCTTAGCTGGCGCCTTTGAAGTAATCTCGGGACGCATCGGGTGTCGGTAGAACAATGCCTTCCGGTCTTTGCTTGGAGACTTTTGCGCCTCCATGTCTACGGATACGGCAGGGGTTTCCTGAGCTTCGTTGTCTTCGTCATCCTCGACCTTTTGAAGATCCATATGACAAATGGGACAGATACCGGGCTTGTCCGATGTTACAGAAGGGTGCATCGAGCAGCTGTAGAGAGGCTTTTTCTTTGCGGCATTCGCGCTTGGTGATTTCTCGTGTGAATGAGCGGGCTGTGGCTGATTATCTTTAGAAGAAAGGCTGGCTTCGCGCCTCGTGCAGGAAGCCTGAAAGACCAAGGCTCCGAGAGCTAGGGATAGGACAGCGGCAATGACTATGCTTTGAGATAAGAATTTTACGCGGTTCATTGATCCTCCAGAGGTTCACCGAGGAGTGCTTCAAACTCCGCGATCTTAGATTCATAATTGGCGAGCGCTTCGTTGTAAGAAACTTCGGTCTGAAACCTCTGCCGAATTAGATTGAGAACAGTGCTGTATTCCATTTTTCCGGTGAGATAAGCTGACTTGCCCGACTGTACCGCTTGGCGCACGAGCGGGAGTAGGCCGCCTTCAATGAGCTTCAGACGGCCCTGGGCCTCTTCAAGCTCTGAATAAGAGGTATGGACCATGTGAAGCATGTGGATTCTCTCTTCATCGACCAAGGCTTCAGCTTTCGATTTTTCAGCCCTTGCACTTTTAACTTCCTCAGACTCCTTCGTGATTGCCCAGAGTGGAATCGAAAGAGCTACCCCACCTGATACGAAATCGATTCCACGGTCTCCTGGGCTTGGCTGCCGTCTTGTGTATGTACCGCGGAACTCAAAATCAGGCAGGTAGTTCCATTTAGCGTAGGAGAGTTTGCTGTCAGCAGCGTCGAAGCCTGATTGCATTGCCTTGAGTCCTGGGTTTTTTGCGAGAATTTTCTTTCCGATCGCCTGTTCAGTGAGCTTGGAGAGATTGATTGGCGTTTTCTTCAATTCTTCAGGCTGACCGATCTCGTGGTGAGTCCTTCGTCCAACCGCATGATTTAAATCTCCGGTTTTCACAGCGATCTGTTTGTCGGCTGTCAGCACTTGATCCATGAGATTGGCCTCTTCTACCTGGAGACTCAGAAGCTCTGCTTGAGGCGCTCTGCCTAGGGTGTACTTGCTCCTCATGACCGTGATGAGAGTTCGAATCACAGAAAGCTGTTCATTTAAGAGATTCCGCCTCTTATAAGCAACGAAAAGGGCATAGTAGGCGAGCTTCACTTCCATGATGAGCTGAAGCTCTTTGTTGCTATATTCGGCCTTCTTGCCTAAATATTCGTACTCTGCTGCGCTCGAGAGTTTCGAGAGTTTTCCTGGGAATGGAATTTTCTGCGTAAGGCTGAACTCATTTCCGGTCATTCCAAACTCTCCCGGACTCAATGTATCAATGGGATAGTTCATGGCCGAAAGTCCAAGCATCGGATTTTCATATGCGCCCTTCGGACTAATCTGGGCCTCTTTACTGTCAATCTCATGGCGTGCCGCCTGAAGAACCGGACGTTTACTGATCGCTTCGTTTACAAGATCTTTAAGGAGAACACGTTTTGACTCTATTGTTTGAGCCTGTAACAGCTGCGTGCCTTCCTCTGCCCAAAGACTGTGAGGGGTAAGCAGGATGTTCCCTGAAACAAGCACAACTCCGAATGTGATGTATGTTTGTATGAGCATTGTTCTCATGAATACCTTTTGGGACTGTTGCCGAATGCTTTTCGTAGCACACGCAAATTTATCGCCACTTCTAACTAGAGATACGCACCTGCCACACTCTTTGTGACAAAGATGTGATTTTTCGATGCAAGTCAAACCAACTCAACCCAGACCAACGCCTATAAGGGACTGTTGCCAAACACCCTTTCTACTGCAACTGGAGTACCGACTAGAGGTTAACCAACAACTGTCTGTTCCAATTGGGGTCAACTCCAGCGCCCGCATGTACCGGGTATCTCTTTTGCTCTGTAAATGCTAGTCTTTACGAATAGATACAAAGAGATTTAGGACTGCTAATCCACACTGTCACAATCAAGCCATCACGAACGTATTAACAAGTGAAGGCGGCGAAGGTTTCGGGTGGGTGGCATCCGAAGGGCGGCGCCAACAATGAAGAGTGATGAACAAACAAGTGATGAGGAACTTATGATGGCTTACCAGCAAGGCGACACGGCTGCCTTTGACATACTTTACAAGCGGCACTCGGGCAAAGTGTATGGCTTTCTCAAGAATAGGCTCCGTGACCGTGCTGTGGTTGACGACGTATTTCAGTCTACATTTTTGAATCTTCATCGAGCTAGATCCAAGTACGATTGCACCTTTCCGTTTCTGCCTTGGCTCTTTGCTGTTTGCAGAAATACCTTTGTGGATCGAATGCGACAAGACAAAAGACGGCTTGAACACGCTGATTCCGCCACAGTTGAGTCCACTGCTGATAAAACGGCATTTGAGACAGTAGCAACTCTTCCGCCAGAAGTTGAATCGTTGTCGGTCAGTCAGCGCCAGGCGATAGAACTTAGATACCACAATAGTCTTGCGTTTGAGGAAATTGCCGAGCGTCTCGAGACGTCACCATCCAATGCGCGCCAACTTGTGAGTCGTGCCATCCGAAAACTTCAGACTTTGATGAATACGAGCGGGAGGACGAAATGAAAAAAGAAAATTCCATGAAGTGGGCTTGGGAGTATCAAGACTTCCTGGCAGGGCCAGTGGTTATGCCGCCAGCACATATTTCGGAGAGCATTCTTGCGCGAATTCATAGTGACTTAAATCCCTCCGCTTGGCGTGTGTTTTCAAAACTCTCACTCATTCATTTAATCATTGGAACGATTACGCTACTTTTTTGCCCACAGTTCGGTCTTGGATTTACAGACGGGATAGGACTCATGGCTCTTTTCATGCGCTTTGGTGACCAAGTTTGTATGCTGGGCTGTGGTGCAGTGTTCATGGGTGGTAGCGCTCTTACTGCAAGCCTAATGCTTCGCTCTGAAGAGGTACGCACAATTCGTCAAACAGAGCTTCTTCAAATATCAGTACTTGCTCTTCTTTCAATGGGCGTGTTCATTTGCACAGGTGCTGGAGTAGTCGCTGGGCTTGGAATCTTCTGGGTCTTGGGATCAATCTTAGGGGGGCTTGGCACGCTCGAACTAGGCTGGGCAATTCGCAACAGAAAGGGCATTTGGCAACAGTCCCATAAATAAACTCCAAAAAAATTTTTCTTTTTTGATTCAGAATAAACTTAACGAAGTAGAGCTAAGCACTGCATTGACACGACACATTATAATATGGTATGAGGAAACTACTTAAACCGAGATATTGCATTTAAGTTGGTAGCGAAACAAGCAAGATGCAAGCTAGTGAAGCGAGCGCAGAAGTTTTTAAGCGAGGCATATCAGGGGTCAGGGTGCGATATGTTGAGCTTAAAAATCTTCGAGTACGCTGCAATAGCGCCGCAGATTGGTTGCCGCAGTAGAACTTAAATGCAATATCTCGGTTAAACCTTTTAATAAACTAAGGAGTGCTCATATGAAAAACCAAGTAACCTTTACTGCATTTGCAATTTTTTTATTAACAGCATCGACTCAAGCAAATGATTCTTGTAAAAATGGCAGCGTATTACATGTCATGCGATGTGGAAGTGACCGTGTAGCTCATCCTGATGTAAGTGTGATAATTAGTCGAAAGTCTAAATGCGAAAAGTATTTTGCATCTGTATTTACACCTACTCAAGGTGGCGGATCAAAACTAGTTCGGAAGCTAGAAGTACAATTGCGATCCTTTGAAAACTCTCAGGAAGATCGTTTTGTTGGAAAAAACTTCTTACTAGCTTACGCAAAAGAAGATATGACACCCAATGGTGGTATGCGAGCAAGACTAACAGTAAAAGCAAGAAACAAGTCTATTGCAGAATTAGATCCAGTTGTTTGCCGCTATACACGCTAAGATCGCATCTTGCTCTTTTTGAGAGGCAGCAAAATCCAAAAATAGAATTAGACATGTAAAAAAACTTAGACAACTACACTGAAAAGGCATTAAGTTTTTAAGCATGTATAATTTAAGAAGTATTTATGGAATACTGGGACTGGTTTTTTGTTTTTTTCTTTTTGAAAGTTGTGCTTCTAAAAAAAATATAGAAACAAAACAGCCAACACCCGCCACCCCTAGCCCTGTGCAAAAACACTCCCAATCTGATGCAAAAAAACATTACGGGCTTGCCCTACAAAAAACTGAGCAAGCACAGTATTTAGAAGCAACAGAACTGTGGAAAAATTTTTTGGATTTTTATCCTGCTGATATAGAGTCTGAAAAAGCACTCTACTATTATGCCATGGCAATGTTTTACTCTGGAAAATCTAAAGATGCTCAAGAACCGCTTCAAACCTTACTAGAAGACACTAAAAACTCTGCACTTCTTGTAGATGGTAGGCTTTTATTAGCAGAAATCTATTTGAAACGTGCCAAAACAGATTCTGCATTAGCATTAACTTTTGATCTATTGCCAGATAAAGATTTAGAAAAAAAAGCTGGGCTAAAACGTTTAAAAAAAACCCCACATTTAAATCCTGCACAAAAAATTCAAATTCTTACTTTAAGAGGCCAAACTTATGGAGCATTAGGAGATGAGAACAATGCAAACCAAGCCCTGCTTAATGCAAAAAATCAATTAGATGGGCTAGACCATAAAAAATTAAATGATAAAGAAATACAACATCTTACAGCTACTTTGGCTTGGCGGCAAACAGAAGTACTAAACCTGATATGTCGAAAAAAAATACCCTTTCCTAACACCCTTTCCGAAGCAGAGTTTTTAGATTATGCTCAAAATCATTATAACTGTGCTAAACCAGCACAAGGTTATTTTTGTAAAGTGGTAGAAGCTAAGGATAAAAAGATTTATCAGCAAACACTTCAAGCTTATGTTGCATTAGTGAAAACGCCTTTAGAAATTACTTCTAACCTTCCACCACCTGCACGAGAAGTGAGGAAAAAAGAGCAGCGGATGTTTTACGAGCAAGAGCTAAAAGAACTTATTGAAAACACAGTAAGCGCGTATTCCAAAGAATACCAAAACCTAGACTCCTGCAAAGCATACCGCCTTTTTAATTAGCGAGCCTATATATGGTAACAAATTTTAGCTGCGTAAGAAAGGAACTCAAATCTTATCTTGAAACAAACCCGCTTGAGAGCTGGCTAAAATCTCGTTTACCACAAGGGTTTGAGCCGTTTTATGCATCTATCGATATACGAGATGCTGAATATAAGTTAGCTCCAGTAGACGCAAATTTATATCCTGCAGGATTTAATAACATCTGTTCTGAAGACCTCGAGAGCTCAGTTGAGATTTTAAGACCTTTACTCATCCGCCACTTTGGTAAAATTCCAAAAAAAATTGGGATATTGCCGGAACTACATACAAGGAACCCTTTTTATGTGGATAACCTGTATGAGCTACGGCAAATATTTAGGCGCCTCGGGTGTGAAACAGAAATTGGCTGGTGGGATCCCAAAATGTACCAAAAACATTTTGTATTGCATACATCAGATCATCGCGAACTCAGTGTTTATCCATTTTGGAAAGTAGATAGAAAATTGCATTTCTTACCCTTTGAACCAGAATTTATTTTACTCAATAACGATTTTTCTTCAGGCTATCCACCAGAACTTTTAGAGTTAGAACAACCCCTTGAGCCCTCTCCACAATTGGGATGGCATACCCGTAAAAAAAGTGACTTTTTTGAAAACTACAACACTTTGGCACAAGAGCTAGCAGAAAAAGCAGGACTTGATCCATGGCATCTTCAAATCCAAACTAAACTTGTATCCAATATTTCTTTCGAAGAGAAAAAAGGATTGGAACAAGTTGCAGAAGCAGCAGAACTCATCCTCGGTCAAATGAGAAAACAATATGAGATGCGAAAACTGTCAGAAGAGCCTAGTGTTTTTATTAAAAGCAACTCAGGAACTTATGGTATGGGCATTTTAAAAATTGAAAGTGGTGAAAAATTATTAAATTTAAACCGAAGAGAACGCAATAAAATGGCTGTAGGTAAAAATCATCTCGTTACCCATGAAGTAATTATTCAAGAAGGAATTCCTACTCGTTTTAAAATTGACGGGGTTTATGCTGAGCCAGTTATTTATTTATTAGGGCAAAACCTCATGGGTGGATTTTTACGTAAAAACCCAGAGCGTGGGCGATTGGATAACTTAAACTCAAAAGGTATGGTTTTTGAAAAACTTTGCATTAGTGATCTTCGTAATAGCGTTGAAAGGGATTTAGAATTAGAATTGGTATATGGAACGATTGCGCAACTTTCTTGTGCTGCAATGACATTAGAAATTGAAAAACTCTTAACACCATCCAGAAAAAAAAACTACTTAGGAAGTGCTCATGAAGAAAGATCCATGTAATTGCTTGCATAAAAACGTACTCGAAATAATGGGAAACACTCCCCTAGTTAAAATCAATCAATTAGCTTCGGGGTTTGAAAGCGAACTTTACGCAAAGTGTGAATTTTTAAATCCAGGGGGATCCGTAAAAGATCGAATTGGGTTTTTTATGATTGAAGATGCAGTAAAAAAAGGCTTGTTAAAGCCAGGCGGCACCATCGTAGAAGGCACGAGTGGAAATACTGGGATAGGACTTGCTATTGCAGCTGCAGTAAAGGGATATAAATGCATTTTTGTAATGCCCGATAAAATGTCTGTAGAGAAAATAAAAAACCTAAGAGCTTTCGGTGCAAAAGTTGTTATCACACCTACTGCAGTAACACCCGATGACCCGCGTTCCTATTATTCTGTGAGCAAACGACTTGCTCAAGAAACACCCAATGCAGTATATATGAATCAATATGACAATTTAGCAAACCGTAAAGCTCACTATAAAACTACAGGACCTGAAATATGGGAACAGACGAACGGCAAAATTGATGCATTTGTAGCAGGAATGGGAACTGGTGGCACGATTACTGGCACTGCCATGTATTTAAAATCCAAAAATAAGAATATACAAATTGTTGGCGTAGATCCTGTTGGTTCTATACTTCATGATTATTTTAAAACTGGAAAAAAAGTTGCAGCTCATACGTATAAAATTGAAGGCATTGGCGAGGACATTATCCCAAAAAATTATGATTTTCGTTTTATTGATGATGTCGTTCAAGTCAATGACAAAGAAGCTTTCCAAATGACGCGAAAACTTCTACTTCACGAAGGTTTTTTTACAGGAATTTCTTCGGGAGCTGCAGTATGTGGAGCTCTCAAGTATGCGCAGAAACTAAAAGGTAAAAAAAGAATTGTTATTTTACTGCCAGACTCTGGAAATCGTTATTTGTCTAAAGTGTATGACGATGATTGGATGCGAGAAAATGGCTTTCTAGAAGAAGGACTAGGATCTGTTCGAGACTTAATTGTAAAAATCAAGCTCCCTTCAAAACATTTGCTAGTTACAGCATCTCCACGAGATAAGGTGTCTAAAATTATTGCTTTGATGCGCAAAAAAGGTATTAGCCAAATTCCTATTTTAAAGGGCCATGAGGTTATAGGACTTGTTTCTGAGTCCAATGTTTTAAATGCTCTTTATGCTGGAAAACTCACTGGTGAGTCAAAAATAGAATCCATCATTGAAAATAATTTTTCTAAAATTTCACTAGATGATGAAATTGAAAAGGTAAGCCAAAGCATTTCAGGTGGACTGATCCCCATTGTCATTGAAAGTCATAAAATCCAAGCAATCATCACAAAGATCGACCTTATTTCCTACTTGAGCCAGAGACACAACAAAATATCCGGAGCTTTTACAGCCGGAGCATCTACGTGATGTAAATGCGACAAGATCCAATGCAAAAGCGACAAAGTATAATGAAATTTGGAACACGTGCTATTCATGCAGGACAAAACCCAGATCCTTCTACAGGAGCCGTCATGACTCCAGTTTATTTAACATCAACTTATGCTCAGGAGTCTCCTGGAAAACATCGTGGTTATGAGTATTCACGCACTCAAAATCCAACAAGAAAGGCTCTTCAAGACTGTATTGCTGCATTAGAAGATGGGAAATCAGGCATAGCTTTTTCATCAGGATGTGCGGCCCTCACAACACTTTTATTAACCATGAAAAGCGGGGATCATGTTTTGTGTTCGGATGATGTCTATGGCGGAACATTCCGGATTTTTGATAAAGTTTTAAAAAACTTTAATTTAGAAACAACATTTGTAGACATGACTCAAAAAAAAGATTTGGAGTCCTCATTTAAAGCAAACACAAAACTCGTTTGGGTTGAAACCCCATCAAATCCTCTTTTAAAAGTTTTAGATATAGCTGAAATTGTAACCTTGTCACACAAGAAGGGCGCTCTCGTGGGTGTGGATAATACATTTATGAGCCCCTACTTTCAAAAACCATTAAATCTTGGCGCTGATCTTGTGCTTCACTCCACTACAAAGTACATGGGAGGACACAGTGATGTCGTGGGTGGAGTTATAGTAACCTCAAATTCAGATCTTGCACAAAAACTTTACTTTCATCAAAATGCAGTGGGTTCGGTGCCTGGCCCATTAGATTGTTTTTTAGTGTTGCGTGGACTTAAAACTTTACATGTTCGTATGAAACGCCACGAAGAAAATGCGTTAGTACTCTCACAGTTTTTAGAAAAAAACCCCAAAGTAGAAAAGGTTTTATACCCTGGACTTTCTTCTCATCCGCAACATGCTCTTGCAAAAAAACAAATGAGTGGATTTGGTGGTATGATCACATTTTTTATCAAAGGCGACCTTCATGCATGTAGGCGTTTTTTAGAGGCATGCAAGGTTTTTACTTTAGCAGAAAGTCTTGGTGGTGTTGAATCGCTAGTGGACCATCCAGCTATTATGACCCATGCATCTATTCCACCTGAGAATAGAAAGAAACTAGGTATTCATGATAACTTAGTCAGGCTCTCAGTCGGGATAGAAGATGTTGAGGATTTACAGCAAGACTTAAGTTTTGCATTAAATAAAGTGTAGTTAGTTTATTCAAAGTATAACATATAATATGGGATTTAACTTACACACTGAACTTTTTTTTATACCGCTAAAATCAAAAAATGCTTTAATCGTAAGTGACTCTCAATCAGGGATTGAAGAATGTATCGGTCTTTTAAAAACTTTAGGGGGCAATGCCCAAAAAACTCTTTTATTATCAAAAAGACGCATTGATCCAGCTACATATATTGGAAAAGGAAAAGTAGAAGAAATTGCAAATATTTTAGAAGAAAACCTATTGGATTTACTTTTAGTTGATTTTAATTTGTCTCCATCTCAAGTTAAAAATCTAGAAAAAAATATCCGTACATTAATCTTAGATCGAAGCGGAATCATTCTTGAAATTTTTAATCAACACGCACGCACTAAAGAAGCAAAGCTTCAAGTTGAACTAGCAAGACTTGAGTACTTAGCTCCACGACTCACACACTTATGGTCACACTTTGAAAGACAGCGAGGTGCGGGGGGATTGTCTCAAAAAGGCAAAGGCATGGGTGAAAAACAAATTGAAGTGGACCGCCGCCTCATTAAAAATCAAATTAGCCTTTTAAAAAAAAGACTGCAGGAAGTTGAAAAATCAAAAACACTTCACCGTAGGCACAGAAAATCCATATTAAAAATAGCACTTGTGGGATACACAAACGCTGGCAAATCCACCATTTTAAATGCGCTAACAGACTCTCAAGTCTATGTTGAAAACACCCTGTTTGCTACCTTAGATGCATCTGTAAAACTTTTAGACCCAAAGTCTCGTCCTCAAATTTTAGCTATTGATACGGTTGGATTCATCGATCGCTTACCCCATAGCTTAGTTGCAAGCTTTCGGTCTACTTTAAGTGAAATTTTAGAAGCAGATCTTTTAATACATGTTATTGACTCAAGCCACGCAGAAAGAGAGCGGCAATTTGAAGTCACATCAAAAGTATTAGAAGAACTGAAAGCCACAAGCATCCCACAATTTTTTATTTTTAATAAAGTGGATTGCTGCAAAGACTTGCCTGTATTAAAAATCTGGGTTGCAAAACTCGCTAGACCGGAGAATTTGCATCGTGCAAATCCGACACAATACAATGAGATGACCTCTAAGCCTCTTTACATCAATGCATTTAATCCTTCTCATATCCAAGAGCTAAGAAAAAATATTTTAAAATATTTTGAAAATCGGATGAATACATACGATGTTGTTATTCCTTATGAAAATGGAAAAATAATTTCAAAGCTATTTGAAGTAAGCAGCATCCTCACAAAACACAACACACCCAAGGGATTATTCTTTCGGATTAAAACAATGCCTCAATTTGCCCAAGCATTAAATCTTGAACAATACAGAGTTTAAAACCATACTTAAATGAAGCTATGTTAAAAACTTCGGATTGGTTACTTGAGCCTCATCAATTTCCTGGATTTCAACGCACAGCTGGCATACATTAATACTGAGCAAAGGCTAAAAAAACAAAGAAATAAATGGAGCACAAATGTATACGAAAAAAAATTTGGATTCATACTTTTTTATACGGCCGGGATTTTACGTTTTCTTTATTCCAGTAAAAGTTCCTTACAAGAAAATTTATGGCTTAGCCAACTCTGCAGGGCTAAAGAAGAAAGAAGTGTTTGGACCAATACTTGAAAAGGGTAAAAAGTTTGGGTCAGGCTGGATTGGCATTGAAGTTGAAAAACCATCTACTACGCATTCTGATGTGCTACACATACAAGGAAACTTTCAGGTATATGAGCACAAAGGTCCATACAAAACTATTGGAAAAGCTTATATGAAAATCATGAAGGACAACCCCGAAGCAAAAGAGTTTTTTAACTTATATTTAGATGATCCTAAAAAAGTGGAAATCCAAAATCTAAGAACTCAAATTTTATTTCGGTAAAGCAGTTATCATTAAAGTATTCTTAGGTGCAACTTCAAACTAAGCGGCCATCAAATGCACTGTAAGTCCCAGGTTATGTGCAATATCGATGAGCCTGTCGGTAGAAATCCGCCTCAAGTCTCCATTCATGATGGCAGTGATAACAGTCCTACCTACGTCTGCTTTTTTTGCGGCTTCGACATGCGTGTATTTCTTCTTCATAATGATGCCCTTGATTGCGATTGCAAGGTCTACCCGCATTTCAACTTTTGGGGCTTGGGTAGGTGGCAAACCAAGCACCCGGCATAATTCCTTTACGTTTCTCGTTTCAACATAGTTTTTCATATCATTTCTCCTAGCCTTCTTTTTGCGACCTCGATTTCATGGTCTGGTGTCTGTTGAGTCTTTTTCTTGAACATATGAAACACCAAAATTGCGTCCTTATACTTCGTAAAGTAAAAAATCCTGTATTGCCCACCCTTCTCTTTAATCCGAAGCTCATGTACACCATGTGCTACTATCGGTATCGGCCTGCTTACTGGCAGACCAAGGCTTTGGCCCATTGCTAAAAACTGAAACAGGTCGGCAAGGGTGGCTTTCGTGAATGCATCAAGTTCTTCAATCGCAGCTTCGACCTTCTTGTGGAAACGGACTAGCTTCATCTCTAAAACAGGGTGTCATATATGTATGACATTTGCAAGATATTAATCCAACTAGTTGGTGTACTTGACAGTCGCTTTACTTTTTGATAAATTGTAAAGCATGAAGGCGAAACTGAGTTCGAAAAATCAGATTGTTATTCCCACTGAAGCAAGAAAAACCCTTCAAGTGAAAAGCGGAGAAGCAATATGCTTAGTTCCAAAGGGAAACGCTGTGATTCTCTATAAATATAAGTCAGCCCAACAACTTCAAGGGATTCTGAAGATCAATTCAACTGAAAAAAGTATTTTGCATACTATTTATGCTGTTAGAAAAGAATTTAAATTTTAGTACTGTTTATTTAGATACCTGCATTTTTATCTACTTTCTTGAAAACCACCCTAGATGGGGAAATCGAGCTACAGCCTTTTTCAAACAAGCAGAAGAGGGACAAATGGGTCTTCTCGCTTCACCCTTGGTCCTTCAAGAAATTATGACAGGAATTTACAAGCTAAGGACTCAACACGCAGAAGAAATTTATAGTGCTTTGGCAACAGTCAAGAATTTAGAATGGTGCCCCTATACGCTTGAAGTGGCCGACTTAGGTGCAAAGATACGATCTGAACTCGGTATTAAAACGCCGGATGCGGTCCATTTAGCCACAGCCCACGTCTATCGTGCAAAAAAATTTATCACGAACGATCAAGAGATAAAAGGAAAAGAGAAATACTTCCCTTTCAAAATTGAATTATTCGCATAACCACGGAACCTGCGAGTCCACTCAAAAATAAATAGCACTAAAATTTTCTTTAAAAATAACTCCATTTCGGAGCAACACAGTTTCCTAATCCATAAGTCATGCGACGAGTGTAAGTTCCATCCACTGAAATGATGTAAATATTTTTTTGTCCTGTTCGGTTACTGCTAAACACGATAAAATTACCATCTGGAGAAAAGTGAGGGTCCTCATTACTCCCTTCGTATTTAGTGAGCCTCTCTAAACCTGTTCCATCCGTATTAATTAAAAAAAGATCAAAGCGTGAGCCTGCATCACTAGCAAAGACAATTTTTTTTCCGTCGGGAGAGAAGCTCGGTGTGGCGTTATAATGTCCTGCAAAAGTAATCCGTGTTACATTGCTTCCATCTGCATCCATCGTATAAACCATTGGTTGATTTGACCGAGTAGACACAAAAGCTAGCTTCTTAGCATCTGGAGCCCACGCAGGATCCACATCAAAACCTAAAGTTTTTGTTAAACGTGTCACTTCTAGATTGTTTGGATTTAATAAAAATATTTCTGGATTACCTAAAAAACTCATGGTCAGCGTAATCCTATTTCCATCTGGAGAATATGACGCTCCAGAATTTATTCCTTTGCGATTCGAAAGCAATTTAGAACGCTGGGAAGAAAACTCATACTCATATAAATCAATGTTTTTTATATTTTTTGAATTTTTCGTATACAGTGAAAACAAAAGTTTTTTGTTATCGGGCTTCCATGCAGGAGCAAATGCTAAAGTACGGTGGTGAGTAAGTTGTTTTGGATTCGCACCATCAAAATCCATAAGCCAAATTTCTTTAAAACTTGTTTTATCACATACCATGGTTATTTTTGTAAAAAACACACTAGGTTTTCCTGTGAGCGCAACAACTATTTCATTTGCAACAGTGTGAGCAAGCACATGCGGTTCATTTAATTTTGCAATATAACGTTTACCTAAAATTTGCTTAGTTCCTAACACATCAAAAAGACGCATTTCATAAGCTACGTTATCTCCACTTACACTGACTCCTGTTTTAATTAAAAATTCTGTTCCGATGGTTGTCCAATCGGTCATTCGAAATAAATCTAGGGTAAGTCCAGCATCTGGCTTTTCTATAAATGCAGCAGGAGACTGAAAGGTAAACAAGTTTGTATACTGCAAATCATTTGTAATCGTATCTTTTAGTGCACGTACAAAGCTAACAAGCTTTTCTTGATTATCTTGGATTTTAGTATCAGGAAAAGCTACCACACTTTTTTTAATTCGCGCTTGTCCTACAGATATATATATCCGATCTGCTAACAAAGGAGGCAAAAACCAAATCCACAAAACCAATAAACCTAAAATTTTTGGAACCATGTTATTCTCAGTATAAGACTAAAAACTTATAACGGAAAGCCTAACGTCATGCCATCACTTTGTATTTCTTGAGGAGGAGTCCCAAACGGTTCAGACCGACGGATTGTTTTTAATACATAGTCATCAAACTGATTATTCCCTGAATTTTTCATTAAAACAGCATTATTTACATAGCCTGCTTTATCTAAAAAAATGACTACTTTTGCAGATAAGTTTTGAGTTGAAAGCCAAACAGGCAAGTCCCAATTTTCAAGAAGTTTTACGCGTACTTTTTCAGCATACTCACTTATAGACACATTGCTCTCTCCGCTTAGTGCGTTCCCTTTGGATACAACATTGCCTTTTACAACCGATATGGATTTCGGTTTTGTAGACTTCTTTACGGTTTCTTCAATTGACTGTAAGGCTTTAATTTTATCAATTGCATTTTTTAAATCTTTTTTTTCTTTTATATGTTCAGGTGGTTTTTTTATGGTCATCTCTTCTGGTGGCACAAAAACTGGTTTTTCAATTTTTTTTTGAGTTTCATCCAGCCGAGTCTTTAAATCCTCTAAATTTACTATTTCTTTTTTTGTAATTTCAGGCAACCCTACTAAATCAACTCGGATACTAGGTAAAAGCACGCGCTCTGATTTTGGAGCTGTAATCCCCCACACTAAAGCAAAAATTAAAACTAACAAATGTAAAACAGCTGATCTTCGAAACCCATGCCAAAAAAAATCTTTTTGAAAAAAAATGGCCTTCACAACATTACTCAACTTTTGGAGGTTCTGTTACAAGTCCAACCTTTGTTATTCCTGCTTGCTTAATTTCTGACATCACTTGTGCAACAAAGCCATAAGCCACAGCTTGGTCTGCTTGAACGAATATTTCTTTCTTAGATTTGTTTTGATAAATTGCCGCAAGCTTTGTTCTTAAAATTTTAAATGGGATTTCATTTTTATTAATCACAATTTGCTTGTCTTTTGTAAGAACTAGCACAATCGACTCTTGCTGCTCATCTAGCGGAGCTGAAGCAGCTTTTGGAAGGTCTACTTGCACGCCTTGCTGCATCAAAGGAGCTGCTACCATAAAGACAATCAGCAAAACCAACATCACATCTACTAGTGGGGTAACATTGATTTCTGCTAAGGTTGGTTGAAGACGTTGGCTATAAGTTGAGTTCTCGTTTACTTGCATGGCTTTTTATCCATTCGATTTTAAAACACCTCTTTGAACAATATTCAAAAAATCTTGACTAAAGGCATCCATCTCCGTTGCAAGTGCTTTAATTTTTGCTATAAAATAATTATAAAACATAACCGCTGGGATTGCCGCTGCCAGTCCTGCTGCTGTTGCAATAAGGGCTTCTGAAATTCCAGGAGCAACGACTGCTAAGTTTGCGCTTCCTGTTGCACCAATCCCTTGAAAAGAATTCATAATTCCCCATACTGTACCAAATAATCCAATGAATGGAGCAGCACTTGCTACCGTTGCCAACACACCCACTGTCTTCTCTAAGCTTCCAATTTCTGAAATCGTGGCTCTAGTTAACGCTCTAGAAAGGTTCGTAATCCCACCTTTTTCTAAAAGTTCGACATTAGAAAATTTTTTTAGTTCTTTAAAACCAGCCTTAAATACACTGGCTACAGGGGAGTGCGGAAATTCATCTGTTTTTGTAAAAACCTCATCTAGGTTTTTCCCGTACCAAAAAACATTTAAAAATGCTTGGGATTGTTTGTGAGCAAGTTTAAAGGCTTTATGTTTCATTAAAATCACTGTCCAAGAAAGTACGGATGCAAATAACAAACAAAAAAGCACAAATTTCACCATCCAACCAGCTTGAAGAATTAAGTCTAAAGCACTTGTTTGTAATGGCGAGTTCACATTCACTGCTGCTGTAAGTAAAAAAAACATGCACACCTCCATTTATGAGAACAATTTAATCTTACTCTAAACTTCGAGTTTTTTGGAACGAAATCGGGGCATGTACAGTGAAATAATTAATAAAACAGTTAAAACTAACCCATTTTCAGGACCTCGATCCCCTCCAGATAGAAGCGACACGCTAGGATGACTAATTGGTCTTAGTAAAAGCAATCCTGGTGTGTCATGCCCTAAGAAAGGCAATCCAAATAATGTATGTAAAATCACCCAATAAGTAGCAGCAAAACTAGCAGATGCTAGGTGGTGATTCTCCTGCTTTGCTAAATTCGATAGAATATAATTAAAAATTCCTAAATTTACAGCTTCAAGCCAAGTTAAATCAAACTGCAATCCACGAATAATCAGATAAAGTGCCGTTGAAAACAAAAGAAAAGGGATCGTGCTTAAAAATCCACGAAATCTTTTCTCTAACACTTGCCGAAAAATGTACTCTTCAACTGTGATCAAAACAAAAGCTCCAGCACTAAAGCTCAACACCGATACGATAGAAAAAAAAATCTCATCAAATTTTAAATATATCCCTAACCAATGGAAATGTTTTCCAATGAGGGACCCAAAAACTAGCACTAGAGCTAATGTCAACCCAGGCAATGCATTTGGGACATAATATGTTCGCAAGGCATTTAGACTAAAAACATCTGAGAACCTCGTTTTTGTTATGGGAAACATCATGTGTAAAATCACAATAAAAAGAAAAGCGGATATCCCATATGCTAATATAATGTTTGCATGCACAACGATTTCAACTTTTTGAATAGACTCTTGAGACCTCATATAGACATAAGTTGTAAGCGTAATAAAAAGAAGCCTTACAGCCCAAAAACATAAAATATAACCTATGAGCATTCCAATGGCACGGACAAGAAGATTTTTATGCATTTAAATTACCATATATAAGCTTATCTTTTAGGGGTGTCGACAGTCCCTTTAGATATATTCTTAGTATTACCAGTGTGAAACAAGCTCAACAAACTCTGCATGACACCACATCAAAGGAGTGGCTGCATGGGACATTGGCGCTAGCTGCTTATCCAAAACTACTTGTTCTGGGCAAAGACCACTTGGTGTCCACGTCTTTTGGATAAAGCTTGAATAGCGCTGGATAATATCTCTTTTAAATAATCGCTTGGTAAAATCATAAAAAGCTCGCTCTAAAGTAAGGATTGGCCAAAATCCTCCCTTCCCACCAACTCCATAAGCATCCGATGTATAGCGGCGATATAGAGGGATATCATTATATTTTGTCACATGTATATTAGCTTCTGTCGCTTTTACATCACGTAAAAGCTCTGGCCATAAATGCTCCGGATAAGAGAATGCAACTCCATTTGCAGGATTGTCGTAAAGAGAAAGTGTATTATCCACAATATGTTTTAGCTGTTTACCATCTTCTCCAAAAAATATTTCCAGCTGCGGAAACCAACGCAGCCACTCTATAAATCCACCATCTAAGACCACATTTTCTGGCACACGGGGGCCACCATTTGCAATTTGCAAAAAACCACCCGCATCTGGAGTTCCTTGCTGCGCAATGCGAACAAAATAAGGAAAAAGACTCAGTGGACCTTTATTGCTAACCGTCTTTGATAAAGCTGTTTTTAAAACAGCCTGTGCACCTTCCAAATGTCCTGAAAAATAAAGTGCAGCAGCCATTACAGCAAGTGTATTGGGAGAATACCCCGAAGCCTCTTCCCAACGCTCTTGATTTGTAAAGCCTTGCGAATCGTATAACTTCTGAATTCGTCTCTGTAAAAAATCCTCTAAATCCACCTCAAGAGGAACTCCTCTCGACTTTAGCAAAGATGCTAAAATAAGCGGAAAAGCTTCTTGGTCCATTTGTAATCCATGCCAAAATGGAGTTCCATCCACCCACGTGTTTTGTGCTAATTTTTTATTATTCTTATCCTCCATTCGAAGCATAAATCGCAAAGCATTGTAAGCAGTCCGCAAATCACCAAGCCTCAAGAAAGCTACTGCTGCTTTAAACAAATCCCGAACCCAAACCAGGTGATATCCACCCGTATTTTTTCCATCTGGATGACCATAGCCCTGCGGCAAATGAGGAATCGAAAGACTAGCAATAATTGCTCCTGGATTGGTTTTATCCTCATGAGTTTTTAAAAGAGCAGCACTCCACAAGACATCATTTTGAAGTTCAATGGGCAGCTCTTTTACCCAAGGCACATGCAATGTGGCTAAGTAATTCCTCCAATCCGTATCATAGTTTTTTTGAATTTCATTAAAGGGTGTCCTTAAACTTTCAAAGGCATTTTTGGTAGCCTCATCTTGTGACATCCCAAAACCAATCGCAATTTCAAGCTGCGAAGGTAACTGCTCTAGTTCAGCTGTAAAAGCAATATTTCCAGGACCATTTTCAGGAATCTGTAAAACCATCTCTTGGTTTTGATGAAGGTCCTGCCACCCATCGGTTGTACCAACAATCCCGACAGAACTTTTAGTAAAAGAAACACTGCTCAAGACAGCTTGATAGCTAGATTGCTGTTTCTCCATATCCCAAGCTAAAAAACCTACTCCCCGTCTATTATCTTTGTATTGTGTCACTTTTGCATCACGCAAAAGCTCCGGGTATTGTGTCACTTTTGCATCACGCAAAAGCTCCGGGTATTGTGTCACTTTTACATCACGTAAAAGCTCCGGCAAAACCAGACCCTTATCGAACGCACCGTCATTATCTACGGTGGGCTTATGGAGCACATATACCTTTATTAATGGTGAAAGTGATTGAAACTGATATCGAATACGTAATGCTTGCCGTTGAGGATCAGTTAAAACATCTTTAATAAAAGAAATTTTATACAACTGGTTTTTAGCTTCTATAATTGCTCTTGGGATTTGTGGAGGATGTGAAACTCGAAAGGTAAAATCCTTCTTTTCCTCTAAGACTTTTTTGTCTGCTGTTAAAAAAAGAAGCTGACTATCTCCGACCTGAGCACTATCAATACTGGGATAATACACCTCGTTTACAATTCCTTTTCCAACTGTAAACCAAACTTTTGAGGATGAATACCCGTAAGCCGTACCCACAACATCTTTAGAAGCATCTGCCCATCGATGTTCAGAAGCTCTGGAGGAATTACAGGTAGCAATTCTGACAAAATAAAACGAGGACAAGCCAAACAGCACCACCCCTACTATCCATATCCTTTTTACCATTTTATCCCCCCAACTCATAAGCATGGAAAAGAAGCCACACCTTTACAAGTATTTTATTCACACACATTAACTTGAAAAGATTTTAGAAACTGTTTATAACAAACCCTAAGCGTAACGCGGATGGAGTGAAGAGTATTATGAAAACGATTACTGAATTTTCTGGTTTCCAAATTGCAGAAGCAATTCAAAAACAAAATGTTCTAAAAGCTGCTCAGAAAACTCCTGAAGAAATTCAAAAAGAGGTCGCTGAAGTTTATAAACTAGAAAATGAAAAACTCACGTACTTTTTATCTGCAATGGAAGTAGCCAATGGTAAATCTAATCATCTTAAACGCGTCGTTATATGGACTTTAAATGAAGGAGAAAAACCTCCTGAGGGCTGGATCGAGAAGGACGGAAAATACTATGTATCCGAATATTTTTATGTACCTGAACCAAAAAGACAAACAAGAGGAAAGAGATTTTCAAAAAAACCACATACAGAACAAAAACAGAAACGGCAGTTTAAAAACGATCTTGCCAAAGTACAAAAGAAAAGCGGTGTTGTAATCACCCTCAAAGCTCCTCACAAAGAACCAAAAAAAACTAGCATTGCAGTTACTCTAAAAGATCAAACACAAATTTATGTTTCAACTGTACCTAAAGTTGTACCAATAGAAAAAAAGCAAATTACCGTTGGACAAACGACTGAAGGCAAAACTCAAATTACATTTGTAAAACCACAACAGACCCAAGCTGAAGTCACGACAAATACAAGCTACACACAGCCCGAACCAACTCGTGATATTATATCGGATTTGCAGGATGCAAATCCTCCGGCCACACCGACTAATGAGGTAACTTAAATCTTTCTTTTTCTAAAAGAAGATCTAAATCTGTGGCTTTAAGAATAGGCTGAGCACCAGAAAAAAGCAGCTCGTTTGGTAGTTCTGACAGCTCCTGATATATATTTCCAGGAACTACTGCGACTACCTTTCCTTGGTTTAATCCATGTTGAGCTGTATGTAGACTACCTGACTTAGTAGTAGCTTGCACCACCCATACTACATCAGAGAGACCTGAAATGATTCGATTTCGATATGGAAAATGATGCGCTAACGGTTCCACTCCTGGCGGATACTCACTTAACCATCCACCGCCTTGACTTAAAATTCTTTCTGCAAGTTTAGTATTTTGAATTGGATAAATCTGGTCTAATCCACAACCCATTATAGCAAAATTTGGAACTTGAATTTCGCATGACCACACATGTGCAAGTGAATCGATGCCTTGAGCAAGCCCACTTACAATTTGAAGTGGTCTAGTTTTTAACCCAGGCAAAAATTTTTCTACCAGCTCTTTCCCGTACTCATCTGCTTTTCTCGATCCAACTACTGCAAGCGTAGCAATGGGCTGTGGTAGATTACCCATAAAAAATAAATTCCAAGGTGGATTTTCTATGAATCGCAAAGATCTTGGATAGTGAATAGACCAAAAATCCACCACGTGAATACTTTGCTTCATGAGAATTTTTATGGTCTTTTCTGCTTCTCTTTGAGTATAATATAAAATTTTAGCTGCCGCTTTCTCTTCAAAACCCATTTCATACAGCAGGTCTTTAATCTCACTGAGGGTGGGAGATTCCATTTTTTCTTTGAGTTGATTTAATGCTTTGTTTCGAGATCCAACAAAAGGCCAAAAACTTAAAATTAGAGAGCTTTCCATGTCTCAGTCAATTAGCAAGCTTTATGCCTGAACTATTTCTTATTACCTGAGTTTTCGATTAAATTTAATATGCTCAAACACTTTCTAAGTCCTGAGGAGAGTGTCGCATTCACATCACGTGAATGCTCCGGTTGTATATTTTTCTTGCACTCTTTTTACACTCCATTACACTTTAATCTTTAATCCGAGATATTGCATTTAAGTTGGTAGCGAGACAAGCAAGATGCAAGCTAGTGAAGCGAGCGCAGAAGTTTTTAAGCGAGGCATATCCAGGGCGATATGTTGAGCTTAAAAATCTTCGAGTAC
>Ga0213870_1000406_pt1 | contig 20916 bp, 22 predicted proteins | sample WICALVC2017_Meta_FD_160119 | JGI IMG/M metagenome (GOLD analysis project Ga0213870, IMG submission 160119) | Freshwater microbial communities from subterranean cave lake in Wind Cave National Park, South Dakota, United States - WICALVC2017 | ecosystem: Environmental > Aquatic > Deep subsurface >... | reverse complement strand
GTAGGCGTCGCTGTTTTCGCATCCGGCCATCATGCCAGATTTCTTGACCATCAAAATAGCCCAATCTCCGTCGAGAGAATGCCGTTTCTCATGCTGTTTTCACCCACTCGCGGACACGAAGACCCTTAATTATAATAAATTTTTCCGCAGATTGTCAAAGCGGACTCCCCTCCCTATAATGACCCATCCTGCATGTCGCGCAAGACCCGCACAGAGACGCTTCAGGCTGAGGATCGCCGCTACCTCTGGCACCCCTTCACCCAGCAGCGAGACTGGGCCAAGACCGCGCCCCTGATCATTGAACGAGGCCGGGGGGTGTATCTCTATGACACCGACGGACGGCGCTACCTGGACGGTACTTCCTCGATCTGGGTCAATCTTCACGGCCATCGCAAGGGCGCGCTGGATCGGGCACTGACCGCGCAGGTGACGCGTCTCGCGCATTCGACGCTGCTCGGCCTCTCGAATGTCCCGGCCATCGAGTTGGCCAAACGATTGGTGCGCATCGCGCCGCGCGGCCTCACGCGCGTGTTCTATTCGGACAACGGCTCAACCGCTGTCGAAGTCGCGCTGAAGATGGCCTTTCAGTACTGGCAAATGAAGGGCGGTGCCGATACGTCGAAAACGAAATTCCTGCATCTCGGCCAGTCCTATCATGGCGACACGCTGGGCGCCGTGAGTGTGGGGGGGATCCTGCTGTTTCACGAACGCTTTGCGCCGCTGCTGTGCCCGTCCTTCGAAGCGCCTGCCCCCTACTGCTATCGTTGTCCATTGGGACTGACGTTCCCCCAGTGCAACGTCGCCTGCGCCGACTCCGTTGAAGATGTGCTCAAACAGCACCATGGCGAGATTGCGGCGCTCATTGTTGAGCCGATGCTGCTGGCGGCCGGCGGGATGATTACGATGCCGCCCGGCTACCTAACGATTCTCCGAGAACTCTGCACGCGCTACCGCGTACTGATGATCGCCGACGAAGTAGCCACGGGGTTTGGCCGCACCGGTCGGATGTTCGCCTGCGAACACGAGGGGGTCACGCCGGACCTCATGGCCATCAGCAAGGGCCTGACCGGAGGGTATCTCCCGTTGGCCGCCACGTTGACGACCGAGCGCATCTACCGGGCTTTTCTGGGCCGCTACGAAGACTTCAAGACGTTCTTCCATGGGCACAGCTACACCGGCAATCCCTTGGGTTGCGCGGTGGCGTTGGCCAATCTGGAGGTGTTTGAGGAAGAGCGGACGCTTGCGCGTCTGCAGCCCAAGATTGCGGCGCTTCGGCGAATGGTGACGTCGCTCTGGAACCATCCGCAGATCGGGGACATCCGACAGATCGGCTTGATCGTCGGGATCGAACTGGTCAGGAACCGCGCGAAGAAGACGCCCTACCCGTTGACCGAGCATATCGGAATGCGCGTTGCGGACGAAGCCCGACGGCTGGGCCTGCTCATCCGCCCTCTCGGCAACGTCATTGTCCTCATGCCGCCTCTGAGTACCACTGTGCGGGAATTGCGTCAGATGGTGGACTTCGTGACGAAGGCGATTGGTGCAGTAACCGAACCGGCTTCCTGAAGGGCTCAGCATGACACAGAGTCATGACACAGAGTATGGTGGGGATGTGAGCCTGAGCGAATACGTCATTCAGAAAGCCTCGCAGGCCAAGGCCGCCGCGCGGCAGCTGGCGATACTGTCCACCGCCGTCAAAAACACCGCGCTCCTGGCCATGGCCGACGCCCTCGAAGCGCGCGAGGCTGAGATCATCGAGGCCAACCAGAAGGACGTCGCCGCTGCGAGCGGACTGTCCAGTGCGGCGATTGATCGCCTGACGCTCAATCCAACGCGCATCAAGGAGATGGCAACGGGCCTGCGCGCAGTGGCGGCGCTCCCCGATCCCGTCGGCGAGGTGACGAAGGTGTGGCCGCGGCCGAACGGCATGACGGTCAGCCGGGTACGTGTGCCGATCGGCGTGATCGGCATCATCTATGAGTCGCGCCCCAACGTGACGGCTGACGCGGCGTCGCTCTGCCTCAAGTCCGGCAACGCGGTCGTCCTGCGCGGCGGCTCGGAGGCGATCCAGTCCAACACCGCCATCGTAAAGGTGCTGATGGAGGCCGGCGAGAAGATCGGCATCCCCGCAGGGGCCATCACGTTCATTGAGAATCCCGACCGCCAGGTCTCCACCATCCTGCTCAAGCAGGACACGCTCATAGACCTCATCATCCCGCGCGGCGGCGACGGGCTCATGCAGTTCATCATGAAGGAGTCCACGATCCCGGTCATCAAGCACGACAAGGGCGTGTGCCACACCTACGTGGACGACAAGGCCGACCTCACGATGGCCGACGCCATCTGCTTTAATGCCAAGGTCCAGCGGCCCGGCACCTGCAACGCCATGGAAACCCTATTGGTCCACCAGGCCGTCGTACCCACATTCCTGCCGCCGCTCATCGCGCGTTACCGCGATGCCGGTGTGGAGATTCGCGGCTGCCCAAAGACCGTCACGCTTGCGCCGGGCGTCACGCCCGCCACCGACTCGGACTGGGGCACGGAGTTTCTGGACCTCATCCTCGCCGTCCGCGTCGTGGATAATATGGAACAGGCGCTGGCGCACATCGCCCGCTACGGCTCGCAGCACACCGAAGCGATCGTGACTCAGGATCAGGAACGGGCGAAGCGGTTCCTGAACGAAGTGGACGCCGCCGCCGTGTTTCACAACGCCTCGACGCGCCTGCACGACGGCTACCAGTTCGGCCTCGGCGCCGAGATCGGCATCAGCAAGACGCGCATTCACGCGCGCGGCGCCATGGGGCTGGAAGAGCTCACGAGCACCAAGTTCATCGTCCTCGGCACCGGCCAGCTCCGGGAATGACATGCGGCGTCGGCCTCACATGAGCCTCGACGCTCATTCCCCATGAGACTGGATACCCACTCCCCATGAGACTGGGCCTCTATGGCGGCGCGTTCAATCCCATCCACCGGTGCCACCTGCTGGTGGCCGAGACGGCGCAAACCAGGCTCGGCCTCGATGCGGTCCTCTTCATCCCGACCGGCGATCCGCCCCACAAACCCTCGTCGGATGTCATTCCGGCCGCGCACCGCCTGGAGATGGTGCGACGCGCCATCGCGCCGTATCCATACTTCCAGGTATCCGATATCGAAACCAGGCGACCGGCGACATCGTACACGATCGACACCCTCCGCACACTCCACGCGATCCATCCCGCCGACACCCGCTTCATCTTCATCGTCGGGCTTGACGCCTTCACGTCCATCGCGAGTTGGAAGGAGCCGGAAAGCCTGTTTGGCCTCTGCGAGTTCGCCGTGGTGTCACGGCCCGGCAGCCTGTTCACGTCACTGAAACATATTGCGGCGTTCGGGATCGAGGATCCCGCGTCACTGGAACGCCTGGACGCCGGTCAGGTCGAGGCGCAGGAGATTCGACTCGCAAGCGGACAGTCGCTGTGGGGCCTGCCGATTCCCCCCTGCACCGTGTCAGCGCAGGAGATCAGAAATCGTCTCAAACAGAGGCAGCCTCTTGAAAATCTCTTGCCGTCCTGTGTTGAGTCTTATATACTGGCCCACCATAGTGGGGAGGGTTGGTCATCGCAATAGTCCAAGAATCACGGGCAAAAGCTCGGCAGATTGCCCTGGCAGCCGAAGATAAAAAAGCCTCTGAGATCGTGATCTTAGACGTGGCCCTCGCTTCCGGAGTGGCGGATTACCTCGTCATCTGTTCCGCTGAATCCGAACGTCAGGTCCTCGCCGTACACGAACAGATCGATAAGGTCCTGTCAGAGAAGGGGTACCAGCCCCTCGGCATCGAAGGGACCGAAGCCGGTGTGTGGGTCCTGATGGACTATAACGACGTCATCGTCCATATCTTCAAGCAAGGGGTGCGCGAGCAATACGATCTGGATCGGCTTTGGGCCGACACCAAGCGCGTGCCGCTGCCGAAGGCCCGCACCGAGGCGCCCGCATACGTTCCCAAGCAGCGCCCGGCGAAGGAGCGCGCAGTCAGACAACGAGGCTAGGGCATGCAGTTCTTCATCTGGGTTCTCACGCTGATCGCCGCCATCATTGCGGCCGTCCAATTCAGCGCCCTGAACCCCGACCCGATCACGCTCAAGCTGTCCCCGCAATCCTCGACGCAGGTCACCCCAATCTATCTCGTCCTGGCCTGCATGGTGGCAGGCGCACTGGCCGTCGCCATGCTCGTCGGTGTGCGCGAGATCCGCGCGCACATCCTCAACTGGCGGTCCACCCAAAGACGCAAGCGCGAGGAGAAGCTCCAGAGCTACTACACCAACGGTGTGCTGGCGTCGCTTTCCAGGCGGACCCACGAGGCCATCGCTCAGATGCAGAAGGTGCTGGCGCTGGACCCCAACCATACCCGCGCGCTGCTCTCGCTCGGCAACGTCTTTCGCAAGGAGAAGCATTACACCGAGGCCATCCGGCTGCATCGAAAGGCCCGCCTGATCGACGAGGGCAACATGGAGATCCTCTTTGCGCTGGCCCGCGATCTGGAGGACGCCAAGCGTTTCGACGAGGCCCTCCAGTCGCTGGAGGACGTGCTCAAGCTCGACGGCACCAACCCGACTGCCCTCTACCGCATCCGAGACATCCACATCCGCAACGAGAAGTGGAAAGAGGCCCATGCCATCCAGGAGCGCCTCCTGAAGGCGGGCCTGCCGGAGACCGACGTCCGTGCCGAAACCCAGGTCCTCGCCGGCCTGAAATATGAGTTCGGCCGACAGTCCCTGGAACGCGGCGATCGCGATCAGGCCCGGCGATGTTTCAAGGACGCCATCAAGCTGGACAAGGGCTTCCTGCCCGCGCGAATCGGCTTCGGCGAGACCCTGATCCGGGAAGGCAAGCTCCGGCAGGCGGCGGAGTCCTGGGAGAAATCCTATGTCAAGACCGGCAATCCGATCTTCCTGCAGCGTCTGGAAGACCTCTACCTGGAGATGGGGGAGCCGGGCGAAATGCTCCGCATCTACCAGCAATCCCTCGCCAAGCGGAACAACGACCCGTCGCTGAAGTTGGCCCTCGGGAAGCTCTACTACCGGCTGGAGATGATCGATGACGCGTTCGACATGCTCTCAACCCTGGAGGGCATTCAGAACCCCTCCGGGGATCTCCTTCATATTCTGGCCAGTCTGTACATCCGGAAGGGCGACACCGAGACCGCGCTCATGGAGATGCAGGAGGTGATCAGTCGGTCACGGGCAGGCCTGCTCCCGCTTGCCTGTAGCGCCTGCCGCTATGAAACCAGGGAATGGAGTGGGCGCTGTCCGGCCTGCGGCCGCTGGAACACCATGGCCGTCACGACCTCCCTGGTCGGAGACGGGAGCCCGTCGCGGGAAGGCGCCCACGACAGCGCGCAACCGCGGCCCTCTCCGTCCGTCACGTCTCCGCTTGAGATCGTGTAAGGGCGGGCTGGCCTTTCCCCATCCAAATCAGCAACAATGCCACCTGTCATTCTGAGCGAAGCGAAGAATCTAGACCCTTCGCTCCGTTCAGGGTGACAACATTGAGTCATCGACATGAACCCTAAAACGACCGTCAAACCTGTTGCGCTGATTATCCTGGACGGCTGGGGCGTCAACCCACGCACGGACGCCAATGCCGTCGCGCTCGCCAGGCTGCCGTTCTACACCTCGCTGCTCCGGGACCACTCGCACACCCTGCTGTCGGCCTCCGGCGAAGATACCGGCCTCCCCCATAACCAGATGGGCAACTCCGAAGTCGGCCACATGAACATGGGCGCCGGACGGATCGTGTACCAGGACTTCACGCGGATCAACCGGGCGATCCGCGATGGCTCCTTTGCGAACAATGCGGCAATCACAGAGGTCCTCCGCAAAACCCGCTCGACCGGCGGCCGCCTACACCTGCTGGGGCTCCTGTCGGACGGCGGCGTGCACAGCCATCTCTCACACCTGGAGGCCATCTTAAAAATGGTGACGGCGGAAGGCCGCCCGCCGGTTTTTGTGCATGCGTTCCTGGATGGGCGCGATACGCCTCCGCAGAGCGGTCTCGGCTACATCAAGACAGTTGAGGCCATGATGCACACGCTCGGCGTGGGAACGATCGCCACCGTGATGGGCCGCTACTACGCCATGGACCGCGATCATCGCTGGGACCGCATCGCAAAGGCCTATGCCGCCCTCGTGGACGGCGTCGGCGCGCATCGTCAATCAGCCGAAGAGGCCGTGACGGCCAGCTACGACGCGAAGGTCACGGACGAGTTCGTGGCGCCGGCCGTGGTCGTGGACCAACAGGGCAACCCGGTCGGCCACATCAACAACGACGACGGAGTCTTCTTCTACAACTTCCGCGCGGACCGGGCCCGCGAGTTGACGCGCGCCCTCACCGACCCAGACTTCGAGGCGTTCCCCCGCACGACCGTCCGGACGCCGGCGGCCTTCGCCACGATGACCTCCTACGACGAGACCTTCACGCACCCGACGGCGTTTCCCCCGTTCCGCCTGACGCGGATTCTTCCGGAGATCATCAGCGAGCATGGGCTCATGCAGCTCCGCATCGCCGAGACCGAGAAGTACGCACACGTGACCTACTTCTTCAACGGCGGCGACGAAAAAGCCTATGCGGGCGAGGACCGCGTCCTGATCCCCTCGCCGCGCGACGTCGCAACCTACGACCACAAACCGCAGATGTCCGCGCGGGAAGTTGCAGCGGAAGCGGTGCGCCGCATCGAGTCCGGCCGGTACCATCTGATCGTGCTGAACTTCGCGAACCCGGACATGGTGGGCCATACGGGCATCCTACCGGCGGCCATCCAGGCGGCCGAAGTGATCGACGAGTGCCTGAACATGGTCATCACCGCCGTCCGCCGGATCGGCGGAGCCGTCCTCCTGACCGCGGACCACGGCAACCTCGAGCAGATGGTGGATTACGACACCGGCCAGCCGCACACGGCGCATACCCTGAACCCGGTGCCCTGCATCATCGTGGACGACACGCCGCATGCCCTGCGGGCTTCCGGCGTCCTGGCGGACGTCGCTCCCACGATTCTCACCCTGATGGGCATCCCTCAACCGCCGGAAATGACCGGCGTATCTTTGATCAAGGAGTGACTACGATGGACTATCATATCCTGTCGGACAAGGCGATTGCCGGGGAGGCGCTGACGAGGAAAGAGGCCAGGGCCGTCCTGGAGACGCCGGACGACCGCGTACTGGAGCTGCTCGATGCCGCGTACACGGTGCGTCACACATTCTTCGGGCGCAAGGTCCGTCTCCAGATGCTCCAGAACGCCAAGAGCGGCGCCTGTCAGGAAGACTGTGGCTATTGCTCGCAGTCGGCGGACTCGACCGCGGACATCAAGAAATACGGCCTGCTGAAGAAGTCCCAGATGGTCGAGGCGGCCAAGCGGGCGGCGGAATCCAGGGCCATTCGGTACTGCATCGTCATCAGCGGGCGCGGCCCGCTGGACCGGGAGATCAGCGAGATCAGCGAGGCCGTGCGCGAGATTAAGGGCACGGTCCCCGTTCAGGTCTGCTGTTCATTGGGCTTGCTGACGGCGGGCGATGCGCGGCGGCTGAAGGAGGCCGGCGTCGACCGAATCAATCACAATCTGAACGCCTCGGAACGATTCCATCCGCAGATGGTCACGACGCACAGCTATCAGGACCGGCTCGCGACAATCAGCCACGCGAGAGCCGCCGGCCTGGAAATCTGCTCAGGGGGGATCGCCGGCATGGGCGAGACGGACGAGGACGTGATCGACCTGGCATTTTCACTGCGCGAGGTGCGGCCTGATTCGATCCCGATGAACTTCCTGCATCCGGCGGAAGGTACACCGATGCAGGGGCAGAAGAATCTCACGCCGCAGCGCTGCCTGAAAATCCTCTGCCTGTTCCGTTTCCTGCACCCGCGCACCGAGTTGCGCGTCGCAGGCGGACGCGAATTCAACCTGCGCTCGCTGCAAGCCCTGGCGCTCTATCCGGCCGACTCGCTTTTCGTCGGGGGCTATCTCACTACGCCGGGCATGCCCGCTGCCGAGGCCTGGCAGATGATCGAAGACCTCGGCTTCGAAGTGGATACCGTCGGCGCACCGGTCTCGCCCTAACAGGCTGTTGAAAAAGGATCGGCACTCCCGCGAACACGAGAGTCCAGGATATGTGCCCTCAATAGGTTCAATGACTGTCTGGCTTACTGCCGCTGGCAGGCGGGGCAGTAAAATGAACTGCGCTCCCCTTTCAAGCGACGGATGGTTCTCCCACACCCAGAGTGGCACGGCTGCCCGGCCTTGTCATAGACTAGATGCTGTGTCCGATAGTCCCCTTGCGTCCCATCAGGCGCGAGAAAATCACGCACACTGGAGCCGCCGGCTTCAATCGCGTCCCGCAGCACGGTACGCATGCTGTCGTAGAGCCGCCTGACTGCCGGCGTCCGCAACCGACTCGCCGCCCGGTAGGGATGCAAACGGGCGCGATACAGAATCTCGTTCGCATAGATGTTGCCGATCCCCGCGATGGCCTGCTGATGCATCAGCAGGGCCTTCAGGCGCCCGCGCCGCTTGCCCACCAGGACGCAGAATTCCTCCCATGGCACGGTCAGCGGATCGCACCCAAAGCGCCGGGCCGCGAATCGGTCGAGCCCTGACTGATCCAGCAGATACACCCGCCCGAATCGCCGGGGATTCCAGTAATGCAGCGCCTGAACGGCGCCGGTCAGCGAAAGCGTGAGATGCGTATGTTTGCGGTAGAACGGATTCGGCAGGGTGAAGAACAACAGCCCCGTCATGCCCAGTTCAAAGACCAGAAAGCGCCGGTCGCTCCCCTTCTCGCATTCGAGGACCACGCTCTTCCCGAGACGGCCAACCGACGCCAACCGCGCGCCCCTGTACCAGGAAAGGGTGACCAGCCCTTCGCGGATGATGTCGTCCCGTCCGACCAGGCAGCCCGTGATGACCGCGCCGAGGAGCCGTTCCCGCAGCCGACGCGCAACCGTTTCTGCCTCGGGCAACTCCGGCATGTCATGTCGTGCCGGTGCGCTGGTCCCGAAGCTGCCGGACGAATCGAATCGTGGCCTCCAGGTTCGGCAGCGGCGTCGCGCCAGGCCGTCGCGCGGACACCAGCTTGACCGCCTCCTCATAAGCCATGTCTTTGGTCAGGCACAGGTACGCGATGACCACCGACACGGACCGCCCCATTCCAGCGCGACAGCAGACCAGGAGGCGATTGCCGTGTTCATGCTGCTCTAACCACTCCACTGCCTCCTGAAGCTGGATGGGATCGGCCTCGGCGAATTCTTTGAACGGTATCCAGATGTACGTCCGCCCGCCCGGCGGGGCCATCTTATTTTCGGCCGCGACGTTGAGAACGACCATGAAGAGCGTGCCGGGCTTGGCCGCGTCTTCGGCATTGCCGACGGCCAGATACTCATTGATCGGATGCATGAAGGGATGATTATAGCCGGCGCCTCGCCGCGTGACAAGGCGAAGACCCGATTACGGAGCGGCTTAAAACATGGGCTTGGTCTTGGCGTTGTTGTAGCGCTCGACTCCGGCCAGGATTTCGGCTTTAGCTTGCTCCGGTCCTTCCCAGCCCTTTACCTGCACCCACTTGCCGGGCGTCAGATCTTTGTAGTGTTCAAAGAAATGGGCGATCTGTGACAATACCAGCTCCGGCAAATCGGCATGGGTTTGAATGTGGCGATAGAGGTTACACAGTTTGTCGATCGGGACTGCCAGTAGTTTGGTGTCCTCGCCGGCTTCATCGGTGCTCCTCAGCATCCCCACGGGGCGGCAGCGCACCACGACGCCGGTGATCAGCGGCACCGGGCTTAAGACCAGCACATCCACGGGGTCACCGTCTTCGGACAGGGTATGCGGAATATACCCATAGTTGCAGGGATAGTGCATGGCGGTGGACATGAAGCGGTCTACGAACATCGCGCCGGTGTCCTTGTCCACCTCGTACTTGATAGGATCGCTGCGCATGGGGATTTCGATGATGACGTTGACATCGTTGGGAAGATCACGGCCTGAGTTGACCCGGTCCAGATTCATAGCGTTCTCCCTGTCTTCATAGGACGTCGTCTACACACACGAGTCCACACTTACAGTTTCAGATGTGTCTGAATGCGGGCGATCCTGTCATGAAGCTGACTCGCCGTCAAGTATGTAGGGTCGTGCGGGACGCGCCAGACCGGTTCCTGGGGCGCGGGATCTCCGGCGTGCTCCTCGCCACATTCAGTCGGGATCATAGTTCAAATTCGGGCTCAGCCAGCGTTCGATGGCGCGGAGGTCCATCTGTTTGCGCTTCGCGTAGTCCTCAACCTGATCCTTGCCGATCTTCCCCACGGCAAAGTATTTCGCTTCGGGGTGGGCGAAATAGAAGCCGCTGACCGAACTGGCCGGGTACATCGCAAAGCTTTCCGTGAGATGGATGCCGATATGTTTTTCCACCTGTAACAGATCAAACAGGATGCGTTTCTCGGTGTGGTCCGGGCAGGCCGGGTAGCCGGGCGCCGGACGAATCCCGCGATAGCGTTCCCGGATCAAATCCTCACTACTGAAATCTTCCCCCCGGCCGTAGCCCCAGTCTTCCCGCGCCTGCTTGTGCAGGCACTCCGCGAAGCCTTCGGCCAGACGGTCGGCCAGGGCTTTGGTCATAATGGAATTATAATCGTCGTGGTCTTTTTCAAACCGTTCACAGAGGGCTTCAATGCCGATCCCGGTCGTCACTGCAAACGCGCCCATATAGTCGCTCAGGCCGGTGGCTTTCGGGGCGACAAAATCGGCCAGGGCCAGATTGTGCTGCCCCTCCGGCTTGGGACTTTGCTGGCGGAGCGTATGGATCGTCGTCAGGACGCGCGTCCGCGACTCGTCGGCATAGAGTTCGAGATCGTCACCGACGCTGTTGGCCGGAAAAAACCCGTACACGCCGCGCGCCGTGAGGAGCCGGCGTCCGACGATGTCCTGCAAAAGCTGCTGCGCGTCCTCGAACAACTCCCGCGCCCGTCCCCCGACTGTGGCATCGTCAAAAATCTGCGGATACCGCCCGCGCAACTCCCATGTATGGAAGAACGGCGACCAATCAATGAAGGGCACGATCTGATCGAGCGGAAACTGATCGCGTACGCGAATGCCCGTGAACGCCGGCTTGGGGAGGTCTCCAGCCTTCCACTCGCCGGACGGTTTCCGCCCCCGCGCCTGCTCCAACGTGAGCAGAACCTTCGGCCCACGATCCTGATGCGCTTGCCGGACCTGCTCCTGATCGAGGCGGGTTGTTTCCGCAAACGCTGATTTCTGGTCCGGGCTCATCAAACTGCTCACCACCCCCACGGCCCTGGAGGCATCGAGGACATGGACGACCGACTGATCGTACATCGGAGCAATCTTCACCGCCGTATGGGCCTTGCTGGTGGTAGCGCCGCCGATTAGCAGTGGGATCGTCAAGCCCTCGCGCTTCATTTCCCGCGCGACATGCGTCATTTCATCCAGCGACGGGGTAATGAGTCCGCTAAGGCCGATCATGTCCACCGACCGCTCACGGGCCACGCGCAGAATCTTGTCGCACGGCACCATGACACCCAGATCAATCACCTCATAGTTATTGCAGCCCAGGACGACCCCGACGATATTTTTGCCGATGTCATGCACATCGCCCTTTACCGTGGCCATCAGGATTTTCCCCTGCGCCCGAGTGTCGCCGGACACCTGCTTCTCCGCTTCAATAAAGGGCAGGAGGTACGCCACCGCCTTCTTCATGACACGGGCGCTCTTGACGACCTGCGGCAGAAACATCTTGCCGGAACCGAAGAGATCGCCGACCACGCTCATGCCCGCCATCAACGGCCCCTCGATCACCATCAGGGGCTTGGGGTATTGCCGGCGCGCTTCCTCGACGTCGACCTCGATATGGTCAGTCAGGCCCTTCACGAGCGCATGCGAAAGCCGCTCCTCGACCGTTCCTTTCCGCCACTCGTCGTCCTGCGCCACGACCTTGTCTTTCTGCTTGACGGTCTCGGCACAGGCCACCAGCCGCTCGGTGGCGTCGGGACGACGGTTCAGCAACACGTCCTCTACCAACGCGAGAAGATCCTTGGGGATTTCTTCATACACCGCCAATTGGCCGGCGTTGACGATCCCCATATCCAGGCCGGCCTGGATGGCGTGATAGAGGAAGGCCGAATGCATGGCCTCCCGCACCATGTTGTTCCCGCGAAACGAGAAGGAGATGTTGCTGACCCCTCCACTCACCTTGCATCGCGGCAGATGGGCTTTGATCCAACGCGTCGCCTCGATGAAATCAACGGCATAATTGTTGTGTTCCTCGATCCCGGTGGCCACCGTCAGGATGTTGGGGTCGAAGATGATGTCCTGTGGCGGGAACCCGATGTCCTCGGTCAGGATCCGATAGGCCCGCGCGCAGATTTCGATTTTGCGCGCGCAGGTGTCCGCCTGCCCCGTTTCATCGAACGCCATGACGACGACCGCGGCCCCGTACCGGCGGATCAACGCGGCCCGCTCCCTGAAGGCCTGCTCGCCCTCCTTCAGGCTGATCGAGTTGACGATGGACTTCCCCTGGACACACTTGAGTCCGGCCTCGATCACCGACCATTTGGAACTGTCAATCATCACCGGCACGCGGGCAATGTCGGTTTCTCCGGCGATCAGATTCAGAAAGGTCGTCATCGCCTGTTCCGAATCGAGCATCCCTTCATCCATGTTGATATCAATGATCTGCGCGCCCCCCGCCACCTGCTGCCGCGCCACAGCGAGCGCGCCTTCGTAATCGCCTCCCAGAATCAGCTTGGAGAATTGGGGGGAGCCGGTCACGTTGGTCCGCTCCCCGATGTTCACGAAGTTGCTGTCGGGCCGGATTGCCAGCGCGTCCAGGCCGCTCAAACGGGTATAGGGCGCAGGCGCGGCAGGCACATGGGGCGCACAGTCCCGGACGGCGTCCGCAATGGCGGCGATGTAGTCCGGGGTGGTGCCGCAACAGCCGCCGACGATGTTCAGCCAACCGTTCGCCGCAAACTCCCGCAGATCTGCCGCCATCATGTCCGGCGTCTCGTCGAATCCGCCGAAGGCATTCGGCAACCCGGCGTTGGGGTGGCAACTGATGTAGGCCGGGGCGATCCCGGCCAGTTCCTCAATGTGCGGCCGCATCTCCCCGGCGCCCAGCGCGCAGTTGATGCCCACGCTCAGCAACGGCATATGGGAAATGGAATTCCAGTACGCCTCGACCGTTTGTCCGGACAGCGTCCGGTTGTTGCCTCGCTGGATAATCGTGAACGACACCATCACCGGCAGCCGCCGGCCGATGGACGCGCAATGCTGATCAATGGCGAACAGGGCGGCCTTGGAATTCAGCGAATCAAACACCGTTTCGACCAGCAACAGATCCGCCCCGCCGGCGATTAACCCGCGAATTTGTTCGGTATAGGCGTTCACTAATTGATCGTAGGTGACGGCCCGGAAGGCTGCGTTGTTCACATCGGGCGACATGGAGGCTGCGCGATTCGTCGGCCCGATCGCCCCGGCCACGAACCGTGGTCGAGTCGGATCCTTCGCCATGACGGCGTCCGCCGCGCGGCGGGCCACCTGTGCGCCGGCCAGGTTCAGGTCATAGGCGTGGGTCTCCAGGTAGTAATCCGCCATCGAAATCGAGGTCGAGTTGAACGTGTTCGTCTCGATGATGTCGGCGCCGGCTTCCAGGTACTGGCGATGAATGGTCTCGATGAGATCGGGCTGGGTGAGGCACAACAAATCGTTGCATCCCTTGAGATCGTGTGGGTGGCGCGCGAACTCTGTGCCTCGAAAGGCCGCCTCGTCGAGGCGCTGCGCCTGAATCATGGTCCCCATCGCCCCGTCGAGAATGGCGATGCGGGCCTGGAGGAGTTGCTCAATCGTCATAGGAGGGGACTATACGGAATCGCCCACGCCTTCGCAATCAGCCTCGTCCGCAAACCGGATGTCCCGCCGGTCCGCCAGGAGTAGGTAGGGCTCGCCCCATTGCCGCGCGCTGTCGAGGCTCCAGTCTTCGGCGGCGTCGAGCGGCGTGAGCCGGATGCCCCCATGGCCCCCGAACAGCAGATAGACGACACCGGCGCCTGAATCCTCCACCGGCTGAGCCATTGCCGGGCACAGCGGCGCCGACGGGTCGTCCCGCCAGCCTGTGACCCTGCACCATTCGCCGGCTGGGACACGGTCCGCGACCCGCACGTGAGACACCGTTCGGGCCAGCCCCAGCTCCCGGAATCGGGCAAACACGGACTGCTCGCAATTGGGATTCGCCTCGACTTCAACGTACATGCGGCGACCTCATACTGACCGACAAGCTTGACCCTGCGGAAACCGCGCTGGTAGATTATATGCCATGCGCCAGCTCGACACCATGACACCTGAATCACCTGTGATGCCTGCTTCTCTGCCCATTCTCTGCCGGCGGCCTGTCCGTCTCACCCTCTACGCCGTGCTCGGGGTGATGCTACTCGGCATGGTGACCTGGCGCGTGCTGCCGTCGTACCGGTACGCGTCGCTGGATGAGGCCATCGCCCAGAAGCGCGTGGTGGTCGGCATGAGCCGTGAGCAAGTCCTGAACAGTTGGGGCTCGCCCTATACCATCGACGTGACGTACACCGACGCAGGCGTACGCCGGGAACGGTGGGTCTTTGAGGATTGGATCGACAGCGCGACCGTCAAACACCGCTATCTCTATTTCGAGGAAAATGCCCTGGTCGGCGGGTGGCGCTGACGCGTGGTCACCCCGTATGCCCGTCGCGCTCCGGCGCATCGACCACGGCATCGAGAAAATCGTGGGCTAGCAGTGACGCTCGGGCAAAATCGGATTCGGCGACCAGGATGACCCGCTCGTTGAAGGGAAAGATGTTGAGACCCGGATACAGACCGCCGAAGAACTCATTCTGGACGTGAAACGCAATGCCGCTGCCTTCCAGAAGGCTTGTCAGCACCATCAGTTCAGCTTCATCGCGAGGCGAGAGGAGCTTCGTCATGTTTGATTCTAGGCCTCGAGTCGCTCACAATGCAACGCGGGAACCATGGCACCATCAGGGAGTCTCGGTAATTTGAATGCGCCGTTCCTGGCCGGGTCCGCCGGACACCATCAGGACTCGTTTCCATTCGCGAATCGTATAGACCGCCCAGGCGTTGGGCCGGCCCTGGTAGTACGCGTCGGGATCCTCGCCGGTGGCGCTGAAATAGATGGGGTCCGTGAAGCCTTCGTCAAGGACCGTGTCCAGCAGGCTCTCGGCCGTGACGCCCCGCCCTTTGAGCGACACGTCAGCAAGGACCGCGAAAATCTCCTCGGGGCTCTGAATGGTGAGGGCTTGCATGGCAACGCATTGTAGCGGCTCGCCCGGCGCGACGCAACGGAGAACAGGATGAAACCTCTCTCGACCGACCAGTTCCGCGAAAAAATGATGGCGATCATGGATCGGAAAGACCACTGGGCCTGGCCGTATTTTTCAGACCCCCGGATCACCAAGGCTCAGCTTGAAATCCATTTTCGGCAGGAGTACGCCGTCTACGTGCGGGACTTCCCGGTGTTCCTGAGCCGCATCCACGGGAAGAATCCTCCCCGCCCCGTCCGGAGCGAGTTGGCCCGCAACCTGTACGAGGAGGACACCGGGGGCCTCTCGCTGGGACAACCCCACCCCGACTTGTTCCTGACCATGATGCTCGGCCTGGGATTTGAACGGGCACACTTTCGGGACGTCAGCCTGCTCTCGGAAAGCCGGACCTACCGGGAGTGGCTGGACACGATCACGCTAGAGGGTGACTGGCTGACGGGGCTCGCCGTCGTGACCATCTTTGTCGAGGGAAACGTCCACGACCGGCAGGACGTCCTCCATCCGTCTCCCCCCAAGGATGCCCAGCAGATCGAGGAGATCGTGCGCGCGCATTACCTGGCGCAGAACCACGGGACCGACCTCAAGTATCTGGACCTCGTCCGTGTGCACCTCATGGTTGAGCCCTCCCATCGCCGGATGGCCTGGCAGTCTGTTCTGACCTACGCAACGGGCACCGCCGACCAACAACTGGTTCTCGGCGCTCTGCAAGATGGCCTCGACCACTGGCTTCGCTACCGGGACGGCGTTGCCCGGTCCTGCGGCCTTCGAAAATGACGCGGCACTGAGGATGGCGCGCCCGTGAGTTCCTGCGAGATGAACGTCCGGTCCGGGCTGTACTACCCGTTCCATTTGTGTTCCCCAAAAAGCCTGGAGCATTTTCTATCCCGCTACGACACGATCCATTTCCGTGACTATATGGCGCTCCAACTCACCCCCACGAGCGGCACCATGGCCCACCCCGATCGCATGGGCGATACGCATGCCGACCTCCTGGAGCGAGGGCGCATTGTCCAGGGCCACCACGTCAGCGGACCCTTAAGCCCCGAAATGGATCGCCGCATTGACCGTGACTTGCAGGATTACGAGTGGCGTGAAATCTTCCAGTTCGCTCTTCGGAACGACCTCCGCTTTCAGCGTGGCCTTGCCGAGCCGGGAACCGCGTTCGACCCGTGGATGCCGGACCGATGGACGCACCGGCGCTTCACTCTCTCAGACATCCGCCAGATGTCCTGCTTGCGGCTGGACCCGGAACGCGCCGTGTCCCTGGAGTATGGCCTGATGCTGGTCACGACGTCCGTCTCGCTCTGGTACACGATTCAGTTGTGCCAGCGGCACGGCATGGACGCCGTCACCGACTCGGCGCGACACGATCAACTGCTCCAGCGCATCATGAAGCGAGACCGGATGCCCCTCCCGACCTACTTGTGGCGGGTCTAGCACCATGGCGTCTCTTCCCACAGCAGCCCCGCTTCCCGACACGATGGAAGGATCGGACGCGCTCACCGGCGATGGGCTGGAGGCCCGCGTCATTCTCTATAATTGCGACTGCCACACGTACCAGCAAGTGATTGACTTGCTGTGCCGAGCGGTCCCGCACATGACGCCTTCCCGCGCATTCGAACTCGCGTACCGGATTGACCACGCAGGATCGGCGGTCGTGTATGAGGGCGCGCTCACGCTCTGCGAGCGCGCGGCCTCCATTCTGGCCAGGGGAGGTTTGCGTGTAGCCGTCCAGTAGGGACGTCACCGCGCCTGATTGCAGCGACCGCTCAGGCGGTCCGGACACGCCTCCGAGACTGCACGGCCGGCATCACAAATCCGTTGGGCTGGACTTCCTTGACTTGGGCCGTCGTATAAATCCGCGCCCCATACAATTCATAAATTTTTGCCACCGCCCCCTTGTTGCCCTTCCGCGCTTTGGCAAACAACCGGCGACGCTCTTCCAACTCGTCCTCGGCCACGGTGCTGGCAAGCGCCGACTGGCCCTTTGTTCGTTCAATCGGCCGGGCGGGCCTGATGCTTTCGGCGGCCTTCGCCGGAACGCCGGCGACCGCCACCCTTGCCCTGGACCGCTCCTTGCGATGCCCGCTCAGCGAGTGGGCCTTATGCGCCTTGGGCGCTTTGTCTGTCCTGACTGTGACGGTATCGTTTCGAATCTTTTTCATTGCGGTTTTATCCCTCAAGACCGTATGGGTGTTACAATGCCAAACGGGCATTATAGCATCAAGGGTCCGTATTCTGCTGATAATCTCATTCATTCCTGTACGATACGGAATATGCCGTGGTATAACACATGGAAGTATTTGATAAATTAAGAAAGGAGCCGCGCGATGGCAATGACAGACGACAAAGAGGCCCACCCGACTGATGCCCAGGATGATCCCGAAGCGCGGGAACTTTTGCGGCGCGCCTTTGAGAAGACGGCTCGCTGGCCGGCCGATTTCACGGGGTTCACCGCCGACCTCACGGTGCACGTGGACGGGAACGAGAGCACGGGAACCGTCACCGTCAAATCGGCACAGGATGTCGCCGTATCCCTTGCGGATGCCGAAACCCAGAAGTGGGCGGCCGGCACGATCGGCATGATCGCGGTCCACCGTGGCCCCCGGACATTCAATCAATCCGATGGGAAAAGCGTCCTCACGCTAGACAAGGGCACGGTCCATCCCATGGGCCGGACCATTCACATCCATGACACCCTGAACTCCCACTACCGGGTGAAGGACGACCGGATCACCCAGATCAATCGCACAATGGGACCCATGACATTTACCATCAATGTTGAGGACAGCGCGGTGACGGCGGATACGCGATACCTGACCACGCGATACACCGTCTATTACTTCAACCCGCAGGATGGCCGCCTGACGAACGTGGAGAGCGTCACCGATGCCCACGTTCGGATTGGCCCGGTGGACCTGCCGGCATCGCGCCGCGTCATCTCCGCAGAGAACGGCGCCGTGTCGGTCAAGACCCTCTCCTTCACGAACCACCGATTGCTCTAAGCGACAATAAGGGGGCAGGCAACGTTCAGGCAAGTAGCCAGCCCCCTTTTTTATTCAGGAACAATTCAGGACGAGCAGCTTGATCTCGGTCATCTCATCGATGGCGTAGCGGAGGCCCTCGCGGCCGAGACCGGAGTCCTTCACACCGCCGTAGGGCATGTGGTCGGCACGGAACGTCGGAATCTCGTTAATCAGCACGGCGCCGACGTCCAGATCACGGAACGATTGAAACGCTTTCTTGATGTCCCGCGTGAATACACCCGCCTGTAAGCCGTAGGGTGAGTCGTTGATCCCCGCCAGCGCGTCGTCGAACTTCACGTAGGGCGTCACGGTCACGACCGGCCCGAAGACCTCCTTGCAACTCACCTTCATCGCCGGCGTGACGTCTGTCAGCACCGTGGCGTCGACCACACTCCCCTGCCGCTTCCCGCCGATACGCACCGTCGCCCCGGCCGCCGCCGCTTCCTTGACCCAGGCCTCCACCCGCTTCGCCGCGCCCTCATCAATGAGTGGCCCTACGACCGTTGAGTCGTCAGCCGGGTTGCCGGCCTTCAAGACTTCGACGCGCTGGATCAGTTTATCCAAAAACGCCTGATAGACCGACTCATGGGCGTAGATACGCTGGACCGAAATACAGGTCTGGCCCGAATACGCATAGCCGCCGACGGCGCAGCGGTCCGCCGTATGGTCAAGGTCAGCGTCCGGCTCGACGATCACGCCGGCGTTCCCGCCCAATTCCAGCACCACGCGCTTTTTCCCGGCCTTGCCCTTGAGCATCCAGCCCACGGCGGCGCTGCCGGTGAAACTGACCATCTTGAAGCGCTCGTCCGTGACCATGCGCTCGGCAACCGCGTTCGCGCAGGGCAGGATGCTGAGCATGCCGGCCGGCAACCCTGATTGCAGAAAGACCTCGCCCAACAACAACGACGTCAGCGGCGTCTGCGGGGCCGGCTTGAGGACGAGGGGATTCCCAACCGCGAGGGCCGGCGCCACCTTGTGCGCGACCAGGTTCAGCGGAAAATTGAACGGCGTGATGCCGAGGATGGGGCCAATCGGAACCCGGCGCGTCAGGCCGACGTGATGGTCGGCGCCCGGCGTGATGTCCAACGGAACAATCTCACCGGACATACGCTTGGCTTCTTCCGCCGCGACCGCAAACGTCGTGATAGCGCGCCCCACTTCCCGGCGCGCATCGGTGATGGGCTTGCCGGACTCTGCGGATAAACAGCGGGCGAACTCTTCCGTGCGGGCCGTGATGTCGCTCGCGATCTTCTGAAGCGCCTCAGCCCGTTTGTGCGCAGGCAGCCTCCGAGTGACGGCAAAAGCCGAGACCGCCGCGTGAATCGCTTCCTCGGCCTCGGCCTCCCCAGCCAGGCAGACCTCGGCAAGAACCTCGCCGTTGTAAGGGTTTCTGATCGGACTGGTCGTTCCGGTCTCCACCCACCGGCCCGCGATCAGCATGGCGCGACGCGACGACATGAGTAGCCACTTCTCCGAGGTAGTACTCCGGCAATTCTACCCCACCCCACCTCCCCTTACAACGGGGAGGAATAGAGGAATACATGATGCGCTATCTAGTCGTGGACGACGTCCCGACGGGGGACTCCAAGGCCCGCCTCCTCTGTACTAAAAATTGAGACAGTCCCAGTTTTTCATTTCCAGGATGCTCTCGTGTCTCATGGCTTCGGCTCAGCTTCGACGTGAAAATAGTCGCCGCCTTTGACCCGCACGTCATCGCTCCCCCAATGGATTGACTTCTTTCCCTTGGCCAACCGAGGAATATGTTTTGAGCAGTGAATGTACGCCTCTTCCACGTGCACCAATACCCATCGTTCCGGCTTGCGTCCGCCTCTCACAGCCAGTTCGTTCCGGACGGCATCAGGTACATCAGCACGCCTGAGGAGCTCACTATTCTCGATAATCCGCGCCGTTCCATTGACGTGGAGGCCGATACTGTCTTGAAAGAAATCAACGAACATCATGCCGATATGCGGGTTCTCGGAGAGGTTGCCCAGGCTGGCCAGCACCCCATTGCCTCGATACTCCGGATACATCAGTTCCTTGTCCCCCAGCACATGGACGAACCCGGGCAACCCGGCTCTAAACGAGCAATCCGCTTCTCCGTTGGCATCAGCGGTGGCGATGAACACCATCTCCTGCCGTTCAATGAACTGTCGCATCGAAGGGTTGACATACGCGAGCAGTTGCCGGTCATAGAACTCGCATGCGCGTTTGCTGGTTCCATACCGCTCCTGGAGAATGTGCTCACCGGCGGAGCCAGGGAGCCGTTCCTTGCTTTTCATGCGGTCAATCCCTCCCTTCCATTTTCCCCGGTCACCGGGAATCATGTGGCAACGCGAAGCATATCTATCAGTACCATACGTATCATATCAATAGTCAGTGGCAAGTGGGGTCCCTTCCCACCCTAGGGGTGTACGTTGCCTCTGTAGATAGCAAGTTAACTTGTCCGGTTTATGTAGCACATGATCTGTCCGGTTTTCGATGCCGCGGGTTTTGGGGGTCGTGGCCCGAAATTATTTCGCACACACTGCCCCCAGGGTCAACGCGC
>Ga0213870_1000405_pt1 | contig 20928 bp, 25 predicted proteins | sample WICALVC2017_Meta_FD_160119 | JGI IMG/M metagenome (GOLD analysis project Ga0213870, IMG submission 160119) | Freshwater microbial communities from subterranean cave lake in Wind Cave National Park, South Dakota, United States - WICALVC2017 | ecosystem: Environmental > Aquatic > Deep subsurface >... | reverse complement strand
AAAACCGTTTTTAAAAATGCAGTGCTCGGTATGCAAAAAGGTTAATTATTTTACCAAAAAATCCAAAGCTTTAGCTGAGAAGAAATTAGAATTGTCCAAATTTTGCAAAAATTGCCGGAAACACACCTTGCACAAAGAAGGTTCCCGCCGATAGGCGAGACTCCGCCAGAAAGGCATAGGTGTAAGAAATCCGAGCGTTGTTTACGCTTTTGGACGATGATAAGGCGTAATTACTATGAATATCCGTACTAATATCCTCAAAACATTAAAAATAAATGAAGCAAGATTTACTTGAAGTTAAGCCATATAGGGAAATGATTGTCGGCGGATGCGGACCGGCCAGCCTTAAGATGGTTTTTGATTACTATGGGGTTGAAAAATCAGAAGAAGAGCTTTTTAAAGTGTGCGGTTCCAGCGAAGAATTAGGGACGCCGGCTGAGGGTCTTAAAAAAGTTGCGGAGGGTTTAGGTTTTAAAGCTGAAATAAAAGAAAACAGCACTTTTGAAGATATCCAGCAGTGGTTAGATAAAAAAGTTCCGGTCATAGTTGATTGGTTCACCAGAGGCAGATTGGATTATGGTGAATCTGAAATTGCCGACGGTCATTATTCAGTCGTAGTTGGCTTAAATGAAGATTATATTTATTTGCAAGATCCCGAGCTTGGCCGGTTGCGAAGGATTAAAAAAGAAGATTTTATGATAGTCTGGTTTGACTTTAGGGGAAAATACATAAAACCAGACGAACTTGTAGTTAGGCAGATAATAGCCGTGTGGCAATAAAAATTTTAAGAGTCAATAAAGAACCTTACGACCTGTGTTTTTTCACATATTGGGTTAGTTAAGGCAGGCGGCTTTGTTTATTGATATTATTTCAGAATTTATAAACAACTTAACCATAAATGAAAGATTTTGCCAAAAAATTATTAAAAGCTAAAAGAACATTCGACGACTTGAGAGCTAAAATCGTCGTCAGGGTTTGGGGTCTGGCTAAAAGATTGGATCAGAGCCATTATAAGAATGAGAAGAAAAAGAGAAAGGGCCGATTTCCAAAATTAGGCAACAGATAATGAATAATTTATGGTTTTTGCCAATAGACGGGAAGCTGGTGAAAAACTTGCAGAAAGGCTTTCTTGTTACCAAGGAGAAGACGTTGTAGTTTACGGTTTGCCCAGAGGAGGGGTGGTTGTCGCTTTTGAGGTAGCTAAAAGACTGAAGGCTCCTTTGGATATTATTATTACCCGGAAGATTGGGCATCCTTATAATTCGGAATACGCTGTTTGCGCCGTCACCGAACAGGGCGATCTCTTTTGCAACGAATCAGAGAGGGGACAACTTGATGACCAGTGGTTTTGGCGTCAAGTTAAGAAAGAAAAAAAGGAGGCTGCTCGGAGAAGAAAGGTCTATTTTGGCGACAGAAAACATATTTTGGCCGACGGCAAAACAGCGATTATTGTTGACGATGGCATTGCCACCGGCCTTACTATGAGAGCGGCCTTGGAATCTTTAAAAAAGGAAAATCCCAAAAAAATCATTGTTGCTATGCCGGTTGCTCCAAGAGATGTTGTCTTAAAATTAAAAAAACAAGCCGATCAAGTGGTTGTCCTTGAAGATGCCGAGGTTTATTTAGGGGCAGTGGGAGCTTACTATAATAATTTTGGGCAGGTGACAGACCAAGAGGTTATTGGTTTGTTGAGAAATTAAAAACCGGGGAGATAAAAATAAAATAAAATCAGGCGCAAAATAAAAGAGGAAAAATTAATTTTTCCTCTTTTATTTTGTTGACAAACCAAGATTATTGATTAAGATAAAACAAATGTCCTGTTCTTTAAAAATAAAAGGAGGGTTTATTATGAAGGTAATAAATTATTCAGTCCAAAGATGTTCTTTTTGTCTTAAACTGAGATACTATGGTCAATCTGGCTGGTCGGCATGGACGGAAGAAAGATATCTTCCTAAAAAGGTAAGATTAAATTTAACACGTTTTGAGGCTGCTGTTTGTGATAATAAAAGATGCCAAGATGAGCGCGAGGCATTCATTCCAAAAAGATAACCAACCGCATAAAATATAAACTCTTCTCTTTCTTCATCTCCCTGCATGTTATCATTTTTTTATTATAACTCCATGCAGGGATTTTTTATTTGAGTTCCGTCTAATTTTAACGGCTCAAATAGCTATTTGAGCCGTTAAAACAGGCAAAAACAGGCCAAATAAATGGCTAAAATGGCCATTTTAGCCATTTATTTTTTGGGTTAAACAAGGGTCAAAAAAGATGAAAAACAAGGTAATTAGATATTTTCATAAAAGGCTTATATTACCTTATTGTAAAAAAAGAAGCCGGTTGAGAACTTCTTTTAAAGCGACTTGAGAGAAGAGGATGCCAAATCACTTTTAAGAGTTTCAACCGGCTTTTATTAAAAAAGTTGACAGGCAACCACCCGCTGATCCCGAGTGGTCTTCGTTTTTCCCGGCGAGAAAACTAAGCTAAATAATAAAGGAGGCTTGAGATTCTCCTTTTATCTTAGCTCCCTGTCAACTTATGGTGGGGTGTCAATATCAAAGAGCTGACTACTATATTATACTTTAGCGCCGTCAAAAAAAAATGTCAACTTTTCTATTTCTTTTCGCCTGTTCAAATTCACTCATTTTTCTTAAAGGGGGCAGGATACGAACTTTCATTCCTTGAGCTTTTGAAAATATGCCTCAGATGCGAGGCTTCTTATGAGGAAGCGATGCCTCTGGCATCGCTGACGAAGAAAAACGAAGCAGATGAGGCATATTTTCAAAGCCCGAAGGGAAGTCCAAAAATGAGTGATTTCTTCAGATTTTTTCGTCGGCTTAACCTAGGAGACAGCCTCGCCTTCGGCGAGAGCTGAACTCCAGACCTCAAAAATCTTGTGAACTCATCTCATTTTTGGACTTCTCAAGGTGATGAGGAGTTCGTATCCTGCCCCATAAAGGCTTTAATGACGGAATCCAAATCTCCTTCAATTATTTTTTCAAGATTATGCCAGGATTTATTGATCCTGTGGTCAGTTATTCTGTTTTGGGGAAAGTTATAAGTTCTGATTTTTTCAGCCCGCTTGGCCCAGCCGATCTGCGTCCGCCGTTCCTCAGTGAGCTTTGAAAGATCGGCTTCCTCACGATTTTGCAAAAGCTTGGCCGCCAGAATGCTCATAGCATTTTCTTTGTTTTGGAGTTGGCTTCTTTCCGTTTGAGAAGTTACGACAAGGCCGGTTGGTTTATGGGTTATTCTTATGGCTGACTCGGTTTTGTTGACATACTGGCCGCCGGGGCCTGAAGCCCTATAAGTATCAACCTTTAAATCGCCCGGGTTAATGTTAATTTCCGTTTTTTTTGGTTTTTGCAAAATAGCAACAGTTACCGTTGAAGTATGGACTCTTCCCTGTCTTTCCGTTTTGGGGATCCGTTGGACCCGATGGACTCCCCCTTCATTTTGAAGTTTGTCAAAAACACCGGCCCCGTTTAATTCAAAGACGATTTCTTTGTAACCGCCGATGTCGGATAGACTGGATCCTAAAATTTTCTGATCCCATCCTTGGCTTTGGGCGTGTTTGGAATACATCCGGTATAAATCCCTGGCAAAAAGGCCGGCTTCGTCGCCGCCGGTCCCAGCCCTTATCTCAATAATTACCGATTGCTTGCCCTGAGTTATGTCCAAGGTTTTTTCTTGATTTTCCATTAAAATAATGTAGCATAAAAACCGAGTTTTGAAAACATTACATTAATTACATTAATAGAAGAATCGACATTCGATGGGAGAGTGCCCAACTATAACTTCTTCGGATTGTTTCGAATCGAGGATGACCGAAAAGAGGTTTGCATTGTCGATCAGGATGGGGAAAAACTCGATGGGAAATATGTCTACTTGGAAATGGACTAAAAGCGAGGTGGCTGAAAATCAGCCGCAAGCAGGGCTCAGACTTGTGCCCTGCATTTTTTTGTACAAATTTTTAACTTTAAACTTTAAATTATCATTTTGAGAAGGACTTGATTTAACGCTAAAAATTTGCTAATATCTCATTTATTGGTAGAGTAGGTGTTAGGTCTTTGGCGTTAGATTCAACAAAGGCGACGTCGTTTGGATCCAACATCTAAAACCCAGGGCCAAAAACCTAATTATGAAATCAGATATACATCCAAAATATTATCCGAAAACAAGCGTAAAATGCGCCTGCGGTAATTCGTTTACAGTAGGTTCAACTAAAGAATTCATAGAAACTGAAATTTGCGCTAAGTGTCACCCTTTTTACACCAAAAAAGAAAAGATTTTAGATACAATGGGACGAGTCCAAAAGTTTAAGGAAAGGTTGGCAAAGAAATCAGATAAGCGAAAAAAGATTGGCCCGGTTAAATTCCGTTTGCCCCAGTTAGATTCCGCCAAAGGCGGAATAGCTCCGCTGGATTTAACGGGGCGAACTGAGATTCCTCCTTCAGTGAAATTATTTAACGGGGTAAAAAAAACCAAAGAAAGGAAGAAAAAATAAAATGACAGACAAAATTAAATTATTAAAACAGGAAGCGGTGAAGCTAAACCTCGATCAAATGCATGAGGCTGGTCTGCATTTCGGCCATAGGGTTTCCAGATTGCACCCAAAAATGAGACCTTATGTAACCGGGATTAAAAACAATGTCCATATGATTGATTTAAAAAAAACGGCTAACGACTTTGAAAAAGCCTTGAGTTATGTCGCCAAAATAATTTCGGAAGGAAAAATTATATTATTTGTAGGGACGAAGATACAAATTAAAGAATTAACCAAAATGATTGCCCAAGAGTGCGGCATGCCTTATGTGACGGAGCGGTGGCTTGGCGGAACATTCACCAATTTTGAAACAATCAGCAAGAGAGTGCAGTATTATAAAGACCTGGAATCCAAAAAGGCCAAGGGCGAATTGGCAGGATATACCAAGAAAGAAAGGATTAAATTTAATAAAGAATTGGAATCTATTGGTAAAAAGTTTGAAGGGATAAAAAATATGGAGCAGTTGCCCGAGGCCGTTTTGATTCTTGATTTAAAAAAAGATTTAACTTGTGTTAGAGAAGCCAAAAAGAAGGGCATTAAAATTATCGGCGTGGCAGATACCAACATTGATCCAACTTTAGCTGATTATCCAATACCGGCCAATGACGATGCCATTAGTTCAATAAAATATATTTTAGATAAAGTTAAAGAAGTCGTGGCAGAAAACAAGAGGATTGTACCACAAAAATAGTATACAAAAAACTAAAATACATAATTTTTCTTGTCAGTCTTTTATAACATTCTTTAATCCGCCATATTTTTATGAATATTTTTGATAAATTGAAAAAGTTACGTCAAGAAACCGGATTTTCTTTAACCGAAATTAAGAAAGCTCTAACAGGAGCTGATGGTAACATTGGGAAAGCGAAAGAACTTTTAAGCACATGGGGTAAAGATTTGGCCGGGGAGAAAACAGAACGTCAGGCAAAACAGGGGATTATTGATTGCTATGTTCATTCCTTTGGGAAAACAGGCGTTTTGCTGGATGTTCGTTGCGAAAGTGATTTTGTGGCGAAGTCTCAAGATTTTAAAAAATTAGTTCATGAGATTTGTTTGCAGATAGCGGCAATGAGGCCGTTATTTGTTTCAGAAAGAGATATCCCGAAGGAATCTTTAGACAGCCAAAAAAATTTTCACGAAGAACAGCTAAAAGACTTGGACAAACCAGAAAGTATTGTGCGACAAATTATTGATGGAAAAATGAAAAAATATAAAGAATCTGTTTCGTTGTTAAGCCAGCCGTGGATAAAAGACGATTCAAAAACGATTAAAAACTTAATTGAAGAAGCCGTTTTAAAATTAGGAGAAAATGTTGAAGTCAGACGTTTTACCAGATACGAAATTTAAATAAGATACTATTAAATATGGTTCAATTAATTGCTTTTATTATTTTTGTTGCTTCAGTTTCTGGCATTGCTTTTATTATTTACCGCAAAATTCCGGTTTTAGTTCAACTGCCCCAGAATGGTTATAACGGATTAAAAAAACCGGCAATGGTTGTTAAGTTTGAAAAAAAGATAAAAGATTTCTATTTCCATTTTTTTAAAAAACAGATGCTTTGGCATAAAATTCTTTCCTTTGTTAAAATCTGGACATTAAAAATAGAAACAAAAATTGATAATCTTTTGCACGGCGTCAGAAAAAAGGCCCAGGAGCTGGATAAGAAAAACAGAAAAAAGTAAGTGCCATTCTAGCTTAACGGCAGAGCAACGCATTTGTTCGCCCCTCACCACTTGCCGATGTAGCTCAACAGCAGAGCAATACTTTTGTAAAGTATAGGTTGTCGGTGCAAATCCGACCATCGGCTCACAGGCAAATGGTGAAGGGTAAAACTTTGATTCTGGGTTCAAATCCTAGGAATGGCTCCGTGTAACGATTAGTCTTAAAAACAAGAATTGACTTCTTTGTTTTTTTGATTTATACTAATTTCCAGAACCTTTTAGATTTTCCCTATTCACCCCTTGTTAAATGAAAGGAATTTTCGATGGGAAGAAAACCAAAATTGCTAGATTTTGGCGGACACAGTTACCCGCGACGTCGCAAGTCAGAACGCACTGTAAGCAAAAGCATCATGAGTTTCCGATGTTTTAACTGCCAGACTGTGCGGTACGTCCAGCTTCGTGAACTCGGGCGTGCAGCAAGGCCTCGGTGTCTTGCTTGCGGTGGTCCAATCGAAGAGACTACAGCCAGCCATGAGAGAACCCTCGAAAAACTAGGGGCTCTCCAAGAAGCAAAAACCGGCTTGATACTTCCCAAGTCTTCCAGGTACTACAAGAAGTGCCTTTCCTGCGGAACGAACTATGCGGATGTCGCCAGTATGTCTATGCACCTGAAAATCAACTCATCATGCCGCGACAAGTATATTTGCGAAGGCTGGTGGGGAGAGTATCAGGGATACGAAGTGCTTCGTGGGACAGGAGATCCCTTTGAAGTTATTTTTGGTGACTGGCGCGTAAAGCTCCTTACCATTGAAGGGGAGTTTGTCAGTGTCAAAGTGCGAGGGAAGGGGAAGGCTGTAATTCGTAAAATCAACTCTCTTGAAACTCCGGTTAACAAGTAACCGTCATGGGCGTATCACGAGATACGCCCTTTTCATTTGCAGCTATTGACAAGGATTTTATTTAGAATAGAATGATAGTAGAATTCAAAACTTAACTGCCTGTCGGCAGGGCAGGATCTCAATCTTAAAATGAAAGCTTAAAATTAAAAATTTGAGGAGTTGAGAATATCCACGAAAATATTTTTACAAATATTTTCGTGGGTGTTTTTTTCACCAGCCCGCAAAGCCTTGCCCGAAGCTGCTGCATCGCTGCAGGCGGGTACGGGTGTTGCTGGCGGAGAAGGATTGAAAGGAAAGTAATTTGAAAAATAACATACTAACATACTGGAGTATGTAAGTATGTCATACGGCATCCCAATTTGATGAAACCGATCAGTTGGGGAATAACTTGAGCGATAGCGAAAGCCCAGCACTTATTTTCCCAAAATTTTGGGAAAATAAGTGCTGGGTAATTCACTTCGTTCATTAGTTTCTTAAAGTTGTTTCGAATATATGTTCTGGCTTCGGCCAGAACACCACTGATTTTCGCGAATTTTTAACTGATTTTCACTGATTCTATCAGCGGTAATCAGCTATTATCAGCGAGAATCGGTCTATAATTTGAGAGTTTGATCCTAGCTCAGGGTGAACGCTGGCAACGTGGATACCGGCATGCAAGTCGAGCGATGCAACTACCAACTTTTAACTTCTAACTACCAACACGGTGTGATACGATTAGGTCATAGCATTACGATATAGAAAATTTAAAGTATATCAGGATGCTTTAGGGCTTCATCGATTCACTGTGAAAGTTACTAAAGATTTTCCCAAAGAATTTGATTACTTAAAGAGTCAGATTCGGAGGGCCGCTTTATCGATTATCTTAAATATTGCCGAAGGTTCAGCGAAAAATTCCGACAAAGATTTTAACCGCTACCTCGGTAATTCTTTAGGATCAGTTGACGAAGCAGTAGCTGGCTGTGAAGTAGCTTTATCTGAAAAGATTATCTCTCCGCATAATTTCTTAGAACTTGAAAAACTTGCCATTAATATTAGCAATCAATTAGGAGGTTTTTCGAAAAAGTTGAGAAGTTAGTAGTTGGAGTTCAAGGTTGGTAGTTGCGTAGCGGCGAACGGCTTAGTAACACGTGGGTACAAACCTTCAACACATGTATAGCCAGCCGAAAGGTTGGGTAATTCATGATAGTCTGATAGTCAATTATTGGATGTAAATTTCTAATTATTCTAATTACTCTAATTATTCTAAATAAATCCCAATGCCTAAATTCCAAAACGTTTTAGACATTAGACATTTTAGGATTAGGATTTTATTAGGTCAATTAGTATAATTAGGTTAATTTTTTGTCTCCAGCAATTGGCTATCAGTAAATGGTATCAGCAATGATTACCGGTTGAAGATTGGCCTGCGGCCTATCAGCTTGTTGGTGAGGTAACGGCCCACCAAGGCGATGACGGGTAGGGGGCGTGAGAGCGCGACCCCCAAGAATGGCACTGCGATCAATCGGTCGCCTAGAAAAGTAATTTTCTAGTAAAATCCAACTCATATCGGGGAAACCCTAAACTTGGAGGTTGGAGATTAGAGATTAGAAGTTGGAAAAATAATTATAGCATACTTTCTGCGGCCGCAGAAAGTATGATATATATGATTAATGATAAAAATCTAACTTCCAATTTCCAATCTCTAACTTCTATTGTCGGGCAATCCCGAGGGAAGTCTATAATAATTCAAAAATCAAAAATTAAAATGCAAAATGACAGTGTAAAATTAAAAATTATCGCCACAAGCGATACTTTAATTTTGAACTTTGCACTTTAAATTTTGAATTATTTATGACCCCGTAACGACTTAGATGTTATTTTTACACCCACGCACCAACGCATGGGTGCAGGAATAATTTCTGGATTTCGAGTTAAATCCGAAATAAAATGTTGGCGCCAATTTTTTCAAAAATTGGATGAAGGTATAGTCTGTACCATAAGTGATTATGGGCAAAATATGACGGGCCATACTCCTACGGGAGGCTGCAGTCGAGAATCTTTGGCAATGGGCGAAAGCCTGACCAAGCGACGTTGCGTGGAGGATGAAGCCCTTCGGGGTGTAAACTTCTTTTAGCTGGGAGGACGCGTACGCATCACACTGCGTGTGATGTTCGGATTTCGGATATCAGATATCGGATGTCAGATTTTTCTGATGTTTGATTGATGAAATCTAAAAATTCAACTTTAAAATGCAAACAAAAGGAGAATCGTGTAATGGATGACTCTGACGAACGTGTCAATCTTGTTGATGAATGGATCTGCATCATGATTGAATTAACAGTTCCCGATGATGCTCCTGAAGAGGTGCGTCAGAGGCTGATCGATGGGTGGCGAATGTATCTGCTAAGAGCAAGATTATTTGATCTTTCGACTGAAAAAATTCGGGAGATTGTTGAGCTCAAACGTGAAACACTTGCTTACTATCGTCAGCTAAACAAGTAGAAATGTCGCAACGAGTTCCGTGACTCGTTGCGACACCTTTATTTTGCATTTTTATTTTTGAGTTTTAAATTTATAACATCGCGCTTAGCGTGATGCGTACGCAGACAGTACCAGAAGAATAAGGGGTTTCTAACTCTGTGCCAGCAGAAGCGGTAATACAGAGACCCCAAGCGTTACCCGGATTTATTGGGCGTAAAGGGTCCGTAGGTGGTGCAGTAAGTTAAAAGTTAAAGCTCATCGGCTTAACCTTTGAGATGCTTTTAATACTGCTGCGCTTAGAGGGCGTTAGAGGCTGACGGAACTGACCAAGTAGGGGTGAAATCCGTTGATATGGTCGGGAACACCAAAAGCGAAGGCAGTCAGCTGGGGCGACCCTGACACTGAGGGACGAAAGCGTGGGGAGCAAAAAGGATTGACGTTCGTGGAGAGCGTTTCATGCAACTTTATAAGTACCGATAGTCGAAAATTCCAGCTAATTTTCGCTATCTACACTCTCGGATTTTTGGTCTTGCTAAAGCGAGACACCATGCCAAAAATCCTGTGAGAGTTACTTATAAAGTTGCATGAAACTTGAGAATCTTTTCCATTCACTATAGGTTTTAGAAAACTTGTAGTGAGGTGTAAGGGTATACACCGAACACTAGTCCCACTTGACGCACTTGTTGTGCGACAGTGAAAAACTTGGCTATATCGGGGAAACTCTATGAAAGTAGACAATCCCGAGGGAAGTTAGTATAATGACCAAAAGGTCGTTAAACCAAAAAGAGGAACAAACATGAACTCAGAAATGTCTAATGAAAATGAAGGCAATGAGCCGAAATATATTAGTTTAGCTGAATTAGTGAAAAGACTAAAACCCATCGAGGAAATGACGCCGGAAGAAAAAGCGGAATTCCTTATGGCTGACGTGGAAGCCCAAAAGCAGTTGGAGGAAATGGTCAGAAAGGCAAGAGAAGAAGGGAAAGTTATTTCGCACGATGATCCATTGGCTAACATAATAGAGCAGGCAGATGCAACTAGACAAAAGAAAAAGAGACGAAAAAGGTAATTAAATACTAACCCCGTAGAGACTATACGCCGAGATCGGTTTTGCACTAATATGCAATGAAAATCGCACGTGCGATTTTCATTGCATCTTTCATTTTGCAATTTGATTTTTGCATTTTGAATTTAGCGCGAAGCGCGATATGATATAGTCCGACCTCTGCAGTGATGCAGAGAATTCAACAGAAATGTTTGAATCTGCACAAAAGTTTTGGATTTTTAAATTTAGAATTTGAGATTTCATTAGAAATTAAAAATTAGAAATTAGAAATTCACTTTTGTTGCGAGCAACAAAAGTGTAGATACCCTTGTAGTCCACGCCGTAAACGATGATCACTGGCTATTGGCAGTGTCGACCCTGCCAGTGGCGAAGCTAACGCGTTAAGTGATCCGCCTGGGAAGTACGAACGCAAGTTTAAAACTCAAAGGAATAGACGGGGACTCACACAAGCAGTGGACCATGTGGCTTAATTCGATAACAAACGAAGAACCTTACCAGGACTAGAAACCCAGACGAAAGCTCTATGAAAGTAGAGCCCTCCACAAGACGGCTGGGCAGGTGCTGCATGGTTGAACAATAGAAGTTGGAGATTAGAGATTAGAAATTTGAAAAACAAAAATTTTCTAATTTCCAATCTCTAACTTCTATGTTTTCGACCCTTCATAGAGTAATCTATGTTGAAAAACCGGCTCATATCGGGGAAACCATAAACTTGGAGGTTGGAGATTAGAGATTAGAAGTTAGAAAAATAGTTATAGCATCTTTTCTGCGGCCGCAGAAAGTATGCTATATATGATTAATGATAAAAATCTAACTTCCAATTTCCAATCTCTAACTTCTATTGTCGGGCAATCCCGAGGGAAGATAGTGTATTTTCTGCGGCCGCAGAAAACATGCTATAACCCGTAGAGACTTGATTCTCACAAAGAGTTCTCCTGTATGATAATTTTCGTAACGAAATTTCCAGATTTTGAGATAGAAATTTGATATATCGAGGAGGTCTATCAAAGATTGATAAGCCGACGAAATATAGCAAATTTATAGTCGGGATATGGGAATTGCAGTAGAAAAGTTATCATTCAGGAGGACTCAGGGTCAGAGAATCTAATACTTAAGTTAGAACTATGGACAGTTCTATGGTTCTATAAAATAGGTATTAAACGCCGGGCTCCATTTTTTCACCCGCCTAAATTTTTACTTTGTAAAAACTTTGGCGGGCAAGTCCATCTTACAAATTCCAAATAAGTTCTAAATAAAAAACCCCACAATTGCAACAGATGTTACAATCATGGGGTCTAGTCTAACAAAATTTGTCAGACCTTACGCATATTCTTAACGAAGAGAGCCAGTTCCTAGAACCGACGATTTACGTCCTCCCAAAAAGAACCGTCCATTGGCTCCCATCGCCTGGAATACATCTCAAAGATATTCTCGACGCGCGAGAGATAATCCTTATTTTCCAGAAGCCATTTTTGCCGGTATTCTTCCGGCCATTTTTCAGGAATTTCCGGGGGATGATTCGAGGCGTTCTGGCCGATGTACATCTTTATGCGCTTGACAATCGTTTCGAGAAATTCATACGCAATGTAGTACGACATGCCTTCAAGTTTGAGAATGTCGATCTCGCGATCAAGATACTGTTCAAACATACTGACTTGTTTGGATACCCAATTGGCATTAGACATCACTTATCCTCCAAAATGAGTGAAAGTTTGATCCCGAACTTGATTGTATCATATATTAAAAACTTGTCAATAGTCAATTAGAATTTGTTTGGGATTTGTAATTTGGAAATTAGAGATTAGAAATGAGAAGTTGGAAGTTAGAACGACGTGCGTTCCAACCTCCAATTTCTAATATCCAACTTCTATAATTGGAGTATGGTATAGTCCACGCCATTAGTAATAATGGATAGAATGAAATCCATTTCGTCGGTTAATTGTTAAATGTTAACGGTTAATTGTTCGAAATGATGAAATCATTTCGTGGTCGTCAGTTCGTGGCGTGAGCCGTTCCCTTAATTGGGGTAACGAACGCAACCCTTGCTCTGTGTTTTACATGTCACAGGGGACTGCCCGGGATAACTGGGAGGAAGGCGAGGATGACGCCAAATCAGCATGGCCCTTGATGTCCTGGGCTGCACACGTGGTACAATGGCCGGTACAATGGGTTCTGAAAGCGCAAGCTGGAGGATAATCCCACCAAAGCCGGTCTCAGTTCGGATTGAGGGCTGAAACCCGCCCTCATGAAGCTGGAATTGCTAGTAATCGCCAATCAGCTATGTGGCGATGAATACGTTCCTGAGTCTTGTACTCGGGTTGCCTGGCAGTTTTAGAAAAAAGCAAGTGTAAATCTTGCGGTGCATATCTTAAAATGCACAAAGCCAAATTACAGGTGTTACCGTGAGGAAAACACTGAAGGGTAAAACGGCAGGTTATAGCTTGAGTATCTCATTAAATGGTTATATGCATGACGACTCATCGAGTACATGGGGAAGTCATTTAAGAACAGCTGCATATAATAATCGGAGAACCGAGATGTGACTAAATGTTTTCTAAGATGACCCAGGGAGATCTTGTTGATGTTCTTGAGCTTATGTTATGATTAACTAACCTCAGGAAAAGAAGTAATAGTTAATGTCACTTTTATGCAACAACAAGAAGTCAGCAGAGGTCGTAGTACCGGTAAGAGAATCAATCTAAAATTGAAAAATCCTATCGGGAAGGACCAAATCCAAAGAGAGAAGTTAAACCCATATTATGTAGCAGGATTTATTGATGGCGAAGGTTCATTTTCAGTCAGTATCGGTAGAGACGCCGAGTATAGACGAGGCGTTCAAGTCCGTGTTGAATTTGAAATTGAACTTCGTGCCGATGACCAAGAAATTCTTGAAAGAATTTTAGTAACTATTGGCTGTGGAAAAATATACGATTGCGCCTATGATCGTTATGGATGGTACCCCCATTCAAAATACAAAATCACGGGAGCACAAGAAATGATAAATTTTCTATTTCCACTTCTTGATAGATATCCACTACAAGCAAAGAAAGCAAGGGTGTATACTTTATTTAAAGAAATTGTGTTTATGTATCGCAGAAAAGAACATCTCACCGATGTAGGCTATAAAAAAGTAGTTGCATTACGAGATAAAATGCGAGCATTGGGCAGAAAACACAATACTCTATTGGAAACCGCCAGGATACGGGAAAACCGTTCGTCCGGTGGTGTGGGAGTGAAATAATACTATAACACATCCCGATACCGCCCGTCAAGTCAAGCGAGTTGGGAATACCCGAAGCTCCGCGCAAACGGAATCAAGGTAGGCTCAATGAGAAGGACTAAGTCGTTGATGCAAACTGCATTGTTGCGACTCTTCACAGTAATGTGAATGACAAAATTTGACTATTTGCTGGAACAACCGAGCATCCTAAAATACACCCACGCACCAACGCGTGAGTGTGAAAACTTTTAGGCGCGGCATCCTCTGTTAAAACTACGGAATGCCAACGGTCAATCAGCAGGCAACCTTAATTTATTATTAAACAATAAAACCCACATACTAACAAACTTGAGTTTGTCAGTTTGTTGATCTATTGTATAAAGTTAAGAGAGTCCTCAGAGACTACACGTCAAACCCCAATCATTTTTACTTCGTAAAAATCGCGGATTTTCGCAGATAGAACGCAGATTAACGCAGATACGCAACGTATCCGCGAGAATCCGCGTATCATCCGCGTGAATCAGCGTATTTGCGGAGCAAATGAGGGTGAAGATATAGTCCATGCCTTATAGCGATATAGGGGTAAAATCGTATTCGTATATTCGTAGTATTTGCATTTTTGTAGATTTGAATAAAATTTGTAGATTTGCATTATACCGCGAGCGAAGCGAGCATGAACAAGGCACGGCTAGCGGAAGCTGGTCGTGGATCATTTATTTAAAAAGTTTGTCGACTATTGTTGAAGTCTTAAATTTGGATTTTAACATTAAGCGTTTGATTGGGTTCGCTGGAAAATCCATTTATTCGAGACAACTTTAAGAAACTAATTTTTCAAAATTACTCAAAATAAAAATTAATATATTGTTTTTAAATAGTATTGTTCTCAGCCAAAATATCGACAAATTTATATGGCAGGGTAAGATGAATTTATAGGTTAGTTAGGTTACAATAGTAAATGGTGTTTGGGCGACGCCATTTATTATGAGGAGCTTATTGACTGTCCAGCCCTTTCTGTTCTTTTTGGCGATGGGTTCGTCCAGTGATGAACACTGGACGCCACGTGTTTATCACGTGGCGATTCCTGCCGGCTCCATTCAAACCACTTTCTTAAAGTCAGTGGCTTTTTTATGCTATTTTAATGGCTAAAATAGCTATTTTAGCCATTAAAATAGCTAATTAAAACAGGCATTTACCATGAATTTAAGCGCTATTGAAAAACACAAAAAATATAGTAGAATAAAAAATATGTTATTATTGTTGCAATGTTTATTGATAGGTTTTACGGGGTATGCTATCGGTAGAATAGGCCATATTTATTGGGGACATCTTAAAGGGCCAGATCATTGGATTTATGGCGTATTGTTGTTTTTGCCGGGCTTATTTTTTATTAACCAATCCATTTTCTTTCTTTTTTCATTTGGCGCCGGTCTTATAATCAGCGATTTAAAAGATTTCTTTAATTTAAAATTATACGGAGAAGATAATGTTGAGATAAAAAAGTTTTTGGGGGTTGATTAAAAAAAATAAAAAATATGGCCGAATATTTCACTAAAGAAGGCTTGGAAAAATTAAAAAAAGAACTAAAAGAGATGAAGACGACAGAAATGAAAAAGATAGTTAAGCTGATAGCCGAGGCCGCCTCCTTCGGCGACTTAAAAGAAAACGCCGCTTACCATGATGCCAGAGACAGGAAATCTTTTTTGTTAGGCAGAATTGAACAACTGGAATTTTCCATTAATGATGCAATAATTGTTGAAAAAGAAGAAAGCGGGAAAGTCCAAGTTGGCTCTGAAGTGCTAATTTTATTTGGCGGTAAAAAGGAAAAATATATTTTAGTGACTTCCAGCGAAGCAGATATTTTAATAAATAAAATATCGTATCAATCTCCCTTAGGCAGTCAATTGATTAACAAGAAAGTGGGAGATGAATTTAATTACGAAATCAAGAATAAGAGCGTGAAAGTAAAGATTTTAGAAGTACATTAGATGATTGAAACATCACTTTTTCTAGCGCGAGTTATTGGATTGGCAAGCATTATTAGTGCCGTAGCTATTCTTTCAAACTACAAGAAGGCAGTTTACTTTGAAAGTGAATTAACCAAAAATCCATCATCAGTTTACGCCAGCGGATTTATTTTTATTGTTATTGGCGTTCTGATTATTGTCAGTCACCCGGTGCTTGAATTCAGTTGGCGGGTTACAATCACCTTAATGGGCTGTGTTTTATTGATTAAAGGGATTGGACGGATTTTATTTCCAGAGGCAGTGAACCGTATGATTGAAAAGAAACAGAAAAACCGTTGGTTTATGGTAGGAGAGATAATATTTCTTCTGATTGGTTTATATCTTTTATATTACGGTTTTATTGTGTATTAGTTGATTTTGGGCCCGTAGCTTAGCTGGTAGAGCGCTTCATTTGCAATGAAGAGGTCAGCGGTTCGAATCCGCTCGGGTCCACATCATGGCGTTATCAATTGGAATTGTTGGTCTGCCTAATGTTGGCAAATCTACTTTATTTAAAACATTAACTAAAAAGGAAGTAGATATTGCCAACTATCCTTTTTGTACCATTGACCCCAACATTGGGGTTGTTTTGGTTCCGGACGAAAGGGTTGATAAATTGGCCGAATTCTCAAAATCGGTTAAAAAAATTTATGCAACGGTTGATTTTGTTGATATCGCCGGATTAGCAAAAGGAGCAAGTCAGGGAGAAGGATTGGGCAATAAGTTTTTATCTTATATCAGGGAGGTGGATGCAATCTTATATGTCCTCCGGGCGTTTTTTAACCCGGACATTATAAATACCCAAGAAGAAATTAATCCAATAAAGGAAAAAGAAATTTTAGATTTGGAACTGATTTTAAAAGATTTGGAAACGGTCAATAAAAGAATTGAAAGTTTGGCCGGGGATTTGAAAGTCGGGAAAAAGGAATCAATAAAAGAAGCAGAAGTTTTAAAAAAAGCCCAGAATTTTTTGCTTACGCAAAAAATTCTGGCAGAACAAAATTTTACATACGACGAAAAAGAGATTTTAAAAAGTTGTCAGTTACTAACATTGAAACCAAGATTGTATTTATTAAACGGAAAACTCGAAGAAACTTCGGGGGATGTCGGACATCCCCCGGACTACTTAGTGATGGATATTGCAATGGAATTGGAGGCGGGCGTTTTAAATAAAGAAGAAAAGATTACATTGGGATTACCGGAATTGTCAGGGACAGATATTTTAATTAAAAAATCCTATGAATTATTGGGGCTACAAACATTCTTAACCACCGGAGAAGATGAAACCCGGGCTTGGACAATAAAAAAGGAGGACAAAGCGCCAAAAGCCGGAGGAGCAATCCATTCTGATTTTGAAAATAAATTTATAAAAGCGGAGGTTATATTTTGGCAGGATTTGTTAAAGGCCGGCAGCTATGCTAAAGCCCGCGAACTCGGTTTGATTAGAACGGAAGGAAAAGAATATGTGGTGAAAGATGGGGATGTGATTGTCTTCCGGCACGGATAAATAAAAGACAATCATCCTGAGCGACTTGTCCTGAGCCGTGCTGAAGGAAGTCGAAGGATAATTGAGTTTAAGCACGGGTAATAATAATTCAAAAATCAAAATTCAAAATGCAAAATTACAATTCAAAATTTAAAAGTCTACTTGATCAAATACTTATTGTGGCGGAATCTAATAAATTAATTAGCATAGATAACCTAAGAGATTTGAAAAATGGTGAATCAAAAATTGAAGATTTTTTAAATTGGGTACACCATGAAAAGGGTTATTTATTTCATGGTAGTGGAATATTAATTCCTTTAAACGAATCAATTTTCTCGGTCAGGTAAGTTTCACGCAACAGACGATGGAGGAGTTGCTATTATTAAGGCCTTATTTGCTAATAATATTTCTGGTCAAACAAATCTTGGTTATTCTTTGCATAAGGACGGTAAACAAAAAGTAATTATTTCAGGAAAACCGGAAAAAGAGGTTGTTCGCCAAAAAGGATATGTTTATGTTCTAGAAAATAAGGGGTTTTCGAATGAGAATACCCAGGGAGTAGCAGAATACATAAAAATACTAAAGGAGGGCAAAACACAAGATTATATATTTGTTATGGAAATTGAATTTTCAGACTTTAATTATCAATATGAAATAGAGTAATGGTTATAGGCTAATTCGTGCGCTTGATCCGCAGAGTATCCCGTAGCAAAGCGGAGGCTGATTAGCCTATGGTTCATAATTCATAAATCGTAAATCATAAATCACAAATTATGCAGTTTGTAATTAAAAATCTACAAAAAAGCATCAATGATATTATGCGGACGATTGGATACAAGCCGGCTTATTTCCAGTCAGGATCCGCCTCCGCTAAAAACTTCGGCGAGGCAAGGGAATTTTCTATTGTGCGACAAGTTGGCAGGAATGACTATCCGAGGCTCCATCTTTACATAAAAGAAGATCGTAGACCCATAGACCAGTCCACGGGTCTAAGTTTTATTTTTAATTTACATTTAGATCAGAAAAAACCTTCATATAAAGGTTCGCGCGCCCATGGCGGAGAATACGATGGAGATTTAATCAATAAGGAAGCTCAAAGAATTAAAGATATTATTAGTTCAGAGGGCATAAAATGAATGGCTAAAATAGCTATTTTAGCCATTCATTTGGCCTGTTTTTTACCCTTTAGCCTTTATTTTAACGGCTCAAATAGCTATTTGAGCCGTTAAAATATGTTATAATTTAAAAGACCCCGTAAAAATAGATATTTTCACGGGGTCATCTTGCGGACTTATCTCCATGAATTGGGAGTTTCTTCCCAGTCTTCAGGTATAAGGTAGCTCCGCAATTCTTCCGTTGACGTCTCTGTCCCAACCAGAACCGTGGCGATGCCTTCTGATTTCCTGACACCAGTTACTACTCCTTGTTTCAATTGTCCGTAATTGCTGATAAGACATCCCGGGGGAACAATGGAGCCTGTTGGTGGGAGAGCAGATGAACCTTTGACCTCAAAGATTTTTTTGAAGCCAGTTAACGCTCCGTTCGTCAGATTTTTCTTCAGGCTGTAGACAAAGATGGCACGCTTCATTGCGTTTCCTCCTTTCGTAGGAAACAAAAAAATGGTTGTTTAGGTTCTAACTTATCTATAGCACATATAGGATGAATATCAAAGTTTTGTATGAAGATAATCATTTGATTGCGGTTGTCAAACCAGCCGGTATTTTAAGCCAGGGGGATCGGACCGGCGATAAAAGTCTATTTGACGAAGTTAAAAAATATCTAAAAGAAAAGTATAAAAAACCGGCCGATGTTTTTTTAGGATTGGTCCATCGTTTAGACCGGCCGGTTTCAGGAATTATCCTGTTTGCCAAGACCAGCAAAGGAGCGGCAAGATTGTCAGAACAATTTAGAAACCATACTGTCCAAAAGACTTATCACGCCATTGTCATTGGGAAACCGGCCAGAGAGCGAGGCGAAATAAAAGAAGAAATTAAAAAAATATCTTTCTTTGCCCAAGGTTTTTCCAAAAAGAGCGATCGGGAAATTTTAGATGAAATAAAAAAATCCACCAAAACAAGAACTGCCGAATTGGTCTACCAGGTTTTAAAATCAAACGGAAAATACAGTCTGCTTAAAATAACTCCTAAAACCGGCCGTTTCCACCAAATAAGAATACAGATGGGAGAGATGGGAAATCCTATTTTAGGCGATAGGAAATATGCTGGCGGCCTTGCCAGTCGGATGGTCGAATGGAAAGAAAAAAATAGCATTGCTCTTTCTGCTACTGGTTTGTTGTTTAAATCAGCTACAGGGGACAAGATTATAAATTTAAAAATAGGTTTTCCTGAAAGTTGGGGTAAATTTATAAATGGATAAAAGTTTTATTTAAGGAAAAGACAGTTATCCACATATTAGTCTTGATTTTAACAGCCGTTTGTAGCTATAATAAAATAATATCTATTCTTACATTTTATGGGTCATTTTATGGGCACAAGATTTAAATCCTGTGTCCCAAAAAAGGTCGAAACCTTTATTTTGGAAGAATAAAGTAAATTTAAGAGTTTTAAATGTCTAGATTGTTTTAATTGTTTTTTTGTTCCATTTGAGCAATCGGGGCGAACGAACAAGAAAGCATTTTAGGCAGAGATAAACTTATTTATGGCATATAACGAATTATTTTTCTCAGTCATCCAGCCATTTTTACAGGGGTTGGTGAGTTTTATCGGCAAGTTCATATTAGCATTAATAGTTTTTATTATTGGCTATTTAATTTCCATTGGCATCGGCAGTATAATAACCGAGATATTAAAGTCCGTAAAATTTAATAAGCTCTTTGATAAAGAAGGATGGAATAAAGCTTTAGAAAGAGCTAATATTGAGGTCAATCCATCAGAATTTATCGGAGCTATTTTTAAATGGGTCTTTGTCATCGTCTCTTTGCTGGTGGCAGTGGATATTTTACAGTTAGCCCAATTTGGCGTTATTTTAACCCAAGTTTTGAACTATCTGCCCAATGTTGTGGTCGCTTCTTTGATTTTTGTGGTGGCGGTGATTATTTCGGATATTGTAGAAAAAATTATCAGGGTGACTGTTGAAAAAATGAAAATTAGGTATGGATACATTGTCTCTTCTATTGTCAAATGGGCAATCTGGATCTTCGCCATCTTTTTAGTCTTAGACCAGCTTTTACCTAATAATAGTTTGATAGAAACTTTATACAAGTCTATTGTTTATGGCGTAGTAGGGTCAATTGGGTTGGGCGTGGCTTTGGCGATTGGTTTGGGAGGCAAGGAAACGGCGGCTGAAATTATTCAGGAAATGAGAAGAAAAGTTATCCATAGATAATCTTTTTATTAGATAAAACGCCCCGCCGTAGTTTTCATTGGAAAACTACGGCGGGGCGTTTTACTTTAGAACCTTGGGAATTTATAGTAAAGGGGGCAGGATACGAACTTTCATCCTTTGAGCTTTTGAAAATATGCCTCAGATGCGAGGCTTCTTGTGAGGAAGCGATGCCACAGGCATCGCTGACGAAGAAAAACGAAGCAGATGAGGCATATTTTCAAAGCCCGAAGGGAAGTCCAAAAAT
>Ga0213870_1000404_pt1 | contig 20955 bp, 31 predicted proteins | sample WICALVC2017_Meta_FD_160119 | JGI IMG/M metagenome (GOLD analysis project Ga0213870, IMG submission 160119) | Freshwater microbial communities from subterranean cave lake in Wind Cave National Park, South Dakota, United States - WICALVC2017 | ecosystem: Environmental > Aquatic > Deep subsurface >... | reverse complement strand
CCACAAGATTTGAAGATTTACAACGTGGACTATTAGTAGGGTTTGTAATATTAGTGATTATATTGATAATCTTGGGATTAGTGATAGCATTTAGAAGGGTTAGTGAAAGAAGTGCAGCAGAAGAGCCTGAAACAGTAGAAGGCCAAACTTACTACTAAGGAAATTTTTATATTTCCTTTTTCTTTTTTGTATTTTTTAATGAAAAAAAACAGAACACTTTAAATATAAATAAATTTAATCTTTTTTTCTTTAGAAAACATTAAATATTATTTATTTTATAAATATAATATATAGAGGTGAGATGCTTCATAGATTTTTGTTAGTTTTAATTGTAGTCATTACCTTGTTTTCATTAGTTAGTGTTGTAACAATGTTAGGTATTTCTATTACAGGAAGCACTATTAAGGCTTTCGATGATTCTATTACGGGAATATCTTTTATTATTGCAGGGTTGATTATATTTACAATAGTTGTATTAATTATAGACTCATTAAGAATAAAGAAAAATAAGATATAATATTTATTTTATACCTAGGATTTCTTTAATTTTTTCACGATCAAAACCAGTGTATACTTTCTCATCGATTTTTAATACAGGGGTATTTATCTGGCCGGATATCTTATAGAGTTCTTTTTGTTTTTCTATATTTCTAGATACCTCAATGACTTCAAATTCTATGTTATAATATTTAAGTAGGTTTTTTACCATATCAGAATAGGGATCTCCTGTTCTAGTATAAAGTTTGATTTGCATACTGAAATGAATTAAAATTTGCTTAAAATTCTTTCGTTTACCATCTTCCACACCCTATCTGAGATTTCTTGGCGGGATCTTCTTTCACCTTTTTCATTGATGCAATTAATTATTATGTTATTTTCTAATGGTTTTAAAGTTTGATGCAGGCATCTGAAAATTTTTCTTACTTCTTTTTGATATGTCATATCTTTTTCATTAACATCAGTGGTTCTTCTTTGATTTTTCATCGCTTCATTGCTGAGTATGACTGGTGTATCTAGAAGGATATTAAGATTGGATTTTGGTAATCTGTAAACATCATACTCAAGATGAAGAAAATGATTAATTATAGATAATTGATCTCTTTTCTTTTTTTTCCTTGCTCCTTGATGAGCACAATTAGATAAAACATATCTATCAGCTACAACAAGTTTTCCTTCCCTTAGCCATGTTGTTAGGCTAGATTTAGCATCTGCTCTATCCCATGCATAAAGAGCTCCAAAGGCTATAGGATCTATTTGTTCTTTATTATTACCCCAAGCTCCTTCTAATACTCTTCTGATTTCTTTTCCTGGGGTTGTATAATATCTTGGAAATGAAATTAAAATTGTAGGATAGCCTTTATAGATAAGACGTTCATATAATTCTGTTGAAACTGTTTGTTTTCCTACTCCATCTCCACCTTCTATTACAATTAATCTTCCTTTGCATTGATTTTTAGACATTTACTCAAGTCCAAATTTATAAACAAATTCTTTTTTTTCTCTTGTACTCAACCCAGAGTTTGAAACCAGTCTTAATAATTCCTCTTTATTTATTGCTGACATTAGTATTTCTTTTTCTAATTTTGATAAATTTGTTCCATATAATCGATAATCTTCGAAGGCTTCATAAGCTATAGGCGCAACTGCTTTTGTGATTTCGGCCATCTTATCGGCATAAATCCTTATTTCATATTGCGCGTGTGCATCCATTCTTAAACTTAAGAAATGGAATAAGTTATGTAAATCAATTTTCCAATACCATTGAGTATAAAAGTTCAGAGACAGATGCATTCTAGCAAGTTCTCTTGCTAACATTGATCTATTTGGATCTTTAGGGCTTCCTGGGTTTTCAGAATCTTCATTCAATAAATATTCATAGTGGGAATATGCAGTTAATGCATCCTGTTTTAACATTTCTAAAATAATTTTAGCTTCTTTTATAGAAACTACTTCTCCCCTTCCCTGTCTGTTTTTTTTAGATTGCGTACCTAAATTTTCTGGTGAGGGCAAATAAAACTCTTTATCCAGAATTGAGTATCTAGCCGAATATTCATTGACAGAATTATGTGTCACGATTCCATTTGCTATAAAGTTATGATAAGGTCCTTCGACCTCTATATCGTATGTTTCTTCGTACCCAACAAATTCTATTGATATTATTTTAACTAGTTTTGCTTTTGTTAGTTTATTCCATGCTATACGTGGTTTCTTAATCCATTCTGATTTTATTGGCGGGCCGTTTAATTTTATAACGTACTCTAATTCATGATTATTGATTTTTTTATGACAATCAATGCATACTGTTGTTAGATTATCCTCGCTTCTTGCAAGAGTGATATCTGTCCATACAGGAAGTATGTGATGACAATGCAATTGATTAGATCTTTTATGGCATAATTGACATGTCCAATTGTTTTTAGTATGAATCTTATGTGCTATCTGAGTTGTCCATCTTCCTATTGATTCCCTTTCTGTACTTAATCCACCTTTCCAAAAATTAGACGTCTCACCACTTCTGGCTTTTTTGATGGCTTCTAAAAATTTGTCTGATATTTTTCTTGATCCTAGCTTGTAATTTTTTCCGAAATTCCAAGGTTTATGGCTTTTTTTGAATCCTCCATCATTTTTAGGTTCGAGTATTTGGAATCCGTTGGCATATATAAATTTATTTTCATTGTTCCACACTGCCTTGCCATTTATTTCCTCTAGGCCGGTTGCGACATGTAGCGTGTTCCACCCATCAGAAAAGAAGAATTTATGATCCTTTGTGCATAGAATCTCTTTCCCATCTGCAAGTGTTATTTTAAAAACTGGTTTTATGCCATTTTTATACACATCCACTATTCTACTATGTTGAATTTCTAGTGTATCTCCATTAATCTGCCTTAATAGCATCTTTTGAATTTGCTCTTTTTTATAAAATTGGTTTCTTTGCTTGTCTGGTCTACTCCTATTGATAGTTGATTGAAATCTACTATATATCTCCTCTATCTTAATCTTATATAGTTGATTGCCTCTTCTTTTGATGCCTCCTGGTAGATCAAAATATATTTCAGTACCTTCAGCAAGACATGCAGTTCTATGCCTTATCCATTGTCTGGCTACAAATATGGGCATCTTTGCATGGAATTTTAATTCAACCATTTCAAATGGTGTTGTATGTCTATGCCTCATGAGGTATCTTATAAGGCCTTTATCTTCACTGATCTTTTTTGTGCCTCTGCCATAACTAACTCTAGCTGCCTGGACTATTGATTCATCGCCACCCATATAATCTATTAGCCTAACAAATCCGTGATCTAGAACATAAAACGGTTTATGCAAGATATTTTCTGCAGTTTCTATTGTCAGTCTTGCTGTACCATTTATTCCAAAAGGGCATAAATCAAATTCATTCTCTTTTTCTTGCATTAATAATAAAAAATTTGTTCAATTTAAATAAACTTGTATTAACAAACCTATAAAAACAAAATTAGATTATTTTATCTATATTATTTATAAGAACTTTTGACCAGTTTTCTAATCTTTCGTATATTTCTGGTGAATTTATTTTGGGTATAGTTTTAAAAGATGCGTTCATTAGATGGCTTTCTAAATTTAAATTATTATTTTCTATTTCTACTACATATATTAAACCAAAATGAACCTTGTCGACAATATCTTTTTCTAAATTTAAATATCCTTTATGATTTATCTTAAATTTTCCTTTATACCCAAGTTCTTCTTGAATTTCTCTTTTGAGGCTTTGGATGATTAAATCTGATGAATCATCTTCTGGTTCAATATGACCACCAATGCCTATTGAGTATTTTAATGCAAGTCTTGGTTCTCCTATGATTTCTTTTTTGGCTCTTTGATAAATAAATATTTTGTTTTTATATTTTATTATGCCATATGCTATTGGTTGTTGAAAATTTATATCTTGTTCTGCTGGAAGTTTTTGTTCATGAGAAGTCTCGTTTCTTAATAGAAAATATTGATATTTTTTGTTATCGATTATGGTGAGATAGTTAAAAAAATCTTTAGTCACAAAACCAATGAAATGCTTTTTTAGCAAGATATTTGTTGGTATGGCAAGGCATTTTTTTGACACGATTTTTATTTGGTGACATTATTTTAAAAATATTTCGTTTTATTTTGATTTTCAAAAGGCTTTTAAAGATAAACTATATACTAGTATTTAAAATGGATCAGGTAACCAAAGGATTATTAACTAGATACTTTCAGGTTACACAGCAGGCATTAGAAGAAGCCAGGAATTCTCCAGAGAATATTGAAATAAATGATTCTACTAGAAAACATTTTATAGATACTGTGGAGCGCTATTTGATGGATGCCAAGCATTTTGAACAAAAAGGAGACCTAATAAACGCCTTCGCTGCGTTAAACTATGCCCATGGATGGCTAGATGCAGGGGTTAAATTAGGTATATTTGATGTTAATGATTCTGAATTATTTGCAGGTGTTGATTAAAGAGGTAAACTTATAGTAATATAAAAAGATGGTGGTCGTTTTAAGCTTGGGCGGGAGCGTTATAGTTCCTGATAAGGTAGATTATAATTATTTGACTAGGTTTAGGCGGTTTATTATTAATTATGCTAAAAAAGAAAAAATTGTTATAGTCTGCGGGGGTGGACATACTGCAAGGGTTTATATAAAGCCATTAGAAAGAGCTAAGGTAGATAAAAAGATTAGGGGCTATATAGGGATAAGGGTTACTAGATTAAATGCTTGGCTCCTAATTAATTTGTTTCAAGGAAACTGTGCACCAACAGTGTCTAAATCATTGGAGCATGTTAAAGAGTTGTTGAAGAAAAATCGAGTGGTTATTACTGGTGGTTTGAGTTATGTTGTTGAAAGTTCTTCTGATGCTTCCGCAGTTCAAATCGCGCATATGCTTAAGAGCAGTTTTATTAATATTACAGATGTAAAAGGAATATATAATAAGAATCCAAAACTGAAAGGAGCAAAATTTATTTCTTATATGACATTTGATCAGTTATATGACAAACTAAAAAAGATAGGTTTTAGACCTGGTCAACATGGCATTCTTGATTTACATGCAAGTGAGCTTATCAAAAAATATGGAATAAAAACATATGTCTTAGGTAAAAATTTAAATAATTTAAAAAAAGTATTAGAAAAAAAGAAATTTGTTGGGACAGTGATTAGTGATAAGCTGTATTAAATTGAGTACTTATGTATCTGCTATTTAGGATTCTTTTGACTCTATACCCTATTATTCATATGATTTATAAAGTTTACTGTAGTTTTTATATACATGATTGTGTGCGTTACAGGATCTGTTTGTGCAGGAAAAACCAGAATAGCAAAAATTATTGCAAGAAAGTATGGACTAAAATATGTAGATGTGAATAGGGAAATTAAAAAAAATAAGATTTATGATGGGTATGATAGAGATTTAAAAAGTTATGTAGTTGATATAAAGAAACTTAAAAAATTTCTTATTAAATTAATGAATAAAAATAAAAATTTGGTTTTGGATTCTCATTTGTCACATTATTTAAATAAAAAATATGTAGATTTGTGTGTGGTTGTGAAATGTGATATCGATATTTTAAAGAAAAGATTGGAAAAAGGAAAATATAACAAGAGAAAAATAAGAGAGAATTTAGATGCCGAGATTTTTGATGTTTGTTTAGTTGAAGCTACTGAATTAGGACATAAAGTGAAAGTTATAGAGACTACACATGGGATTAAGTCTGTAAACTTGTGATTAGAAAATATTTATAAAATCATTATATTTTGTTTATATAATGCCGCGATCGCATAACCTGGTAGAGCTTTCTTTAGGAAAGAAACCTCGGAAAGAAAGTTCCAGGAGATTGCACAGACTTATATTAAGGTGTAAGCCTGGAAAGCCTGACCCATTTAGGGTGTCCCGGTTCAAACATAAGAACCCAGGTTCTTATAAACTCCTGGGTTGATAAGGATTTACCCTTATTATTGAAAGTCCGGGTCGCGGCGATAATTTTATAAAGTATATTTTGGAAAGAGGTGAGAAGAATTATTTTTTAAACAGAGGTCTACGCATGAATATGTCTTAAGATAATAGGTGTTAGATACGTGATTTTAGTTAATGTGATTTTTGAGGATTGAAATAGAAAAGTATATAAGTAAGGAATTTCTTACCATAAATATGGAAACTAAGATTGTAAAGGTTACTGATAAAGGACAGATTTCATTACCTATTGGTATACGAGAATCGGTTGGTATCAAGAAGGGTGATGAGTTAATTGTGGTAAAAAGTGGAAGGACTATTGTAATGGAAAAATTAAAAGAATCTAATTTTATGGATTTATTAAAACATTCTGAAAAAGTAGCTAAAAAACTGTGGAGCAATAAAGAGGATGACATCTGGGATAGTGTTTGAGCAAGGAGAAATACTGATTGTTCCATTTCCATTTTCTGATTTAAGTAGTATAAAACAAAGACCGGTGCTCGTGTTATCGAAACGAGAATATAACGAGGGTAAAGACGATATTATCACATGTGGTATAACATCTAACCTTAAAGATTCTTCATATTCGATTTTAATAGAAAACAATAATTTAGAAAGAGGAAACATACCTACGGTAAGCAGAATTAAAATCGATCAGTTATTTACACTAGAAAAAAGCATTGTCAAAAAGAGAATAGCTAAGGTAAATAAAAAAGTTCTCGAAGAAGTCAAAAAAGAATTTATGAAATTGGTATAAATAATATTTATTATTTCTCTTTCTTGAAATATTCATTAACCTGGTCCCAATTAATGACGTGGAAAAAATCCTCAACATATGCGGCCTTATTTGATCTATGTTTAATGTAAAAACTATGTTCCCACATATCAATTCCAAGTATAGGAATCTTACCTTGAGATAATGGACTATTTTGATTTGGGGTTGTCATTATTTCCAATTCTCCCTTATTCAAAACTAACCACCCCCAACCACTTCCAAAAATACTTAAAGCTGCTTTACCAAACTCTTCCTTAAATTTCTCAAAACTTCCAAACTGCTTCATAAGAGCATCTGCAATTGGTCCATGAAATCTAATATCCTTTCTCAACATAGGCCACCAGATAGAGTGATTTAGATGTCCTCCTCCATGATTACGCACAGCAGTCACTACATCAGAAGGTAAACTATTCAGATGTTTAACAAGTTCTTCAACAGTTTTTTGCTGTAGATCTTTATATTTTTCTAATGCCGCATTCAATTTATCTATGTATGCTTGATGGTGTTTGGTATGATGTATTTTCATTGTTAGTTCGTCTATATAAGGTTCTAGTGCATTATAGTCATAAGGTAACTTTGGTAAAGTGTGCGGCCATGTTGATTTAAGATTTTCTTTCATGATAATACCTAATTGGTCTTAAAATTGATTTTTAATAATTTGTATTATAAAAAATATAAAATTAACGCCATTAAGAGATATATTTAAATAATAAAAAGTATAAGTTTTAGTATGGTTTTAGAAAAGGTAACCGCATTAAAAGAAATCAATCCAAGTAAACATGTTTCTGTTAGTGGAAAAGAGCTGGCTTTATTTAAGGTTGATGGGAAGGTTTACTGTGTTAGTAATATATGTACGCATGTTGGTGGCCCTCTTAGTGATGGCAATATAGATAAAAATATTGTTACATGCCCATGGCATTTTGCACAGTTTGATGTTACTACAGGAAAATTAATTTCTGGGCCAGCTATGAAGGATGTAAAATGTTATGTTGTTAAAGTTGAAGGTGATGAGGTCTATGTTGATGTTGATTAGTAATAATAGAAAGAATGTAATGAAATGAATAAAAACTTATAAGTAGTTTTTCGGTTGGACGTTAATATGCCGCCTTATGATGCTTGAAAAGAAGAATATATTAAGAGATTAACTAAGTTTAATGATTCTGATTCTTTTGAAGACGTTCCGGAAAAATTGAAAAAAGCAGCTGAAGTTACAAGGGAGGCCTTTAAAGCACATCCTGTTTTAGATTCTTGGGAAGATAATTTAAATAGAATAAGGGCAAAAATTACAGCCTATGAACAGATTGTTAGTGCATATGAGAATTTATTTAAAGAACCGAAAATTAAAGAGGTTATACAAGGTGAGGATAAGTATATAAAATTACCAGAAGATGTGATTGATATATTGGGCTTGGATGAATGTAAAGAGGAAGTTAGTATTACTTCTTTATGTGAAGCCATCAGGGGATTAGGAGAACTCACGGACTTGATAAAAAATGTCTAGAAAAAACGCTTAATGATTTAGATAAAATTTGAATATAGTTTATTAACTTAATCTTGTTTTGTTATTAATGTTTTAGTATTATTAAACCCTACCGAAGAGCTCGACTCCAAAACCAAATTAGCACTGGAATCTTGCTCTTCGGCGGGAAAAAGAGGTGATTATTTGTTTCTTATTGGAAATTGTTTAACTTCTGGAGGATTTGTCCATACATGATTGAACATTGTTTCTAATGCACTGGTGAATAAAACCGAATTTACCCAAATTGCAGTGTCATATGATTCATGAATAGTTTTGTCATCTGTTACAATAGATAATATTTCTCTGCCGTCTATTAAAACTAGTCTGGCCCTTATTGGATTTATTGATTTTAACTCTGCTACTTCTTTTATTTCTGATGCCCTTTTCTTTACTTCTTCATTAAATGGTGTTGCTATCCTTATTTTGATGCCTTTTTCTTTGAGTTTCTTAAACCTGAATTTGAATCTATCAAATTTTCTAAGCAAACCCTCAGGGGTTGTTACAAAAATTACAGTTTTTTTTGCATTTTGAAGCATAGCATCTAAATGATCGTAGATATTTTCTCTGCCTTTAATTGAGCCAGCTAAGGATTCTGGATCTATTTTTTCAATGCCTTGCTTAAATAAAATCTCTAAATCTTTGAACATGACATCTTCTTTAATTGTGTTTAGATGTTTTAACTTGTACTCTGCGCGTTCTTTTACAATTTTTCTTACTCTTTTGATTACCTCTTCAGGTTGGATTGCTATGTATTTTATAGGCTTGCCTAGTTTCATTATGACAAAACCTTTTTTTTCCAAGCTCTCAAGAACATCATAAGACCTGGATCTTGGGACATTAGAAATGTCAGATAATTCTCCTGCAGCTGCTATTCCTCTAGATAGCAAGGCTGTCCAAATTTTGACTTCATAAATATTTAAGTCAAATGCCGATCTTAATTTCTTAAGGAAATTTTCTTGTACTATCATTTTACTTATTGTTTAGGTTTTTTACCACTATAGAATTAATATCATACTATATAAAGCTTTCGGTTAGATATTACTCTAGGGTAGTAAAATAAACGTTTATAAAGGTATTGATCATAAATAAAACCATGGTAAATTATGATGATTTAATAAAAGAGAAGGAAATTATAAATAAGCAGTTGACAGAACTAATAGAGATGCTTAATGGGAGCTTAGAAGGGCCAAAAGAAAGGAGGTTAGATCAGATATTAAATAAAGAGGGGAATATTGCCGATAGATATCATACTATTAGATTATACGTTCAATCATTGTTGCATGACCTTGAAAGTACTAAAAGGGAAAATATGTATTTGATATCAATACTTGAGAGTTTTAAGGACTCTGAGGATCATGAACATGATAAATAAAGTGAGATTAAAATGTACAATTTAAAAAATTTTAATATTGTGAGTGGAGATTTGGTTTTGATGCAGAATCCTTACGATGGGCTATATGGTTTCTATAGGAAAGAGTTAGTTGGTGTGTGGCTGATGGCAAATTTTTGCAGATTTGGAAGAAATTTTTTTCGTGGTGAATATTTTGATGGCGAGAATGCTTTTGTTTTTCGGCAAGAAATGGTTTTTGATGGTTTTAAAGTTCCTGATTTGAGAAGATATTTTGATAAGAAAATTCCAGTACGTGCTGACAGAATTTTAGTCGGAAAAGGAAATATCATTGCTGCCTTGGAGAACAGTCCGGTTTCCGCTTATGTGGAAATTCTTGGGTTGCGATAAAACGGATTTTTAAAATTATTCTTTGGTTTATGGTTTTATACAATAACTAAACCACTTTTTGTGCAAGATTGTCCTATTGTGCAAAGTCAAAATCGCCACAACACTTATAAATTAAATTAATTTTAAGTTTAAAAGATTAGGCGGTAGTAGTATAGTGGTCAAATTTTATTTCCATAGAGTATTGGGCCTTGCCAAGGCTCAGACCGGGGTTCGAATATAAGAACCCAGGTTCTTATAAACTCCTGGGTTGATAAGGGCTTGCCCTTATATTGAAAGTCCCCGCTACCGCATTTATTATTTGAAATGCTAAATATAGTGCATATAAAAACTTAAACTTGGAGCATAACATTTTGAAGGAGGATTACTATGAGACTAACAAGCACGGCTTTTCAGCATAATGGTAAAATACCTTCAAAATATACATGTGATGGATTAAATATATCTCCACCTCTAGAAATTTATGATATTCCTAAAGAAGCTAAAACACTGGCTTTAATTATGGAAGATCCAGATGTTCCGAAGAAGATAAGACCAGATGGAATGTGGGATCATTGGATTGTATGGAATATAGATCCAAAAATAATAAGCATTGGGAATGGAAAAGAACCTGAAGGGGTGGAAGGAAAAACAACATATGGAAGACTTGGATATGGTGGACCTTGTCCTCCTGATAGGGAACATAGATATTTCTTTAAGGTTTATGCCTTAAATATTAAATTGAAGTTACCAGAAGGATCTTCAAAACAAGAATTACTTAAAGCTATGCAGGGACATATAATTGATAACGCAGAATTAATAGGAAGATATGAGAGAATTTGAAATTATTTTATATTGTTTATTTTTGCAGCAATAATGAAATCATTGATAGATAAGCCCTTTATTGAATGTGTTGTTAAACTGATGATTATATTATTATAAGACACTTCCATGTGGGGATGATGATTGGCCTGTTCAGCAATTTCTGCCACTTTATTAATAAATTCTATCGTCTTTTGATAATTTTGAAATGTAAATTTTTTACTTATTTTATTCCCTTCAAAAATCCAATCGGGAATTTGTTCTAAATATGTGTTTGCTTGTGCTAAGGTAATCTGTGAAAGGTTTTCATGAATGGATTTTTTATCTAATAATTTTTCCATTTTAAAAAAAGTCATTTATAATATTTTTAACATATGCTGCAATAGATGGTGCGCATGTTAAACCTGGTGATTCTATACCTATAAGGTTTATCAATCCTGGAAACCCATTTTCAGTTTCATGTGATATTATGAAATCCCTATAATCACCATTTTTTCCCTGCAATTTTGGTCTTATCCCAGAGAATCCTGGTTGAAGATCTTCTTCTTTTAAGCAAGGAATATACTGCCTTGCAGACTCAAAAAATTCTTTTTTATGCGACTCATCTACATCATAATTAATTTCATTTACATAAAAAGCATTAGGCCCTAATCTTAAACTGCCTCCCAAATCTAAAGTAGTATGAATTCCTAAGCCAATTAATTTTTTATTTGGTAAAGGAAATATAAGATGATTTAATTTTATGTTATTATTTTTGATCGTGAAATATTCTCCTTTGCAAAAGTGAAGTTTGTATTTTGCTTTATTTATATCTATTCCTACCATCTCTGCTATTTTATCTGAGTTTAGACCAGTTGAATTAATTATAATTTGCGTTGTAAATGTAAAATAATCATTACCATCTTTTATTGTTACTTCGTAAATTTCTTTTTGTTTTTCTATATTCATAACAGGAGAATTGAAGGCAAATACGGCATTATTAGAATGTGCCCCTGCATAAAAAAAGTCCATTAATGAGTGAGTGTTTATTATACCAGTGGATTTAGAATGTAATGCTGCTTTAGCTGAGATTAGTGGTTCTAGGTTTTTAATTTCTTTTTGGGAAATGATTTCGATTTCATTTACACCATTATTCATGCCTCTTTTAATAAGTTCTTCTAATTGACTAATTTCAGAATCTTCGGTCGCGACTATTAATTTTCCTGTTTTTTTATGCGGTATGTTATTTTTATTACATAGATCATATAAAAGATGATTGCCTTCAAGGCACAATTTTGCTTTTAAAGAGTTTTCATTATAATAGATGCCTGCGTGAATTATTTCACTATTTCTTGAGCTGGTTTCTTGACCATAATTAGAATTTTTTTCAAGAACAACGACTTCTTTTTCTTGAGATAATTCTGAAGCTATAGCTAAACCAACTATACCCGCGCCGATGATCGTTATTTCGCAATGGTTCATATTAAAGAATTTTAGAAAATTTGTCCATTTCAGATACGAGTTTTTTTTGAATTTCTTTTTCCGACGCAGAATGACCTGCAACTACTAAATATAATTTGGAATTTTTAAGTCTTTTATTTAATTCATAAGCCGCTTCTGGAGGACAAATTAAATCATATTTTCCGTGTACTATTGAGATAGGAATGTTGGATAGCTTGTGAATATTTTTTAGTATATGGTTCGGTCTGAGAAAACATTTGTTTTTTAAGTAATAAACTTCTAATATTGAAAGGGATTTATATGAAAAACTTTTTAATATTTCTTCTATTTCTGCTTCAGTTATGTTTAATCTCGATATTGAAATTTCGTAATGCGCCCATTCATAAATAAATTTATTTCTAATTTTAGGGTTTTTTGATTGCATTTGTTTATGATAATAAGAAAGGATGTTTTTTCTATACTCCTTGGGAACATTATTCATGAACCTATTCCAGGTCATGGGGTTAAATTTTTTAGCATAATGAAGATAATGCTTATCGTCTTGTGGTCTTGCCAGATATATTCCTCTTAAAAGCATTCCTGATACTGTTTTTGGGTATTTTATTGCATATACTAAGGCTAATGTTGATCCCCATGAGCCACCAAATAAGAAGGATTTTTTTATTTTTAGAAATTTTAGTAATTTTCTTATATCTTGTACTAATCTTTGTGTAGTATTATTTTTTAAACTACCAAAAGGTTTGCTCTTTCCTGATCCTCTTTGGTCAAACAAGATTATATTATATAACTCTGGGTTGAAGAATCCCCTGTCTCTTTCGCTGATACCTGCTCCTGGGCCTCCATGGAGAAATATTACTGGTTGGCCATTGGGATTACCGCATAATTCAAAATATAATTTATGGCTGTCAGAGACAGTTAAATAGCCCTTTTTATAATGATTGATTTTTTGGTATAAGATAGGCATATAATTGGCTTATTTTGTTTATTTAAATATATTTTGAATAAGAAATTATTTTTTTATGAATTCACAATAACCGCATGAGCCACAGGTAATACGATCTTTGTGCGCGGCTAAAAATGTTCCTGGACCACATTTAGGGCAGGTTTTGTCCCTTGTTACTTTATTACCAACTAATTTGTATTTTTTATATCTTTTACTTGGTTCTTTATTCCTAGGTTTTTTCTTTTTTGGCATATTATTCTTTCTTTTCTTCTGTTTTCTTTTTCTCTTTTTTGACTTCTAATTTTTTAAATTGATTTTCTTCATTGTAAACGTGAACTATGATTCTTGCTTTTTTGATTCCAAACATCTGACGTATATTTTTTATAGCAATTAGGTCTTCTTTTATTTTTAGTTTCGATGCTATTTCTTTTTTAATTTCTTGATTACTTGGAGTTGATTTGTCAAATTTGGCTTCTAATTCTAGTTCTTTTCTTCCCAATAGATTAGATTCCCTTTCCTCGATTAGTTTAAGTTGCATTTCTCCTTTGTAATTCCCCATATATCATTTTAGCTACATCATATACTGTAAGATCTCTATTTTTATAAGCTGAAATCTTATTAATTGATATCTTATATTCTGTCTCAATAAAAGAAGCAAATTCAAGTTTTACTCCGCTTAGACCTAATGATTGTATACTTGCACTATCATTAAAAACGTCATTTAATCTGTCTGAGGGACTAACTAATATTTCTTCATTAACTATCCCCTCAAGATATCTTATTATTTCTCTTGAAATCTCTTCTATATTGTTAGGTTTAGAAACATTTTCTTCCATTTTATCTCACTTTTATGGCATATTCTCCTTTAGCAGTTATACCTATTTTTTTGGCAATTTCCGATTTTGGTGGATCTAGAATAATAAGTTTACCTTTCCAGTTTTCACTAAATGTACTGCCTTTACAAATAGGGCATTCTTTACCTTGTACAAATAATTTACATTTTTTACAAACTTTGGCTCCCATATTATCTTGGATTTATTTTTTCTTTTCTTCTTTAGGAACATCTTTTTTTTGCTTCTTAATTTCATCTTCAATCCATAATAAGTTTCCTAACCATGGTTGGCGCATTGTTAGGCCTATTTTTGGATTTTGGATTTCTTTGTATGAAATTGCAACAATCCTTGCTCTGCATTTGTCTCCAGTTTTTAAAACACGTTTAGTTTCTTTTCCAGCTAAAATCCCTACTTTGCTAAAGCTAACGAAATCATCCATTGTTTGTGAAATATGAATCATGCCATCGAGGGGTCCGAGATTAATAAAAGCACCAAAATCTGCGATTTCTGTTATATTGCCATGAATAACCTCTTGCAACTCTGGTTTGAATGCTAAGATCTCGTATGTAGTGTCATAATAGGCTGCGCCATCACCTGCGATGATTATGCCGTCGCATATTTTGATTATTTCTGATACACCAATTACAGTGCCAAGATCCTTAGATACATATGATGAAAATTGTGAATTGACACTATCTAAAACTGCCTCTTTTATATTTTTTGAAAAATTTCTTGGAGAAACACGAACATGGCTGCGAACCTCTATTTCGTAAAACATTGTTGAATCCTCATACTAAAATTAGATATTTTTGTTGTCTTATAGTGATGATTTCTATTTTTCCCTTTTTAAGCTTTTCCTTTAAATTTTTATCTTGGGTAGCTATTACTATGTTTTTATTGTTTTTTACATAGTTTAAGATTAAGTCGTCTACTGTGTTATTTTTGTTTGTTTTTATGATATGGAATTTTGATATAAGGTTTTTAGCTATGTTAGACAAGGGTTTATTATTTAATTCATCTAATGTTTTGTCTAGAATTGAAATTTGGATACTATAAGGACAGATTTTTTTTATTGATGTTTCTATTTCTATTTTGTTTTTTATACTGTTTAAAATGAAATCTGTATCTAGGATTATTGTTTTCATTACTGAAATGAAATGAATAAGATTTATAAAATTTCTTTGTCTTAAAAAAGTAATGAAAGGTCTTAATGGTTTTATGAAAAAGGCAAGTATTGCAGCCGCTTCTTTAGCGCTTTATTTTAATGCTGGTGGTTGTCCGCCACCTTCTCCTACAATTCCGCTAGAGCCACAGCAACCATCTCAGCCTGTAAATCCTCAGCCAAATAATCCTCCACAAACTCCACAAACAAGACCACGATCATATTCAGAGTTACTTGAAGTTTTATTAAATAAGCCAGATAGCGATTATATATCTGATTTGGCATCTTACACAAAACAGCTGTATGATAATAATCCTCAAAATGCAAACCAGATAATTACTAATGAACTAGCTTCTAAAATTACATCATCGACTAGAATGAATAACCTGGTTGTGGCAAGCAATAGAATGGCTGGATTGGAAATTGTTTTTTCTGATAGTGGATATGAACTAAAATTACCCAGCCAGAATGTAAATACGCCTATAGTTTACTATGTAAATGGAATTACTACAACAATCCCCGAGTTTATTAGTCAAGTTAATGCATTACGTAAAGTAACTAGTGAAATATCAACGCCTACTGCTGTAACTGGATTTTATAATCGCAGTTTCAGCGAAGCTAGGATTAATGATATTCCTATTTGTCCATTGGCAAGATTATCACCATTTGTTTCTCCTATAAAAACACTTTGTGCGGGACAAGGTTTTCTAGCAGACCTTTCTGAGGCAAGTGTACAAACATTGAATGTTTGGGGGTTATGGCAATTTGAGCCTGGACAAGTGGATAAATTGTATAATTCGGTTCAAACAGCATTTTCTCAAAATAAAAAGATCATTTTTTTAGGTCATTCTCAAGGAAATTTATTTATTCAGCAAGTGATTAATAGATTAGGTAATAGAAATAAAGATGATTATAGGGTTGTGTCTGTTGGTACACCGATTTTAGTTTCACACCCTTCCGGAGCAAATGCAGTAAGTTTAGTTCAAATCGATGGAGATATTCTTACTCAGGTGATTCCTGGTGTACCAACTTCCAATACACTTCGTTCTATAGTAAATGGTACACCGAGTCAAGATCATAGTTTTGAGTACAGTTATTTATTACCTAATTCTGACTCAAGGATGCGTATTTTAGATGATATAGAGGGATTTGCAAGACAGCTAACCAATTCTTATCCTTCTAATAGATGGGCAGATGTAGTGGTTTATGTTTCCGATCCTAGGTTAAATGAATCTGCACAAAGCGGGATTGGCCAGCCAGATTCACGCGCTGCGCTTATTAATCAAGATGGTCTAGAAACACGATGGATAGAATATGCTTTTACAGATATTGGGGCAATTAATGGTCCTGGTGTAGATTTGAGGATTCATTTTGAACCATCTAATGGAACAGCTTTCGTTAGGATTATTCAAGATGTTTTAATTGAGCGTGATGGCAGAAGATATGTTTCTGTTTTTGGTGGTGGAGAATTAAGATTTAACGAATTTACTTTAAATCCCAATAATTCTTCTAAAATGGAAGTTGATTTAGATTTATCTCCAAGATTTATAGCACAAATTAATAATATCCTTACTGGGGTAGAGGTTGGTGCTACTTCTGGAATAGTTAAATTAGATTCTATTGAAATTTTGAATAGTAGGAGTGTGCATTATTTGAGGAATAATTATCCAATGTGGCCATAATCTCTTTAATAGGCTTTTATTGTTAAATTTTTGCTTTTTAATATTATTTTAGTAAGGAAATTATATGTATCCTAGAAAAATAAAATTAAATTTATTTGAACAGACTACAATTATTTTAAATTCTGCAAACTTTACATTTTTTTCTCACTCTTGAAATTGCTATTGCCACTGCAGCTTGTCTTGGAGTAATTTTTTTCTTTTTAGTAATGTCCATTACCATAGTAGTATTTTTCTTTATCTTATTTGCAACTAATTCAAACATTTTTTTCTCAGAACCATTAATGTATTCGACATAACTACTGATAACCCCACCGGCATTAGCTAAAAAATCTGGAACAATTAAAATTCCTTTTTTGTAGCACAATTCTTCTGCTGCCTCTGTCATTGGAATGTTGCTCCCCTCAACTATCATTTTAAATTTTAATCTGTCTACATCACCCTCTTTTATTAAATCTGGGATGGCTGCGGTTACTAGAATATCTGCATCTATGTCTAGAATATTGTTGCTGGGCAATATTGTACCGTTTTTATAAGCAATTACTTTTCCTTGGGTTTTTTTAATTTCTGCCACTTTTTCAAAATTTAATCCTTTTTTATTATAAATAACTCCAGAAGAATCAGATATTGCAACAATTTTTCCACAGTTTTGGTTTAGATATTTTGCAGTATACCAACCAACGTTACCAAACCCTTCGATTGCAATGCTGCTTTTTTGTATATTTAGTTTTGCATATTTTGCTGCAATTAATAATGAGTTATATACACCAAAGCCGGTACTTCCTAATTCATGAGGTAAGCCATTAAGCTTTTTAGGTTTTCCTGTGCAGCTTTTCATACTACCATTTTTCTTTGCGAACCATTCCATTTCTTTTTCTCCTGTATTAATGTCTGGGGCAGCAACATACTCTTTTGGACAGATAATTTTTAATGCCTCTGAAAAGGCTTCAATTATTTGTTTTTTCTTTTTTAGATCAAAGCTTTTTGGGTCTGCCATAATGCCTGATTTTGCTCCTCCAAATGGAAGATCTGCAAGGGCATTTTTCCATGTCATGGTTCTTGCTAATCGAAAAACTTCTTTTTTGTCAACTGTTGGGGTCATTCTAATACCACCCTTTCCCGGACCCAAGGCAAGCGAATCAATAACCAAGAGGCCTCTCATTCCAACTTTAGGATTATACGTCTCGATAATTTTCTCTGGGCCAAATTCATCAAACATTAACTTCACCTCGAATGTTTTTAATACTAGGTTTTTATTAAATTAATAATCACCAATTTTTTTATATAGATATGTAACTTAAATATTTATATGTTTTATATAATTACCCACGAGTAATAAATTTAGAAAGATTTAAATACTTCAAAATACAATATTGTTCTATGGTATTAGAAAATAAAACAAAACAGGAAGGTTTGGACGATATTATAGATGGAATTAGTGGCAAAGAAGAGAGTTTTGATAGATTAAGTTATGCTAAAATAACTGATAGTCCTAAATGGAAAAGATATTTGGCTTATAGTGGATTGTTTATAGGGGGTACTATTGTCGGATTTTTTTGTGGAGAATTGATAAATAGGATGCCACATTATTTTATTGAATTAGAGAGATCTTTGTCATTTGTAAGATGAAAGGAAAAGATATGTTGTTAGGACTTGAAGATAGAATAAGTAAAACTCCAGAGGGATTATTAATAGAAAAAGGTGAAAATAAATTAGATTATGCAAGAGTGCAACCTAAATCTGCGAGAAGAGGGCTCATTTATGGTGCAGTTTTTACTGGAGGGGTAATTACTGGTTATATCTTACATCAGCTTGCTAAATCTTATGTTGTTAATCAACATATGAGAGATTTTTCACTTATTGGGCCATTATAGTAATTTGATAATACTGGTGAACTTAGAGTTTAAACAATTGGATTTATGAATAGTTTATTTCAATTAACAGTGACTTTGGTTCAATAACTAATGGACTTTATATAAGTCCTCCTGTAAGATATAAGTAAAAAATGCTATCATAAATTCCAGAGGTGCGATTTCCAAAGAGATTCTTAGTGCATTCATTGAAATAACGAAGAATATTTGAAAGGTTATTATCATAAGTTGCTTTGTATCTTTTGTTCCAATCTTCTTTTTGTTTGATTTTAATTCCTTCTCTAAGTTCGTTTCTTCTGAACTTATCATATAAATCATTTCCATCAGCAATAGGTAGCCATGCTGTCCATTGTCCATTACTTGGATCTTTCTGGGATTTGTCTAGGGATTCTGCGATACTTAATATTTCAAAAATAAGGGTTCTAGCTTCTTCATCAGATAAATTTGTCATGGTTTGTTTAGAAAATCTTATTTGTCCATCATTGCTAATTTCTTGTTTGATAATAATAACTGCTCCTGAACCTTCGCTATAGGATATATCAAGGGTAGTATAAAATGCCATCCAGTTAGATTGATGAACATTTTTATTATTATCCATAAATTCCTTAATAGAAGGATCTAGACTGTATATTTTCTTGATTGTTAAATAATCTTCTTCGTTTTCTATAATAAATCCAGTTCCTAAAATTCCTTCTCCCTTTACGTCCTTTAATAGATTAAAAAGATGTGGTGATTTTTTTGTTTTTTCAAGTAAGTCTTTTTCATAAATGCTATCAATAATAGCAGAATTTCCTTCATCTCCAGAAACATATTTAATTTTTTTAGGAAGTTTTCCATCAATAAGATTATCTATTTCTATAGAATTAGTAATTTTTCCTTCAAACTTGTAATACCTGAAGAATATGTCATGTGTGTCAATCTCAACATTTACTGCTATGTTGGACGTTCCTTTAATTTGAGATGGTTGTGTTGCTGGTGGTATTATTCCATTGCATATAGGATTTTCTCTTTTACATTCTTTATTACATCCATCGCCGTCATTTTTGTTTCCATCGTCACATTCTTCTCCAAGATCAATTTTGCCATTGCCACATAGATCTTGATAGTTTTGAGAGCATTCTCTTATGAAATTATTTGCTATGACGTTAAGATCTGAATTAGAAATCGGGCGCGCGTTATTCACAAACCATATTTGCTTATTTGAACAATCATCTTTTTCTATGCCGTAACCAAAAATTTCATTAACTGGATTAGATATTAAAGTGCAAGTATATGTTAATGGACATTGAATAACGCGCTTAGCTATTGGTCTTACTGGTTCTCTAAGTTCATCACATCCAATAACCCCAGGAGGCAAACTGAGTAAATCCAATGTGGCGTATTTACAGTGCCATATGTTCGCATTTGGATCATAGTAACTTAATTGAGAAACTAAAGGCGCATCATATGTAAATTCGATTCTAGGCTTGTGATAATTGAAACTATAAAATGAACAGTGTTGACTACTTGAGCTTTTTGTAGTGATAAGCGGTTCTCTATAATTATTGCCAATTAGGTAAGTATTAGGATTGCTAGGGCCAGGCTCAATTTCAATGAGAATTGGAAGATGGGCATTACTTTGGAAATAAATAATGTTATTTAGGTCAATATCTTGTAATCTGCAATTTTGTATATTTATTCTTTCTACACATCTTTGTACATTTTTAGAAATTATGCCTGCGCAACCGTCTGTTGAAGTTCTTACATTTTCTGTAATAATTTCACAAATATTAGGATTTTCTATGCATTCATCTAAACTTAAATCAGAACAGCTAATTCCACCTTGAGAGCTTTGAGATCTTGATTTAATTTTCTCGATAGACCAGCCACAGTCTTCGTGTTTTTTGGTTATTGCGATATAAGCACTTCTGCCGTCTTTTAAATTTAATTCATATCTTTCTTTAATCTCATCAAATATGAATAATTCATCTGGATTTATGAAAGGATTATTGCTTAGGTCAAAGACTATTCTTATAATAACCTCTTTATTGTTATATTGTACAACAGCAACACCATTTATTTTTTGGTTATTTTCAGATGAATAAATTATTTCTCCGCATTTTTCATATGCTTCTTCTGGAGAATTTACTATGTTTCCTGTAAATTTATTAAAATTAAAAAAGAAACTTAAGCTTATTAATAAGATAAGCACAATAATATATAACTTGGATTGAACCTTCATAAAAACCCTCTTTT
>Ga0213870_1000403_pt1 | contig 21017 bp, 25 predicted proteins | sample WICALVC2017_Meta_FD_160119 | JGI IMG/M metagenome (GOLD analysis project Ga0213870, IMG submission 160119) | Freshwater microbial communities from subterranean cave lake in Wind Cave National Park, South Dakota, United States - WICALVC2017 | ecosystem: Environmental > Aquatic > Deep subsurface >... | reverse complement strand
TAACGGCTTCAATTGCTTTAACATGATCAATCTCTGCAACAATAACAGAAGCACCCATGCCAGCGGCCCGTCGGGCCATCCCGCGACCACACCAACCGTATCCGACCACAACAAAAATAGAACCAGCGATGAGCCGATTGGTTGCACGAAGAATTCCGTCCATCGTGCTTTGCCCTGTTCCATAACGATTATCAAAAAGATGTTTCGTGTCGGCATCGTTCACAGAAATAACCGGAAATTGCAAAATACCCTTTTCGGCCATACTTCTTAAACGAATCACGCCAGTCGTTGTTTCCTCGGTTCCTCCAATCACAGCAAACTTCTTTTTTGAAGAATGAATCAAAGATACTAGATCAGCACCGTCATCCATCGTAATAACAGGATTATGCGCCAACGCCGCGTCGAGATGTTTGTAATACTGTTTATTGTCCTCCCCTTTAATTGCATAAGTAGAAATTTGATAATCGGCTACGAGGGTGGCCGCAATATCGTCCTGTGTGGAGAGCGGGTTTGAGGCACACAGAACAAGCTCCGCGCCACCAGTCTTGAGGGTATCCATGAGATTTGCCGTTTCAGATGTGACGTGGAGGCAAGCTGAAATCCGAATACCAGCCAGCGGTTTTTCTTTTTTAAAGCGTTTTTTAATAGCGCGCAAAACAGGCATTTCCTGCTCCGCCCATGCCATCCGATTTTTACCCTTCTCGCGTAAATTTATATCCTTGATATCGTAATCCATATTGTCTCCTTTATTGATTAAAGTCCCAATTCCTTTTTCAATGCGTCTGCCTTGTCGGTTGCTTCCCATGTAAAATCAGGATCGGTTCGGCCAAAATGGCCATAAGCGGCCGTCTTCCTGTAGATTGGCCGCCGCAACCTTAAATGATCGATAATGCCAGCAGGGGTCATTGGAAATAAGTCTCGAACTGCCTTGACCAATTTATCGTGAGAAACATTTATCTCTTGCTGTGTATCAATTAAAATAGATACTGGATCCGTAACCCCAATCGCATAAGATAACTGTACCTCGCAACGATCAGAGATACCCGCCTTCACAATATTTTTTGCGATATACCGTGCCATATAGCAGGCTGAACGATCCACCTTACTGGGGTCTTTCCCCGAAAAAGCACCGCCGCCATGACGCCCAACGCCACCATAAGTATCCACAATAATTTTTCGCCCAGTAACGCCCGTATCCCCTTGAGGCCCGCCAATAACGAATCGTCCTGTTGGATTGATGTGATAAATAATTGTGTCTTCATCAATAAGCTCTGCTGGAATGGTTGGCAAAATAACCTTATGAATAATATCTTCACGAAGTTCCTTCAAGGTAATATCCTCGCTATGCTGGGTGGACACCACAACACAGGTCACACGATGTGGCTTTCCGTCTTTGTATAAAACAGTCACTTGCGATTTTCCATCAGGCCTTAAATACGGGAGAATATCTGTTTTACGCACCTCCGCTAATCGCTTCGTAATTTTGTGGGCAAGCGCAATGGGTGTTGGCATTAATTCGGGTGTCTCGTTCGTAGCATAGCCAAACATCAGGCCCTGATCTCCCGCACCGCCTGTATTCACACCCATCGCAATATCGGGCGACTGACTGTGTATGGCCGTCATCACCGCACAGGTTTCATAGTCAAATCCATATTTTGCACGAGTGTATCCCACAGATTTAATTGTCTCACGAACAATATCTGGAATCTCTATGTAACAATTGGTTGTAATCTCTCCTGCAACTAGGGCCAGCCCTGTTGTTACAAGGGTTTCACATGCGACTCGGCAGGTTGGGTCTTGAGCAATAATAGCATCTAAAATGGCGTCTGATATCTGATCGCAAATCTTATCGGGATGCCCCTCTGTAACAGATTCCGATGTAAAAAGATAACTTGGACTACTCATATTAAAACCTCCTTTTGTTCATAAAACTGACTGCAAAAATAAAAGGGTGAGCACACTATGTTCATCGCGCACCCACCCTTTCAAAAACACATTCTATAAAAAACTAAGCAACACCCGACGCTTCTTTTTTCTTCCTTCTGGCCACATAAAAGGCCCACCCTTCTAGCAAAATAACAACCCCGGCGATAATGGGGGGAACATAATAGACATTCATCGGCACGGGCGGCTCTAGCATCAGATAATAATAGGTGGAGAGGGCCATCTTTCCGTCATGTTCCCCTGCATCGCCATCCCATGCAAAAAAGACAATGGGGATATTCTTCCCCACCTCCAGTTGCGCACCCTTCTCTTTATCTTCTGTCAGAAGTGCCCGCTTCATGACAACCTGCCAACGCCCATCTTTCCATTTCGCACTCGAAACCTTTAGGTTAGCAGAATCTCTTGCAGAAATTGCCTCTAGCCCACGGCCTTCCAGCTCTTTTGTCGTTCCATCTGATTCCCACTTCCAGATATCAACACCTCGCTTCGTATCCCCATGGATAAAGTATGGCTTTTCCGGTTGGGGGAGCTTCTGCCATGCTTGCGCAAACTGAATTGCAATTCCATCATTGTATGTCCCTATTTCGGGAGGACGAACACCCTTCAATGGGCCGACAGCATCATCATCTTCATGGGTTAAGTTCGTTGTCGTATAACGGGCATCCGGAAAAGATGTAGAAAAAATTGCCTTGGCATCATATATGGCAGGACGATTCTCATCTTTTTTTGATTCTGTCCGATCATCCCACTCAAATAGGAGTGCCAACTCTTTATCATCAAACATTGCCCGCACACGAATATCGTCCACGGTTCGCAGGAAATGCCTTGGAGGCTGAATAATCTGACTTCCCATTCCAACGTATTGAGGTGCCATTTCTGCCCACCGAGGATCGTTTGCATCACTAGGGGCTTTCCCATCTTTTAAGAATTTTCCCTTAATAACAAAACCAATCTTTGGCTTGTTCGTTGACTCTTCAATAGGGTAATGCTCCGACAAAGACATCACGAAATTAGCAACATGCCAACGATCTTCAACGGTCAAGGTATCCGCGAACGAAGGCATTGGCGTGCCATTTAATCCGGTTGAAACCTCACGAAAGATATTTTTTGGATTGTAAGGATCGCGACGATTACCACGAATATTCCATGGCTTTGCTAAGTTCGCAGGAAAAATCGGAAAGCCCCAGTCATCACGCTGTGTCAGGTTTCCATTTCCACGGCCTTGTTCTCCGTGACATTCGACACATTTCCCCTTGTTCATAAAGACGTCTTTACCCTTTTTAATTGATTCTTCCGAAGTCGGGATTTGCGTTCCATAATCAATAACATGAAACTCTTCATCCTTATCATCAAATTTTCGGTCAATGACCAAATTAGTCTTCACAAAGGAAATAACCTGCTTTATCTCCGTATCTGTTAAAATCCCTTGCCAAGGTGGCATGGCAGAACCCGGAAGTCCATTTGCAACCGTCAGGAAAAGATCTTCATCTGTTGGAAGCTCGCCGGAGGCAGTATGTCGAATCTTAAAGGTACCCTGATTAAAGTTTCTTGGCTTGGTCGGAAGACGTTTCGTAGAAGCACCGTTTCCTGAACCATCTGGTCCATGACACCAAACACATTTCCTAAAATAGACGGCCTTACCCGCCTCAATATCTGCTGGGGTTGGGACACTCGGCTTATAAGCACCGGGTAGCGGTATCCCTTGCGCGCCTGCCTCCCGGCTAAACGTAACAAAGCCAAAACCCATTAAAAGAGCTATTACGAAACAATATAATCTTAATTTCATTTTCCAGCTTTCTCCTGTTAATCCCATGTCCTAGGATAAAACCCAGTATGCCAATACTCAAACATAATAACTTTCCACATCTCATCTGTAGTGATATGCTTCTCCCAGGGTGGCATCGCAGACGCCCAAGGGAAGGTTTCTCGCGGCACACCCGGCCCCCCTTTGGAAACACGCCAGAGCACAAAGGTTTCCTGAAGCTGTGCAATCGTTCCGGGATCAGCAAAATTGGCTGGAATGGGGTTAAAGGCATAAGCGAACATCCCTCTTCCGTCAAGGTTGTCACCATGACAGAACATACAGCCAGCAGTGCCAAAAAAAATCTCTCCGCCCTCTTTTACATTCTGAAGATATTTTGGGGCATCCGCGGCAAACGGATTTTTTCCCATATATTTTGCTCCTGCCTCTTCCTTCCCTTCAGCATCCTTTCCACGAAATGGATTATATTCTGTTTGCAAATTCATAATCTTGCCATGCAAGTTGATACTCGCGGGAGGAGCGGGATGAACCGTTCTTAACTCCACTGGCTCTTCAAATTTTGGCATCATCTTGGCGTAGGTCCCATACCCAATCAGCAATGGCAAGGCGGCAAAGACGACATAACGAGAGGTCTTTGCGTTCTTTGTATCCTCCTGAAGCATAATACGGATAGGGGCACTAAATTCTTGCCATGAAGCCTCATCTATAGAGGAATAGAGGAATATTGCAATGGTTGTAATTCCCATATAAACCGCGAGAAGGGTAAATGGAATAGGGGGCTGTAAAATATAACGATAGACAATAAAAGCCGCTATCCAGATGAGAGGGGCCTGCACGAGCTTTGGGATATGAATCTTTAACTTGGTCTTTATAAACCAAGCAAGCAATATAATACCGAGACCCATGCCCATTTCTACGATTAAGGCAAATACGCCAGCATCAATAAATCCTGCCGCACCACCAGCCCAAGAAATTACAGGAAAGAGCAAAAAGCCCGATAAAATGGCCATCAATAAGGATTTCTGTTTTATCATAATAGAGTTAGCCTCCGTTAAAATTGCGCTTCATTGGGGAGGGTGGATTTAGAACCCGCCCCTACAACCACCATAGAAACCTGATCCTGCTTTCCTTTTTTGGATGCAAGCTTCACCTCTTTCCATTTAGGATTTACCATTGCCGTTTTCTTCAGCGGCCCCTCTTTCTCTTGAGGTAGACGATCTAAGCCATCTTTAATTGCCGTTTCAGCGGTCTGCTGTAAAAGATAATCCGCCATATTCGATAGAGCGGCAAAGGTAAACTTTGTAGAGAAATCTTTCAACATATCATCTTGAAAACCCGGAACAATAAAGAGGTGCGGGGTCATAATGGACTCCATAACATAATCTTTTGGAGTTGTTGCGTGAACCTTTCCCTCCTTAAATAGTTTCTGATATTCAGGAGATTTAATTCGATTTGGCGCATTGGTTCCCTCAATCAGTAATGGCCCCACCATTCCAATTTTTGCAACAGCAATTCCCGGAATTTTGTGACAAGCAAAACACCCCATTTTCGTTACGATCTGTTCTGGGGTATCTGTTGCCAAGGCAATCGTAGGCCCAGCAGGAGCCGCCCCCGCCGCAGGCGGCGCATCAGCACCTAATTTCTTACCAAAATACGACTCCCAAGAATCCTTTGCGGTGGCTTTTGACATATCACCGTCACGGGTCTGAAGAAAGGTAACGACAGACACAATTTCGGTATCCGTTAATTCAATGGGAGCTTTATTGATAATAGGCATTGGGCTAACCATATCGTTTGTCCCTTTCAGGGCAAATCCGGCCACCACAAAGCAGTTTGGGCAATACTCAGATTCAATGAGATACTCTCCTCCCGGCTTTGCATGAGGCTTAATACCAGAGTTAGGCTCCCCGCCAGAAAGTTTCTGCTCGAAATCTTTGTACCGCCCCGTAAGAGGCCGCTTATGCGATCTCTCTTCTTCAGTCACTTGCAACAATTTTTCCGGATCGGTTGTCGGATCGCTAGTAGGAAGCGCAATTAGATTTGGACACCGGTCTGCCTTCTGCCCGCTGAAGAATTGGTGGCAGAGAGGACACTGCCCCTTTCCAACTGGGGCCTCTCCACGGCCTAATGCACCTTCTGGATCATCTGTACCAAATATAATTTTTGCACCCATCTCCTTTAATTCTTCAGGAGTAACCGTACTTGCATCTACCGCTACAGCGGCTTCCGGCGCATCGCCTCGAATTTGTGGCAACCAGTTTGTATATCCCGCAAAAATACCAAGGATAAGGAGATACCACATTCCAACTTTTGAAATAATTCCCTTTTTCTTTTTCTCCATAGGGCCCCTTATACTCTCCTATTTTTTGTTAATTTGGCAAAAAGAGAGGGGCAACTGCTTTGCAATCAATCGCCCCTCTTTAAATAAAATTGCTTTTTCTTTAATGACTCCCCACAGGAATCGTTTCACCCTCTATTCCTTCTCCAGACGCATCCTTCACCTTGGCAGGAACTTTTTTATCCGTTAGAGTTCCAAGCCAGAAGACAAAGAGCAACATCGTCCAAAAGATAAGAACATTCAGGGAATTGATATTGCCCGCATACCCAATTGGATTAGTGAATGCCCACGGAGAAGCATCACGCATAATTTCGTTGACATGCCAATGCAATCGAACCGACGACCGAATATACCCCATTACCGCCATTGTCCATGTAAAGGCGACGGCCAAAAGAAACAGCGCATACGCACCCCGTACTGACATTTGCCCCCACCGTATCTCCCCCAACGATCTAGCATCTTTTAATATCATGGTGTTTAATGTCACACCAATAAAAAGAGTTGAGAGTGTGGTGCAGACCTGCGGAACCGAAAGCCCAATCCGAACATTCGCTGGGATGTAATACCCATAGATTCCCAAAAATATAATGTTAATGTACGCCCCAATAAAGAGTGCCCCAAGGGCAAGATTCCCTGCCCATGCCCAGCTTACTGTTGGCGCTTTATTAGCCCGCTGATAAATACAAAAGGTTAAAACTGTCGTTGTAATAATACAGTTAATTGCCGTATTCTTGGCTGACATTACACCATAGTTTCCGATGACTGGATGCTGTGCACCCCCCATTGCCTTCAACTCGGCTGGCGTCATCACCAAGGTATGCGGCGTCAACCACGTCAACGTTGCCACAACCAGAATCAACAACAAATACTTAAAGTAGCGAGTATACCGTTCCGAACCCGGCATTCTGCCCATCGCCGTCCAGAGATAGTAATTAAGGGTAATAAACAATGTTGCAATCATCGTGGCCTGCATAATAAAGACCCATGCCAATAATCCGCCCATGAGCGTAATCCCCATCTGCTGACGATAGGCATACACCTCGCGCATAAGCCAGTATCCTGCAAACGGAAGCGGGATTAAGTTTAACACCCCCATGAACATAGCCGTGTAACTCATCCAATCATAATGGGCCTTTTCTTCAGGCGATTTTGCCGCCAACAAACGATATGCCGCGTAAGCCGCTACCACACCCCCACCAAAAGCGGCATTTCCCAAAATCCGATGGATCACAATTGGAAGAACCAATGGGGTATGAATTGCGTTCCAGATGTTTCCTAAAAATCGCCCCTGCTCATCTACCCCAGATGGAGCCTGCATAAAGGCAACCCATGTGTTGGCAAAAAACATCAGCACCAACCCAACCGTGTTTAAAAGCAAAGAGAGGGAAAGATGACACCATTTCAAATAAGGGGTTTCGTTCATCTTGTCCCATCCATAGTAATAGATGTAGAGGATGCCGCTTTCCAAAATAAACATGAGGGCATAGACATGCATAACAGGCCTAAATATGCTGGCCAAGTACATAAAAAACCCGGGATAAAGAGCGAGGAACGTGAAAATAAGAAGCCCGCCCAAAATGGCCGTAATGGAATAGGCCGTTAAACTTATTTTCATAAACTCGTGCGCAAGATCATCATATTTCTTGGCCATCCGCTTGTCTTTCTGAAGCATGCCAACCAACTCCACCACCAACACAAACATCGGAACGGCTAGAACGAAAGACCCAAAATAAAGATGCTGTTGGTTTGCCATCCAAAGAATGGTTCGGCTTTGAAAGCCGCCATACGTTCCATAACTGTCTGGGTATTTTAGCTTGGGTGCTGGCGGCCCAGAGACAATCCCCTCGGTTTTCCAATGTACATCTTTTGCCTTCTCTATTTTTGGTGCATCTGCGGAAACAGCAGGGGCATCCTCCGCAACCGCAAACATGGGAGCAAACGGAAGCAATAGCGCAACCACAAATAAACCCAGCGCAAACATCGCACCTACTTTTTTTAGTTTTGGATTATCAAACCAACGAAAACAACGCATTTTGTTACCTCCTTCACCTAAAACGGTTTAATCAAAAAATATAAATCTATTTGTACGGAAACGGCAAATTCTGAGCGAATACCATAAGCGTATAGTCGAGCATCAAATAATATCCCAGAGCAACCGCAAGGCAACATAGGAAGACGATAGCACCCTTCCCAAAACCTACCCCACTCTCTTTCACATCTTCTTGACTCATCTTATCTACTCCTCCCACACCTACAATTTGCCCCTGAACTTCAGATTATAAACAAAATGCCGTTTTAAAGTCTAGACCTTAATGTCCGGACATTGGCGGCGTGTAAACATACCAGATAATCCAACTGCAAAAAATAAGCGTTAGCCAACAAATCAGTTTTCCTAATTTTTCCTTTTTTGCTTCGTCCATTCTATCGCTACCCTTTCCTTGAAATAACCCAATACAGGGTGAACCACTGTCTATAGGGGGATGCTATTCTACAAAAATCGCTTTTTAAATGTCAATAATAAAATAATTTTATTTAAGCAACAGGAACGGCTTTGAATTGATCCCCTAAGTCAGAAAGAGTCCGCTTCAGAGAAGCGTCAATCAATTCCGTCCCCGTCGTGAAGACAAATCCCCCCAATATGCGAGCGTCCTCAACGATCTTGAGCGAAAGCTTATGCCGAACTTTCAACTCCAGCTTGGATTTTAATCTTTCCAGCAAACCCTCCGCAACGGGATATGCCAGAAAAAGCGTTCCCTTCACGACCCCCTTCTCTAATTCGTACTGTTTTGGGTAAAGGGAAAATATCTCTTTTAAATAGGAAATGCGGCCCTTGCGAAGCAACATCCGAATAAAATAAAGCAATATCTTGCTTTCATCCCCCGTAAAAAGACGGGCGATCAATCCCTCTTTGACCTCTTTAGGAATTTTTGGATTTGCTAAAACCGGAAAAACAGAAATAGCCGCATTTTTTTCATACCATTCAACCTGCTCTAAAACACGCTGTTGTGCCTGATATTCGCCCGCAAATGCAAGCAGGGCTTGCGTGTATCGCGTTGCGATGATTTGGCTCTTCATTTCATTTCGTCCATAAATTGCAAGACCAATGCTTCGTTTTTCTGGGCATTAAGTTCTTTTCGTATAACCTTCGCGGCCGTTGCAATCACTATATCGGCCACTTCGTTGCGAAGCTGTATTTTCGCTAACACCATCTCACGGCTGATATTTTCTTTTCCCTTTTCCAACATCGCATCGGCCTCTTTTCGCGCGGAGGTTGTGATATCCTTGGCGACTTTTTGCCCTTCTAAAATCGCCTCTTGAATCTTTAAAAGCGCCTCCTGCTTGATCTCCCGCATTTTGGCTTCATACTCGCCTTGCAGTCTTACAACAGACTCTTTGGATGCGGCAATATCGGACTGCTCCGTGGCAATCTGGTTTCGCCGATCTTCCAGTGACTGCAGAAGCGGCCCCCACGCATATTTCCGAAGAAGCCATAATAGCAACAAAAACCCAACAATTTGGGTTAGAACCTGTTGAAAAAGTATCTGCATTTTTACCTCTTATTATTTAGACCTTACCCATGAAGAGAAATACGGTCAACAAGGCATAAATCGTGAGTGCCTCGATAAAGGCCGCGCCGATGACCATGGCAATCTGGATTTTTCCAGCGGCCTCTGGTTGACGGCCAATCGCTTCCATCGCTGAAGAAACGGTTTTCCCTAATCCAAGTGCCGACCCAAATGCCGCGATGGCCATCATGATTGGTAGTGCAAACGAAAGCGCTATTGATGTGTTCATTGATCTCCTCCTCTTGTTATGTCGGAACGCCGACTGCGTTATGATGCCCCTCCGCCTCATGCGGTAGCATCAGAAAAATGTAAATGACCGAAAGCAAAGAAAAAACAACCGCCTGAATAATACTGGTTAAAATCCCCAATAGGTAAAAGGGAAGCTGAAGCGGGATGCCTACGGGGCTACCCATAAAGCTTAACGCCAAAACCCCTAATACAATCATCTGGCCAATCAACGCATCTTCTCCGAAAATATTCCCAAACAATCGCACAGAAAGAGAAAGCGGCTTGATGATTTCACCAATGGTATGCAGGACAAAATTAAACGGAACAGAGATCAATAAGATGAGAAAACTCCCGACGCCTTTGGGCATTGTTGGACTACCAGCCAGATGACCCAGATAACCTAAAATTCCCAACTGGGAAATCCCTGTGTACTGAACATAGAAAAACACCGTTATCGCAAGTGCAACCGTTGTGTTGATGCTGGAAGTTGGAGAGTGCATTCCGGGCACAAGCCCGATTAAATTCATGGATAGAATATACAAAAAGAGCGTACCAATAAATGGCGTAAATTGTCTTCCGATAGGCCCCATCACGCCACAGACGAATTGATCCAAGCTATCCACTAAGAACTCAACGGCGTTTTGGAGTTTTCCGGGGATAATGGTTGGGTTCTTACTTGCCATCCGGGCCGTCACCGCAAGGCCCAAAATGACAAGCGCTGAAAAAAATGGGACTTCAAAGTGATGCAGAAAATCAACTGCAGACGATTCAGGAAAGGAATGATGAAGCAGTGTGATAATGTTAGGTGCTTCTAATGACGTTGGCTCGCTCGACAAAGATGAGTCCTCCACCTAAGGTTTTTAGGATGATAACAAAAAGGGGCACAGAAAATCCAACCATAAATGCGGTGACAGAAAGAGGGAACTTAAATAAGAGAAAAATCAAGAGGCCGTAAAAGAGCGGTAACTTTAAAGCGGCATACAGCAACCCTCGCTTCTTATAGAACATTCCCGAAAGACGCAAAAGAAGATATAGGTTCAGGGCACTCAACATTACCCCCAAAGCCCCACCCCACAATACCGGCAAAGACACCCTTTGCGATAGGAAGACAAATAAGATCGCCGCAACAAAAAGCGATGTTTTAATGGATCGTGTGACGAGATTCGCGTTATCCATCGGCAGACAGTGGTTCATCACTGGGTTCATCACTGGGTTCATCCTGTTTTGTCAGCCCGTTTTATGAGTCCTATCATCTCGCGCACACCCGCAATGCCTCCCATGATCGTGAAAAAAATAACCAACACAGGATCGGTTTTAAAAAAAATATCAGCGTAATGGCCAATCAGGTAGCCACAAACCGGCCCCAACATCAGCACCATGGGAATTCCGGTCAGCAACCCAACCTGTCGAAACCAATCGTATTTGGGATCGGGAACGCCCATGTCTTCCCTCTCTTTATTGCCCATTCATTTATCACGAAAAAAAGAACCTGTCAAGGTTTTTCGTGTTTGTGTTTTAGCCTCTTTTCCAATCCAAATCCAAACAACCTACCTTTCATTCCGTTCCCCGGTGTATCAGAAGCCCCTTTTCTTTTACAACACGAAGGGTGTAGTAGAAAAATACAATGGCAAGTGCCAGATAGATACCGTTTAGGAGTGTTGCCTTCATAAGGCTTTGATATGGGATTTCTCCTGTCTCCAAGACAGCCCGCATTCCTTCAAAAATGTGTGAAGCGGGAATCATCCGAGAGATGGGTTGAACCCATGCTGGCAAAACCGATACAGGGTAGAATACGGCCGCGAACGGTTGAATTAAAAAGCCTAATCCCCACGCAAGCACCTCGGCCTCTTGGCCATAACGTAAGATCATGGACATACTGATAATGCCAATAGCCCAGCCCATCACCAACAAATTCAACACAAACGGGATAATCGATATCCCCACTAAAAAAAGATTAAAAGAATAAAATATCCATGCGAGTAGAGCACTGGCCGTGCCAGCTGTGAGCATTTTCCCCACGCTAATGGACATCAGCGCAACTAAAAACTCGCATGGGCGCATGGGGCTTACAAAAAGATTCAACAGATTTTTCGACCAGACTTCCTCCAAAAACGAAATCGATATCCCCTGCTGGGCGCGGTATAAAATGTCCCATAAAATCAGTGCCCCCAAGAAAAATGTGACAAAGGGAGGCAGTCCGATATTAGATCGTTGAAAATAAACCGTAATAAAGCCCCAGACTAAAAGATCCATGAGCGGCCAGAAAAATATCTCCATAATTCGCGGCAGTGATCTTTGATAAAGGTAAAGATGCCTCTGTATTAAGGCCCCGATTCGGGAAAAATTCATTGGGTATTCTCCTTGCGGACAACATCACGCCGTGCAATTTTTAGAAAGACATCTTCTAAATTTTCTTCTCCAAAGTTTTTTATAATTTCGTCGGGCGTTCCGCACGCGAGAATTTCACCCTTATCTAAAAAGACAATCCGATCGGATATCTCCTGCATTTCTTTCATGTTGTGGGAGGTATAAAGAATGGTTGTCCTGCTTTCGTTTCGTATTGCTTTTAAGAGGGTGCGTGTTTTATCGGCGATATCAGGATCAAGGCTTGCCGTGGGTTCATCCAGAAAAAGAATTTTTGGGGAATTAAGCAACGCCTTCGCTAAAGAAAGACGCGTAAGCTGTCCTGATGAAAGATTCCGCGTTAGGCTATCCTTGAGTCGATTGATTTCAAAGAGCGTTAAAAGGGAATTAATTTTGTCTTGCGGGTTTTTAACCCCGTATAACTTTGCAAAGACCAAGAGGTTCTCCCACAGCGTCAGAGAGGTCGGCAGAGAAACGTAACTCGATGAAAAATTTACCTGCGAGAGAATCGCCTCACGATCTTTTATTAAATCCATCCCCAGTATTTTGATCTCTCCAGCAGTGGGCGTCATGAGACCTAAAAGTAGCTGGATGAGCGTTGTCTTCCCAGCGCCATTTGGCCCTAAGAATCCAAAGATTTCTCCTTCTTCCACCGAAAAGGAAATATCGTTTAAGGCGGAAGCCTCGCCAAATGATTTTGTCAGATTATTTACTTCAATGACACGCGTGCCCGTCATTTAGGAATATCCATGGCACAACGAAAGCCAATTCCGGCTTCTTTGCGAGAGGGATCAACTGTGTGCCGTTTTGTGGTGCGCGCGTTGACGAAACTACTCTCCCACGATCCGCCGCGAACAACCTTCGTTGTTCCCTCATCCGGCCCATAAGGGAGCGTGGTTTGGCCTTCTTTATAAATAAATTCGTCGTACCAATCCGACACCCATTCTTCAACATTGCCTGCCATAGCATAGAGGCCGAAAGGGGATCGCCCCGGATCAAAACTTCCCACAGGAGCAGAGTAGGCATATCCGTCTTCTGTCCCGCGCAGGTTGGCGGCACCTGTTATAAAAACATCGCCCCACGGCCATCCGCCCAAACCGTTCCCCCCTGCAGAATGCTCCCATTCCACCTCGGTCGGCAATCGCTTTCCATTCCAACGGCAGTACGCATCGGCGTCATACCAAGTCACTCCGACTGCGGGAAGATTCGGCTCAAAAAGAAGGGAGACATCATCAAAAAAAATCATGACCTCCTGTTTGTGCCGATTTGTTTTTGCGATAAATTTTTGATACTGCAGATTGCTCACCTCTTTGATGTCCATAAAATAGGGCGCAAGGGTGATGTTCCGCATGGGCCGTTCATCAAACTCGCCAATCTCCGCCTCGGTGCCCCGAACAACCGTTCCCCCGTTAATAAATACCATCGGGGCGGGGTCTCTCCCAAACGCCCTTATTTTAAGATGGTCAAATCGGGCAGGATCAAGCGGAGGAGCCGTAACCACAGTCACTTGGCGGGTACGGGCCGATTTTGCATCGGATTGAATCTCTCGTGTACGAATAATCCCCGAGATCACCATCAGCAACATGATGATCCCCAGTACAGCGAGAATTGGCCCTTCTTTCATTCTAAAACTATATTAAACGAGAAGTCCGAGCACATCTTCTTCTCTGACCAAGACCGTTGTCTCTCCATCCACTTCGATTTCTCGAACGGCGTATTGCTCGTACATAATATGATCGCCCGGCACAAGCGTGGTTTTAACAAACTTTTTTTCTGCATCCTTTGCTTTTTTTCTGCCTCTTCCTTTTGAGGCTTCCTCACTGACAAACTTCCCTTCGCCTACAGCGATGACTTTCCCCTGATAGGGCCTCTCTTTTGCGGAATCGGGAATAATAATTCCCCCGGAATAAGATTCTTCTGCCTCATCCTGATCAACAACAACCCAATCTTGCAACGGTCTAATGCTCATGAAATGATCTCCTTATTTGTGATTTGGAACCCGCCTAAATAATAGTTGATTCAGATGAAAAAATCAAATAATCCTCCTTATCCAATTGCCAGCGTATTGGCGATTTTCTTTCATTGTATATGATATAGTCCTGTCATGGATATACAAATTTTAGACCATAAAATATGTGTTGAGGAGATAAAAAGGATCGCTGAATTTTGGTATGGAACGATGATAAAAGGCACGGTAGACATAGAAGGCAGGCGAGTCGCCATCGGAGGAGATTACCATATAGAATCTTCTGAACTGTTGACAGATACAGGATCAAATTTTGAAGATATTTGGGGATTTAATATCCGCTTTGAAGAAACCCCTGAAGGAGATCTTGAATTTGATTCCATGGTCAATATCAAGCCGAACATGGGTAATCGTGCCCGCAATATAGAGGATACAGAAACAGTAAAGAAGGCCAGAGAAATAATTTACGAATTCATTGATCTAAAAGATCTAAAATAATATATGGAGAAAAACGCGCTTTTTTATATGGCCAATTTATATCCCGAAATAGGACGGCTTTTTTCTTTTTATGACTCCAGAAAGTTCGAGGCGGCTAAAAATGCACAAGTTCGGTCACTCAATATCGTGAACAAAATATTGACCTTCAAGGATGTAAGTCTTGCTGGTCGCGAAGAATGGAGCGTTATTAAGAATTTTATATTAGGATATGACAAATTGGATTCTTATGAAAGAAAGATATTAGAAAAGTATGCGCAACCTTTTTCTTATAAATTTATGAACCATTATTCTAAAAGAAATGCAAAGACTCCCTATTACTGAATCACCCTGCGGCGCGAGGCACCGCAATTTCATTGCACAAATCGATAAAACGCTCTTCGTTAATTAACTTTACGTCTGACTGATCCTTAGACCATTCCCATCCAGACACATTAAACCCGCCTATGGAGATAACCATCATTGCGTCTAATCCCATTTTTGTTTTGTGGTAATAACAGGTCTCTAATGTATCGCGGCTTATAGGCCATATATGATTCTTATAGATCATCAATGTATAGACCCCATTTTGTTCAAGGATAATGGCACTCTCTTTCCCTGCGGTGATTGTTTTGGTTCTATAGCCAATCTTCTCGTAAATGTAGGTCACTAATTTCTGAAATGAAACCAACTCCATTTTGTGAAGCTGACCATTCATACTAGAAGCACCCGCAATCAGTTTCTCGTTTTTGGCCTTATTCGCCCGCCTTTGTCTGGTCTTGATGACCTCTCTCGCCTCATCAAAAAAGGCAATAAAGCTCAATAGCACCAAAATAACAATAATTGCCGATACAAAATAAGACATACAACTACACTTCCTTATATTCCGGGCCACTGCCACCTTCTGGCGGCGTGAGTTGTCCCCCTTTGGCACCAATCGCTCCGCATTGGACACAATTCGTAGGATTCATCCGAATAACTTTTTGCCCGTTCTCGTCCTTACCCCATTCATAAACATTCGCAGGACATATATGAATCCATGCCTCACCCATTGCCTCTGGCACGCGTGTCTCTATGCGGATATGATTGGGCTGGTCATCCCGACTTTTGTTTCCGCTTAAATGCACAGAAGAAGCCTTATCCATGAGAGAGGGAGGGGAGGGCAGAAAATTTTCTGCCCCTACGGGAACCACAACCATCGCCTCTTTATCGGCGATTGTTTTAAACTGCCACCATGGAAAAACGCCGCCTGTTGCCGTCATCAGCCCCGCCAAGAATACCCCCGGCACAAATCCGTGATCAAACGCTTGCCGCATATTCCGAACCTTATAAAGATCTTTAAAAATAAACGACTGCTTTATGTCTGTATCATAACCAATAAGGGTCTCTATAGAGGAAATATCTTGTCCTTTTTTTAAGGCAGAGCAGAGAGTATCAGCGGCAATGATTCCAGAAGCCATCGCGTAATGGATTCCTTTTAACGCTGGCACGTTGAGTAATGAAGCCCCATCTCCGACGATGAGTGCTCCGGGTAAAGCCAGTCTTTCTGGAATCGCATAATATCCCCCCTCTGGAATGGTCTTCGCACCCCACGCAATCCGCTCCCCGCCCTCTAAAATCTCCTTGAATAAGGGATGCCCCTTCATCTGCTGTAAAAGATCGTGCACAGAGCGTGTCGCGTCATGATAGCCCAAACCCATCACAAGCCCCAAAGAAATCTTATTTTCCCCCATTGGATAAAGGAAAGAGCCGCCAAACTCCCCAAATTGTTTGGCCCCGCGCAAAGGCCATCCCATGGTGTGGATCACAGAATGATAGGGACGCGGGACTTCCCATACTTCCTTTACACCCAGAGAAAAAGTCTGTGGATTCGCCCTCGAAACGCCAAAATGTGCAAGTGCCGACTGCGTGAGATGCCCTTGTCCGCCTTCCCCCAATATCGTCACCTTCGCCAGAATCTCGACTCCTTCCTGAAAATTAGAAAGGGGTGCGCCAGTGCGACTTTTACTTTTATCTCCTGTTTTGACGCCTCGGACAATACCGTCTTCAACCAAAAGTTTGACCGCAGGGGTTTCAGTAAAAAGTGCAACCCCTAACTTCTCTGCTTCTTCTCCAAGCCACTTACCAAAACGGCTTAATGAAATAGCATAGTTCCCGTGATTGTGCATGGAGGGCGGGAGCGGAAGGCGATAAGATTTTCGTTCGGATAAAAAATAAAACCGCTCTTCCATAACGGGACACTGAAATGGAAACGTCCCGATTGGTATTTCTGGAAAAAGTTTTTTCAAAGAGATTGGGTTCAAGATTGCCCCTGCCAAAAGATGGGCGCCGACATATTTCCCTTTCTCTAAAATGGCGACAGGAATTTCCCCTAACGCTTGTTTCAGTGCCGGCTCCTTATTCAAAAACTGCATCAGCCGAATCGCCCCTGCAAGATTTGCAGGCCCCGCCCCCACAAAAAGCACACCCACGTCCATTCTATTTTCAGGAGGTGCTGTGATAGCACTTATAAATTCATTTGGGGTTGTAGGAGGCGGAAACTGTGATGGCGTCATTGGGTCTTTCGGCAATTAAATGGAAGGTTGGTAACCGTGGCAACAACAGGGCGGCCGTCTAATCCAACCACCAGCTCTGCGCCAACAATCGCAACGGAAGTTCGCAGATAGGCCGTTGCAATGGGTTTCTTCAAAAAGGGAGAGTACGTTCCTGCGGTAATCCAGCCGACTTCAACATTATCGAAAAAGACCTTCTCGCCTGCAGACGGGACATTGCTTCCATTCAAAAGCAGACCCATTCTATGTTTATTCACATGTCCATAGGTCTTGATTCGTGCGACCACTTCTTGCCCGGGGTAACATCCCTTTGTGTAACTAATAGCACAGCCCTCAAGCCCCGCCTCAATGGGAATAATCTCTTCCGTAAGATCAACACCATATCGCGGAATTCCGGACTCTATTCGGAGCGTCTCTAAAGTTACTGGCCCAACCTTCGTCACACCAAACGGTTCTCCAAGAGACAATAGCTCTGCCCAAGTTTCTTCCAACATATCCTTGCGACAATAAAGATGATACGACTCCTCTCCAGTGTGCGGCTGACGAACACAAAGCAATGGGAGTGCCACGACCGACGGCTCTTCCATTTCGGGCAGTGCACCCTTAAAAAGTTTCTGCAGGAGCGGCCTTGCTTTAGGCCCAGAGACTAGAATTTTGCCCCATTGCGGAGCGACGATATTTATTTTTGATCGCAACCGAACACGCATCAAATACTCGAATGTCTTTTCGGCAATGACCGATTCCATTGTTAAGAGATAGCTCTCTGCGAGGGAATAGAGGTAAAAGGCGGAGAGGATCTTCCCTTTTGCGGTCAACAGCAGACTGACGATTCCCTTATTCCCATTCGCAAGGCGGATATCGTTGCTCATTAAATTTTGAAGAAAGGCTGTTCTATCCTCTCCAGATAGCAGATATTTACCATCATCGGAAAGATCACTAATCCCCACGCCTTCACGAATTGCAAGATACTCTTCTGAAATGAGCACGGCTAGGCTGTTTTCACTCCTTTCGCCGTCAGCATTTTCACTGCGGTCGTCCGAAGTACCGAGGACACCCCTTTATTTTTTGAAAGCCGCTCTAAATCTTTTACCCTTAAATTCTTTAAAAAACCCAAAGAAAGGGGAAGCGGTGTTTTAGGATTATTCACCAATCCTTCCATAACAGGATATCGTCTCATCCATGCTGGGTTTCGGGCCATGGCGCGTAACACCTCCTCCGACATGTTTTTAGATTTTGCCATTCCCTCTATTTCGTCATCCGTTAATCTTGGGCTTTCCACAACAGCCATGACAACCTGCCGATTTGGGTCTTTCAAAAGAAGCGTGCGCGCCTCTTTATTCCCCTTTAAGGCCAGCTGAATCTTTTCAGGAACCCTCAATTGCCCAATGGCCATAACCCTTTTCTGCATTACCTCTTCTAATAATTCGGGTTCAGGTAAAGTTGCGGTTTTGGGTGAAAGCCCAAAAAGGGCAAGCGATGCGGGGGACACAAAAAGACGAATATAATTTAACGTTGTTTTTTCGACATTGGGATGCGCAACGATCTTTTGGATCAGCGGATCAGTCGTCAGAAAATATTTGGCGATTAAATCAAGAAATGCCCCATCGGTGTCGGGGTGCTCAGCCAGAAAATACAGTGTGGATTCTTGAACCTGTTCAATATCCAAACGCGGGAGACAAGTTATCAAAACGATCCCTCCCGCCGGGATTGCCCTTGGGGGGAAAGTTCTTTTCTCTTTAAAAGACCCATGGCCCCCTTGAAAGGATCTCCCAGAACAAGACGGGATGAAATTTCCACGCCTTTTGGTTTATTTTCTATGGCAATTACTTCGGCCCCCCGAACGTACGCCGAAAGTTTTTGCATTTTATCCTCTTTAATAACCTTTGCTCGAAAATCCACTCCTGATTCGGTCTTGAGTGCTAGAATTTTTTCTTCCAACTGGCGCGTTATGCTTGCCTTCGCAAGCTTTATGGCGGAGATTCGTTCCTCCGGCGTCCACGCCTCTATGGGGCCAAACCCAGTTGCGTAGAGCGTGACATTTGCCCAGTCAGGACGCGAGATTGTCTCGGGTGCAGATTGACACGAGAGCAAAATACCGCATAAGAAAAAAATTGATATTAGGAGGGTTCTTCTTTCCATCGTGTATACATCCTATTTGATATTCCGAGCCGGTCTAAAACGCGGCCTACTATAAAGCCCACCATATCATCAATGGTTTTGGGACGATTGTAAAATGCTGGCATCGCCGGAATAATCCATGCCCCCATTTCAGAAAGCGTGAGCATATTCTTCAGATGAATAGAGGAAAGCGGCGTCTCTCTCGGAACAAGAATCAGTGGCCGTCTCTCTTTTAACGTCACATCGGCGGCCCGTTCGATTAAATTGGAAGACATGCCATGCGCAATGGCGGCCATGGCCTTCATGGAACAAGGGGCAATCACCATCGCATCGGTGGGATGAGAGCCGCTCGCTATCGGCGCAGTCATGTCGGTCTCGTTGCAGTAAAGCAAATCCGAATTGGGATACCGTTTTTTTAAAATATCAGATGTCTCATTAAAACAGCTTCCCCACGAGACGCCCAATTCCGCCTGTATAATAATTCGGGCAGAGGGTGTGAGTGCCAAAGTCACCCGATGTTTTTCTTTTAAGAGGAATTCAAGCAGAGACACCCCATAGACCGCCCCGCTCGCCCCTGTAATCGCAACCGTAATTTTCATAGATTACGCGGTAGGCGGACGATGAATGTCTCGATGACGCGCCGAGATTTCCCGCCCCTTCTGTTTTAAAACTTCATTAAGCAGATTCACAATGGACACCGAACGATGCTTTCCTCCCGTACAGCCAATGCCAAGCGTCAGATAGCTCTTTCCCTCGTGTTCATATAGAGGAACCAGAAAGTCTAATATGTCCACGAGCTTTGTCATAAAAATTTCAGACTCTTTCTGGGCATAGACAAAATCTTGCACCGGTTTATCATCCCCCGTTTGAAACCGAAGTGCTCTCTCGAAATAAGGGTTTTTGAGAAACCGCACATCAAAGAGCATATCTAAATCGGAAGGAACGCCAAATTTGAAACCAAAAGAAACCAAAGAAATGTGAAGCGGACTGCCTTCTCCCTTTTTAACATAGGTACGTTCAATCGTTTTTTTTAGCTCAGAAGGTGAAAGCTCCGACGTATCAATAATATGATGGGCAAGGTCTCGAAGATCGGATAATTTCTTCCGCTCCTCTGCAATTCCCTCTGAAACGGCGCGCCCTCTCCCAAGAGGGTGGGGTCTACGAGATTCCGAAAAACGCCTTATTAAAACTTCGTCTTCCGCCTCAATAAAAAGCAGTTCGACGGGATACCCTTCTTTGCAGAGCGATTCATAAATTCCATGAAAGGCATTCAGAAAGTCCCGATTCCGAATATCAAGACCCAGTGCCACACGGGAAACCTCGCTCCCCGGCGAAAGACATAACTCCACGAATTTCGGTATAAGCGGCGGGGGAAGATTATCAACGCAGAAAAAGCCGATATCTTCAAAGCATTTAATCACCGCGCTTTTTCCAGCACCCGATAAACCGCTGATAATGACCAAATGAAATTTCTTCATATTGTGTCGACGAGTTCCATCAGACCCAGAATCCCGCTTGGTTTTTTATAAAGAAGGTTGAGTTGACGATTGGCACTGCTTCGAAAACAAAAAATCTCTTTTTTACTCGATTTCATTTGTAACAGCGCGTCCTCAATCGTCATCACATTGACCGCAATTTTCTCCCGCTTGGGGATTTTAAAAATATCCTTACCCAGCGCAATAAATGGAGGATCTTCTTGTCTTTT
>Ga0213870_1000402_pt1 | contig 21060 bp, 25 predicted proteins | sample WICALVC2017_Meta_FD_160119 | JGI IMG/M metagenome (GOLD analysis project Ga0213870, IMG submission 160119) | Freshwater microbial communities from subterranean cave lake in Wind Cave National Park, South Dakota, United States - WICALVC2017 | ecosystem: Environmental > Aquatic > Deep subsurface >... | reverse complement strand
AATCAAAGTATACCAAGGTGCAACTGTTTCTATTAAACTGCCGGCTATACAATTTGCTGCTAATCGTAATTTTCCTACTTTTTCATTACTTATGTTCTTTATATATTCTCTGTGCAGATCATAGCCTTCTCTATAAAGTTTGTACATAGAGTACCAAACAGCTCCGGTCAAAGCAGTAGTAAATGGTAGAATATTGTCAGTTGGGTGAACTAAAGAAGCACCTACAGCTACTATACCAGGTAGAGCAAAATGCCATGAAATTACGCCATATAAAGATGATAATTTATGTTTAAGGCTAATATCGTCTTGTTTTAACAGTTCTCTTGCTCCTAATATCCATCTTCTTCTTTGTTTTAACTGATCTCTTATACTTAGAGCTGCTTTTTCATATCCAAACCCCTTCATTACTCCAAAGACATTTCCACGACGTTCCAAAAGTTTTAGGTGAAATAGATAATCTTCAGCGAGCGTATCACCAAAATCCCAGCCTATGCCATCTTCAACATCAGCTCTTGTAAGAAAATGAGAACCATGATAACCGAATGAAGCTGAACCAGAATATTTTATTGGTAACAGAAGCCTATAGTCGTCCGCAGTCCTTACAATTTCTTGAGCATTAGTGGGTTTGTTCCTAAAGTTTAAAGGATACAATATCAATCCGCATCCATTTAGGTTACCACTGTCTTTACTATTTAAGATAAAATCAGATATTCCAAGAACCGTGTCTTCTCCTACCATAGTTTCTTCATCTTGATGGTAAATCCAGACATTATCATTGTCCAAACCTAATTCTCTCCTTTTTTCAACCGCATAGTGCAAAGCACGTGATTTAAATTTAGATTGTTTCTCTGTAGAGTACCCTGGAGGTACAACAAAAACTTTTGCTCCTTCTCTCTTTAGTCTGTCATAAGTTTTTTTATGCTCCAAAAAAGCGTCCTCTTCTGTCAATATCCAAGCTTCGTGCGGTAAATCTAAACCTGATTTTTCTTTTAATTGTTGGTTCCAATATATCACAGAATTTAAGGATTCTTCTAGTGATTTTACATTGTGCCCTCTTGTTACTAATTGATAAATTACTTTTTTTCCTTCTAATTCATCTTTTCTAGAACGAATTTCTTCAGGGTCAATTAATAAATCTTTAGTTAAAACTGAACGATAAGCAAGAAGATTAATTAAATATTGTGGCATAGGAACTAACCAAGTAAGCTTCAATAAATTTATAGCAGTATCTAAAGTGCTAACTACAGATGGCCCACCAGAAAATAATGTCGCAGTAAGAGCAGATGCAACGGCAATATTTCTGAAGGTCGTACCCTTCTTAGAAATCCTATCTTTCAATGTTGCATTATACCTATCAAGAGTAAATGATTCATGAACCCCACCCAATTCATATAATTCTGTAGTCAAATCTCTTGCAGGTAATTCTAACTTCTCTACTGCCACCTGCTGCAACGGTTTTTCTTCTTCAGCTACCACAGTCATATATTACTAAAAGATAGCAATCTTTATAAAAGTTCCAAAGCGATAGTACAATATTGTGGTATAATGAAGCTAAAGGTAAAGCCTGCAATTGTCGGCATGTTTCTGATATTCTTAATGTTCGGTTCGACCATTGCTTATGGAGTTTTGCAAGCTGTATTTTATGGACCCGCACAAACTACCACCACTACCTTACCAGATACGAACATAGTAAACTATAGGCTAAGCCAAAATCAAGAGAATTTATTGCTCAGCCAAGGTAAAACTCTGCTACTTTACTTCTATAATTCTACTTGCAGCATCTGTATTGATCAGAAGCAGTCTTTAGAGCAGTTGGTAACTTCAAGTAAGTTTAGTGATCAGCTGTTCTTGGAAGAAATATTGACAAATACTAATAACGCTAATATCCCTAATCTAATTGTAGCAAGTTATGTTGGTCAGAAAGCTATTAACAATATCACATCTGATCAGATTACTGCTGTTTTATGTGATTTAATGGTGCAACCACCTGTGGAATGTGCATTAAGAAAAGCATAATTATCAAAAAGGACTAATTATTGATATGGATGTAGAAAGGGTAGAAAGCGGAATACCTGGTTTAGATAAGTTGATTGAAGGTGGATTTGTTAGAAATTCTATGAATCTGCTAACTGGGGGGACAGGTACCGGGAAAACTATTTTTGCGAATCAATTTATTCTGCATGGATTGAAAAACGATGAGAATGGTGTATATATTACTCTCGAACAATCTCCTGAAGAGATAAAAGCAGATATGTCAAGATTTGGTTGGGATTTTGATAAATATATTCGAGAGAAAAAATGCCAATTCGAATATTTAACAATTACAAATTTTGATGATTTGAAATTTAATATTTTTAGAGCAATATCAGAAGTAAAAGCTGAAAGATTAGTAATAGATAGTATTTCTCTAGTATCTTTAAGTTTTGAAGGTAAATCATTGAGCGAGCTTAGACACAAAATTTTTGATCTTATGAAAGATCTAAAAGCAAAAAATATCACTTCATTGCTTGTATCTGAAACACCTGATGATGGAGAAAGGAAATTAAGTAGATTTGGAATGGAAGAATTTGTAGCTGATAGTGTTATAAAAATACACTATACTGGTATCGGGGGGGAGCAATTTAGAAATGTCGAAATCAGGAAAATGAGAAGAACAGATCATTCTCAAGGATTTCATCCACTTATATTTACTAAAAATGGTTTATCGGTAAAGGGTGAACCTATCTCAGTTTTAATGAAGTGATAATTAATGTATGAATTACTTGCTAAGTTAATGCTGGCTGGAAAATTAAAATTCGAACAAGGAAAAATAAATTTCGCTAGCCAATATATGACTTGGCTTCCTCTGAAAACTTTAAAATTTATGACACTTGAAGCTATTAAAGAAGGTCAAGAAGGCATAAACAAATTATATTTAATCGGCTGGCATTTTGGTTATATATTTACTGATTCTTATATGCAAACATTTAGCTTGAAACCGTTTGAAGAAACATTTAAAATGATTATGGATGTTGCAGTCTTAATCGGCTATGGTGATTATAAAACTCTTGAATTTAAACAGAAACATCATTCAAAATTTGTAAATATTGATAACCCATTTGGAAAACTTTTCTATCCATCAAAGGAAAAACATTGCATTTTTATTCGAGGAGTCAATGCTGGCGGCGGAACTGCATTGCATCAAATTTTAATGAATGGCATTGAACTTGAATGCACTGCAAATAATAATAAACAATGTCTCTTTATGAATCTAGAGAACTCTGTATTACAATCTCAATATCCGGAATTTATGAAAGAACAAGTTGATCTTAAATGGCTTACTCCAAGACAACTTAAAATTATTAAAGAAAATGGTCAAAATCCAAATACTTTCGTGAATAAGGTGTAGCTTTTTGGAGAGATTTTTTTCGACTCTTCTTGGACGCTTAGGATATGTTGGCACTTTGATTGATTTGGCTCGTCCTTGGAATGGGATAATGGTCGGTTTATTGCCGATTCTTTCTTTATTAATGGGTGGGGGAAGTTTTTCTTTACAGGCATTATTATTATTTCTGGCTTTCTTTTTTGGGTGGGCATCTGGTGCTACTTTAAATGATATTTTTGATCGGGATGTTGATAAAATAAACATGCCATTTAGACCTATTCTGAAAAGAAAGTTGAAAATTTCTAATGTATACCGATATACAATAATTCTTCATTTGTTAGCAGTTTTTTTTGCAATCTATCTCGATATAAAAATTCTACTTTTTGTAATTTTGTTTTTCATTTTTAGTTCTTTTTATAACTCTCCTCCTTTGCATCTGAATAGAAAAGGAATTTTAGGGCATATAGATTTAGTCTTCACTGTTGTGGCTATACCGACTTATGCTGGTTTTGTATTCGCACTACAAAAGTTTACTTTACCGTTTGACTATTGGCTGTTTATCTTTGGATTAACCTTATTTTTCCTTTTCATTTTCATGTTAAAGGACTTTAAGGATCTAGTTGGGGATAGGAAAAAAGGTAAAATTACACCTGTAGTGCAGCTTGGTCCCAAAAAAATTAGAACAATAATTATGGTTGGTAGTATCTTGTCATTGATCCTCTTAATGTTTTTGTATTACAAAATAATTGATTTTCAATTTTGGCATTTAGTTCCATGGCTATTCTCTTTTATAGCATTGCCTCTTGCTGAATCTATTGTCATTAAAAAACCTGAATCTGGATGGGGCTGGAGTAGGGTAGTTGTTTTGATACTTATTCTGAGTTTGATATTGATTAATCTGTTGAGTTGACATTGGCCCTAAGAATATTACTTAATTTATCTATATTCTATATATAGTGCTACTATGAGCAGAAGGTGCATCGATGGACACAGAAACTTTAGAACGAATATTAGAAGAAAAGAGAGAATTAGTTAGCAAAGAAATTCAGAGAATGCCTATAAACAGCAAAGTTCCTAATCTTCTTGAAGGCATAGAATATTCTTTAAAAGGCGGAAGTAAATTTTTAAGATCTACTATTTGCTTAGAGACTTGTAGACGATTAGGTGGAGACGAAAAGAAAGCTCTTCCTTTAGCTATAGCAAGCCAACTTCTGCATAATTGGTTAATTATTCATGATGACATCTTGGATGGGGATGTAATTAGATATAATCAAGAAACAATTTGGTCAAAATTCGGTCTATCCCATGGTGTTAACATTGGAGATTATCTTGCACACAAAACTTTCGGAATGGTACTTGAATTAGAGGATATTGGTTTGAGCAATGATAAAGTCTTAGGTTTGGTTAAACTTTTGATAGAAGTAGTTTGCAAGACTTTAGAAGGACAAGCTATGGACATAAATCTAAGAACTAAAGATGATTTTACTGAAGATGAATATATTAAAATGGTAACTAAGAAGACTGCTTATTATTTGTCTTTTCCATTGATTGGTGGTGCAATTATTACGAATGCTAACAGAAAAGTATTAGAAGAATTGATGCTTTACAGTAAAAAGCTTGGCCCAGCATTTCAAATAAGAGATGATTTAATAGACTTAACTGACAGCAAAGGTAGAGGAGAAATTGGATGTGACATAAAAGAAGGAAAAAGAACACTTTTGATCGCATTTACTATAAAAAAATGTACAGATGATGAAAAAAGAAAGTTATTTGGTATCTTAAACAAACCTCGAGCTGTAAAGACAGAAGAAGAAGTAAATTATGTCATTGATTTATTCAAAAAGTATGGAGCAATAGATTATGCCCAACAAAAAGCAGAGGAATTTGTGGAGGAGGTAAAATCTGATATTAAGGATTTACCAGAAGAATTAAAGGATTTTCTATATACATTTGCTGATTATGTAATCAGCCGAGAAACTTAAGGTACTATCAACGTACCGATAGATTCATCACCATATAATGCTTTTTCCAAATTGCCTGGAACTAAACCATTGATTATTTGAGATCTTATACCTTTTTTTGCTGCTTCCTGGAGTTTTTCAACTTTTCTCCAAATACCTCCAGTTACATCCGTAGTTCCAATTTCTGCAATAAAACTTGGTTTTTCATTAGCATTTATAACCTTGATTAATCTGGCATCAGAATAATCGGGACTTTTATCATAGACACCATCTCGATTCATAAGCATTATAATTTTCTCAGCACCCCACAATTTAGCTAAAGCGGGGGCTAAATCATCAGCAGATACTACTTGATAACCATCACAGTCTCCTTTACCTTGAGTTACTTTAACTATATCACCGTATGTTGAAAGAAAAGCTCCAATTGACAAAATATTTCTAGCTTTTTCCCAGAAGTTTTTATAATCAAATTCTTTTCCATTATATGTGCAAAATGAGAATGGTGATAAAAACTTTACATTCAGGCCATTATTTCGTAAATAATCAACTACTCTTTTGTTTAGATATTCAACAGAGTTATGCACGTCTGTAACATTAGAAAGCTTTTCTAAGTTTTTTACTAAAGGATGTCCAAAAATTCCAGCCCCATTAGCCACTATTAATTGTAGAGGAATTTCTTTTGTTACTTTGTATATTTCTTCTCCAATCCTTTGTAGATACTGAGTTCTTATGTACTTTTCTCCTTGACCAAGAATTTCAGGTAACGATAAAGGAAAATCTGTAGCATCTTTTGTTGTTATGAGGGATCCACCGAGTTTTAGAACTACTTTCTGCATAGTTTAAGATTGATTAGATAAAGTTTTAATCTTTAATTATTTACTTTCTTTTTTAATTTCCATTTCTTTTAATTTCATCCTTGATAGGTAGGATTGCATTAAATTTTGAATTTTAGAATTAGCTCTAGTCAAAAAATCATCATCAGCTCTATATCCTTGCGTTTCCATAAAACCTATTAAACCAGCCCATACATATTCTTCACCAACAAAGTAAAAATTTCCATCAGTACCTATGTAGAAAGGTGCAAACATTTGAGTTCGAGGATCAATAGAAGGACTTATTTTTTTGACATGGTCAGAAATATCCAAATTGCCTAGTGACCATATATCTAACCGAGTATACTTAGGTAAAAACTTCCATCTTCTGCCTAAATATAATCTAACATTTAAATCTGGCTTTATGCTTTCATCCTTGATAATTTGTAAAAGTTCAGAAATTTCCATAATATCTATAAAAGCAATAAATCTAAAAATATAAATATCTATTCTTTCATTTCCTTAATTTCCTTCAAAAACCTTTAATCCTTCCTAAATCCAAAAGTTGTACTACATATTGTTTATATGAGCCAATCATAGAATATTTAAGTTTAATTATGAATAAATCAATTATGCGTATTTTAAATTATACACAAGAACAATATGAAGCAGATATGAGAAAGGAGGGGGAAGTTGCAGCAAATTATGGTTTTATGTCATGGAGACATGATATACATCTATTGTTGAAACCTTTTTACTATTCTATGAAAGCAAGATTAAGTAGACTTGATACAAAAAAAGGATATCTAGTATTAGACGAATCTTTTATTGATACTTCAGACAAAATAAGAGGGTAAAGAAAAATCAACAAAATGTTATTTCTTCAGTTCTTTAATTTCTTTCAAGAACCTTTAACTCTTCCTAAATCCAAAAGTTGTACTACATATTGTTTATATGAGCCAATCTATATAATGCACCTAACTCAGCAACACAAACCTTTATATTTTTTATTTCTAAGGACCTAATGCGTACAGCATAGCCATCTCAGCTACGCATGCCTTTGTATATTCTCCAGTAGTAATTCCAGCAGAATCTACTAGTTTACCACCAACAAAATATTCAATTTTCCACTTATCTTTGCCTACTTTGTTAAGAACCAATAATTGTAAACCTCTTTTATATCGCTTCAAATCTTTTCTATCTTTGTCTAATTCCCAGCCTACTCCACTTAATAGCTTACTTACTTCAGACCAAGGTAGTTTTTTTACCCGAGAGAATTTTTCTTTCATACTTTTAGTTAATTGCTTATCTTATTTATAAATATACTACCTACTTTGGTGGTTATTTTTTGTTTTTCTTTACTTTATGTCTAAAAATTTGAATGCATTAAGCTATTAATCCAATATTTCTCTTGAGAAAAGCCAAATGTTCAATAGTTTGAATCTTATGCCTTACGAATTCATCAGGAATATAATTGACTTCACCGGTCAAAATTCCATCTTCATGAGCTAATTCAGTTGCATACACTTCGATAAACCGTGGCTTACCGTTTGCATTGTATGCAGGATTCAGCTTGAATTCCTTATAAATGTCCACAGTTTGACTAGGTGTATCTGTAAAAAGTGTTATCCTAGTAGGTTTAAGATTTTTCAAATCTTCAATAATGTATTGAGGCAAATTAACTGCTTCTGCAGCTTTTTCTGAAGCTTCCTGCAACTCCATTATCGTCCTACCTGAAGCTAGTTTTGCAACTGAAAGTACTCTGCTTCTTTTTGATCGATTTTTATTTCCCATTATCCTTTCAGCTTGTCTTGCAGTTTCAGGATCCAAATATTTCAACATATTCATACCAAGATGTCTGTCTGTTAATGTCATGTTCAAATCTGCATACACTTTATCTTGAAAGGGATCATAGAAGAATTCTTTTCCCTCGACCAGCAAATCATAAAATCTTTTTATCTTTCTTTTTCTTTCTTCGTCAATTAATTGCCACAATAAAGAAGGATATCTCTGATTTTTTGTCATGCTTTAATAGAGAATAGTTAAATTTTTATCCTTTATGCTTTTCCTAGATTATTTCATTATCTCTTAAATGGATTAATGGTCTTTATTTCATGAATTTTCTTAAAATCCCTTTCATTTTCTGTATATATTTTTACTATACCATTCTCTTTCATCGTTTCTGTAATAAGGATATCCCAAAAGGGAACATTTATTGTTCTTGACTTTTCTATGGACTTTTTGACAGTATTATGATCATAATTTATTTTGACCCAATTAACAGAATCTATCAAACTTTCAACTACTATTCGTGCAGTCGCTTTTGGTACTGGTCTTCTTACTTTTTTGGTCAAAACCATAAAAAGCTCACCTAGAACTTGATTAGAAACACAACCAGTGATTTCGCCTTTAAAGGCTTTTTCTACTAATTCTTCACATATTTTCTTTTTGTTTGGATCAGATTCATCAAACGCATAAGCAATTATATTCGTGTCTAAAAATACTTCATCTTTCATGCAATTCATCACGAGTCTTATACATTATTCCACCCATATTTATGCCCTGTTTTAATAATTTCAGAGCCTTTACTACTGTATCTTTTTCTTCGTTTTTTCTTTCACTCTCTTTTTTCACGTCTTCTGTCCATCTTTTTAATGCCAACTCTGTAGCTTTTTTTATTGACCCTTTAGAGTAACCATATTTCTTCATTGCTAATTCTCTAAATTTCTTTTCAAATTCTTTATCAAGTTCTATTCTTAGTGACATATGTACATATTGCTATTTGTACTATTTATGCTTTATGCATTTCTTCTATTTCTTTTAGAAATCTGTCCACTACTCTAGCTTAAGCAGTTTAGCTTTCTTCTTCATTTCCAAAAACTCTGCCACATTCCATACAAGCATCGGTTATATGTAAAAAGACCCCAGTTGGTAATCTCCTATTCATATATATCAAATCTCTTCTTTTTGACTAAATTTATTTTTCTATAGAAAAATATATAAATTCTATTCTAAGAATCTTCAATTTCCTTCAAAAACCTATCTACAACTCTTCTTCAAGTAAAGTATAAAAACCATAAATGCTATCTGTTACGTATGAAAGAAATAATTTTTTATACAAAACAAGCAGAAGAAATTAACAGAAAATATAAAGGGCAACATATAGCAATAGTGGGAGATAAAGTTGTTGCTAGTGGTAATGATCCAAAAAAAGTATGGGAGGAAGCAAAAAAAAAGAATCCGAATAAAAAACCAGTTTTAGCATTTGTCCCGAAGGAAGAGACTCTGGTGTTATCATTTGGTTGAATTTACTTATAGAGAAGAAAAATCAGGACTGTTAGGCAAAATTCTTAGACCAGTTGCACAAATAGAGATTAAAAGTAACAGAGGTGAATGGTTTTCTACAATTATGTATGTTGATTCTGGTGCTGATATTTCTTTGGTTCCAAGAAATTTTGGTTTACTATTAGATTTAGATTTGACAAAAAATTTAGGGGAAATAAGAGGCATAGGAGATGCTATTGTACCTCTTTCACTGCAAAATGTTAATATGAAATTTAATGGCAACGAAACAAAGGTAAAAATTGCAATAGCATTGATAAATGAAGTCCCGTATGTACTAGGTAGATATGATTTTTTCAGATTGTTTAGGATAACTTTTGAGGAATATAAAAAGAGAATTGTTGTAGAAAACCCTTAAGCATTAAAGTTCAACAAGATAATAGACTAAAGTATATCAACTCTAATTAAGTTTTCTTTTTCGTCTCTTCAATTTCATTCAAAAATCTGTCAACTACTCTAGGCAAATCCTTTTCTTCCACTCTTAGCATCTTAGCTGCCTGCTTAAGCAGTTTCGCTTTCTTCTTCAGTTCTAACCATTCTCTCAATTCCATCCGAAACACCTTACGAGTTTTATTATTTTGATAAAAACCCTAATTATTATATATAAATAAAATTTGAAATAGTATGAATGAAGTACAGTCCTAGTATTTTCAAAAAATTAATGTTCAAAATGGCCAAGGAAGCTGGAAAAATTCAAATGAAATATTTTAGAACTGACGATATTGGTATCAAAATAAAGCAGGTTTATGATTCGGGGGTTGTAGATGTAGTAACAAAAGTGGATAAGTTATCTGAAGAAAAAATAATTGCCATAATAAAAAAATCGAAAATGCAATGTAAGATAATTTCAGAAGAATCCGAAGAAATAAATATAGGAGATAGTGAATATACTTGGGTAATTGATCCAATTGATGGAACTCATACTTATGCTATCGGAAGCTCGAACTTTTGTATTGCTTTGGCACTTCTTATGTCTGAAATGCCTATTATGGGATTGTTGTACTTTCCAGCTCGTAATGAATTGTATTTTGCTGAAAAAGGCAAGGGGGCTTTCCTTAATGACAGAAAACTAAATGTTCCGCAAGAGACTGAACTAAGTAAAAGCAGAATTGCGTTTCGTGATTGTCCACTTGAGTATGATAGAAAAAGAGCAAAAGAGATTTATTCGAGATTAGCGGATTCTGTAAATGAAATCTTAGCTGAAACAGGAAATTTCGTAATGAAAGATTTAGCATTAGGCGAGATAAACGGATTTGTAAATATTATGCACAAATTCCCAGTTTGGGATTTTATTCCAGGATTAATAATTGCAAAAGAAGCTGGAGCAGTGATCACAGATTTTAATGGTAATGAAATTACAAAAGAAACTGAAACTTTTGTTGCTGGGAATAAAATAATTCATAAAAAATTATTGAATATAATTAAATGATTCATTTCTTCCTCAAATGCTTCCATTCTTTAAACATCTTCTCAACTGCCAGAGGAACTTTATCTTCCTTCACCTTTAGTTTAGCAGCAACTTCCTTCAATATTTTTTCCTTTTCCTTCAAATAATTCAGCGCAACATCCCCAGCCGAATATTCCAATCTAACAATACCATCGGCTATTCTTTTGGATCTAAGTATGTTAATGAAACCAACTTCTGCAGTAGATTCAACATGTATCCCCCCGCAAGCTTCGTGGTCTAAATCATCTATTGATTTAATTCTCAGTATTTTCTCAGGAATAACCCCACCTTGATATATTCTGAAACCGTATTTCTTTTCTGCCTCTGTCCTTGGCAGTACTTCTGTTGTTACAGGAATGTTTTTGGCAACTAATTTGTTGGCTTCATTCTCAATTTTTTCTATTTCCTCATCTGCTAAAGAATCATAATGAGTTATATCCAGTCTGGCTTTATCTACATCCTTCTCAGCGCCAGCCTGCCAGACATGATTGCCTAAAACTTTCTTCGCCGCAGTATAAACAATATGTGTAGCAGTGTGATGCTTCATTAATATTTCCCTTCTCTCCTTGTCTACCTTACATTTAACTGTCTGTCCTTCTTTCACTTTTCCAAATATTCTATGCACGATTACATTGCCGATTTTCTGAACTTCTGTTACCGCATATATGTCTATATTTCCGCTATCAAATAACTGCCCGCCAGAAGTTGGATAGAAAGAAGTTTGATCCAAAACTACAAAATTTTCATTGAATACCTTCAAAACTTTTGCCTGGAATTCATAAATCGGTGGTAAATCATAATATAGAATTTGAGTTGACGGTAAGCCTGATACATCGAAACTAAATTTATCCTTTTCTTGTTTTTCACCCATGTGTTTTTCAGTAACTTTTTTGTAGAAGTCAGACGGGACTTCTATACCCAACTGCTCTGGAGCAATTCCTTCTGAATCATAAAGTTTAATCATATCTTCTTCATTAATTTTCCTTGTAGAAAATGAATCAACAATTTTTTTCACTCTTTCTCTGTTATTCTTGTATCGCTTCTCTTCTATTTTCAGTATTTTTCTAATTTCTTCCTCATGACCACCCAGTTCTGGAAATTCTTTTTCCAAATAATTGATATGCCAAAAAATTACATCCTGTAAACTTATGTTCCAGTTGAATTTTTCTATAAAACTTAATGCACGCCTAAGTATCACACGTAAATTATAACCACCACCAACATTGCTTGGTATATATCCATCTACAATGGCGAATGCTAGCGCACGTGCATGGTCTGCGACCGAATAGATTGCCTCCATGGGTGCTATTTTCCTCTCAAGCTCATCTACAGATATTTTCAACTGGTCTGCAATCTTCTTTCTTGCAAGCTTGATGTCTGGAGTCTCGTCTATATTTAGACTTCCGGAAATGGGGGCGTATCTTTCAAAAAAATCTTTATCATATTGGACATCTGTTACTTTTTTCAGTTTCTCCACAACTTCTTTCATTGATGAATCATAACTTGTGGGGGTTCCATTTGAAAACCAAGTCAGATTCTCAACACCCCATCCAATGTCTATTACTTTCAACGGCAATTCTTTCATCATGCCATTGATCATTTCATATTGCATGAAAACTGAAGTTTCCAGTTCCACTCCATTTGCATATTCTTCAAAGCAGGGGCCGAAAGCAGACAGATCGGGCATTGCCCAAATATCTTCGAGAAAAACAATATCTTCTCTTGGTATTTGCAAAATTTTGGTGAAGAATTCAAAGTGCATATCTTCATTTTCATCCTTCCAATAAACAGGCTTTTCAGCAGAATTGAATGCATGCTGCCCCAGCATAATAAATACAGTGTAATGCCTGCCACTAACTCCGACATTCTGGATATCACTGAATCTAATGCAAACTTGCGGTACAGTAAGTGGATTCTCTGGAAATTCAAAAGTAAGATTTGGTGAAAATCTCATGAAATCCTGAATTGAAGCTACGGTGAAGTAGAGGTTAGGATGCCATCTTGAAACCACTGGATACCTTTTTATTGGCTTGTGGTTCTTATTTATGAAAAATTTCTTTAATTCATTGAGCATCTGTAAATATTCAAACCCGTTTTTCTTTTTTATTGAGTATGGTTCTCCGCAAGATGGAGATGGGCAATGAACTCTTTCTGTTTGCAAGGTCCAGAAACCCTTCCCACAATTTGGGCATATTTTTCTTTTATAACCTTCTCTATCGAATAATTGAACTTTCCAATGTTTATCTGGTTGCTTTTGAAAATCCGCTAATAATTGCTCCTTTGTAAGCATACTCTCTCTTATAATCTTAGCATAGAAATAATTAATGGATTTAACCCTGAGAAGAACAAAATTGATGGGATGAGTAGAACACCCATACAATGAGATCTTCTGACACCTAAATTATTGCATAAAATTCCTATGGATACTGACGCAAAAAGAACAAGCAAACCCATAAGTCCTGTCACTATAGCGACCATGGATGTTATGAAAAATATGACAACAAGAGAAAGATATTTGTAATTCAATTTCACAAGAATTTTAGGAATTTTGCTGCCAAGGAATAATGTTGCGATAGCTGCTATGCCAGAAGCAAGGCATATAGTTCCAATAAGAAGTAAAACATCATATGCAGTCAACTCTTGTAGTATTTTTTCAATGGCAACCGAAGCCCCAGACCTAGGATTTCCGACCAAAAATAGAGAAATCAATGAAAAAATTTCATTTGCAACATTGATGCTGGATAATGTAACTAGGAATGATCTAGCTTCTCCCATCCCACCTACTTGCTGAACAATTGTTGCGGCCTGCGATACACCTATTGCTGGTAGAAAACCGACAGAAATTCCTGCGAAGGAACCCAAAATTACTGACTTCAAAATGTCAAGTTTAGAAATTTTCAATTCATCCTCCTCAGATTGATCTGGAATTTTGGATTTCTGACTCATACTTACAATTAGTGTGCTCAATCCAAACAGCCCTGTCAAAACTGGAAACAAAACTTTTGTTTGGGGTACGATAGACGAGCTTAAAGTTAAAATTCCTAACAGACCAGAGATTAAAACAATAGAAGTTGCCAAAAGAATTTTCCTAAATTTTTTCTCAGAAAATAACATGAACAAAACTATTGAGCCAATCAGGTATTGTATATAAGGACGTGATACTTGATACAGAATTTGGAAATAGTTTGCAAGAAAATAGATAGAAAGTATTGTTACAAACAGTGAACATATGCCACCTATGACTGTAAGTTTAATCGCCTCGTACCCTCTGCCTTCAAACAGCAATCTATGTCCAGGCAATACAGACAAAGCCGTATCTTCTTCAGGAGCTCCAATAAAAATTGATGGGATGAAACCGACGAAAACTTGAGTTATTGCAATTGAAACCACAAAAACTGCTAATGAGTACGGATCTATAAACACTAAAGATATGATTATAGGTAAAATGGTGTTAACATGTAGACCTGGTACTAACCCTGTAATAATGCCGATTAAAACTCCTAAAATTGAAAATATGATTAATTCTATCATCTAAGAAGTTGGCAAAGTAGGTTATATTTGAATTCACTACCACCAAAGGTGGCTGTAATATCTTTTTCAGTAACAACACCAAATAATTTTATATGAGCTTTCACTCTAGTTTGCTTATCGTAGATAATTTACCTAGCAAGGTAATCACAGTTCTGATTGAAGAGCTGCCCCAGTTACTAATTTTTCTGGCTGGTTTGGTATTGTATACACTTTTTATATGGAAATTGTTTAAGCACATATCCAAAAGAGACCTATTCAAGCTCAATGAATATTTCGGCGAAGGTAAGTTAAGAAATTTTAGAGAAATAACACTTTATATTTTGAAATATTTAATAATAGTTCCAATTTATATTTTCATTTGGTTTGCAATATTCGCACTTTTCCTATTTTTGCTTTCAAAAATACCGACTATAGAGAATATTCTCCTTATTTCAATATCTATTGTTGCCACAATCAGGGTAGCAGCTTATTTTGATCAAGAATTGGCAGAAGATCTTGCAAAACTAATCCCACTTGCTATGCTAGCTATATTCATCACCGATCCTTCTTTCTTTAACTTGCAACTCTTTATGATCAGACTACAAACATTACCAATTCTGCAAGCAGAAATTCTTAGTTTTGTCATTTTCACAATAGCAATAGAATGGATTTTGAGAATATTTTACAGTATAAAAGTGCGTTTGAACAATAAAAAGATAGTTAAACCTGAACCATTGTACGGAAGGGAGAGATTTTTCAGATAATTTAAATCTTTATATCATCTGGTTTTCTTGGAATTATCTGCAGATCTCCCTTGTATTCGTCCACCATGCCTGTAACTGTTATCTGCTTGCCAATTTTGAAGTCATCGTCTGTCAATCCATCCAAGCTTTTCATGAACCCTGAAAATAATGGAACCTGTATTGTTGTCTCTTCATTGGAAATTGTAAGAAATACATGCCCCTCAGGATGAGTCCTCTTGTAAATTATATAGCCTGTTGTAGTGACTGATTTGCCAACCAAGTCATTACTGATGTCTGCTATATCCATTTCCACAGGCCTTGTATTGATTGCTGCTACGTAAATCAATCCCAAACCTAGAAAGGACGATACAAATGAGAATTGTTTTATTAAATCTTTCATGAGAAAGAGTAATAAATCAGATAGAATAAAATTTTGTAACAACCTTTGGTGGTGATAATTCTTAAGTTTTGACTGACAATCTAAATAAATGGAAAAGTTCAATATCGAATCTGTACTCAAGAAAGTTCCTATAGCATTCATGTACTTTGTTACTGGAATTTCTGCAGGCATCTTTTCCGGTTTATTGCTTTACTTCATCAGCAAACAATTCTATGAAAATCTGTTGAATATTTGGCTGAAAAGAATTCTTTTTGGAGTCAGTAAATTTGGTCCGGAAAACTGGTTCATATTGAACAACATCACATCAATGTTACTAATAGTTGGAGCGAGTTTACTGATGATGATTTTCATTTTCAAAAGGAGAAGGTATTCGAACAAAAGATTCAGAATGTTCGAGAGAAAGCATCCTGAACTAACGCTTCACAGCATGTACATAATTCCGTTGGGAGCATTAGTAATGAATGGATTCTTCATCGCGTTTTTCATCATGTACATATTGTTGACACTAGGCATTACTGAATTCAATCTAGCACTGGCATTCACTTTACCGCACGGTATTGTAGAGGTATCTGGATTATTGTTGGCTACTTCTCTGGGATTGGCGTATATAGACATTCTCAAGCCCTATGTGCTTGGAAGAAAATGGAAAGAATCAATAAAAATTGGAAAACGGCTACTATTCTCCAGAACAACACTTATTTTTGTCGTGATTATCTTAGTCTTGGTAGTCTTCAGCGGCTATATTGAAGGAAGTTTGACTAGCCAAATATCAAAATAATTAGTTTTTATCAAACGCTATCTGAATTTTTACTTCTTCAAATTTGATTTCTCCTTTATATTGTCCTTTAAGTTCACCTATAGAAACATCTCTAGCTCCAACTTCTTTCATTAAATCTTTTAAGTGGCTGTTCAGAACCTTATTCGTAGTCTCATCAGATGATAGGGATAATCGAATTACTTCTTTAACATTAAATTTATTTTGCTTCCTCAATGATTGAACTTCTCTGACTATTTCTCTAATTAGTGCTTCCTCAAGCAATTTTTTATCAAGTTTTTTACTTATCAGTAATTTACCAAAATCAAAATCAGCTTCAGAAAATTCCCCATCTGGTTTTTCCTTTACTACCGAAATATCTTTTGCATGTGATAGCTGTAGCAAAATCTCCTTCAAATTCTTTACTGAATAGATGACTTTCTTTTCATCAGAAACAATTATCACACTGCCAATTGGCCATCTCAATTTTATATTTGTCTGCTGGCGTGCCGAAAGGCTTGATTCGATTATCTTCTTGGCTATTTCCATCTGTTCTTCCAATACCTCATCTACAAATCTTTTATTTCCCTTGGGCCATTGTTCCATGAATACAGAATCATTTTCTCCTGATAGATCTTGATAAATTTCTTCTGAAATGTATGGAGTAATTGGCGCAAACAATTTTGATAAAGTAATCAAAACTTCATTCAAAACTGACAAAGCAGTTTGCTTGCTAGTCCCAGATTCTGTCACCCAAACTCTATCTCTGATCAATTTGATGTAGAACCTGCTCAAATCATTCACAACAAAATCCATCAACTTTCTCCCTGCATCATGGAATTCAAAATTCTCAAAATTTTTAGTTACATCTGCGATTAAAGAATTCAATTTGGACAATATCCATCTATCTTCCACCTTTAATTCTGTCAATCTGGGTTTGAAATTTTCCATTTGGTATGTATTAAAGAAAATATAAGAATTCCACAAGATATTCAATGCTCTTCTAATTTCCTCCGCAGTCTTGAAACTGAATTTCTGAATTTCCCAAAGTGGAACTTCCCAACAATAATAAAGCCTTAGGACGTCCGCACCAAGTTTTTCTATTCCTTCTGATGCCCACACAACATTTCCAAGAGATTTGCTCATCTTGTCTCCTTTTTCATCAAGCACCCATCCCATCAAACCTACAGACTTGTATGGCAGTTCATCAAATGTTGCAATTCCACAGAACATCAGACTATAGAACCATCCTCTAATCTGATCTTGCGACTCGCAAATTAAATCAACAGGCCACATTTTTTCAAAGTCTGTCTTGTTCTGAAATGGATATCCAAAAGAAGCCCAAGGAGAAATTCCAGAATCAAACCAAACGTTCATTGTATCCTTTACCCTCTTCATTGTAGAATTACAATTCTTGCAAGTCAGTTGAATTGTATCCACAACATGTCTATGTAAATCGAACTCTTTCGGTAATTTCTCTGTCGATCTATCTCTTAGCTCTTGTACACTTCCGATAACTTCTATAGCTTGACATTTATCGCAAATCCAAACAGGCAAGGGAATTCCCCAATATCTTTGTTGAGACACGCACCAGTCTACTGCAGCTATAAGCCAATTATGAAATCTAGTTTTACCCCAATCAGGCATCCACCTGACTTTTTCATTCTCTTTTATCATCTTGGATTTAATTGTATCAATTTTGAAGAACCACTGCTTACTCAATCTATAAATCAATGGTGTTTTACATCTCCAGCATAATGGATAAGCATGAATTAACCAAGAAAAATGCAGAAGCACCCCTTTCTTTTCTAGTTTTTCTACAATTATTTTATCTGCAGCCTTAACAAATAATTCAGCAAATTCTCCAGCTTCTTTTGTAAATTTACCTCCTTCATCCACAGGAGAAATAATTGGCATGTTGTAATGCTTGTTCAGTTCATAATCCTCTGGGCCATGACCAGGAGCTGAGTGAACTGCGCCTGAACCTTCTTCCATTGTAACGAATTCTTGGAATTTATCCTTCTTCATAACTGGAAATGAGAGAACAATTCTGTGAGCATTCTGGTCTAATTTCAATTTTTGCTGAACTGGAATATCGAAAACAGGATCGTATTTCAAATCATTAAGCTCCTTTCCTAAGAACTTTTCAACTACTTCATATTTCATTTTCAAATCATCCAGAACTTTCAGTCTTTTCTCAGCAATTATTAGAATCTCTTTGCCGACTTTTGCTTTAACATAGTACTCATTCGGGTGAACGACGATTGCTACATTGCCTACCAAAGTCCAAGGTGTAGTAGTCCAAATAACAATGAATTCATTTTCTCTTCCGTGAATTGGGAATTTAACAAAAATTGAAGGATCCTTTACATCTGCATAACTATCTGTCACTTCATATCCAGATAATGCAGATTCGCAATGAGGACACCAGAAAATTGGTTTTTCTCCTCTAACCAACATGCCTCTGTCATGCAATCTCTTTACAGTCCACCATCCTGACTCAATATAGGAATTTTGATAACTAAGATAAGGATCAAACCATCCTCTCCATGCGCCTAGTTGCTTGTACATGTAGAGCCATTCTTTCTCTTTGTTGTTAACAAGATTTCTGCAAGCTTCTATGAATTTATCAATTCCCATCTCTTCTATTTCTTTTTTGGACTTGATTCCGAGGTCCCTCTCCACCATATTTTCTGTAGGCAAGCCATGAGTATCAAAACCTGGCTGCAACCAGACATTAAATCCTTGCATCTGCTTAAATTTTGCCCACACGTCCTTTACAGTAGTTGTCTTCACATGGCCTACGTGAGCAACTTGGTTCAAGTAAGGTGGACCATCCAAAAGAAAGAATTTTTTCTTCTTCTTGTCTTGCAATTTATGTGGAACTTTGACTTTTGCCCACTTTTCTTTCACTCTTTCTTCCAGAACCTTATGATTGTATTGAGTTGTTACTTCAGCAATATTCATAAAAACACCTTAGAATTCGAAATATAAAAAACCTTCAAATATCATAAAATAAGGATTTAAATTTTATCCTTCAGTAAGGAATCATGACATTCGACCTAATAGCAGTATTGGGCGGAAATTATAATGATCCTGATATTCAATCTAGGGTAGAGGCTGCAGTAAGTTTATACAATTTCCGAAGAACTCCTATTCTATTTTCAGGAGGAAATGAAGTAAATCATTTAACAGAAGCTGAAGGCATGCGTGAATACGCTAGAAGACTGCCGAATGCACCAAGACCAGAAGATATGGATATAGATAATAGAGCAAAAACAACTATCGGCAATATTTTCTTTCTCAAGCAGTATCTGCAAGAAAATTATTACAAATCACCAGCAATTGTTACATCATCTTATCACGTTGGTAATGTCATTCCGTTGTCTAAGCTTGTTCTAAGTGATTTTAGTCCAATTTTTTTTGCATCACCATCTCGTATAGGTGATGGAATTCTTTTCAAAAAGATAGGAATTGAAATGGCGAGAATACCTTTTTCATTAGCCATGCTGTCTGTTGAAATTAGGAATTTAGAAAAGCAACTTTATAGCTAAAATTAAATTAATTATTATGGATACATTATTCCATTTTATATTTCCTTTAATTGCAATGGTAGCAGCTAGAGTAAAAATAAAATACAAAATCAGAACAATGCTTCTTCTTGCCTCATTGGCTGCATTAATAGATGTTGATCATTATTTCGGTTTAGAGACAAGAGGAACATTACATACCATTTTTGTAACAGCATTTATTCCTCTTATCTTGTTCGTTTTGGCAATGAAATATGAAAAAAGAAGAGATTATTATAAAAATGTTAGCCTAGCTTTATTTCTTGTATTACTAAGTCATCCTATAGCCGATTACTTCACAGAAGGATGTGTTAGATTTCTATATCCAATAACTACTGACTGTTACGAATTTACAGGCTATTTATATGCGACTCTGCCAACAGGACAAAATGTATATGTAATTTCTTCTGCTGGTTTAGGATTGACAATTTATTTTCTGATGATTCTCGGAATATTATTCATAGAGGATTTCTTGAAACTTCTCAAAAAAGATAAACATATTGAAAAAGCTTTTGTAGACACAGTAAAGGCAGAGGAAAAGAAGATAGAAAAGGAACTATAGATTTATAAAATTTGAAAACTAAATATAAAAGGGTACTAATTTTTGAAGGGATTACAGAAAACGGAGAGAAAATTTCTCCTGGATATTTGGGGGATCAATTAATCATCTGTATGCTTGAATCATCAGATGAAGGTCTGGAGATAAATCCACACTTAGAAAGAAATGGACGGGAATTATCAATTATTCAACAAGTGTATGATGGTGTAAGGAGGCTAACAGAATTTGTAACAGATAGGGCAGATATAGTCGAATCTGTCAAGAAATATTGGTTGTACAAAAGAAGTAGAATTATTGTTAGAAGAAACGGCGGTCTGTATGAAGTAGAGATAGAATCTCCAGTAATGAATTTACCGAGAGATTATGTATTGGGAGATTGGGATTTCCCAAGGCATGAAGAATCTGGAATATACAGAAAGGAATTGTTGAAAAAAGGTAAAAAATAACCGACTTTTTCAACATCTTTCACACTTTTTCAGGGCAGATTTCTCGTCTCTAAATAATGACGTAAATCTTGCTTTGCTTGTTCTCCTCCGCCTGCTGCAATCCATTTACCATAGGCGGATATGACGAGACCAGAATAATCTGGTTCTCTGTTC
>Ga0213870_1000401_pt1 | contig 21060 bp, 19 predicted proteins | sample WICALVC2017_Meta_FD_160119 | JGI IMG/M metagenome (GOLD analysis project Ga0213870, IMG submission 160119) | Freshwater microbial communities from subterranean cave lake in Wind Cave National Park, South Dakota, United States - WICALVC2017 | ecosystem: Environmental > Aquatic > Deep subsurface >... | reverse complement strand
CGATAGACTGAAATGAGAATAAAGGTTACATGGCCTACCAGAGCAAACGCAATAAAGAGGGTATAGATGACGCGCATCTCTTGTGATGCCACTTCAAGCCAGCTTGTTTTTTTTGTAAAATCTTTCATGATTTATTCTTAATTACGCTAAAAAGAGCCAACGCCTTTTTGACGCCGTAGGTCACTCCGCGGGAAGAAAGCGTTGCCCCACTAATGGATTGAATATCCGATCCCATTCGCAAAGGATCCTCTTTTTTCTTTCCTTTAAACTGCGCCATAAAACGTGGATAACGAATCTCTGATCCTTGAGATTCTCGATAGATTAAAACCTCCACCGCTATAACCGTTCCCTCTTTGGTGATGCCAATGAGCAAGGTAATGGGCCGTTCTTTGCCAATCACTTCAATCGGAAACGTGTACCCGATAATAGCATCTCCCTTTGTTGCAATACTATATCGGACATGTGAATCATGCAACTGTTTTCCTGTGATCTGCTCGGCTTGTAATTGTTGATCGGCTGTGAGGGCTATCTCTTTTGTCTCAAAACGGTCCGCGTCAGGCAGAATTTTTTTTAACGCCTCATCTTCAGAAAGATAGACAACTGCAGCGCTTCCCAATCGCGGAAATAGAAACGTCAGCCCAATACCCAATATAAGAGAAGCCCCACGGGTTAGGAACGATCTGCGGGTAACTCCATTGCGCAGGAGAGGAGAGGGCAGACACGCGGGTCCGCCCCTAGAATCCAAAACAAACGCGGCTGTGGATAAGGCATCTGATTCTGCGGCGCTGTCCGCCAATACACTTTCAGAAGCAAATTCCTCTACGGGGACTCTTGTTGCGGGATTGATAATGTGGCCAAATTGCTCTTTGTTGCTCGATGTAGAAATGGCTTGATTGTAAAGCAGGATAAGGCTTTTATTTTGCCCTTCTATTGTCACAGGCCAGCCCGCCAATCCCTGCGGCGCGCCCAATCCATAGATCGTACTGCGACAACTTATTTTTGCACGGGTGATGCCAAACGATTTTAATATCGCAACCGCCTTGTCAATGGCGTATCCCTTGCCAATCGCGCCTAAGTTGATTGCGCCGCCGTAGGCAATATCAAATGCGCCATCGGTTACCTCTTTATACCACATGGACAGGGCAAGAATTTCCTGTACGTTAGGATCAACAGACGTTTTCCCGCCATTGATGCGGGATATTTCGCTGTCTTCCCGATAGAACGATAGAAGCGACTCCAACCGCGCGATCTCGTTGAAAGCCGCTTCTATCGCTTGTTCGCAAATCTCCCTTTCCCCAAAGGCCATGATCTCAAAGGGAGACCCCATCAGATAACGGACTCTTTGGTAATATTTTCGCATTAGAACATATAGGCGACGCCGACGTTGACGAATTCTTTGTCCGAGCCGGTCCCGTCTTCCTCTGTCTGGTAATCAGCCTTAAAGGCAATCTCAGGTATCGGATAGAAGGCCAGCCCAACTGTCGTGATCGTCAGATCGTTCTTGGGGTCTGCCGTAACACCGATAGGTACTGCGGCATGCGTGTTCACCTCTTCCATTCGGTAAAACGGGACAAAATGACCCAGTCGATAGGCTACTTCCCCATACCATCCAGTGATCTGCTCCCCGACTTTTTTTGCAGAGAGCTGCGCCGCATTGCCAATATCAACCTGCGCATAGACCGCCGTTACGTCCAATCCTTTCCAACGATATCGAAGATCTCCTTCCATGATCGTTACATCAACGCCAATATTGGCCACAACGCCCTGATCGGCATTGCCATTATAACCGGAAAAACCTACATTGAATCCCGGAATACCGGTGTAATCCAGTCGGCCCACGACCGCGAAATCGTCTCCCGCGCTTTCGAGTGTTTTGCCATTTAGGCTTGAGTGGCTGGCTGATATTTTGCTTCGACCTTCGCGAATCCCCTTGCCGGAGTCAAACCCTTTCGCATTCAGACCTGACACTACATAGAGGCTATATTTTAATCCTGCCGGCACAGACCCGAAAATGCCGATTCCTCCCTCCTGCCATGTTGTCGGAATGACCTTGTTTTGCGTGGTAGGCCGCTCTACGCTGTAAAAAAGTGGCGGTTCGTGATATTCGTTCAATGGCCCAACCGGCATGAGCATTACACCGGCACGCACATTGAGGGCTGAATTAATATTAAAATCAAGATAGGCAAATTCAAGCTCCATCTCCTGAGCCGCATGCTCAAAATCAATCTCTGAGTGCATGCTGATTTTGTCGTTGTATTGATAACTTAACCCCCAGACCATCCGGTGCATATCGATCTTGTCCGTGGCCGCATTTTGGCCATTATAGTGTAGCTCTCCATATCCATGGAAATGGACTTTTGATTCTTCAGCCCAAGTCGGGCCGGCTATTAAAAGTAACGCAATGAAACTCAGTATAATCTGCATCTTTCTTTTTCTCCTTGTTTGTTTGTTGATGTTATCCCCTTCCGCCAATGGAAGAGGCACTAAAAACAACAGTGTGGGTTGCGGTCAACGCAATCCTGACCTTCGTCCCGTGGGGGTAATCCACGAGGGAATGCTCACTGCTGTGTACAATCGCTCCCGAAGGAAGCGACACTTTATAAAGATTTTCAGACCCGCGAAACTGTTTTGTGACAACGCTTGCGGTTCCATCTGGATCGGGAATTAAATGAACATCGTCGGGACGAATCATGACGACAATGGGGGCTTCAGTCACCCCATCATGCGTCACGTTCGGAAATGCCCCAATCTCGGTATAAATGGTTCCGTCTTCCATGATTTTCCCCGGAATAAAATCCGCAGAGCCTACAAAATCAGCCACAAAAGCCGTTTTCGGAAGATGATAGATTGTCTCGGGGGTATCCATCTGTTCTAACTTTCCGGCATTGATCACCGCGATTTTACTGGCCATCGCAAAAGCCTCTTCGTGATCGTGTGTGACTAAAATGGCTGTGATGCCGACCCGTTTCAAAATCTCGTGCACATCCTCCCGCATTTTGGAACGCATATCAGGGTCAAGACTGCTAAACGGTTCATCAAGCAAAAGCACGATGGGGCTTGGCGCCAACGCACGCGCCAATGCAACACGTTGTTGTTGGCCGCCGGACAGTTCGTGCGGATAACGATCTAAAAAACCTGTGAGTCCGACAAGATCGGCCATCTCTGAAATTTTTCTTAATTGCTCGTTTTTATTGTAACGAAAAAGCCCAAAGGCAATATTTTGTCTTACGGTCAGATGCGGAAAAAGACTGCTGTCCTGAAAGACCATACCAATGCCTCGTTTTTCCGCAGGAAGATGCACCTTTTCGCTGGCCACGCAACGGCCATCTAACAAGATCTCTCCCGCGTCCAGCGTCTCAAATCCAGCGATCAGACGAAGCAGGGTTGTCTTGCCACTTCCGCTCGGACCAAGAAGCGCCAATATCTCTCCCTTTTCTACAGACAAAGAGAGATTGTAAACGGCCACGCTGATCGTATTTTTATACGATTTTTTTACCTCTCGAAGCTCAATGATCGGCATATTCTATCTTTTTTCATCGGCCCAATGCGTCGGAACGTCACCTAAGAGGCGAACGTCGCCTGCGAGGCCGCTATAACCGCAGTCGGCGTTCCGACCCGCAGTCGGCGTTCCGACCGTTCCGACGCTAATAAAATAACGGGTACAAGAGAAAACAAAACAAGGGTGATGGCAGGCAGTGCGGCGCGATCCCATTCTCCTTCTGCTGTAAATTGAAATATCTTTACCGCGAGGGTATCCCATCCGAAGGGACGTGTCATCAGCGTAATCGGCATCTCTTTCATGACATCCACAAAAACCAAAAGCGCGCCTGTCATCACCCCGCTTTTTAAGAGCGGAAAATGTATCTTTTTCAAAATGTTAAAACTGCTTAATCCCAATGAACGCGCCGCCTCTTCGATATGGGGTGTGATGCGGTGCAGGGCCGATTCAATCGGATTGTGGGCAAGCGTTAGAAATCGCGCCGCATATCCCAACATCATGGCGCAGAGGGTTCCCGTTAGAAAAAGGCCATCCCAGTGGAAAAGCGATGCGAGTGTATGATCCAGAAATGTCACCATGATGATGCCGCCCACGGCCAGTATGGTTCCCGGAAGGGCATACCCTAACGTGGCGAGTCTCACGATCAATGACTGCCCACGTCGTCCCGCCAAACCGATAACCCATGCCGAAAGTACAATAAGAATGGCCGCCATTGCCGAGAGCGCCAGTGAGCGGCCTAAAAACCCAAAGTAACGGAGATCTAAATCCTGCTTGAGTGTTGAGAAAGTCTCGCTCAAAAGATAAAGGATTGGAAGCATGAAGGCGATCAAGAGAATAATGAAACAATAGGCGACTGCGCATAAGCGGGACGCGCCTTTGAGGATTTTGCGTGGATTCGGATGCGGCTGTTTTTCTGATGATGTGTATCGTTTGCGTTGTCGCGCCTTTTTCTCAATCCATAAAATCAGAAAGACAAGAACGATTAAGAGGGACGAGAATTTTGCGGCAGAGTCAAGAGAAAACATCGAAAACCATGCCTTGTAGAGTGTGGTCGTCAATGTATCGTAATTAAAAATAGAGACGGCGCCAAAATCAGCAAGGGTTTCCATGACAACCAACATGAGGCCGCTTAAAATCATTGGTTGTGTCATCGGAAGGATAACCTTAAAAAATGCGCTTGCAGATGTTTGACCCAATGATTGCGCCACTTCGGTTGCGCGTTTTGATGTTGAGAGAAAACCGTTTCGCGCCAGCAAATAAACATACGGGTAGAGTGCCATGGTCATCACGAAAATAATGCCAAACCTTGAGCGCATCCCGGGAAGGCCAGAGAAACCCCATGCGCGTAACTGACTATGAACAGGGCCTGTAACATCAAAGAGCGCGATAGCGATGAAAGCCAGCACATACGTTGGAATGGCGAGGGGTAGCACGAGTGCCCAATTAAAAAACGATCGGCCCGGAAACTCAAAGGTGGTTGTGATCATTGCGAGACTCACCCCTAGAAAGGTGGTGCCAACGGCCGCACCGATGACAAGCCAGAGGGTATTGCGCAATACATCAGATAATCCTGTGGTAACAAGATGTAAAAAAACATCGTCCATAGGCGTTCGCCATGAAGAGAGAATGATCAGAATCGGCGCGGCGACTAAACTTGCGATCAGGAAAGAGATTGTTTTTCCGATCATGCCCCCTCTCCCTTGATGTGAGAGGGGTGGGGTGAGGGTGAGCAGTGTCATTATTTATACCCAACGCGATCCATCAGCTTTACCGCGTCAATCTGAAGCTTTCCGGCATTGCCAACGTTAATCATATCTTGTTTAAAGGTTCCCCACTTTGCCACCTTTGCGTAAGGTTTTACTTTCGGGTTGACGGGGTACTCAAAATTAACTTCCGCAAAGAGATTCTGCACCTTTTCTGAAGAGAGCCATTCCAAAAATGCGATGGCCGCTTTCGTATGTTTTGTGTGTCTGGTCACGCCCGCGCCAGAGATATTCACATGCGCGCCGCGGTCTTTCTGATTAGGCCAAAAAAGGGCGAGCGGATAATCGGGATGCTTTGCCATCAATCGGCCATAATAATAGGTGTTGACAATCCCCACGTCGCAGATTCCTTGTGAAACAGCCTTCATGACTTGCGTATCATCGGAGAAAACATCCACAGCCAGATTTTTGATCCAAGAAGAGACGACCTGTTCTGTCTGTTCCATCCCTAAATCGGCAATCATCATTGCAACGAGAGAGATGTTATAAATTTTTTTAGATGTTCGCAGGCAAAGCCGTTTTTGAAACTGTGCATCTCCCAATGCTTCGTAAGTTGAAAGTTCAGAAGGGTTCACCTTTTGGGTGTTAAAGACGATGGTGCGCGCCCGCACGGAGAGGCCAAACCATTGGTCTTTAGGGTCGCGCAGATGGGAAGGAATGTTCGCCGAAAGAATAGGGGATGAGACTGGCTTTAAGAGCTTTTCTTCTGCCGCCTTCCAGAGCATCCCCGCATCTACCGCCATAAATATATCTGCGGGGGAATCGGCCCCTTCTGAAATAAGACGTTGCAGGAGAGGGCCTTCCTTGTCTGTAATAAATTTAATTTTTACGCCCGATGATTTTGTATAGGCATCAAAAACAGGCGTAATGAGTTGTTCCATGCGAGCCGAATAGAGGGTGATCTCTTCTGCAAATGCGGGTGAAACGGCCAGAAACAATATTGATAACGTCACAATAAAACGCATATTAAATTCTTTTTTTTAGGTTGCAGTCTTTGCAGTAGCCATAGAGTTCCAGTTTATGTTCTTCGAGAATAAACCCAAATTTCTTAGCCATTTTTTCTTGTAATTTCTCTATATCAAGACATTCAAACTCGATAATCTTTTTGCATTTACGGCAAATAAGATGGTCATGATGTTTCTTGTGAAGAATATTGTCAAACGTGGTTTTACTATCGCCAAAGTGTCTCTCCTCACAAATGCCCAGCGTACAAAGCAGATTTAAGGTTCTATAAATGGTGGCAAGCCCCAGATGGATATGGGCGACAGAAAGCTGTTCGTATAATCCTTCCGCCGTAATATGGTCATTTTTCAGAAAGGCATCTAATATCGTCTCCCGTTGTTTGGTCAGCTTCAAATGTTTTTGAGCCAGCCTGTCTTTAAGAAAACTAACATTTTTTTGAGCAACTGCTGTTCCCATTTGCAATACAAACCCCTTTTTAATGAATCTGTGGTCGGCGTTCAGATTTTGATTTTCATTATCAATATCAAGTTTTGACATTAAAACATTGGACAGCGATTGGTGTCAACTATATTTTTGACCAAAATGCATCCTCAAGTGAAAGAAAAATTTGGGAGGCTAAAAATGATGAAATTCATTGGGGCAAGAATGGTTTTATGACATTTGGTTTACCAGATAGACTATCACTGCCAGCGTTTGCTATGGTGTGAAGAGAAACGTACATTCAAAACCATCCGTGTGGCACAAAAACATGTGCCAAATGGGACTCTGGTGGGAATCTTTTTTGTTTAGACGCATACTGCGCTGAATGAAGGCTCTTAAACATTTAACAGAAGGAGTAATCGTGAAAAACAGGTTCTGTTCATTATTTTTGATGATTGTGATGTTGTCGGGATGTTCTTACGTCTCACAGGGCGTGATCGTCGCTACGGATCGGTACGCAGAAAATATCCCCAAAGATTTGTTTGGAGATGGGACACAAGAAGTTGTTTACCTAGAACAAAATTGGGATCGTTATGACAGCCTCTGGTTTTATAACACTACCCAAGGGTCGAATCTTCTCCCTTATGATATTTTCCTGAATATGGAACAAGCCACCAATCAGGAACTCTTCCGCAATCCTGATCAAATGCGAAAATTCCGCTTTCTGACGCAACGGGTAAGTTTTGATAACCCCGATGGGCTACCGGTTGGATTTGTGAAAGACACCTATCAAGACAAGGATTATTTTGGATTTACCTGTGCCGCCTGTCATACCACACAGGTCAATTACAAAGGAACTGGAATTCGCATTGACGGTGGGGGAAGTCTTGCCGATATGGAGGGCCTCCTTCTGTCCGTAGGTGTTGCGCTCCAAGCTACGTTAGATCAGGAAGATAAGTTTGATCGTCTGTCCAAACGAATTCTTAGAAAAGAGTATCCCTTGAAAAAAGAGGCGTTTCGTGCCGACCTTGCGTTATTGTTGCAACAGCATCAGGCATACAACGACTCGAACACCCCCCGTCATGGAGACAAGGTCGTCCATTACGGCTATGGACGACTGGATGCCTTCGGACGAATTTACAATCGTATCCTTAGCCAGCTGACACCCGATCTCCCGGCCACAGACAATGCGAATCCGTCCAATGCGCCGGTCAGTTACCCATTTTTGTGGGACATTGCGCAACATGATTATGTCCAATGGAACGGCGTTGCCAGTAACCATGGGGACAGTCTGGCCGGTTTTCTTGGTCCCCTCGGAAGAAACGTGGGGGAGGTTCTTGGTGTTTTCGGGACATTTAACCTGCAACGGAAGCATGACGATGTCGGCTATCGCTCCTCTTCGGATATTCGTAATATCACGCGTTTGGAGCGACAGGTCGCACGTTTGGAATCACCGCAATGGCCTGAAGAGATTCTTCCTAAGATTGACCGGCCACTTGCTGAAGCAGGTCGGAAGGTTTTTTACGAGTACAAGTGTTCTCTCTGTCATGGGGATCCCAGTACTTTTGACCCGCGTGATCCAAAACGGAAGGTTATCGCACAATTTTTTAGTCCGGACATCCTTGGCACGGATCCGTTTATGGCTGATAATGGGATTGACGCACGGGGAAAGAGCGGTTTTTTCAAAGGGAAGCAACTCCCTGGTGAACTTCCAAACAGCTCAAAAAAATTTGGGGAGACCACGGACGCGTTTTCAGCACTCTCCAGAGCGGTAACGTACGTTATCCTTGAGCCGGATCACGATAAAGGCTTCATTCGCCGTTGGTCAGAGCGGTTGTATGATCTTGTTGGTTCTTTCGCCTCCAATCCGATCAAAAAACAGGTCAAGGAACGACACGTTAATTTTAAGACAATCACCGGTGATCAGATGTCGGCACCGAAAATGTTACGTGTCTACAAGGGACGGACACTCAATGGCATCTGGGCAACCGCGCCCTACCTCCACAACGGCTCTGTTCCTAATCTTTATGAACTCTTTTTGCCCCGTTGTACCGATGAGGAGATCGCGGCGGGAAAGGCATGCAGGTCGCGTCAGTTTACGGTGGGAAATCGAGAGTTTGATCCAAAACGTGTTGGCTTTGTGACCATGACCCCTGCCGAGCATCCAGAACTGTTCGTCTTTGACACCGCTCTGCCCAGCAACAGTAACGCGGGGCATGAATATTCATCCGGCGTGACCCCTCTTATCAAACTGAACGAACGCGGGGAAGCCATCTGCAATGCGCAGGGCGTATGTGAGCGGGAATTTCTTCTGCCTATGGACGAACAAAAACGGATTGCGTTGATTGAATACTTAAAGACATTATAGGAATATGTGTCGTTGCGTCAGGTTGTGTGAAAGGAGAATGAGGTCATGGCAGATATAAAAAAAGATTATTTGCAAGAATATGATCGTGCCGCGGAAGCAGAGAAATTTCCCCTGGTTAAAAAATGGATGGATACGGAACCGCGCTCATTTTTTAAACAGCTTCGTGAGGAGCGGCCGATATTGGTCACGCCGCTTTGTACGCTTGTCAGCCTGTTCAATGATGTGCGGGATGTCCTGCAGATGCCGAAGATTTTTACGGTTGCCCTGTACAAATCAAAAATGGGTGACTATCTGATGACGCACGATGATGACGCCATTCATAGCCGCGAAAAGCCGATCATGCAAGCCATGCTGAATCGTGACGACCTTCCGGACGTTCGTCGGATTGTTGCGAGAAATGCCAAGACTATCTTGGATTCAGCAGAGGGAACGATTGAAGCCGCCTATCATTATTGCCGTGCGGTTCCGGCCTCGCTGGTACAGGACTATTTTGGTTTGGATGGTGTAGAGCGGAAGGATCTGGTAGATTGGTCTTACTGGACGCAGTACGATAGCTTTCACAACCATTTTTTTAACCTTCTGTCGGAGAAGGAGTCGCGTTATTTTTCCGACAAAAAGGAAGCCGTCTCAAAAAAGTTTACAGCCTACATGACCGATTTAATTCTTCGAAAAACCGTGAAGGCAAAGGCTGAAAAAGCGACTGGGTTCTTGTTATTACAGAAACTACACCGTCTGTTTGGGAGTAAAAAATATGAATTGACGGATGATATTGTAACCCGAATGGTGAGAGCCTCCTATCCAGATGCGTTGCAATTCCCGATTCAGCGGCTCGGCCTGAATGCCGGTGGCTTATTGATTGGCGCAATCGAAACCACTGCGCAAGCCGTGGCGCAAGTTATACAGATGTTCATTCAAAACCCGACGTACCACGTCATGGTAAAAAAAGCCGCTCTTTCGGAGGATGTTAGTGCGTTTGATGGAATGGTGTGGGAGGCGTTGCGGTTTGTTCCCATTGCGCCCTTTTTGTTTCGTAGAACCGCGGCCTCCTATACCCTCGCAAAAGGAACCGCCCACGAAACAACGATTCCTGCCGGGACAAATGTTTTGGCATTAACACAATCCGCTATGTTTGACCCCTATGCCTTTGAAAACCCCGACCAGTTTCTGCCAGAAAGAAACTGGTATCACCACTTTAACTTTGGTTTTGGCCCCCACGAATGTCTTGGAAAATATGTGGCTATGGTGATGATTCCAGAGATGGTGCGTCAGATTTTTATTAGGCCTCATCTACAGGCGAAGACAAGCATTGACTATAAGGGTGGCCCTTTTCCAGAACACTATATGCTTTCGTGGGGTGGTGGAGCGTGAGCACGTCACTTCGTCCACCCTCTTTAGGCCCGATTGTAGGTCACACAACGCCTACGTCTGCGCGTATCTGGATTCGTGGAGCGGAATTTCTGGAGAGCCGAAGTGTCGGCATTGCCGCGCTCTTTCAAAAAAACAGATATGTCCCTAAGTCGGCGCGGTATTTCCGACTCCATCGCGAGTATGACCGAACGGGTATTACCGATTTTGAAGGCTTAATGCCCGATACCAGCTATCAGGTAAAGACCGCTTCGCTGATGATGGACAGTTCGGGTGTCAACGCGTCTGTCACTGATGAGGATGTATACAAAAAACTTCCTAACCCAGAGATTTGGATAGACGAATTAAAGGGATTGCAAAGCGACGAATCGGAGGCTAACTTTTGCACTTTCCCCAATCCACCCTTGCCCAATTCCAAGGGACTTCGTTCAAAGGAGCAAGAACTCCGTTTTATATTTGGTTCCTGTCGTTATCCGGGTCTCCTGTGGAAGAAGTCGTTGTCTGACCGTATTTTTGATGCGATCTATCAACGTTTTAAGACATCTAGCACGGGCAGTTCGTCTCCCCGTTTCGTTCTGATGGTGGGTGATCAAATTTATGCGGATAAATTCAATAAGAATATACCTATTGGGTTAGCAGACACAGAAGAGGAATTTCGGGAGCGGTACCTCACCGCGTTTGGATCGCCCAATATGCGCCGTCTGTTGCGGAGTGTGCCACAGTATATGATCTTGGATGATCACGAAATCGAGGACAACTGGGTCCAGGGACGCATCAAAAATCGTGAGAGTCGCGCCTTATTTAATATCGCCATCAGTGCTTACATGAGTTATCAATGGATTCATTCACCGCGCTCTTATGACAAACGACTCTATTACCACTTTGCGTGCGCGGGCTATCCTTTCTTTGTGACGGATTGTCGAACACAGCGGATACGTGATGACGAAGATACGTGCATAGAAGACAATCACATGCTGGGGAATCCTGCCAAAGAGAGTGCCTTAGGTTACGAAGGGCAAATTGACATCCTTTGTGGATGGTTGCAGGAACAACAAAAGCTTGTGGGAAATCGTCCCAAGTTTGTTGTCTTTGGGAGTGTATTTGTTCCCAATAATGTCAGTAGTGTGGTCAAAAAAGATGCACAGGGTCAGCCCATCAAGGATCACCGGTGGAAGGATGACGCATGGGCTGCTTTTCCAAAGACAAGACAACAGATTCTCAAGACCATCATGGATCATGGGATTCAAAATGTTGTTTTTCTGAGCGGTGATATTCATTGCTCTAATGTGGCCGAAATTAGTTTTCATCATAACAAGAAGGGACGGCTTCCGATCAAGGCGTTTGCGATCACCTCATCGGCTTTTTACTGGCCATTCCCCTTTGCCGATGGTGATCCGCTTGATTACGTCCATGATTCGCAATTGGAAGGGGACGGTTTTGCGGTTGATCCTGAGGTCACCATGCATTACAAAGCAATGGATTTTGAGCAGGATGATAATTTCATTGAAGTCAGCGTCGGCGAAAAGACACTCACTGCAGAAACATTTAATAAGGAAGGGACATCGCTTCGTGTGTCAAAACTCACACTCGCCTGATATTATCGCACTTACTTATAGCAATACTTAGTGATGTGTATCACATATCATGATGGTGTTAAGCCCAAGACTCTTTCCCAAATTCCACGAAACAGCAAAATTTGGGTTTATGGCCCTACTTGGCCTTGCTTTGTTCCTTTATCCATGCGGATAAAGCAGACCCTTGTTCTTTTTTGAACAAAATCCCTATCTCTATGAATTCCAGCGTTTGAAGCAGTGCGCGTTCGGCCGCATCCACTTTGTTTTCGGGACGACTAAAAAATTGTAGTACATCCTTTTTCCATGCAGGCGTCCATAGGTGGCGTGTTGATTGGATCATGCGCGTTGCGCCGACTGACCCTGTTTTCTCATGTAAAACGCCCCAATTTGCCTTTACAAATTCCCATGTTTCTGCTTGCACTTTAGGATAACGAAGCAAATAACGCATCGGCTTCCAAGCGTCTTGAGAACGGATGGCGTCTGTGAGTGTTTTCTCCAAAAGCTTTACGGCAAGCGACGGCTTATTAAATTCAGACAAAGCAATAAGATAGCGATCCTTCTCTTCGGGCGTTTCTGCAGACTGATACTTTTGAAAAAAAGGATCAAAAAGGGATCCTCCATCAAATCTCGCGCAAAGCCTCATAAGCGGTGTTGCCAACGTAGGATTCAAAGAAGACGGCATTGCAAAATAACGGGTTTGACGTCTCGGAAGATCAGATACAATATCTTCGTCCTGCGCCAATGCCCCCATTCCCCATAGCGCAGATGCACGGGCCAGTTGATTTTCTTCGGATTCGTTAGCAGGGGAGTCCCATCCTAAATTTTTCCATGTTGGCGTCATGAGATCAGAAACAATCTTCTGCGCTAAATGCAAATCAGCAGGCATGACCATCTGATTAAAGAGGCTCTCCATATATTGGGTCATTGCTTCTACAACCACGCGTGTTTTATCACCCTTAAAAAGACAGAGTGTTGTAAGAAAGTGATCAATGGGAACTTTGCCAGAAAGCGTGAACGCCCAAAGATTATTAAGATGCCCAATCCGTTCAGAGGCAGTCAGTGTGTTGGGAATGCCAGATTCCATTTTACGCAGTAAATCGGAATCGTACGCAACCCGCAGAAAACCTGCCTCATCTGCATTCCCATAAATAGAAGAGGTAGCGTCGGGGAGGTCTAATTTTGTCAGACGATTTGTCAATAAAATTCTGTTGTGATGTGTACCCAGTGAATCGGTATATTTATATGTAAAGGGGATTGTCCAGAGGCTATTGGTATCTGTGTCCACTTTGGAATCAGATTGAAAACGGGTTTGTTCTATACTGATGGAATGCGTATCCGTCTGCCGCAGTGTAACCAGTGGAAAACCAGGCTGTGTAAACCAGTCTCGCGCAATTTTTCCAACAGGCTCTCCTGACGCCGACGAGAGTTCGTTCCACAACGCTTCTGCAGGGGCATTTTGATATTGAAACCGTTTAATATAATTTTGAATTCCTTTTTGAAATGTTTCTTCTCCTAAAAAGGTCTCAATCATTCTTAAACAAGCGGCCCCTTTTTCGTAAGTCAGCGCGTCAAACAACTCTTCAATCTCTGCCGCGCTTGTTACCTTGGATGAAATGGGTCTTGTATGATTGAGGGCATCAATAGAGAGCGGAACCTCTTTTTCCTGCTGAAACTCTACCCAACTATTCCATTCGGGACGCCATTGGTCTACGATCTTGCAGGCAAGCCATGTAGCAAACGATTCATTGAGCCAAAGGTCGTCCCACCATTGCATTGTGACGAGATTGCCAAACCACTGATGCACAATCTCATGCGTGATGACATTGGCCACATGGCGTTGCGTGGATGTTGAGGAAAAGGTCTCATCTAACAAAAGGCAGGAATCGCGGAAAAAGATCGCCCCCCAGTTTTCCATCGCCCCCATTGCAAAATTGGGAACGGAAATAAGGTCTAATTTTGGATACGGATACGGAAGGCCAAAATAGTTGTTGAGCATTGGAAGCACAGCAGACGTCACCTTCAGGGCAAATTCGCTGATGGGCAATTGTTTTGAATCCGCCCAGACAGAGACTTCCGTTTCCCCCACCTTCATTGTTCTGCATGTAAGCCTTGCTAATCCCAACGCCAGTAGATAGGTTGACATCACGGGTGTGGTCTCAAAAAGAGTTGTCTTGCAGTTCTCTTCGCCAGTCTGTTGTTTTAAAACGGGCATATTTGAAAACGCAGTGAGTGTGGCGGGGTAAGTGACTGTTAAGGAAAAACGCGCCTTCAAGGCAGGCTCATCAAAGCAAGGAATCATTCGCCTCGCATCGGTTGCTTCAAATTGTGTAAAGGCATATTTTTCTCCACCGGAATCTACTTGATAAAGACCCCGCAACTGTTTATTTAATTTTCCAGCAAAAGCAATCTTGATCTGTGCTTGTCCCGCCAAGAGAGGTTCATCAAATAGTAATGTGACGGTCTCATCGGACTTATTTTCCAAGACTTTTCCTACTTGGGTTTGATTCGCTTGCAACAGTTCAACACGCTCAATTAAAATGTCAAGCGCGTGTAAGACAATCGTTTTAGAAGGTTCTTGAAGTGTTACATCTATTACTACATTCCCATTAAAATCAATTACTTCAGGTATTATTTTCAAAGTAATTGTATAAAGATTTGGTAAAACGTTTTGGGGCAATCTGCCATCTTGCATTGCGTTATTCCTCCGTTTCTAATTTTCCGTCCGCCATTGTAATCACACGGTCTGCCGTTTGCGCAAGTTTTTCGTTATGGGTCACAATCACAAAGGTCACACCGTTTTGACCATTGAGTTCTCTTAACAGGTTAAAAACTTCAAGGCTGGTATGCGTATCAAGATTGCCGGTGGGTTCATCCGCCAGCACCAATTGAGGACGCAATACCAATGCGCGTGCGACGGCCACGCGTTGTTGCTCACCGCCTGAAAGCTCTCCTGGCCGATGGGCGATGCGATCTGAAAGTCCGACACGATCCAAAAGCGATCTTGCGTCAGACTCTATTTTATTTTTATATCCTGACTGAATCAGTCCCGGCATTATGACGTTTTCAAGAGCGGTAAATTCGGGTAAAAGGTGGTGAAACTGAAAGACAAACCCGACCTGCTGATTTCGGAATTGAGAGCGTTTTTCGTCATTCTGATCCGCGATATTGATCCCTTCAAATAAAACCTTGCCAGCAGTAGGGGAGTCGAGCGCGCCGAGAATATGCAAGAAGGTGCTTTTCCCCGCGCCAGATGCGCCGACAATGGCAATCATCTCTCCTTTTTTTAGGGTGAGTGAAATCCCATTTAAGACGGGAATCTCTTTGCCTGCAAGGGGAAACGATTTGTATAAGTCAATTACCTCAATCATTTTTGGAAGTGCAGTATCGCTTATTTTATTTGAAATGTCTACAATGCGAGTCCCCATGAATCAGCAAAAATGACCAAACAAAAAAAAGCGGAAATATTTCTCTTTCTCACCACATTCATCTGGGGCGGAAATTGTGTCATTACCAAGTTCTCCCTTTACGGCATTACCCCTCTGCGGCTGATTGCCATTCGATTCTTAATCGCGTCTTTGATCGCGCTCCCATTTTTCATGTGGTCCATACCGACTTTCAATCGCGTTACCTTAAAAAATGGCTGTTGGCTTGGCCTTTTGATGTTTATCGGTTTTGTCGCCCAGACCGTTGGCCTTGTTTATACATCCGCCTCGCATTCCGCCTTCATTACCAGCATGATGGTGATCTTTACGCCGATTTTTCAATGGATTTTGTTGCAACAAAAATTGAGTCATAGAAATCTTATAGGTATTGTGATTGTCTTGATTGGACTTTGGTTTTTGACGGCCCCCCATGCAGAAGGTTTTAACATTGGAGATGGTCTTACATTACTTTGTGCCGCGATATTTGGATTTTATCTGATCGAGTTGGATCGTATCTCAAAACAGTGTGAGACCCCATCACAACTTGCATTCTTACAGATTGCCTCTTGTGCAGTCTACGCATGGATGATCGTGTGGCCTTTTGAATCAAGCCCAATGCAGTGGCACGAGAACATATGCCACACAGAACATGTCCTAAACTGCAGGACTGGATGGACGCAAACAGATATTTTGAGTATGGGCTATTTGGTTGTTTTTGCAACCCTCGCAACCACATTTACACAAATACGGTATCAACGCGATACCACGCCCACGCGGGCGGCCATCATTTTTACGGTTGAACCGGTATGGGCCGCGATCTTGGGGTATCTCATGCTTGGAGAACGATTGGGCCTTTCGGGTCTATTGGGAGGCGGGCTTATTGTTGCAGGAATTTTTATTTCTTTATTGCCCAAAAAGATATAAAGGCAGTGCCCAAAAACAGAGAATGGAGAACGGACGTTTTTCGATCTGATCGAAATAGAATGCTTTCACCACGTCTTTGACATTAGAGCGCAGTTCGTCCCATGTGTCTCCCTCAGTTACAATACTGTCAGTCAGCCATTCGGCACAAAAGCCACCATCTGCCTCCTGGGTAACTTCAAAAATGAGTTCGTTCATAACGACACTCTATACAAACTTTCATTTTTTCCCAAGTATTTTCTCAAGTAAAGAATTCACTTTAAACCATTCCGCCGTCTCCCTAAGCCCCTGTTCCATTGTATAAGGCGGCTTCCAGTCCAGCTCTTTACGTATCTTTGAACTGTCAACCGTTAAGGAACCAATCAATCGGTCTATTGTCTCTGATTTTCCTGTAAGCCTTCCTGCCAAACGTAACAGTGAAGGAGGAACTGAAAATAAACGGGCAGGTTTCCCGACGGCAACGGCCACTTTCCGAATTAACTCCGGGGTGGAGACGTCTTCGCCGTCACTCACCAAGTATGTCCGCTCGGTAGTTTCAGGATGGGCGATACAAATTGTAGCCTCTTTATCGATAGGCCGAATCATGATCTGGATGAAGCGACAGAAACCTCAGAAAATTGTCCTCTCGATAAACAAGAGCACGGAACCCTTGGCTAATACGAAGTGTATAAAGACGTGCACCCAGTGGCCCGGTTTTCGACTGAACCATCTCCCAATGCAAACCCTTGTCCTTGTACAGATCCATCCATGAGAGTTGTTTGATCTTGCGCAATGTTCCTAACACGCGGAGTGCATCTTCCTTTTTTAATCTCAATAGATCCTCTTGAAAGATGGGGGCGTTCAGGTCTAGAAGGACATTATCTGATCTGGGCACTGAGTTTCTCTAAATCGGTCTTATTAGGCCTGTTTTCTTCAGCCCATGCTATGGCCTGACGAATGCGATATTTTGCCGGCTCCTCATGTATCCATCGCTCGCTATCGGGAATGATTTGGGCTGTTTTGATTAGCCACACCCCCTCCTCGATTTTCTCAATGAGCACTGTCCGTCCTGAATACTCTTTTCCGATTGAAATTTGTCCGCTGGCACCCACTGTCTTTACAGATTGCGTCTGCATCACTCACCTCGACTATATTGTAATATTATATTTTATTTTATGATAGCACAATGGCATGATTCTATACTATGATCCTTTTCATAATCTATTCCTCTTTCTAAACCATTCCGCCGTTTCCCTAAGTCCCTGTTCCATTGTATATGGAGGTTTCCAATCCAGCTCGTTTTGAATCTTCGCCGTGTCAACCGTCAAGGAACCAATCAATCGGTCTATTGTCTCTAATTTTCCTGTAAGCCTTCCTGCCAAGCGTAACAGTGAAAGAGGAACTGAAAATAAACGGGCAGGTTTCCCGATGGCAACGGCTATTCTCCGAATTAACTCCGGGGTGGAGACGTCTTCGCCATCGCTCACAAGATAGGTCTGCCCAGCCGCTTTGGGATGTTCTAATGCGACACGAATGGCATCAACAAGGTTTAGGATATAGACCAAACTCCTTGCATTCTCTACTGATTGAAGGGGCATTGGCCACTTCTGATCCACAATCTTAAAAAGCCGTGCCATATTTGCCTTTACCCCAGGCCCGTAGACCAGCGGGGTTCGTAGAATAACAACTGCGATCCCTGTCTTCCGCCCAATTTCATTTAATACCCGCTCTGCGTTGTGTTTGCTTCGACCATAAGCGTCTTGCGGAAAACATAGAGAAGCCTCCGTCCATGCAGTACCTGTTTTTGTTTCTTCTCCCATCGCCTTGATTGAGCTTAAAAAAATAAATCGCTTAACCCCGGCCTGACTGCAGGCATTTGCCAGTGTCCGAGTTACTTCCACATTCATTCGATCGTAAGCCGTTTCTCTATTTGATGCTTGCTCGTTCATCTGATGCACACGTGCCGCCAAATGAACAACGGCGTCAACGTCCTCTAACAAAGGCTTCCAGTCGGTTATGCTTTCCAAGTTGCCCGTAACAAATCCTGTTACACCTTTTGGGAGTTGGGATAATCCTGCTGTGTCCCGCAGGGTTGTCCGTACATGAAAGTTCCCGGAAGTCAGAATGGGAAACAGCACTTTCGCAATAAAACCTGTTCCGCCTGTTATTAAAATGGTTTTCAAGACTTACCTCTTAATGCCTGTTGCTTTATGGGCTAAAAGCCCTCGATAAACAGCAAGGGTTCAATTACATATTGCTCCGAGAATTCAGTATAGTGGCCACATTCTGTTAGCACCTACCCCTCGTGTGTCAGTTATTTCTTAACGAGCCCTTACTACTGCTAAAAGGTGCTGATCTAGTGTCAGGAGTTCGATGTCAAAACAGAGAGATGTTGCGGCAATGCCAAGAATGAAATTGGTGTCCAGTAGATATTTAATTCCACTCATCACGCAACCGTTGTTGAAGCGCCAAAGGATCACCAGAATATGTGGCAGAGTTTTCCAACCCCCCAATTAAATCAAGAAGTAATAAATCGCTTAAATCCTTATGCCCATGAAGCTTTTTCCCGCGTAAAAACTCTGCAAAATCTAGAAGCTCAGCGATTGCTGGCTCCGGCAACTCTTTCACCGCTTTATATAGCTGTTCTGTCGTGGTCATAAAGTATCCTTTCGTACATTCACTCTGATTCCAATCGCGATAATAAAGCAATAAAATAAGATTGTCCACAATCCTGCTGTGTCCCGCAGGGTTGTCCGCACATGAAAGTTCCCGGAAGTCAGAATGGGAAACAGAGCTTGCGCAATGAAGCCTGTTCCGCCTGTTATTAAAATGGTTTTCAAGAAACACCTCTTATATCTGTTTGTCCGCCACCTCGTGAAAAAAGCCTTCTAGTCGATCCATCAAAGTTTTCCGATCAAATTCTTGTTTTGCGTAGGCGTGTCCATTCTTTCCGAGAAGCAAACGCTCTTCTTTTGTCATTGCAGAAAGTTTCAGCACGGCTTGAGCCAATCCGACGCTGTCCCCCGCAGGGCAGGTCAGCCCCGCTTGCGCTTCTCGAATAACGCTTGCCCCTTCGCCATCCAACATACCGATTAGGGGAATACTTGACATTAAATAGGATTGGACTTTTCCGGGAATTGTGAGGGAAAACACCGGTGACGGCTTCAATGAAACCAGTAAGGCATCGGCATGCGCGAAAAAAGACGGCATTCTTTCAAGCGGAAACCGTCCCAGCAACAAAACGGATTGTTCTAATCCACGCCGTGTGATTTCTCGTTGAACCCAGTCCGTCATACGCCCATCACCCACGATCAGCCAACGAATAGACGCTTCGTTCTTCAGTAACTCCGCCGCATCTAGCACAGCAGGGAAATCCTGCGCCTCACCCAGGTTCCCGGCAAAAAGCAGATTAAATGCGCCTTCCCGAACAGGAACCTCTGGAGCGGGTTGGACTGTCTGATCGTTAAAAACGTCTTCCGCCCAACTGGGAAAATAACGAATTTTGGCAGTATCGTTACAGTATTTGGCGATATTTTCGAGGAAACCTTTTTGTCCCAGAATAAGCGCACAATGATTATAGATAAAACGCACCAACCCGCCGATTGCATTCAAAATGAATTGAGATCGGACAACCCCTAAAGCCTCAAGTGTTTCTGGCCACAAGTCCAACACCCAAAATATCACGGGCGCTTTTTTAAACTTCCCAAGAATAACCGCAGGGATTCCCACCGTTACCGGCGAGACCTCAAAAACAAAAATGACATCAAAGCGCTGATTCCACAGACGAAAAGGCCCCAACACGGAAGCGTTGATCATAAAACTAAGATAATTCAATCCCAATCGAAAGTTATTTTTGCCGCGAGCAGACAAAGGAACCCGATATATTTTAGCTCCAGAGAAATGAGAAAAACACTCGGGTGTATTCTTGAAATCCTCAAAGATTTTTCCGTCCGGGTAATTTGGATAACCTGTTAATACTGTTACATCATGCCCGCGATGTACCCATTCTTGTACGAGATCATTAATCTTAAAATTTTCTGGCCAAAAATATTGACTGACGACCAAAATTCTCATCAGTCCATTTTTTTCCATACGTTACGGTTCACATAGTCCGTATAGCTATAAATGATTCGGACAATTTTTTCGGAAACGTTCGGCGCGTTATAATCCGCCACAAGCCGCAAACTGCGTTCATTGTTTCTTGACTGATTCGCAAGGACGGCTAACCCTTGAAAAACACGTTCTATGTTGAATCCAGTCATCATGACCGCGGCCTCCTCCATCCCTTCCGGACGCTCATGGGCCTCACGGATATTTAAAGCTGGAAAGTTCAATATTGAGGATTCTTCGGTAATTGTGCCACTGTCTGACAAAACGGCAAACGCATTTTTCTGTAAATTAATATAATCAAAAAAACCCAGAGGTTTTAAGAGTTCAACATGCTTGTGCAACGTAACCCCTTTGGTCTCAAACCGTTTTCGGGTTCTTGGATGAGTGGAAACGATCATTCTCTTTCCATACGTTTCAGCCAAGCCGTTCAGCAGATTCATAAGTTTTGTAAAATTTATTTCTGCATCCACATTCTCTTCTCGGTGCGCACTAATCACAAAATAATCCCTCTCTGATAAATGCAATTGTTTTATGATCTGCGACTCATTTATCTTTTCCTCATAGTAGTGAAGCACCTCAAACATGGGGCTTCCAGTCTTAATGACGCGATCCGGCGGAACACCCTCTCGTAAAAGATACTCTCGGGCAATGGCGCTATAAGTAAGATTGATGTCGC
>Ga0213870_1000400_pt1 | contig 21060 bp, 19 predicted proteins | sample WICALVC2017_Meta_FD_160119 | JGI IMG/M metagenome (GOLD analysis project Ga0213870, IMG submission 160119) | Freshwater microbial communities from subterranean cave lake in Wind Cave National Park, South Dakota, United States - WICALVC2017 | ecosystem: Environmental > Aquatic > Deep subsurface >... | reverse complement strand
TTGTCAAAATTTTCGTCATAGCCGAGGAGTTTGACCGAATGTTCGGAACGCAGCTCATTCAGCCAGACGTCATCCTCGGCATTCCTTAACTTTCCCTTTTGATAAAAATCTATCAAGTGCTGAAACTCATGGGCCAGGAATATTTTTGCCCGGCCGTTAAAAAGCGAAGTCGCATTAATGAAAACCATCTCTCTTTCGTTTGACTCCGGCACTTGCGATTTTGAGTATTCGTGCGAAGTGTCAAAATATCCGCCGGCCCGGTCGATCAGTTTGGTTATTAAAACGGTGATTCGCGAATCATTATCAATCCCGGGATTCCATTCAGAACCCCAAAAACTTGTTTCAACCGGATAAATCCTGGTGTCAAATTCAACGGCCAGCTCGTCCATTTTCTGCAGGAACGTATTTTTTTGCGATTCAGAAAGTTCCCTCCAGTAATCGTCAGAAACATACCAATAGGCCTTGTCTGAAATTTTTTTCAATGTGGCCGAAACGCTTGACTGGCTGGAATATTGATATTCGGGATTTATGCTAAATGGCGCCGTCTGGTTGAGAAAATCAGCGTAAGCAAAGTTAAAAGTTAAAAAATAGAAAGCAGAGAATAAAAAAAGAAATAGAAAAATTTTAAATTTTGAATTGTAATTTTGCATTTTGATTTTTAAGTTTTTATTTTATCTTAGAGAGTTAATAAAGTCCTGGGCTTCCTTGGCAAAAGCAGGGTCAATCTGGGCGGCGGTCTGGGCGGCTTTGACGGCTTTGTCTATTTCGCCTATTCCTTTATAGGCCGCGGCCAAGGAAGCATAATATTGAGGGTTTCGCGGACTTAATTTGACCAATGCTTCATATATTTCCGCCAGCTTCCTGAAATTTCCCAAACTGAAGTAAATTTCTATCATTCTAAGAGCGTCAACTTCACTGTCCTTGTAAGGATATCTGGAATTTTCAATGACCTGGACTGCCTTATTGAAATTCCCGCTTTGAGCATAAGTGATGCCGAGGTACCAGCTGGAAAGTTTTACTTCCGGGTTTAACTCAACCACCTTTTCAAACCATTCTATCGCTGACTGGTAATCTTTCTTATTTAAATAAGCCTGGGCGATTTCATAGTAGGTCCTGACAAAAGTCGGCGATATTTCCAGGGCTTTTAAACTATTTTCCAGGGCCAGGTCATTATAAGGCGAGTTCGGGTCGCTTTTACCAAGTATTATGTAAAGACGACTGAGATACAGATAAGGCAAATAATCTTGAACTGATTCTTCGGCATTCTTTTTAATGTTTTCAACGGCCGTAAAAAGCCGCGCTTGGCTTTTTTCGTCTATTTTTGAAATGTTATTCGTCCTTTCAAGGATATACTGGCCGTAACGGTGTCGGATTTCATATTTTCCAAAAGTATCATAACTCATTGCTTCTTTGAATTTTTCAAAAGCCAAGTCATGGTTACTTGACCAGGAAGCGACAATCGCCCTGGTGGTTGCGTAATTGGCTTTAGCCGGAATGACTTCAAACTTATAAACGGAGAAGATTACGGCTACTGCTAAAATAAAACCAATAATATTTGCTGACAAAGAATTCTTTGATTTAGTATCTGCGTTATTCGCATCAATTCGCGTATTATGAAGCGAAAGCATATTTACGAATCCGAGCGTAATGAAAAACACCAGGTAATTAGCCGAAGTGTCAAAAATAAAAAAATTATGAATCATATAGGCGATAAAAGTAGAAATCAGACCAATCCTAAAAACCTTATTTTCGGCCGAGTCATTCATTTTATTTAAAATTTTAAAGGCCTGGACAAATATAAGAATGTAAACGATAAAACCGATGGCGCCCATCGTAAAAAGAACTTCCAAGAACTGATTATGAGCCCGGTCAAAAAGCGTTTCCGAGCCAATCCCTCGGAAAAACTTAGGGTTGAAATGTTTTGAAAAAGGTACATTGAACATTTCCGGCCCCCAGCCAAAAACAATTGTTCTTAAAGAATCGTTCCAGCCGTTAAAACCGGCTTGCCAAGCCCAAAAACGGGTCTGAACGGTGAATGACTTCAAAGAAATATCGGAGTAGCGGGCCAAGTAATGACTTTCTTTAACAAACTCGGCATTCCGTAGAGAATACAGAATTCCGGCTGTCGCAAGCACTAAAATCAGAAGACCAAGAGTGAATTTCCTGAAATTTTGGGAATTAAAACTGAAAGAATACAAAAGCCCGAAAACAATCAGTCCGACAACAACAGCCAAAACCGAACCTCTGACGCCGGTAAGCAAAACTGCAAAAGCATCGATAATAAAAGCAGCACCGTAAAAAAGTTTTTCATTTTTGGAAGCGCCCGGACTGAAAAAAAGCATCAAGGCCAAAAAAGCATTGACTATTATATAGCCGGCAAAAAGAGCCGGGTTGCCGATGGTGCCGAAAATTTTATTCCGGCCGCCGGAACCAATAACCCACTGCAAATCGGTTTTCTGCAAAAATCCGTAAAAGGCCGAGAGCAAGCTTACGGCCAATGAAATTTTTATGAAAGTCAGCCAGTCCTCTTTTTTTCTTAAAACAGCCGTGGCAATCACAAAAAATCCCCAGAAATGAACAAAACTGAACCAGCCACCCATTCTTTCAAGCGTCCCAAAGAAACTCTGATAGATGTTAACGCTGGTAAGAGTCATAAGACCGAAAGCCAAAGTAAAAAGAGTCACCGCCGTTAGTAACGGGGTTCGGGGCGGAAGATAGGACTTACCATATCTAACCAGCAGCACAACGTAAAAAACGACTAAAATTTCAACCAAAGAACGAAAAACCAAGACCTTGCCGAAGTGGAAAGGAGAAATGAACTCGCTGAATATTACTAACGGAATAAGGGCCGTCAGATAAAGCCCGTATTTTATGATTTTTTCTAAATTGACTTTGCTCATGGCTTATGGTAATTAAATGGTAAATGAAACGGTTCTTCCTTTTCTTAGGCGACGTCGCAATACTCTACCTCTCTCTTTACTTGACTCTGTTTATCCGCTACGGACAGGATTTCAATTCTCAGATTTCCAGCCATCTAATCCCCTTCTCCGTTCTTTTCACTCTCTGGCTCATCGTTTTTTACATCGCCAATCTTTATGAACTTAATTTTTCCAAAAATTCTGCCGAATTTTACTCCTCTTTATTCACTTCAATCGCCGTATCGGCGGCGATATCAGTCTTATTCTTTTATCTGATTCCGAATATCCAAATTGCGCCGAGAAGGAATCTTTTAATTTACATCGCCGTCTTTACCGGCCTTATTTCCCTCTGGCGCTGGCTTTACAATAAAATCCTCGGCAAGACGTTCAGAAATAATACCATAATCGTCGGGTTCAATCAATTGGCTTATGATTTGGCCAAGTTCCTGAACCGAAATCCCCAATACGGCTATAACCTGAAATACGCCCTTGATGTTTCAGAGCAGGCGGCATTCTCGTTCCAAAACATTGATTTCAGGCAAGTCAGGGGCGCAAAAGACATAGAAAGAATCATAGAGAACGAACACATCAATACGATTATTTTGAGTCCCGAGTCGTATAAACTGCCCGACATTATTGACGTTTTTTACAAAGTCGGGAAAAGAAATGTCCAATTCATTAATTTAGCCAGCGCCTACGAAAAAATAATGAAAAAAGTGCCGCTTGAGGCCGTGAACCAGCTCTGGTTCTTGGAGAACGTTTCCCGCGGAGAAAAACGGCTCTACGAACTCCTGAAAAGAACATCTGACCTGATTTTGGCTTTAATCGGAACAGCGGTGCTTTTAATTTTATTCCCTATTATCGCTCCGGCAATAAAATTCGCTTCCCCCGGACCGGTCTTTTATCGGCAAAAAAGAGTCGGTAAAGGAGGAAAAACGTTTGAAATCATAAAATTAAGGACAATGATTGAAAACGCCGAACAAAACGGCGCGGTCTGGGCCCAGAAAGAAGACCCGCGAGTTACCAAGTTCGGAAGATTTTTGAGAAAAACCCGCCTGGACGAACTGCCCCAAGTAATTAATATCCTAAAAGGCGAGATGTCGGTGGTCGGTCCCCGCGCCGAAAGGCCTGAATTCGTTGAAAAACTGAAAAAAGAAATTCCGTTTTACGAAGAGCGGCTTTTGGTCAGGCCAGGCCTTTCGGGCTGGGCCCAGATAAATTACGAAAAGGACTTGGACCACAACGACACCAAAGAAAAACTCCAGTATGATTTGTATTACATAAAAAACCGGTCCTTCACCATTGACATGGCCGTGGTTTTGAAAACCATCAAGACGGTCATCTCGGCAACCGGCTGGTAGCTTATCCACATATTGTTGTTTACGGAAAAATTTTTTATTCTTAAAAAAGCACCTCTTTGGCTTAAGCCCTAAAGGAGATCAGCGATGAATCAAGATCCTGCGGTCGCCGCAAAATCAGAATCATTGATGACGCAAAACATGCAAGTCGAAATGACTTCGCCGGTCAAACAGAAAAAATACCGGCCTCGTCATGATGACGAAGAACCGCCCGAGGAATCTTCTCCTGCCCGCCACAGCATCAAGCGCGACCCCACAAAGGAATAGCACCCACCGGCCAAAAGAAAACGGGGCTCAAAACGGAGTCCCGTGTCTTTTTATCAAAATTAACTGTTTTCTAATCAATAGCTTGGAACCACTACATGTTCTTGAAAAGTTATTGTTTTTATATTTTAATAAGTTTTATTAAATGAAGCAAAAAATTAAAGACCTACTTCTTTGGTCCCAGCAATACACTCAAGTCGACATGCTCTATATTGCCAAGGGCGGATTTTGGTCAAGCTTAAGCTTTTTTATAAATTCGGCCCTATCGTTGATTCTCTTAGTTGCTTTCGCAAACTTGCTTCCCAAAGAAAGCTACGGAATTTATAAATACGTAATCTCTCTGGCCAACTCCATAAGCTTCCTGACCCTGACCGGAATGAACATAGCTGTAAGTCAGGCAATAGCCAGGGGGCATGAAGAAATTTTTCCTTACGCGGTCAAGACACAGCTTAAATGGAATGTTTTATTTTTGTTGGGAGCCTCGGCTTTAGGAACATACTATCTGCTGAAAGGCAATGCCGTTTTCGCTTTTTCTCTTTTCATTTTGGGAGCCTTCTTCCCTCTCAACACGGCTCTCAACACCTACGGAATATTTCTCCACGGCAAGAGAGAATTCAAAAAAAACTCCCTTTATGGAATGACAGCCGGGATTTTTTATTTTTTGATGATGCTGGGAATCCTATTTTTGACAGACAATGTCCTGGCTTTAGTTGCCGTCTATGCCGCGGCGAGCTTTCTCCCGACTTTATTTTTTTATCTCCGCACCGTTAAAACGGTAAAATCCGACGGGTCGGTCCCAAAAGAAAGAAAAGAAGTTTTAAGATACGCAAAGCATTTAAGCGTCACCAACGTTTTTTCAGTAATTTCCCAATATATCGATAAAATACTGGTCTTTCAATTTTTGGGCCCGGTTTCTCTGGCGGTTTATGCCATAGCTTCCGCCGTTCCGGAAAGGGTGAGCGGATTCATCAAGAATATCTCAACGCTAATCTTGCCCAAAATATCGGATAAAGACATATCCGAAATAAAGGCGGTTTTTTATAAACGGGTAATCCAGAGCGTGATAATCGGATCGGCCTTAAGCGCGATCTACATTTTGACGGCTCCCATTCTTTTTAAAATCTTCATCCCTCAATACTTGGATTCTCTTTTCTACTCTCAGCTTCTTTCGTTATCTTTTATATTTTTAGCTCCGGCCAATTATGTCGGAAATGTGTTTCATGCCAAAAAAATGATTGGAACCATTTACCGGAGCAGCGTCGCGGCAAATGTTTTAAGGATAGCCCTATTCTTGACTTTGGGGATATATTGGGGCATTTTAGGAATGATAACGAGCACTCTTCTGATGTATCTGGCAGGAACTTTTTATAACCTCTTTTTGTGGCGGAAAGAGCTCAATAAATGAGAAAAAAGCCGTATAAAATCATTTTATCAAAAATTTAATACCGTCCTTAAACTGAATTTTTAACGGTACTTCTTCATCTTCGGAACTGATAAATTCTTCGGTCAACGGCTTTATAAGCATCGAATATCCGTTGGAAAGACGGCCCAGAAAACGAAGTTTAGCCAGCGTCGCCGCTTTTTTCAAGTTCCAGCCAACTCTGCCCAAAAACCCATTCGGTTCGATTTTACGCAAGCTCTTATAGTCCTGCTGATCTGATTTTTGCCTCCAGTAAAGATTGTAAAAACGATGATTCTCCATTTGACCCAGAGCCAAATCGTTTTTAATCCGGTCTGTAAAAGATCGACAGTAGTCCCGCCCCAATTTAAACCTCGGACTCGGATCTGCTTTTTTCCGAGCAGCAATGATTATATTGGTATTGTCGGGCGAGCCATCAACGATTATTTCATAGCCGTTTTTATTCAAAAGCAGTTCCAGGGACTCTTTGGTAAAAGAATGGAGGTGAACCAGATAAAACAGAGCGTAATTTATATGTTCGCCGGCCGAATCGGGCAGGGATAAAAACAAATAATCGCCGTTGTTCTGCAAGGAAGAAATGAGATTTATGATTTCAGCCGGGTTATAGGTATGCTCTAAAACGTGATGACTGAAAAAAACGCCTATCGGCCCGAAGTTTCGCAGTTGATCCTGTAAGTTTTTATTTTCAAATTCGCCGGTCAAAACAGTAAAACCGAAATTTCTTCTCACAAAGTCGGCCCGATGGTCTGAATGTTCTACGCCTATTATGTTTTTAAATCCGGCGGCCGCGAAGTTTTTCAGAACTTCTCCATAGCCGCAGCCTATTTCGCAAACCGGCCTTTCTTTATCGATTTCTAACCCATTCATCAAAAAAAAGGTCAGCCAGCGGCCGGCCTTTTCCCCTTCTTTGGGTAAAACCGAGCTTTTAATCACGTCTTCTCTGGTTCTGGGCGACTGTTTGTCCCATTTGTTTCTGTAAAAATCAACCATCCATTCTTTTGTCGGCCGGTCCATATAACCGGAATAGCCGCAAAAATCGCAAAGACCGTATCTGATTTTTTGATTGCTCTGGGCGCTTGAAAACAGACAGACCGTTTTTAATAAACCTCCGCAGGACGGACAACTGCTTTGCTGTTCTAACGGCGTATTTTCGGGCAGCTTGAAAACTTTGACTCTTGAAGCAGTCAGTATATCTTCTACCCTGATTCCTTGCTTTATTTTGTTCATCTGCCCAATGTTTTCTTGATCTGACTTTTATGTCTCCTGACGCAGGCCAGTTTATGAAAAAAAGAATCATTCAATGAAATTGGAGGGACTCTGGTGTTGTAAGCCAGGCTCACCAATCTCCTCTCGCTTCCTTTTGGCATAATGGGAAACCCGTGCCAGGCCTCCTGATGTTGTTCAAAAAAGAAAAGGCCGTTTCGCAAATGCGGGGCCTTAAGTAAAATCGTTTCCCTGTCGGCTCCGTAGACGCAAGTCCCGCCAATCGTATCGGGGTTCGGATTAAAGTACAAAAGGCAGGCAACAGCCGGCAACTTAAGATTATTAAGATCCCTGACCTCGCCGTCGATGTGGGCCTCCTGAACGCAGCCTTCGTTGCCATAAGTAAAGCCGAAGTCGGCCAACGAATTAAAGGAAACTCCACTGGCTTCTTTAAGCAAGGTCATAAACTCTGGGGAATCCGTCTCTTTGACCAAACTTTTCCATACCGGAGCCAGTGAACCGAAATGACACCAGCAACCCTTGTCTTTTTCGGAATCGTAAACCGGACCGGCATAAAATCTTTTCAATCCGCCGCCGGACTGCTTGTTGACCAGCTTAAACTTACTTACATCCGGAAAACTCTTCACTAACCCAAAGTAGGCTTCTTCTTTGAAAACATCGGGAATAAAACCGAAACGAAAACCGCTTGGCGCAAATTTAACTTCTTTTTCAGCATTGTAAAAAGATTGTTTATTGAAAAAGTTAATCATTTTTATAAGCGATCATCAGCGAAATTTCCTTCGGGAAATTGTTTATCATGCCGGTATAAATCTTATTTCCCCGGGACAGGAAAAATTTATGATTATATTTGTATTCAGGCAAGAGTCCGTTCAATTTAATCTGCAGATTGACCGGCAATGAAGAGAGTAATTTTTTAAGCGTTCTTTTACCGGGTTTGGCCAGATAAAAATCCTTTATTTTGCCCAAACCGGCTTTGCTGAACGCCTGCTTCCAATCTTTTAAGCGGTACTCTTTCTCGCCATTCATTCTTCTGGTGAATTTCTGTTCCGAAGGCATGCCGAACATCTTCTTGTCTTCAGGGCCGTACTCGGCATCCAGTAAATCGTCCAGGTCTCTTTCGGTGAAATAGTCGGGCCGGGCCTTGTCAAAACAGAAAATAAGTCCCCCTTTCTTTAAAATCCTATAACATTCTTTCAGGGTTTTTTCGAGATTATCAGAGTGGTGCAAAGAAAAAAAATCAAAAACAAAATCAACTGATTCATCCGGCAGTTCCATATCGTCGAAACTACCGACTGCGCCGATTAACTTATCTTCTTTATCTCCTAAAACATATCCGGCCACTTTGGGCATCAATAATTCCACTATCGGCCGGCAGACCTCGACCGCGTATATCTTTTCGACCAAATCTCTCTTTGCTAAAACCGAACTGAAAGTCCCCGGCCCGGAACCGACCTCCACGCCAATCCCTTTTATTTTCCCTTTCAAAAATTTTCTTTCGACAAAATCGAAAAGAGCTTCTATGTCTTTTACTTCGATATCCGGCGCCGCTCCGTCAAAAGTAATCTGGCGGATAATCTCAAGCGGCTCCTTATCTTTCAAACCGACCGCAAAACGAGTCCGATAATGCTCTTCGGCTTCTTTTTTCAGTTCCGAATCAATGGGCCAATACAAAGTTTCCACATTTCCAACAATATCAATTTTTATAAAAAGACGAAAGGCCGCCGAAGCGGCCTTATGAGGCAAGTTCAAGGAGAGTGCAAGCAACTTTTTCCGTTGCTTTTTCTTGCGGCGGCTGCCACTTCTGTCTTAGTTCTCCACGAATACCCGGGTCAAGCGCTTGCCTCAACACTTGTTCCCATTCATCGTTCGAAGTCACCACCAATGCTTCCTCGGATTGAACATCGGGCAGATAGTGCGGCGACGCGAGTAGAAGATCTTTTTCAAACCACTGCCTGACTCTCGGACCCATCAGGTGAATCACCGGCGGCCCGCCCATCAACCAATTCTTGATGTCGTCAGTGGCGGTGATTGAAAGGATGGCGTCAGCCGACAAACACAGCTCCTCACTTTTTGACTCGTCAGCTTTCATAAAACGCACGCCACAGAGATCACACAAATTCTGAAGATCGCCGTAAATAGTTTCAACCCAACCAGATTTAATCTTATCCAGTTTGGGATGAACTTTCGGAATGAAAACAGGGTTGAACTCTCCCCGACCAAGCGACTTCACGCCTCCTACGATCATCTCCAGGTCTTCTTCGATCACCTCCGGCATCCCCTGGGAAAACCAGAGAAAAATTCTCTCGTCTTCCCCGATTCTCAAAATCTGACGCTGTTTTCTTCGGATCTCGTCTTTTCTTGGAATCAATTCCAATAAAGAATCAAAGGCCGGCTGGCCGACAACTTTTACCCGGTCGGGGTCAAGTTGCGGCCGTAGATGATGAATCGCCTCGGCATGGGCCTTGTTGATGGCAAACCAGAAATCGGCCTGGTCGTCGCGCCACTTGTAACCATGATTGAAAAAACCATCAGCGCCGAATACCACCGGCTTAATGCCGTAAAAAGCCCGGGCATAGGATTTTTCAACCTTGTTAGCACTGGCGCAGGTACTGATAAAAACAAGGCCTGTTTCGTCAGCTGGCACGTGATAAAGGCCGTAGGCCGACTCGAACTGAACTTCAAAGCCAAGCTGACATTCAAGCAGAGCTTGATACCCGATGCCCTCTCCATCGACCACAAATTTTACATTATGGCCGAGGGCCAGAAGTTCTTGAGCTACCGGAGTCATCATCATGGTCCCGCCAATATCGCCACAGACAAACAAAAAGTTCTTAGCCAAGCATCACCTCCTTGTGAAACTTGTCGCTAATAAGATAAAAGAATAATCAATTTTTGTCAATAAAAAACCGCTTCTGGCGGATTTTCAAAAAATTTAGACCTTCTTAAACTTTCCTTAGTTTTTCTTTTATTGGAATTTCCGACGGCCAAACGCGTTTAACTCCGTCGCCGAAGGCCCGCTCCATTTCCCTGACCTCTTTGACCAGTTCGGCGAATTCCTGCGGTTCCAAGCTGGCGGCTTGATCGGTACCGAACATTTTTTTATCCAAAGTAATATGCCTTTCGATGACATGGGCCCCCAAAGTTGCGGCGGCCACGGATGCCGCAATGCCCTGTTCATGGCCGCTGTAACCTATCGGAACGGCCGGAAACTCGCCTCTAAATTTGGCAATCGCTCTTAAATTTATCTCTTCTTCTTTGGCCGGATAAGTGGAAACAGTATGAAGCAAGACCAAAGGAACACCGGACAAGGTATTGACCGCGTTTTTTATTTCTTCCATCGTGCTCATTCCGGTTGAAGCGATAACAGGTTTTCCGGCTTCTCTAAGTTTTTTCAAAATACCTAAATGGGTAAGCATGGCTGAAGCGACTTTGTGGCAGGGCGGGTTGAACTGCTCCAAAAAATCCACGCTGGCCTCGTCCCAAGGCGAAGCGAACCAGAAGATCCCTTTTGCCTTGCAATAATTGTCTATCTCTTTATATTCGTCTTCTGTAAACTCCAGGGACCATTTCAAATCACCGTTAGTGCTGTCTTTGAAATCTGATTTTTCAAGACGCTCAACCGATTCTTTTGACAGTACTCCCCTTTTCATTGCATTCTCCAAAACCTCTCTGTCTACCGCCCTTGGCTTGGCTAATTCTTCGACCGAGTAAACTATCGGGACCGTTCTCTTTTGAAATTTTACTGCTTGAGCTCCGGCCATAACCGCTGCATCAATCAATTTTTTGGCGATCTCCAGACTGCCGTTATGATTAATCCCAATCTCGGCGACAAAAAAACAGGGATGCCGTTTGCCGATTGGGATATTACCTATTTTTATTTCTTTATCTTGAGAAAGAGACGGCTGTTTGATAAATTTTATAATCTTTGCAACTGGATTAAACATATAATAATATTAACAACTTTTAAGTCACCGTCCAACCACCATCAATAACAAGTCCATGGCCAGTAATATAAGATGAGGAATCCGAAGCAAGAAAAACTAAAGCACCAATTAAATCTTTGGGATAGCCGACTCTTTTTAACAACGTCCTTTCAACTAAACGGGGTACAAAATCTTTTTCATAACTTTTCCCGGCCTTCTTGAAATGTTCCTTAAAATTCGGGAAAGCCCCGGGTAACATAGCATTCACCCTGACTGGAGCGAGAAAACTAGCACAATAACGGGTTAAAGCAAGGAGCCCTGTTTTAACGATGGTGTAGCTTGGTGGATTAGGAGCATGGTTAGTGCCTTTGTAAAGCAAAGGATTTGGCGCAACAATTGAATACATCGAGCAGATATTGATTATTGAACCTCCGCCCTGTTTTTTCATCGCCAAACCGATTTTCTGGCTTGCCAAGGCGGCCCAGTATATTCCAGACTCAAAAGCATTTAAAAGATGCTCATGAGTAGTTTTATGAATCGCCCCTTCATCACCCGGAGCGAAACCGGTCCGGGGACTGAAATCAAAAGCGTTATTTACCAAAACGTCAATCTTTTTGTTCTTTTTTAAAATATCATCGTAGCACTTTTCTGCTTCTTTGTGATTATATAAGTCGGTTTTATGCCACTCTATTTTGTTCTTGCCGTATTTTTTAACCAGCTCTTTATAAAACTTATCGCCCGCTTTTGGATGTTCTATTACAATCAACTTCTTGGCGCCGTTATCCAAAACCGCTTTAGCGAAATACTGGCCGAAAAACCCGGCTGCGCCAGTAATAATTATTGTTTTACCTTTTAGAGAAAACAGGTCTTTCATTCTTCTTATTTTTATACTAATATACACAAAATGTCAAAAATTAAAGTAGTAGCAGTCATCCCCGCTCGGGGAGGGTCAAAAAGAACACCCCGGAAAAATATAAGAAATTTCTGCGGCAAACCGATGATTGCCTGGACGATTTTGGGCGCCCTTAAAAGCAGGTATCTGAACAGGGTGATTGTTTCAACCGACGATAAAGAAATCGCTAAAGTGGCCAAAAAATACGGAGCCGAAGTTCCTTTTTTAAGACCGGCTGAACTGGCTATCCCAACCATCGGTATTGAACCGACCTTAAAACACGCCTACCAGTGGCTATTGGAAAACGAAAATTACAAAGCCGACGCTTTGGCGCTTTTAATGCCCACTGCCCCTCTTCGCCAAACCCGCCACATTGACGAAGCGATTGAAATTTTTCAGAACAAAAAAGTGGATTCGGTTGTTGCAGTCAATGAAACACCAGCCAACCATACGCCTTTTTGGACATTAATACGCTCAAAAACTGGAAAAGTCACCTTGTTTGACGGAACCAGTTTGAAAAACATGATTGTCCGCAGTCAGAATTTCCCTAAAAAGTGCTACGGCCGAAATGATTTAATTTATGTCCTGAAACCGAAAAATCTTTTTGAAAAAAAACCAAACCTATACGGCAACAAAGTGGAACTTTATATAATCACAGACCCCTCCAACTATGAAGCCGATGTTAATACTCCAGACGAATGGCGAAATGCTGAGTTGAAATTCAGAAAGTTAAAAATAAGATAATCTATTTATTTTTAGAATCGGTTTTCGATTCAATAATTAAATTGCAGACTTCTCTCACTGCTCCGTCGCCGCCTTTTGCTTTGGTAACATAATCGGCAACTTTTTTCGCTTCTGCCGCGCCGTCGCCGACACAGACCGACAAACCGACAATTTTCATAATCTCGATGTCGCCGGTGCTGTCGCCGACAAAGCATATATCTTTCAAACTTGCTTTGGGATGATTTTCTTTCAACCACTCTTTTAATCCGGCGACTTTGTCTTTGTTATGAACCAACGGCACCCCAAGCTTCCAGGCGCGGGCTTGAACATATCCGCTTCTTTGGGTGGTTAAAATAAAAACTGAAACACCGACATTTTCTTTCCGGACAAGATCAATGCCTTGGCCGTCTTTATGAGAATATCTGGCTGATTCAAAAACATAAACAAAATCTCTCCCTGTGTGCTGGCTGGCCGCTTCTTTGGTCATAATTACGCCGGTATCAAGATATAAAGGCGTCAGCACCCCGTCATTATCAAGAGCCAATATTTTCACTTTTTTGAATTTTTCCAAGAGTTTTTTGTTCATGTAAAGATTTAATAACAAAAAATTAGCGATGCGTCAATTGTTGTAATTTTTGGAAAAATGATACATAATATAACCCTGAACTTTTTCGCACCTTACAACTGAATAAAGGAGGACCGATATGGCTTTGAACGTAATCCAGCCGAAAGTCCATATCCACCCTTCAGAGGTGGTAAAGGACATTTCGGCCAGAGACCTTGAAGGTCTCAATGTTGTTTTCATCAATATGCCGCTTCGGGAAACAGCAGTGCCAAATACCACACCCGAAGGGCCGCTATTGATGGCGACGAACCTGATTCGGAACTACGGGGTCATGGCTTCGGTCATCGATTTCAATGCTTACCGGATCAAGGATGAGTTCGCCGAAAAACGCAACCTGCCGAATGGCCGCCATCTCACGCATCAGGAGGCCTTCGGCAAAATCGAGCGTCACTTCGCCAAGTTCGGCGAACCGGATCTGGTTTGTCTTTCAGGGATGATCACCACCTTGAAATGGCAGAAAGAAGTGGCAAAGATGGTCCGCCGTCTGACGCCGCATACGATGCTGGTTTCCGGCGGAGGCTTGGCCACCGAATTGAAGACCGGGCTGTTCAACTACATTCCGGAACTCGATGCAGTTGCCCACTCCGAAGGAGACGACGTAATCGTCAAAATCTGCTACGATGCGGCGGTTATCCGACGCCATGGCCGACGACACGCTATCAACTCGGGCAAGCTCGAGCCTTATCTTCTCAAAGATGGCTCCGGCGGTCTGATGTACAAAGGTGATCGGCCTGATGATTTGGACCGGTTCCCTTGGGCTGACCTTGAGCTATTAAGAGAGGATGTTGACGGAGTCAGAGTCCTTGAACAATATCTCCAAACCGAAGCCTGGGGTTTAAGCGCCAACAACAGTTCGGCTGCTCCGTTCGTAACGGCGCCCAAAACCACTTCCGTTTCCTCCCGCGGGTGTCCCTACGGATGTAAATACTGCTATCGGGGAGCCCAGGGAGAGCGCAAGTGGCACGTTCGTTCAGCCCGCCACCTGGTCGAGGAGATAAAGGAACACATCGCAAGATACGGCATAGCATTCAAAAGCTGGCCGGACGACAACTTTGCGGTGACGTTTGATAGAATCAAGGGCCTCCGGGATATCGTGGTCGCAGAAGGCATCAAGATTCCCTGGGGAACCCACACTCGCCTCGATGAAGCTGCCGGACTGAAACACAACCCAAACCAGTCGTCAAAGGAAAGAACCTTCTTCACCGACTATATCTTCGAGGATCCTCTTCGGGTAAGGCTCATGGCCGAAGCCGGATGCCGCTATATCGGCTTTGGACCAGAAAGCGCTCACCCGGACACCCTTGAAGAACTCGGTAAAGGAGGTTTTACCACCAGAGCCGGTCTGATCCCAGTATCGGTTGACGGCCACAGGTACTGGTTTCCCAAAGCCATTGTCTATGGCACCAAACACACCATGGAAGCGGGAATCCACGCCAACATGACCTGGATCAAATTTAATCCAGGTGAAACATTGGAACGGCTCAAGCAGACGGTCGCGTTCATCAAGTGGCAGGTTGATTACTACGGAACCTTCGGTATCCCGGAGGAAGCAGTAAACAAGAATATGTTCACCCTCACCTGGTATCCGGGGACGGAACTAATCAATCATCCCAAGGTACGGGCTGAACTCAAACGAGTCTTCGGTCTGAACTTCCAACTGATCAACGGCAAGTGGGAATTAGTCTGCGATGAGGCGGCCCATCGGTATATCTCGGAGCTCGACGACGCCACCAAATTCCTTTACGGCCCTGACGGCGAACCGTTGAACTTCAGCGACATCCCAAACGACATAGCCATACAAGTCAACGAGTACGTCAGTTCCGGCCAAACCCTCCGCATTCTGGATATGTAAACCTCACACTAGTTCACGAGCAGTGCGGGGTGACTCGGGGTCTTGAGAGATCAAGACCCCTCTTTTTTATTCTTCTCCGAAAACCTCATCAATCATCTGACAAATGATATGAATGATCATTATATGGGCTTCTTGAATGTTTTGGGTATTATCGGACGGCACGATTATTGAAATATCGCAGTAGTTTTTAATCTTCCCGCCGCCCTTGCCGAGAAGTCCGATATTTATCAAATTATTTTTTCTTCCCCAGTCTAAGGCTTTAATCAGATTTTCCGAGTTGCCGCTGGTTGAAATTGCGAAAAATATGTCTCCATGTTTGGCCAGTGCTTCAAGCTGACGAACAAAAACTTGTTCATAACCAAAATCGTTGGCTATGGCGGTTAAATTAGAAGAATTGACAGTTAAAGCTATAGCCGGAAGACCTTCCCTTTCAGCCATAAATCTTCCGACCAGTTCGGCGGCAAAGTGCTGGGCATCAGCGGCCGAACCGCCGTTTCCGGCAATCAATAACTTATTTCCATTTTTGAAAGATTTTATGATTTGTTCTCCGGCCAATTTAATTTCGCGGATTTGCTCATAATCTTTCAACAAACCCATTTTTGCCTGAATTGATTTGAATATCTGTTCAGTAATTTTATTCATTAATAAAATTTAAAACCGCGTCGGCGATTCTTTCTCCGGATCTTCCGTCGGCCCCGAATAAAATTTCTTTTCTGGCTCTCTCCCGGCCTTCTTTATTAATGTTCGGATTATCCAAATACCGGTTAATCCAATAAATTAATTCTTCCGGATTATTGGCCATTCTTACGGCGCCGGTATCTATGAATCCTTTCATATTGTCTTCTCTTTGATAACGCCTCACGCTTTCCAAAAACGGTCGTTTTTCATATCCGTCAAAACCCAGCATGATATGCGGTTTATCAAAAATAATCGCATCAAGGCCGAGAGTTGTGTTCACTGAAATCAACATTTCAGAATGATAAATCGAATTAATCAAATGCTTTGTTGCTTCCATATCTATTTCTGTGGCTCGAACCTTGCCAAAACTACGACCCGGCTGTTCGACTATAAAATTCGGCTTGTTTTCGAATTTGCTTAAATCGGTGGTATCTTGGGGGTGTTTTCTGACTAAAAACACTATGTCAGCCGGAATTTTCCCTTCTTCCTGGGCGACATTCAAAATATCGCAATACTGCCAATCAATGTCGGCCAGAGCACTCCCGGCCGGAGCAAACAAGATTAACCGTTTATTCAAGGGGGCTCCGATTTTTCTGAAAAATTCGTCTTTTGAAGACGGCTTCATTAAAAAGTAAGGGTCGAATTGCGGAAACCCGACTATTTCAATCTTGTCTTTCTCGACATCGTGAAACTTAACCAGCTCTTTCTTGTTGGAATCATTATTGACCAAAATTTTTAAAGGAATCGCTCTCAATAGATTTTTATTGGTCGGACAATCCCAGGAGCGAACCATGCCGATAGATCTGACCTTGTGTTTCTCTGCCGAACGCAAAAAAGAAGTATCGGTCGGGCTGAATATATCCGTGGCAAAAACCGCATCCGGTTTATATTTTTTGAAGTATCCATCGAATAAATTCATATTCATGGTTTGCTTGTCAAAAAAGCGAAAAATCTTGTGGGAAAACTTAAGGGGCGCGAAAAAATAAATAAGCAAAGAGTTCAAAAACCAGATAACTGGGACTCTCTCCAACCTCTTCCTGTTTCTGTATTTGACAAAGTAGGTCGGCAAAAGAGAGATCGCCAGTTTCTGCATAAACTTTGAAGACAACTTTCTTAATTTGCGGTCATCAACCGGTTCGATTACCACATTTGCCGCGCCAAAATTTTCTTTGTAAAAATCCTCTTTATAGTCAGGAACCAAAAGAATAATCCGTAAATCAGCCGATAAAATCTTCTTAAAAGCATCTGTAATCAAGATGCTTCGCGGAATAAAACTTTGGAAAACAGGAATTAGTATTGTTTTCATTTTTTTAGATGCAAAATAAATGAGTTCGTTTTCCAGTTGACCTTCTGCCACTCGCTGGCTTTGATTGACGGATTCTTTTTGAGCCAATCTTTAAAGGCTTTCTGCTCACCGTAATCGGGATTGCCCCGGAAAGCGAACCAATCGTCAAAAATCACAATCGTCCCGTCTCTGACCAGATCTGTAATGAAATCGAGGACCGGAACAGTCGATTCATAAAGGTCGCAGTCAATAAAAACAACAGAGGCTTTTTCCAGGCCCAATTCTTTTTTTGTTCTTTGATTCAAAGTATCCTGATACCAGCCCGGCACAATAACGACTTCCTCCATATTCACTCCGTTATTTCTAAGAATCTTCTTGAAAGTTCCCAAATCGCAGGAGTATTGCCCCTTTTTGAAAGCTTCCGAGGTCATATCAAATTCATTCTTTATTTCAGGCAGGCCCTGAAAAGAATCGAAAGCGTAAAATTTCATCTGTTCCAATTTTTCATCCATGAACAAATTTCTAAGATGAAAAGCTTTAACAAAAGAACGGCCTTTCCAAACTCCGAATTCGAGGTAATCACCTTTAATTCCGGCATGAGCGGCAAACCGCATCGCTTTCTCTAGAATCTCTTCATCAGGATTTTTGTTAAGAAGATGAGTCAACGGCCAAATTACTTTGTATCTAAAAGAGGGTCTCGTTACTAAACCGGCAAAGGAATTAGCCAGGGAGCTTTTTATTTTAGAAAATGCCTTCATATTATTTTTTTAACCGTGCTGATTATAAAATCCTGTTCTTTTTTCGTAAGAGACGGGTACAAAGGCAATGTTATCGTAGAATAACCCAGTTTTTCGGCCACTGGAAAGTCGCCGGCTCTGAAACCGAAAGTTTTTTTATAATAAGGTTCCAGATGAATCGGGTTGAAATGGATTGATGTCTGGACACCGGCATCTTCCAATTTTTTTCTCAACTCATCGCGCCTTTTTTGATCAACCCAAATTATAAACATGTGATAAGCGTGTTTCGAGTTAGGAACTTCTTTTGGAAAAGAAACGCCGTCGATATTTTTTAATTTGTTTGCGTAATACTTCCAAAGTTTTTTCCTTATTTGATGCTGTTTATCAATCCTTTTCAACTGGCCCAAAAGCAAAGCGGCCTGAAAACTTGCAAGAGAATACTTATAACCGAGCATTGTCATGAACCTTGTATTTTTGGCCTTTACTACCCCGCCTTCGCTAAGCAATCTTATTTTTTCTCCCAGACCGCTCGATGTAGCCACCGCCCCGCCCTCGCCGGAAGTTATGTTCTTAGCCACATGAAAACTGAAACAGGCGGAAAAACTTGCTTGCCCTGGTCTTATGCCGTCTCTTTTCGCTTCGATGGCATGACAGGCGTCTTCGATAATCGAAAGTTTGTGCTTGTCGGCAACTCTCTTTAACTTTTTCATGTCAGCCATCTGACCGTAAAGGTGGACAGGAATTATCGCTTTGGTCCTTCTGGTTATGGCTTTCTTGACTTTTGAAACATCGATCAATCCTGTTTCCGGTTCGACATCAACGAAAACCGGCTTGGCTCCGACATATAAAATGACATTACTTGTCGCTACATAAGAAAGAGGTGTAGTAATCACCTCGTCTCCAGGCCCGACTCCGGCGGCCAATAAAGACACATGAAGCGCCGCCGTTCCGCTCGAATTTAAAACCGTTTCTTTAACGCCGAAATATTCGGAAAAATCTTCTTCAAATTTTTTGGAAACGTCGCTATAAGTAAGCCATCCGGATTTTATGGCTTTGACCGCTTCTTTGATGTCGGAACCGGTTATGTGAGGATTAAGAAATTGGATTTTAGGCATTTGAAAATATAAACAATTTATATTTTGATCTCTTTGACCTGACTAATTTAATAAAGCACTCCCCTATTTTTGTCAAAAAATAGCTGAAAAAATTACCGCCCAAGTGGTGGAAGACAAGACTGTCTACGAAATTAACATGCCTTATCTCTTCAATCTTCAGATTATGGCGACCAAACAGACCGATTGTTTGTTTGGGTGTTTCGACTTCTTTATAGCCTAAGCCCTTTTGGAATTCCGGAACTTCTTCCGGAAAATACTCAAGCAGAAAAATCCTGGCGCCTTTTTTCATTTTTTGGAAATAATTCAAAAGCGCTGCCCGCGATTCCTGCGGCATATGGACGTATACCGTTGTCATAACCACCGCATCAGCGTTCTTGACCGTTTCTTTAATGGCCGGGCTGGGAACCGATCCTTCCAAAAAATCGATCTTACTTTCATCCCCGTGTTTCCTCTTGGCTATTTCTATGTTGAAAGGAAAGTCAAAACCGATAATTTTCGCGTCCGGATCGGCCAGCTTAGCAAAATAAGAAGTGTAGTCGCCTATTCCGCAGCCAATATCGACTATTTTTTTAAACCCCTTGAAATCGCTTTTTTTGAAAGCGCTGATTCTGACTTCAAAAGCATATTTATCCTGCCATTTGTTGTTATAATGACAGGGGTTTTCGCTTTTTTGGGCCTTTTGAGCCCAATAATTTTTTACTCCCTCATAATCATACATATTCATTTATCAATTACACGATCATAAATATCGAGGTAAAATTTTGCGGTATGATCCCAAGTATTCTTTCCCGCTTCAATTATCGAGTTCTTTATCATTTCTTTGTGCAGAGCGGGATTTCCTAAAATTTTTCTTATCGCCTCGCTAGTCCCCTCAATGTCGTTTTCATCGACTAAAAAACCGTTATATTCGTCTTTAACAACGTACTCCGAGCCAAAACCATGGGTCGCAACAACTGGCGCGCCACAGGCCTGGGCTTCATAGTAAACCATCGGGAAGCCCTCAAAGGCGCCTCCCCGGGTTTGAGCCGCCAAAACCATAATACTGCACTGATTATATAATTCCCGAAGCTGGTCATCGGTCACCCGGCCGACAAAATGAACTCTGTTTTCAAGTCCGTGCTTTTGAATCAATTCTTTCAGATGTTTCATAAATCCTTCGGCTGATTTCGTTTCACCGACGATTTTATAGTGCAAATCTGGAAATTCATCTTTCAATAAAGCCAAGGCCTGAATTGTTATATCGGCTCCCTTTCTTGGTTTGACTCCACCGACGGTAAATATGAACGGCGGGGCTGCTTTTTTAACATTTTCCATTTTGTAAAAAATTTTGGGGTCGACTCCGAAAGGTATGAATTTCCAAAATTTAAGTTTGACTGCTTGTTCTATCAACTCGATATTTTTTAAAGACCCGGTGGCAACCAAAGAGGCTCGTTTATACATAAATTTCATCATTTGCCTTTTTATGAAATTCTTGGGGCTATACCCTTTTGGCGGAACGCTGTAGGTCCCGGCAATAGTCAGAAAAAAAGGAACCCTCAAAAAAATACTGGCCAAGGCCGCTCCGGGCGCGAAGGGCTCCATCATGGCATGAATGCCGTCACAATCGCGGAAATATTTCAGAGAACTGAAAAATACATAAAGTTGAGTTTTCAAATTAAAAGTGTTGTCTTTGATCGACAAGACTTTTTTGACGTCCAATCCCTCGGATTCGTTATTCCCGTTTTTTTTGATTAAGACAACAGCATCAACTTCTTTCGCCGTTGATTCAATTATTCCTTTTGAGTATCTGTCCCAGCCGCCATGACTTGATAAAGAAGAAGTGACATATCCTATTTTTAGCCGTTTACCTATGTTCATTTTGATTATTCCTGTACCACTCAATTGTTGTTTTAAGTCCTTCTTCAAAACTGATCTTCGGCTCCCAGCCGACATCTTTTTTGATCTTTGAGATGTCAGGCAGACGCCTTTTCACGCTTCCTTCAGGCGATGGATTAATTTGTAATTCTTTGGGCCGCCAATCCATCGCCTGAAGGAAGCGTGAAAAGG
>Ga0213870_1000399_pt1 | contig 21176 bp, 18 predicted proteins | sample WICALVC2017_Meta_FD_160119 | JGI IMG/M metagenome (GOLD analysis project Ga0213870, IMG submission 160119) | Freshwater microbial communities from subterranean cave lake in Wind Cave National Park, South Dakota, United States - WICALVC2017 | ecosystem: Environmental > Aquatic > Deep subsurface >... | reverse complement strand
GAATAGATGCAGACATTTGGCCTGTAGTACAATTGTTTTCATTTAGCAATGATGTGACAATAAAGTATAATCGAGCAGGAGGGATACAGGAGGTTAAACTCTACTATGATGATATTGAAAACATTTCCATAAATCTTGATAGAAATACATATCCACAAAATGCCGATGTTATTGCAACAATCTATGATATGCAACTAAATCAAGATCCTACAGCAGTAGATACTTGGACATTTACAGCTGGTTTAACACAAAAAACATTTTATCATGCATTTACTGAAACTGGCTCCAATGCTGCAAATGGAGGAGCAGGTCTTATCAACATTGTATCAAAACTATCAAGCCTTGGATTTGCAAAAAATGGAAAACTATCTTTAAATCTTGGCTCTATAGCTGAGCTAAAAACAAACCAGTTCCAGCCATCAAGTTCACTTTCTGACATGACTACAAATATTGTAACATTTGTTGAAACAGAACCAAATTCTGGAATCTTTGTAAATTCGGATCATCAAGCTAGATCAAATATTAAAATTTTAAGTTCTGCTCCACGTGGTCAAAGCGCTACAATAGAATATAACTCCAAATCATACTCTATTGTATCTGGTGCCTTTACAGCTTCAATATCTATTGGGGACTCAAAAGGAGTTGTATCAATGCAAATCTCTACCTTGATTCCAGGTAAAAAATTTGCAGTGACGCTGGTAGACCACGATCAAAACCTAAGCTCAATGAAAAAAGACAACCTTAACGTTTTTAATAGCACAGCAATCATTCCTGCAATTCAGGTAGGAAACCCGGTTACATTAGAAAAGACATCTGAGGTAAAATTTTTTGAATTATCTAACACCCCACTTGATTCACCATTATCATCAACAATTACTTTTAGAGTTAATGATACAAATTCAGATATTTTACTTATTGATACAAGAAGTGCAGGCACTACAAACTTTGAAAAAATCTCAATTAACCTTGGTATAACTGCGGCGACACTTCAAGATTTGTTAATTGATGACAATGAAGTAGATACTGACGGAACAAACTGGATTAACTATGATTTACGTTCCTTCCAAAACCAACTTGGGGTTAGTGATTTTTCAGATACTACAATGACATTGTATTTTGGAACCTTGGATGATTCAAGCCCTAATGTAGTAATCCTAGACAAAGGAGATATTTCAAGCGCTCAAGGATTGGCGCAGATAGACAACGACTATGTAGTTTCTATAAAAAGCAAGACAGGTGCTGTATTTTTGGTCATAAACTTTGATTCCTCAGATAATACAAACGGAGCAGGAAGAATAGCAAGTGAAACCAACACTCAACCAATAGTGTTTGATGTGTTTTCATTTGGAGCACGTAATTCGGATCCTATTAACAACGCAATGTACAGACTAGAGCTAAAAGAAACCGAAGCTAATTCTGGTACCTTTACAGGCAGTATAGAAATTTCTCAATCAAATCAGTTTGATTCAAGTTTCATAAAGACACTTCAAACCATCGATGATGACGTAAAACTTCTACTAAACCAGAGGCTAGTTGATGCTAAAGGACTCGCTATACAATATTCTGATATTGCAGGTGTGGGTGTAAACTATGATGTTTCATCACAAACTGACGTTAAAACAAATAGTGGAAGAGTTACATTAAACGAAAGGACCTTTAGGTTTGGTCAACCAGTTAAGGTGATCTTAATAGATCCTGACCTTAACCAGAGACACGACAGAATCGATATTTATCTTACTTCAAATGATCCTAATTCTGAAAATGTAGACGCCATTGTTGATCAAAGTGGGAATTTGTTATTGGAAGTGATGATCAAGGATGCAAGATACAAGCGTTGTACTATAAACGGTGTTGAGACAGGCGGTCTTGCATCTACTGGCTTTACACTCATTGAGACAGGACCTGCTACGGGAATTTTTGAGGGGACTTTTAAAATGCCAACACAAATTTGTAACAAAGCTGGAACACAATTAATCACAACTGCTGGCGGAAGTATTGAGGTAAAATATCATGATGCACTAGATTCATTAGGTAAACCAAACATATTTGGACTAACATTTACAAAAAGTACTGACGCTGTTCCAAAAGTTGAAGGAAAAGTTCCTGACTGGCTAAAAACTAATGTACGTGCATGGGTTGATAAAAAAGCAAACGATGATGCATTTCTTGTCGGAATCAAATACCTTGTTAATGAAAAGATAATCTCGCCATCAAAGGTGGAAACAGGTAAATCAGAAAAAGGAGTACCGTCATGGATTAGAAAAAACGCTGATTGGTGGTCAAATGGTCTTATCACACAAGATGATTATCTCAGAGGAATCGAATATCTATTAGAAAAAGGAATAATCAAACTACCCTAAATTTTGATTAATTTATTTTTGAAACAAACCGCACTTGCATCCTTTCATTAAACATTTTCCTGCACCATCTTCATGTACTGCTTTGTCATGAAAGCAACCTGACTCTACATTATGGCATCTCATGTTTAGAAAACTTACAAAGGTTTAACCATATATGATACAATACTCACATTCGCAGTTTTGTACTTGTTTGTTTTTTGCAAGACATTTTTTATGCTGTCCTGCTTGACATTGGACGCAAATCTGGTCTAAATTATCCACAGTTGAATACTTTTTTGTTTGATCAAATCCAAAACCTCCATCGCGTGGTCCAACCATAACAAAATAAAGAAAATCTAGTATTTTAGCTCACTGGGTAACTTCTTACCGCACTATCATCATAAACTACTCTTTGCTATCTTTGGTTTGATTTTTTTTATCCTGTTTATCCCAGAGATGCATTGTTCCTCTTAACATAAAACAACCAACAATTATTGCTACAAGTCCACTTAATACAAAACCAACTACATTTCTTATGCTTTTTAGTTTTGACACGCAAACTTTTGGTCCAACTTGGAATTAAGTTCAGCTGATCTTAATGTCTCGCGTAAAACATTCATTTACTGTATTTTTTGCTAAGTAAAGCATTGGTAAATAAAAAAAACATTGCAATTTGGATTGCAATAATAGGCGGCGGAATAGCATTTTATCTTCTATACGGAATCGTAGCAGACCTTATGCGATAATTTCTAATTTCTTAGGATTTTTGTTTTTTTGATTTCTGTAATTCGTCTGGCTGTTTTCTTGTTTTTAGATGCTCATTACGCTCACGTTCTATTACCTGTTTTAAAACCTCGATCTCTTTTTGCGCCTTTTGCAATTTTGCGTTAGTTGATGCTACTACTGCACTTGCTGCCTCTATTACATTTTTTGATGCACCGCCTCTTCCTGCACTGGAAAGATCGTTTTCCAAAAGTTTAATCTCTTTTTTTGCAGCTTCGATTTCCTGTTTTTTGTTGTCACTTTCATCTTTCAAGTACTGAAGCTGCTGTCTTGCCAAATCCATCTCAGATCTAGCTTTTACAAGCTTTGATTTTACCTGCTCATACTTTTCTGTCACTTGATCTAATTCTCCCTGAGATTCAGCTGGTTGTGACTTTAATTTTTCTAGATCTTCTTTGTGTTGTGCAATTTGTGACTTTATGGAGGCAAGCTTCAAGTTTGCCTCGTTGAGCTCATCTAGTGTTGATTTTGCTATATTATGTTCTGATTTGGCAGAGTTTAGTCTAGTTTGCATTTCTGCATACTCTTTTTTTATTGCCTCGTTCTCTATCTTTTTTTGATTCATTTCCTTTTTTGAGGACATTAAATTTCTAATAACTTGATCATATTCCTCTTTTACATTTGCCAGTTTTTGCAAAATTGAATTAAGATGCTCAGTATTTGTTTGGATTTCTTTTCTCAGATAATCTGACTCGCCTTGTACGCTTTCCTTTAGAACGCCTTCTTGGTTTTTTACGGCTGTACCGGCTTGGTTGCCTGATTCTTTTTTAATTAATACATCCTCTGGCTCTTCTTGTTTTTTTAAACGCTTAAAGAATCCCATTTTTCAACTCACTTCCTTTTTTTTATAAAATTAAGATAAAAGCCAATTCCTCCTACGATAAATCCCAATACTATGAAACCTGTTCCAGTTTGTGATGACTCGCTAAAGGTTATTGGAGCCAACATGAATATGAGCGCACCTAAAATTATAAGAAAAAAACCACCGCTTTTTCTTGGTTTATTATGTTCCCTATGTGCCAAAGCAGTTATTTTATTGAACATAACTGTATAGAGTTTGTGCAACCTTTTTCCTGCCAATATCATTTATGAACGGCCCAATACGTGGACCTCGATCAGTTGAAAGGATTATCTGATAAAGTGTTTTGAACAAGTCTTTTGGCTCAATGTTATTAGCTTTAGAAATTTGATATATTGAATTTTGAATGTCTTGTGGTTCATTTTCAGCGGAAAGAAAATTAGCTATCTCTTTTAGTGCTTTTTTGACAGTATCATCAAGTTTAATTTCAATTTTTTGTTGAGTATTAAAACCATCTACAAAATTACCAGCTAAAATAATTAACTCCTCTATCTGCGGATCAACATTCTTGATTGTCCCATAATCAAGCAGTTTTTTTGTAACACGCTGTATTCTGTCTTCTTTGAAAATTTTACACATCTCAATTAAAAGCCTGTAACTTACATGCTGTGATGGGTTTTTTGGTGGTTTTAACAGGTTGACATACTGATAAAGTCCCTTTGCCTTCACAACCTTTGCTTCATTATCAAGCTTGATTTTGCCAAAAAAGATGTCTTCTAACTCATTATACTCATCCATAAGTGATGGAATATCTTCAAAGCCAAGCTCTCGTGCGCCAGTAATTCTTTTGTAAAGTAATAACAGAATCGATTTTGGTGTTCCATATTTTAGCCAGTTCTGTGCAGTAACAACATTTCCAAGAGATTTTGAAATCTTTTTGCCGCCTTTGTCTAAAAACATCTCATACTTTACATGATGTGGATGAGGAAATTTTAAGATCTCATCTGCAACCCAATCATTTACCTTTACAGAATCCATAATGTCCTTTCCATATGCTTCAAATCGTATATCAAATGCCTGCCATCTAGCTGCAAATTCTACTTTCCATGCAAGCTTGCCAAGGTCTTTTGTAATGTCTGCTATTCCGTCGTTGCCGCATCCTTTGAGGTTTTTTGAACCTATCAGAGCGTCTTGGCATTTGTATCTAATTTTTTTTTCATTTTGTAGATATTCGTAGGCTTCTGCGGTGTATAGTCTATTGCAGTTTGAGCAGACAGGAAAGTAAGGTAAAAATTTTTGATATTTTTCCTGGCCTACTAGTTCTTCAATTTTATTTCCTATCTTTTCACTATTAATCAATATGGTATGGATCTGTTCTTTTAGCAGTCCTTTTTGATAGGTGTCATATGCACGTTTGAATTCATAACTTATGCCAAGCCTGTCAAGGCCTTCTAACAAGAGACTACTCATATGCATTCCATATGACTCATGACAGCCAAACGGGTCAGGAATCAGGGATACTGGTTTTGCAAGATTCTCATCAAGTGAAGAAGGAAATCCTTCTGGAATCTTTCTTAATCCATCTAAATCATCAGAATATGCTACAAGCTCTGACTTGTAACCAAAATTTTCAAGCGCAAGCTTTACTCCATAGGCACGTACGGCATCGCCCAAACTGCCAATATGTGGTATGCCTGACGCACCAAGACCACTCTCAACTTTTAACAGTTTTGTGTTTCTTCCAAGCGATTTTTCTCTTTCAACTAGCTCCCATGCAAGCTTGTCTATCCAAGTACCCTTTCCAATAATTTCTTGTTTTGACATTTATTTTCCTCATAATTCCTTTGCCATGTAGGGACCAAGAAGGAAATAACCAAGCTTTCGATAATACTCTCTAGTGCCAACTGCACTTATGACTAGGATCCTGTTTGCGCCAAACTCTTCTTTTGATATTTTTTCAGCTTCACGCATCAATTTTTTTCCCAAACCAGAGTGCTGAATGCTGTCTTTTTCATGTTTTCCTATTTTTAGTGATTTGCCATATACATGAAGCTCACGTACTATGCATGTCTTGTCTGTAATCTCCTTTCTGTGAGCCTTATTACTTGGATGACGCAATCTCACAAAACCGTAAATCCTGTCATCTGAATCATCAAAGGAAAGAAAAACTTCATTACCTCCTGAGGAGGCATAGTTTTCACGATTTAATCTTAGATCATCAAATGTAACAGCTGTTTCTGACAGCCCAGCCTCTCTACACCTAATACATTTGCAGCTAAGATTTTGCTTTTGCAAATTTTTATGCACAATCTGACGCAGGTTACCAAGTTTTTGTCCTGACATAATCTCTTCTTGTGATATTTCACGCTGAACACGCATTATTCTTACCCAACGTGAAACGTTCTTTTTGATTTCAGTTAATACTGTAACAAGCTCTTCATCTGAATATGGTTTGTATTTTCCTTCAAGATAGTCATTGTAAAGTGGAGTGTCTTGCAATACCAGCGATGGATAAATCTTTAACATGTCTGGCTTGAAGCGTGAATCTGAAAAAAGCATCATAAAGTCAGAAACATCATCATGAGGAGTCATAGTTGGCAAACCAGGCATCATGTGCGCAACTATTTTGTAGCCGGCATCTTTAGCAATCTGAAATGATTCTATTACATCATTTAGGTCATGTCCGCGGTTTACAATTTTATAAACACTTTCATGCAAGCTTTGCACGCCAATCTCAACTCTAGTAATTCCAAATTGTAACATTGTATCAACATGTTCTTTTTTGCAATAGTCAGGCTTTGTTTCAACTGTAAATCCTACATTTCGAATTGTGGCGAGCTCGTTGTTTTTCTTTGCATCCTCTAGTGTTGGCGAGTCAAAACCATTTAATGCATCATAACAAGATTTTATGAAATTTTCTTGATACTGTATTGGCATAAAAGGAAATGTTCCACCAACAATTACAAGCTCTAGCTTTGTTGCGTCATGACCATAAACCAATAATTTTTCAAGCTTTGTCAGTATCTGCTTTTTTGGATCGTATTGACTTTCAATGGCACTTATGGCTAGTGGTTCTTTACCTGTATAGCTGTTTGGCGTATTGAACTCGATGCCTCCTGGACAGTATGTACATCTGCCATGCGGACATGCATACGGCTTTGGCATTAATGCGATAACTGCAACACCTGATGCTGTCTTTACGGGTTTTTTTAACAAAACATTTTGTAGTTTCATAAATTCTTCCCCTCTTACTGTTGAAAGTATTTCATAATTTCTGGGAATTCTTTCAAGTGAGTATTTTGTGCAAATCTTTTTGATCTCAGATCTTACTTTCTTTTTTGAGGGTATCTGTATTAATAAGAGATTTTGAGAGATTTCAGTACAGGCTGTTGAGAACGTAGAATTATTTTCCGCCATTTTTGTAATTTTAGATACAAATTAAATAAATTGTATTCGTTTTAAGTTGGTTCTGCATATAATCTGATCATGAACTACTAGTCTTCATACTTGTGTTTGACTACCTTCGCGGTTTATCTCTTTTTTATATTCCATTTTTAGCCATATGGGAGTAATTATCGTAGTAGCTGCAACCATCAATACTATTGTTGAATAAACATCTGATGTTAAAATTCCAGATGACAATCCAACACCAGCAACAATGAGTCCAACCTCGCCTCTTGATATCATTCCTATGCCAACTTTCATTCCCTGTGCTCTGCTTTTTAGGAACATCCAAGCAGGAAGTCCACAACCAGCTAACTTTGTAACTATTGCGATGCCAATAATTATGCCACTAAGCATTAGGATTTCTAGATCTATTCCTCTAAAATCAACTTGAGCGCCAATTATGGAAAAGAACAATGGTGCAAAGATTAGACCAATTTTTTTTGTGAACACCTCTACTTTCTCAAACACTTTAGTTGTAGAAAGCGCCATTCCAACTGCAAACGCACCAACTATTGGGGAGAGGCCTATAGAACCTGCAAGAGCCGCAGCCCCAAAAAAGGCAGCGGTTGCAATTCCTTCAACACTTCCACTTGCTTTCCATATCTTGGGTGTTACTACTTTGGGGATAATTAACACTGCAACTATTAACATAACCGCAAAGAATCCTAATACCTGTAAGATGGTTATTGTAACGTCTACAACATCAATTTGATCTACGCCACCTGTAAACGAGGTTACTACAGATAAAACAGCAATTGCAAGAATATCATCTACTATGGCAGCTCCTATTATCAATCTGGCTTCTGGAGATTTTAGTTTTCCAAATTCTGATAGTACTTGAACTGATATTGCAATACTTGTAGCAGTTAGTGCAGTAGCAATTAACATAGATTGAAACGCATCAAATCCAAAAAGCTGGAAGACTGCCAATCCAGCAAAAAATGGAACTATGACTCCTGCTGTACCAACTGTAAAAGACGCCTTTCCACCTTTGAGAAATTCTCTTGGAGTCATTTCAAGACCTGCCATAAACAAAATCACAATCGCGCCTATCTCGCCTAAAACTCTGATTTCTGTACCTAGCTTTAGTAGTGGTTCGCCATTAAAGACAATGAATTGACCAAGTGCAAAAGGACCTATGACCATTCCTGCCAGTAATTCTCCTAGAACAATTGGCAGTCGTATTCTTAGGAAAAGCTCTGCTAACAGCTTTGCCGCTACAAGTAAGATTCCAATACCAATTATGGTTTGAATTAAGTGAGTCTCTGCTGCCAAACTAACTCCCCTTAGGTCTTCAAATTAGTCATATAAGGTAATTAGTAGCTAAAAATAATATCAAAGAGGTCTATTTGATTATGCAATTTTTTTAGAGTTTACAAAAACTCCTATCTTGTTTGTGATTTTTCCAATTTCTTGGCTTTGAAGCTTGTGTTTTTCTATAATTGAATTGATTTTACTGGATTCGTCCTTTGGCGCAATAACACAAAATCCTATTCCCATGTTAAATGTCTTGTACATTTCATCACTTTTTACGCCTTTATCTTCGATTAACTGCATTATGGGTGGCACTTGAGGCATGTTGAAAAGATCATAGCCTACTTTTTTTAATCTAAGCAGCTTTGTAAAAGAGCCGCCAGTTATGTGAGCAAGACCACGTACCTTGCATTTTTTAATCACCTCTAAAACTGGTTTTACATAAATTTGCGTTGGTGTTAAAAGCACATTCCCAAGCTTGCCTACTCCTCGTATCTTGTCTTTTATTGAATATTTTGAAAGCAAAACCTTTCTTGCCAATGAATAACCATTTGAGTGAATGCCGCTACTTTTTATGCCAATTATGACATCACCTCTAGTTATTGAATCTCCCAGCACAAGTTTTCTTTTTGGTAACATGCCAACTACCATTCCAGACAGATCAAAAGAAAAGTTCTTTTCAGCAAACAAATCTGGCATAATGGCTGTTTCTCCGCCAACAATTGGAACTTGGGCTAATTTTGCTCCCTTTACAAGTCCTTTTGCAATCTGCGAGAATATTTTTTTGTCATTTTTATTTGCTGCAATATAATCAACAAAGGAAATCGGCGTTGCGCCGACACAAATTATATCATTTACATTCATAGCAACACAGTCTATTCCTATAGTATCGTACTTTTTCATCATGTTTGCAATCAATACTTTAGTTCCAACACCGTCAGTATGCATTGCTAATGTTACCTTGTCAGAAACTGTGACAATCCCTGCATAATGGCCAAAACCGTGTTTTACTTTTACATTTTTTTGTAGATGATGTGTTGATGCGATAATACGGCCAATTTCTTTTTGACTTTTTTTTATATTTTGAACATTTACGCCTGCTTTTTTGTATGTTAGTGTCATAAGTTGATGCTCAATTGTTTTCAATAAAAGAATTTGGATAATTCAATCTACATATACATGCCAGAAAGCGTTTTTCTATGTTCGATATAGCTTTCTGAAAGCTCTTTAAAGTCTGATCCTATCTTTTCTTTTTCTTTGACAAGAGCTGTTGTGTCTATTTTTGTTCCATACGCTCTATTTACTGCATCAACTAGTGTAACAGCGGCAAGAGGATCTGGCATCTTTTGATTTGCTCGTACCAACAATGCTACACCTTTAATTTTTCTTAGCAAACATTCGTTAAGCAACCCACCAGGCATACCTGTAATAAAACCTCGAGGAATCATGTTGATGTCCTTGTCTGCCATTACTCTACACAGATCTTCTTCTGCAGCACAAAACACTTTGTTGTCATGTTCTTTATCTGATGCAACACCATCAAGTATTACTATTTCATTTGATCCATTTTTTTCAGCCCAATCAAGAATTGCAGATACAATGTTGTACAAACCTTCCATTCTAAGCGTAATCTCACAAATTATTGCGCAAATTGTGCCTTTTTTATTGACATAAAATCGAAATGGGTGTCTTAGCCTGCCTTGAATAAAAACAGTTGATGGTGGAAGATATTTTGATCTCATATATCCAATCTCCGCCATATGCAATTTTTCAATGATATAGCCAACAGCTAGCGAGCCTGCAAGACCTGCGCCAACAAATCCTGCAAAAACTATGGGGCTGTTGTATCTTGTTTTTTTTATTTGGTAAACTTCGGCTTCAGGAAAACTGTTACTTGACACCAATTACGTCAAATTTGTGCAGCCTAATTACTTTTCTGAATAAACAAGTTAAGCATAACTCTTCCTTTATCTGTAATGGAATAGATTACATTTGGTCCAACGGGTTCTTTTTTTACAAAATTATAATCAACACACAGATGCAGATAGTTAAGAAACGATCTTTTCATCCTGATCTTTGACTTTGAATAAAGATCAGAAAATGTCATAGGCGTGCTTTTAAGCTGATATAGTAACTTTAGCAAAGACAAAGTGCTATAGTCACGGGTTCTAGCCTTTATTGCATCTAGTACCTGTTCGTCTCTTTTTATTATAAAATCCTCAAACTGATCGGCAACTTCTATTGGAATGTAGGTTAGCCTTGCTTTCATTATACGGTATGGTACCGTACTTTACTTTATTAATTGATGACTCGAGCTTTGTTACACTTGTCAGGTGATTTTTTTACACCTGCATTCTGTTTTGTTATATTGGAGTGATCTTGATTCTCTCTGCCTTTATTGTAGGTGCAATTGATGGCAAGGACGCCCACTGTAAAACATTTTTTTCGTCATTTCCAACTGCAGAAATATTTTGTAACAGCAGAGGTAAATTATGTACAATTCTAAATGATCTTCCTGGTACCTTTATTTTCCCATTTTCAATAATTCTTATGCCACTTCGAGCTGTGCATGAAAAATCTCCCTTGATTGGATTGACAGCATAGGTATACCAAAGACGACCAACAAGCAGACCACGTCTAGTTTCTTTGATAATTTCATCTCTGTCCATTTTTCCTCCAGTTAGATGCAGATTATGTGGTGCTGATTGTGGTATGGGCTGCGAATCTCGACCCATAGGTGAGCCCTCTCTGCTTGCATTTCCAGATGAGCTTTGTTCTTCTTTAAAGGCATCAAACAAATCTGAATAAACATTTTTGAATATTCCATTTTCAATCAATGGCCTAACCTGAGTAACAACGCCTTCGTCATCAAAGCTTTTACTACCAATTCCTTCTTTGGCATGTGGATCATCAAGTACAGTAAAACCATCTGCTGCTATTTTGGAGCCAAGCATACCTGAAAAGCAGCTTCGCTTTTCTGAATATGTTTTTAAGTTAAAATTTGATGCAAAGACAAACGATAAAATCTCGCCCACAGAATATGGTTCAAAAATTATAGAATATTCGCCTTCTTCACATTTTTGAGGATTTATTGAATCAACACACATGTTTTTTGCATCGCCCCCAACCGTTTCAGCATCAAATGCATCAAGTGTTCTACAGCTTGTATGTCCAATGCCCGAAACTGCCATACTGCCAATATCAGAATCGGCATTAATTGTCCCTGCAATGTATGTTGCATCATCAGAGCATCTTAGTCCATTTGAGTTTCCAAGCTCAAATTTCTCTGACACTATGTTTAACGAACCTGTAATGCTTGTAACTTTCCTATCAGAAGCAGAGTTGATCATTTGCTGTGCAATATCTGCTACCTTGTTGCCAGAAATTTCAGCTAATCTTTTATCATAGATCTTTTCAAGTGGTGTTTTTTTCAATTGAGATGGCAGTGACTTCCAAAATGTTTTTGGATTTTGAAAAGACGCCAATCTAAGCGCTGAATCAACAATTGTTGTAGGATTATCTAAAATCGTACTCTCAGAACCAAAAATCTTTTTTTGGTGAATTATGCGCACTCCGAGTTTTTTCTCATAATTTTGCTTTACTTCGGCAATTTCAGAATCTGTGATTCTAATTGTTGTAATCTTGCTTTGACAAAAAATGGCCTCGCACTCGTCAATTTTTATGCTTTTTGCATAAGATAGGACTGTATTAATTGATGACAACTAGTTTTTTCTTTGATTTTTGTATCTATATTTGTCGATTTTGACAAGCTCAAAATATGAACCAAACCTTGTTGTGTCTTCAATGGAATCAAGTTCGCTTTCTGGCGGCTCTTGCTCAAAAGTTCTAAGTATATCATAAGATGTGTTTCTTTCTGCCGGGATTCTCCCTGATTCTCTTACAAGATGCCTAATTTCTTTTGGCTTGAGAAGCTGGCCGTGTTGTGCGCCAGCCGATGTTGAAATGGACTCGTTGATTAAAGTTCCACCGTAATCATTTGCCCCCCAGCTTAGCAAAAGCTGAGAAAACTTTGGACCTTCTTTTACCCAAGACATCTGAATGTTGTTTATGTAATTATTTAGCATGATTCTTGCAACAGCATGCATTAGCAGAACATCTTTTGCACTTGCACCATTTCTTATTCCATCGTGCAGCTTGTACTTGTACATGGGTGCTTCACTTGCTATAAAGTCAAGTGGCACAAATTCTGTAAAACCTCCTGTTTCTTTTTGGATATCTCGCAATAAGGCGATGTGTTTTGTCCTATCTTGGGGAGTTTCTAAATGACCAAACATAATAGTAGATGTTGATTTTATTCCAAGTCTATGGGCTGTTTTTATAACTTTAATCCAATCCTTGACAGAAATTCTTCCAGGCGAAATTTTATTTCGTAAATTCTGATCTAAAATCTCTGCAGCAGTGCCAGGAAGTGTTCCAACACCTGCTTCCTTTAGTCTTAAAAGATATTCTTTTACCGAAATTTCTGATCTTGTGGCACCATACAGCACCTCTTCTGGGGAAAATCCATGTATGTGGATGTCAGGAATTTCTTTTTTTATCTCTCTGCAAATTTTTTCATAAAGTTTTCCATCCATGTCTGGTGGAAGACCTGCTTGGATGCAAACTTCGGTTGCACCATAGCTATGTGCCTCCTTTGCACGTCTTACAATTTCTTCTGTTGGTAAAAAGTAGCCTTCTTCTTCTCTAAAGTCTCGCGAAAACGCACAAAAACTGCACTGTTTTATGCAGACATTTGTGAAATTTATGTTTCTATTAACAACATAAGTTACAATGTTTCCAGCTCGTCTTCTTCGAAGCTCATCAGCTACCATGCCAACAAGATGAACATCTATTCCATCCGCGTAAAATAGTCGTTCAGCCTCCTTTGCACTGATTTCTTTTTCTGATAATGCTCTATCAAGCGTTGAAGAAATCAGTGGATCTGCATTTTTTAAAAGTGAATCAATCTGAGAAACTGTCATTTCCAATACTCTCTTTTTACAAATCCATCCTTGTCTTGAATTTCTGACATTTTGTCTCTAATCTTTGAATCAACAAATGAGAAAAATTCTGGATACACAGGAAATCTTGCCTTTAGCTCAAAGCCTGCTTTTTGACAATTCTCTTCAACATTTTGTATCATAGGCCACAAAAATTCTGGATTGACATAGTCAGGTGTTAACGGAGATATTCCGCCCCAATCATTTATGCCAACAGAAAGAAAACTTTGATAAGATTTTGGTGAAAGATTTGGGGGGATTTGGATATTCATATCAGGCATTATCATTCTTGTAAGTGCAACTATTCTCTTGAAGTAATTTTCGTCAACTGGTGGAAAATCAGACATAATTGTATCATCTTTTGGTTGGAAATTCTGCAAAATCACTTCCTGAATATTGCCAAACCTATCATGAATTTTCTTTATCGCAAAAATAGACTCAATAATTTCATTTTCTGTCTCTCCTATCCCAACAAGAATTCCTGTAGTCATTGGAATTCCAAGCTCTCCTGCATTTTCAAGTACACGTAATCTCTCTTTTGGTTTTTTACTGGGGGCAAAGTGGTGTGGCATATTTTTTTCTGCAAGTCGTTCACTTGAATTCTCAAGCATTAATCCCATGCTAGGATTAGTTTTTCTAAGCTCTTTCATCTCATCTTTTGTCAGATTCCCTGCATTTGTGTGAGGGAATAATCCGTTTTCTAGGGCAATTTCAGAGCAATATATGAGGTATTCGGCTGTGCTTGAAAAGCCATTGTTTTTTAGCCATTTTCTTGCATCATCATATCTTTCCTCTGGTCGCTCGCCTGTAACAAACAAAGCTTCTACACATCTGTACTTTTTTGCAACCTGGACAAGTTGTAATACATCCTCTTTGTTCATCATTGAAAGTTTTGATTCTCCTGGTTCTGCTTTGTATGTACAGTAAGAACAAATGTCTCTACAAAGATTCACGACGTTAAAAAATACCTTTTTTGAAAAAGTAACAATGTTTTTCTTGTTATTGTTTCTTAGTATTTGAGCTGTATTGAAGAGTTCTGTAGGATTATGTTTTGAAATATTAAAAATTTCTTTCGCATCTTCAATTGTGATTTTTTTACCTTCTAGTACATGATTTAATATTTCACAATTTAAAACGAGATTACTCAACGACTCATAACTAGACTTGAAGTATTTATTCTTGTATTCTAATGATAATTTGCCATTCATAATTTATCAAATATTTTAACAAATCATAACTTGCGTACAAGCATAGTATCACATATTTTTATGAACAAAAACGAGGCTTCATTTTTTATTCTGAAAATGGCTTTGTCATTAGTTAAAATGAATGCTCACACTAGGTTCGATCACATATGTTTGCAGTTTGGCTTCTTTTCCAAAAATATGATCATGATTATCTCTACCAAATAATAAAGGATCTAAGCAGAAAATATAATTCGCCTATTTTTATTCCTCATATTACTGTATACGGTCTAGTTGAGACAAATTTCGACAATATCGAGAACGCGGTGTTAGAAAGCGTTAAAGGGGTACAGTCTTTTGAAGTGGAAAAAACCAAGATCAGCTATTCTGATAATTTATGGAAAACGTTTTTCATTGAATTGAAACATGTTACTGGTTTAAAGACAGTGAATAAAAAACTCGAGAATTTTCTTTCAAAATATGCAAAATATGAATTTTCTCCACATATTAGCTTAATTTACAAAATTATAAAAGAAGAAGAAAAGATTAGTCTTGCAAATGAACTCAGTATTAAAAATAGATTCATGATATCTAAAATTGGCATTCAAAAATTTTCAGAAAAAATCTCAGAATGGCAAATTGTTAAAGAGTATGAATTAGGGACATCTCATTAATGCTAATTTGAATCATAAAATAATTTTAAAATTTAAATAATCTTGTATCAGTTCTATTGTGGTCTTTCTTCAAGTATTAAGGTAAAATCAGAAACGCGTCCATCACGCAAAACTTGTAAGATCATACCGTCTCCAACTGCTTTTTCTCGCTGAAGATGAATCAAAATATCATCTATTTTTCTGACTTCTTTTCTATCGACTGACACAATTATGTCTCCGCCTATCTGGTAGCTTACACCATCGACATCAACAGTTTCACTAGACCCATGAATGCCAGCTTTATCTGCTGGGCTATCTTTAACTACAGTAATTACTAGAAATCCTTTTGCTTCCTCTAAACCAAGAACATTTGCAAGATCAGGATCAATGTCCCTTCCTGCAATTCCCATCCATGGATGATGATATGTGCCTTCAGTAATTAACTGTGGAACAATTTTTGAAATAGTTCTTGCTGGAACTGCAAAACCAACCCCTGAAAATTCACCAGTTGCTGACTGGATTGCTGTGTTTATTCCAACAACCTCGCCTCTCATGTTTAACAACGGTCCACCCGAATTTCCGGGATTTATTGCCGCATCGGTTTGTATGACATCTGGAATTGAAAAAGCAGACTCTTGAGAAGGCAAAACTCTTCCAAGCTGACTTACTATTCCTGCAGTCATAGAACCAGAAAGTCCAAAGGGATTTCCAATTGCAGCTACTGTTTCTCCAACTTTGAGACTAGAAGAATCTCCAATAGATAATGGGTGCATTAAAGAAGGATCAGCCTTTACCTTGATTACTGCTATATCAGTAAAACGATCTACTCCGACAATTTGTGCTTTATAGGAACTGCCATCAAGAAATGTTACAGTTATTTTTTGAGAATCCTGAACTACATGTGCATTGGTAATTAGATTGCCTTTTGCATCATAAACAAAACCTGAACCAACTCCACTCCTACCAGAACCTTCAGCTCTATCTACAGTTACTCTTACAACTCCTGATTCGGCTTGCTCAAATAACTGCGTCAAGGTTAAATCATTTTTTATAGCAATCGGTGTGACCTGTCCAACCGTACTTGCATCATGACCATTTGTAACAATTATTTCTGGCTGTAAATTTTTTGCTGGACCTAACAGTACAAAAACAAATACGATTAAGACTATAGCAGCGCCAAGCGCACTGCCTGCTATAAGCGATGATTTATCCAATTTGAATACAGTTTATGAGGTTTATCTATAATTCTTACTAACCAATGATATTTTATAGTATAACCACTTGGTTTTTGCTTCATGTCAAGTGATAATGTGTTTGACATTCGTGTCTTACATTGTCTTGACAAGAATTTGATAAAATATTTGATAATTGGCTTTGTCAAAATGCCATTAATGTCTTTTTAAAAATTGCATTGTCAAGTGCAAAATCATTCGTGGCATGACACAAAAAGACACGATTGTCATGTGTGTCTTTTTTGATCAAAGACATGTCTTTTTTGACAAGAGCTAGATAATAGATAGTAAATGTCACTAAAAACACTGTTCAAAAAGATGTGCAACACACTGAGAGGCTCAGAACTCCCATCTTGAGACCAAATGAACTTATTTGGTCTCAAGTAATCTTTATTGTAAGATCTGAACATCTCACTTTAATAGACTAACCACATTTTTGAGTCATAAAAATAGCCGATACTAATCACTTAGTGAATGATTGATCAGAATTGGAGCTAATGACTGACTACTTTTAACTAAGAAATACAAAATATCAAATAAATAGAAGATATGAGTAATAATAAGATCCTCTACCTAATTGATGTGTTATAAAATTACAGTGAATAAGGGATCGATATGTCTTTATTGTTATGGTATGAGGTTTTAGATGATGTTGTCACTTAGTGCAAAATGGTTATTGGTATTGATCGGTTCAACAAAGTATGTTGATGGTACTACCAGATTACAAAAATATGGTTTGTTAACTTATAAAAAAATTGGAAAAAAAGAAGAATTTTTTAGCGATTGGCAACCTGATAAGTTTGGTGTTTTTAGTAAGTCGCTAGCTAAGACTACAACACTACTTGTAGACGAAAAATATGTTGCTAAAGACAGAATAGTAAATTCCTATGGAAAACAAACTTTTCGATACAGAATAACAGAGAAAGGAAGAAATGAAATACAAGATCTTGTACGTGAAAAAGAGGATACGGTAAAGGAAATTTGTGGAATAGTACAGTATTACTTTGGCAAATCACTAAAGGAAGTGCTTGCAGACACCTATACCCTTTACCCCGAATATACTACAAATAGCACCATAAGACCCGAAGTAAACAAAAATAGAACTGAACAGGAATCTTTGTTTGAAGAACCTGAATTTGACATTCCATTCGAATCTACACAAAAATTAGAATCCGATATAACAAATCTAATTACTAAAGTAACTTCTGAACATGTATTCAGTGACGAAGATCTTAGAGAAAAACTAGCTAAACAAATTGGACTAAAAGATATTCCAAAGCTAGATACTAATGCATTTGATAGGTTATCCGGAATACTACAAAATAAAATTAAATCAGAAAAAATAGATCCTGTGGAGATTGTAAGAACCGTACGAGGTTCTTAATGTGCAAAAAGTCTACATTGACACAAATATTCTGATATCATATGTTAGTGGACCACAGAAAGAACCAAGAGAATATCCAAAAGCAAAACAAATCTTTGAAGATATAAAGCAAGGAAAATACATTGGTGTCATTTCTACACTTACCTTACTTGAGCTAAAAGGAGTCATTAGAACTATTTTAGGCTATGAAAGAACTCAGTTAGAAACAATTCCTCAACAAAAACAGGCTGATCATGTAAAAACTAAGTCTGTTGAAATATACAATTTGCTAGTTGGTGAACTATTGCAATTAAGTAGCATCAAATTTGAAAAAGGACGGCAAACAAACTTTCAGTCTGTTTTAGATATTGCAAACGAGATAATGGATGAAATTAAAGGCACAATCCGATTTTATGATAATTGTGGCGTGTGTAGAGCACCATACAAAAGCTCAAAACATAAACAGATTCTTGCAGCTGATATTTTTCATGCATTATTAGCAAAAGATACTTCATGTGATTCTCTGATTACCTTTGATAATGGATTTAGATCACTAATAGGTAATAGTAAGATTGAACCTTTACAAATCCAAGTAATGTAATTTTGAAAAAAACAATTTTTACTCCTTTAGAAAGTTTATTTTGTAAATTTATCTAGGACTTTTGTAATCACATGAATAAAACAACGGCCATAAAATCTCTGCAAAATCAGGTTAACAAAATTAATAGACTGGTTAAAGAAACTCCTCTGTCTGCAGCCCATACAAAATGGCTAAGTAGCACATTATACTTGATAGAAGATATTTTTGGAGAAAACTCTAGAATATACTTGAGTTTTGCTAATCTAAAATGGGTATTTCATGGTACAGCTATAGTAACAAATTATAATCTTGATTATGTAATGGAACAAAAAAATTACAAAGCTTTCTTACATGATTTGGAAACAGCAAAAGGTCTTTTAGAATCAGGCATAGAACAGATTAAACGAAAAGGGATTGAGAATGTCTATGAAGGAAAGAATCCTTCTAACCAATCAAGCGACATAGTAAAAATTATTTCATTAATTGATAGGAAGCTTAGAAAATTCATACGAAATAAACCAGAGAAAGAAAAAGAAATCCAAGATGCTCTTGAAAATCTGTTCGTTGGGGCAGATCTTGATAAGGAATTTACACGTGAAAAAGAAACTATTGTTTATTCTTCTAAATCCTATATTCCAGACTTTGTATTCAATAGAATAAGCACTATTATAGAAACAAAACTGTGTACTTCCACTACGAAGGAAAAAGAAATTGTCTCTGAGATTAACGATGACATTCTCGCTTACAAGACGAAATATGCTAACCTAATTTTTGTAGTATATGATTTAGGAATAATCCGAGATCAGGATCAATTTCGAAATTCTTTAGAAGAAAATGATGAACATGTTATAGTCAAGGTCATAAAACACTAAAAAGTCAGATATTTTCAAATTCTATTTAAAGATCAATTCTATTTTTGTCTGCTTCTGATACACTGTCTACTTAAACCATGATGTAATTTTCGTTATGGCTTTCGTTGTAAGTCAAATGAAACTGTCGTGTATATGCCTCTTAAAATTTGAGAATGCCAAACTGGACGTATAAAGATTAGTTTTCGTAATCCTATACAAGATTACGAAGACTGGAACTAAACCAAAAATGTGTTAAGTCTAATTGGACTCGCCTCGATGGATTTAGATGGAAATCAACAATTTCCAATGATCTCCACGTTTGCATTTAATATAGGCATCAGCGCCTCTAAAGCAGTCACCATAGTCTTTTTGGAACAATGTTTCAACTTGCATCTGAATACGTTTTGATTCTAATTGAATCATTGGAGTAGAGCTGATAGGTAAATTACTTTTGGAGTGAAACTGTTCAAGATCATGCATGATATCGGTTACTACGTAATAACCCAAGGGATGAGCGTTATCCCAACATGATTCACAAACTAGATTTTTAATAGCCCAATTAAAGACAATATACGAAAATCCACTATCGTTGAGGAGATTTTCGTGAGGTATATCTATTAAAATCCATTCCACTTTATCCCCTATTCCTGCAATAACATATCTTCCCTCTTCCCCAGTATAGTATTTCATACCGTCTTTGATATTAAATGGCTTGAACGAACCATGTTCACAGTTTCTAACATAATACTGTCTTTCCCAATCAGGAAAGATATTACAGTGATTTTGGACATCTTTAAAGTATGGCTGACCAAAGATTGGATCATGTGAGGAAGTTTCTATTGACCATCCTTCAAGTCCTATTCTTAGTTTTTCATGTATTTCATTGTAAGAATATCCCAAATCACCTAACCATGCTGGCTTATTAGGCCAGCCATACAGACAGTCACCTAGTGCCGTTGAAGTACATATAGGTGACAGGTCAATATATTGACTTGACACTACCTGTTCACTTGAAATTTTCGATTCGATTGCCATAATTGTTGAGCTAATTTGTTTGCAATTAGCATCTAGTATGTTTCCCGTAATGTCAACTGTTAATGCAGAGCCAATTAATGACTCTAGGTCTGTGTCTGGGATCGAGTTTAGAAATTGTCCTGCTCCACACAAATTATCGATTTGAGATTTTGCATTTCTAATCAAATCTGCACTCATATGCACTGATTGAGGTGTACTTCCTGATGATGAATCAAACGTAGCTGATGGTCCTGTTGAACCACTAAATATAGAATCTTTACTTTGAGTTTTTTTGTCTATATCAGATAAATTATTTTGGTAATTCATAAAAGCGCTTATAGTTATAATAACTAAAATTACAGAGACCCCAATTACAATTAACTTTCCTTTTCCGCTTTTTGAGGGCGCCTGATAATTTGAGGTCAGGGTTATTTTCACCTATGAATTCAAAGTACTGTGAAATAGATAAAGCTGTTCTTGTTTAACATAGGAATGTACTTTGTAAATTATTAGGACTAATTAATTGTGTATAGGTAAATGGTTAATCGAGTAGATTTTTCTTTATTTTTATAAATTCGTCTATTAGTTTACTTCTTTCATCATCAAGTCGCTTTATCTCGTTTAACAATCTCTTTCGTGGATCTGGGTGCATGGTTTGAAGATACCGATTTTCAAAA
>Ga0213870_1000398_pt1 | contig 21179 bp, 22 predicted proteins | sample WICALVC2017_Meta_FD_160119 | JGI IMG/M metagenome (GOLD analysis project Ga0213870, IMG submission 160119) | Freshwater microbial communities from subterranean cave lake in Wind Cave National Park, South Dakota, United States - WICALVC2017 | ecosystem: Environmental > Aquatic > Deep subsurface >... | reverse complement strand
GAGGCAATTCAAAGCGCTCCCCACCTTTTTTTACAGGTAGATTCTGCCGCGCCCTTTTCAATAATTCCTCGTACGTTTCCATTTAAACTCACTTAATCATTACCACAAATTGCGATAAAGATTTATAGTATATTTCAATAAAGAAAACTTTAAGAGAAGAAAACATTTTGGAATTATTGAAGAAATTATTTCGATTTTTTTATTCCGCCTTTTCTTCCTTTGCGGAAAGATACTTGTTTTTTGCGGCCTTGATGGTTCCTGTAACGCCGACAACTCGCATCGCGGCTCTGGTCTCGCCAACAATTTGCACTAGTGCTAGTACAGTCCTGACATGCTCCACATGGTCATGGGCGCATCTTATGACACCCATCTGCTGTTCCTCATTGTATAAATTCTTTATATTCCATAACTTTGCTTCGCTTGCTTTAGATTCGCCTAAAAAATTCAGCATATTTGCCCATATCGCTGCCACAATATCTTGGTAAGCGACAGGGCGCTCGCTAATCACTTCAAAAACTATGTAGCGTTTCTGCGACCTCATGCTTGGTGGTAACATTTTAGGCTCTGCCATGTCTATCACTTATCTATGAATTGGTGAACAGCATATACTCGAATCAAGGTTATTTATCCAATCAGGATTCATATCACCAAAATACCAAACATTTATTCCTTCAAACTTGTATCCTATTGCTACCGTCTTTTTTTCTCTTAATCTATCGTATTCTTCAACACATCTGGTGCAGAAAGCCTCCAACTTTCGTGACACGCCGTTCGCCAGATGCAGATATACTGGTCTCTTCGTAGACAATTCCTCGGTACTTAGCTCTGTCATTTCTATTCTTCCTCCACTATTGTTACGCCTTCCCACATCCTGCCGGCGAGCTTTTCGCGGTTTATTCTAACCATTTCTTCGGATATTGTTGTGACTGTATCAATTGCCTTTCCAAGGTCAAGACCTAACAAGTAAGTGATTGCAGCAAGATCGCGTCCCGAGCGCAGGTTCCATTTTGATATTGCTCCTGATGCTGTTATTATGTTTGCTTCGTATTTGCTGCACAGCTTGACATTTTTGCGCATGCTTGACAAAATGTGGACGCGCTGTCTCTTGTATGATTCCAGGATTTCTCTAAAGTTAATCTCAATAGCAACATTATTGTCAGCAGCAGCTTTCACAACGATGTGGTCCAAACCGCTGTCGCCGCGGCCCAACTCAGGATGGCATAGTATGTCTACTAACGGATTCTCGCATGCAGCGCGGTTTATATCGTAATTTCCGCCATGAACCATTAATATTTCTGCTCTATTCCTAACTTTCTCGGCTTGCTTCGCAAGCTCATCAGGAGAAGAAGGCTTAAGCATGACTGCATTAATTATATCTATGCCTTCTATTTTCGGCAATGGTTCGATTTTCATGCCGCTATAGTACCTAACAATGCCGATGCCGTTTAGTCCAAGCCTCTTAGCAAAATCAGCGATTTCCTCGAGAGTGTTTTCACCTATTGAAAGCGTTGTATGAACGTGCATGTCGTAAAAAGGCATATCTACCACCAAGAGCTTCATTAACGCAACAACAATGAAACCGACGCACTTAAAGTGCGTCAATCTGCCTTTGTTGCTTCGGCCCTTGCTATAATTTAAAACAAAAATCTTTTTAAGAAGTTGGTTCGCCCAAAAACGGCTTTAATCTGCTTAAGAGAATTTTCCTTAATTCTTCTTTCTTTTCAGAAACAGAAGTGTCGTAAATGTCGGGAATATCAAGAACAATAAAAGAAGAAGTGTTTACTTCATTAAAAATATACTTCATTATTTCAAGAACATCTGAATCCATCACAAAAACCTTGTCGGCCCACCTAATATCTTCCTTTGTCAGCAGTCTTTTAGCATAAGGCGCCACGCCTGCTGACCTCACATCATATCGAGGGTCATTTTTGTATAATTCCTCAGCAGCAGGGCTTCTGTGAAGATTGGCTATACATACGAAGAGAATCCTTAATTTTCTTTTCATACCAATAATTTAACAAAAGGGGATTAAAGCAGAAAGCAAATTGAAAGCCATAGAAAAAGTGCCTTCATCACGTTTTTTACAGCCCTCGCGACTTCTTAGCAGCTGAAGTCAAGCCGCGAAATACCCTACGTCTCTGATTTACTATCCAGTTTATCTTTGGATCAGCACGTATAACGGGATGATTCGGATCAACAAGAATTATCTCGTAATGATTATATTTTCCATCCTCTCCGACATAATAAGAGTTAAGGACCTCTAGATTGGGAAATCTTCTCGCAACTCGGGCTTCTGCAATTGCTTGCTTGCTTTTTTCTGGTCTGTAATAACGTAATCCAACTTTTGTAGGCTTTCTACCTTTGTGAATTGTTTTTCTCCTGCGGCCGCCTTTTTTGATGCGCACACGTGCAATAACAAAGCCCTGTTTGGCTTTGTAACCTAAGGAACGCGCGCGGTCAGGGCGAGTCGGCTTATCAACCCTGACAACAACTTCCTCTTGTCGCCAAGATCTTGCTTTATCCTTGTAAATAGCCTCGGGTTTCTTCCAAGCTTGCCGCAGATATTGGTAATATCCCATATAAAACACCGAATCAAAGACCAATTTAATAAGACAAGAAAGTTATTTTAAGCTTCAAAATTATCTGGCGCTATTTTTCTTTCCGTCTTGATTCTTAAATGATAGCGTTTAAAAAGCTTTACATACAAACTTTTCATAAAAGTTTGATCAAAACGGAAGGTGGTTACTCAATGGTGCATTCTGCAGTGAAACTCGTAATAGGCTTGTTGATACTATTCGTGGGCATTTACTGGTATGCAGTATCGACTCCCTGGCTAGGGAACGGAAGCCTTCTCGGGGTGAATACATGGAGCGCATTGAAGACTGTGTTCTTCGGGACGTTCGGCGTTTTCCTTGCGTTTCTAGGACTGCTCATCGCCTGGATTGAATACGAAGATCTGAAATGGGAAGCGCGTGAGCGTACAGAAAAACAAAAGAAGGCTGGCAAATGACCTTTTTCTTTACAATGCTAAAACAAAACGAAACAAAGCAAACGACGCAAGATAAAAACGACGCACGAAACATGCACATCGAGGTGATTAAGTGGTAAAATTCGAAACTCTGAAAAGCGAGGAAATAAAATTCGGTTCTTCTAACTTCCTGGAAATCGCAAGAAAAAAAGCGGTTACTGAAGAAGGAGAAAACGAATTCATCTCTATAAGCCGTGGCTTTATTACACGCACAGGCGAAAAGAGATACAAGAAATCTATTGCAGTTCCTGTGGACCAGGTAGATTTTTTGGCCGAAGCATTGAAAAAGGTTTAAAAATTAAAGATTTTTTAAATTTTACTTCTTATTTTATTATTAAGGACAAAAGACTAGGTGATTGCATGTTTTTCTCCGAAATATATGGAAGCTGGAAAGAAATACAAAGGCAGAAATATAAGCAGATATTCAGCGTTCTTGGAAAAGATTTTTTTGCTGCGTTAGAAATGAAGCTTGTTCTTGATTTGGGATGTGGCATAGGGTATTTCGAATCGTTTATGAAAGAGAATGGAATTAAAGCAAAAATAATCGGCATTGATACAGAATTTGCAAGAAATGATTTTCCATTTGTGATAGGAGACGGAAATGAATTGCCTTTCAAGAATAATGTTTTCGATGCTGTATTCTGCATTGATGCAATACATTTAATAAAAACCAAAGACTTTGCGCGTGTAATAAAGAAAAAAGGGCTTGTACTATTTGCTGTTTTCTTCAATAATGAAAACTACGAGGAAAGAAAATCATTAGTAAAAGAAAAACTTGCTGGCTTTGAAATTCTGCTGGAATTTGAAATAAACGGCAAAGAGAAGGAGTACGTTGTGCTGGCGAGAAAAAATAATAATGGAACGAGAAACGAAAGATATTCGAAGGATAACAAAAATGTAAACGAGATAAATTAATAGAAGTCTTCCATTCTTTCTGTTTTAGTTCTTCTTTACATCTTCTCTATTGCCTTTATTCCTAGAATCGTTAAGCCGTTTTTCAAAACCTGCGCGACCGCAGCAACAAGCGCAAGTCTTTGCTGCTCTTCCTTGTTGCCTATAACACGGGTTTCGTGGTAAAATTTGTTGAATAATGTTGCAAGTTCGAACAAATAATTTGCAATGTAATTTGGCTTAAGCTCTTTAGCAGCCTTTTCTAAAACATGAGAAAACTTTGCTATTTTTTTCACAATTTCAAATTCGCTTTCCGTGTGCAGCTCGCCCACTGCAGGTTTCTTTTTGCTTTTTTTTAGAATTGAGTTTGCCCTTGCATAAGTATATTGCAGATAAGGTCCTGTATCTCCCTCGAATTTAACGGCTTCTTCTGAGTCAAAAAGAATATCCTTTGGAGGATCAACATTCAAAAGATAATATTTTATTGCACCTAAAGCTATCCATAATGCACGATTTTTCAATTCCTGTTCCTTTAATACATATCTTTTCTTTATTTCTTCTTCAGCAAGCTCTTTCACATCTTCTATCAGATTATCAGCGTCTATAACAGTGCCTTCGCGTGTTTTCATCCTGCCACTAGGCAGGTTTACAAGACCATAAGAAAGGTGATAGCAATTTTTCGACCATTCATAACCAAGCAATTCAAAAATTTTGAAAAGCTGCTGAAAATAAAGATTCTGCTCGGAGGCAACGCACCATATCATTTTATCAATTTTGTATTTCTCAAAACGATATTTTGTTAGTGCAAGATCATTTGTTATGTAGATTGAAGTCCCGTCAGCGCGCAATACAACTTTATTAGGCAATGCTGGCTCTAATTTTGCTACAATATCACCTTTATTATTTTTGAATAAAATTCCTTTTTCCAATCCTTCCTCAATTATCGGGTTTGCTCTTTTATAGAAAACACTTTCCAGTGGCCATAAATCAAATCGTGAGCCGAAAAGTTTGTACGTCTGTTTCATGCCTTTCAATGTCCAGCCGTTCATTTTTTTCCATAAAGTCCGTGTTTCCTTATCACCCTTTTCCCATAACAAAAGCATTCGGCGAGCTTCTTCTTCGAGCTGCGGCTCCTGACGGGCTTTCTGTTCAAACATAACGTAGAAATTGCCGACAAAATGGTCTGGTTTTCTACCAGCTTTTTTTGGCGTAAGACTATTACCCCATTTTTTGTAAGCAAGCATGGCCTTGCATATATGTACGCCGCGGTCATTCAAAATATTTGTCCGTATGACTTTGTAGCCTAAAAATTCTAACAAATTGCTGACGGCCATTCCTATAGAGTCGTTGCGCAGATGACCAACATGCAGCGGCTTGTTTGTGTTTGGCCCGCTGTATTCTATCATAATTTTTTCTTTTTTGTGTACACCCGAACCGTATTTTTCCTTTTCTTTAAGGATTTGCGCAACAACAAGGCGTGAGAATTTTTTGTTATTAATGTGAAAATTCAAGTAGGGTCCTACCGCTTCCACGTCTTTGATAAGCGAATCTTTTCCGATTTTCTGCTTTAGCTCTTTTTCCAGCTGCTTTGCTATTTCCTGCGGGTTCTTTCCTAAGCGAAAGCAAGGCAAAGCCAGATCAGCATACTCCTTAGGCTCTTCTAAGTAGCGGGCATATTCTCCGCACAATTCTTCGCATTCTTTGCGGAACAGTTGAAGCAGGTGCATAGAAATAACTATCCTGAAGGCGATTTAAAAACTAAAGCTTTTAAAAGTTAGGCGTTAGATATCGCGTAATAATTATGAGAAGATACTTAATTCCGTTAGCAACCGGTTTGTTAGCATCACATGCCCTAGGATATTTAGCTGCGAAACACAGGGTAGAAAAGAAAGGTCCTTTGGCTGAGAAATACCACAGGCGAGAGATCGTGGAATCAGGAATTCCTCTCATGCTTCTTCATGATGCCTTGTTTGGATTAGGAGAATGGGCTGCAAATAGAAACAATAACAAGCGCGGCTACTAAATCCTTTCCTTAAGCGCTGCGAACATTAAAGGCAATGCTATGGTCGCGTCGCAGAAAATGTCAACTGATTTTGCTTGCGCCTTTATCTTTCCCCATGAGACTGCTTCTTTTGTCTTTGCCCCGCTCAGCGAGCCGTCATATTCCGTGGCTGTTGTTATGTAAACAGCGTAGTCAAGTCCTTCTTTAAACTGGTTCCACCATATTGTGTGATGCTTTGATATGCCGCCGCCGATAATTAATGCGCCGCTCTTCTTTGCCGACCAAATCAAATCAGAAAGCAGTTGCTCATCTTTTAACAAATTGATGGCAAAATCATGATCCTGCGAGAACTGCCATAATTGATAACCAACAGAACCATCAGTAGGACCAGGAACTATTACGGGAATTTGATTTTTATAAGCCCAGTATAGAATTGATGATTTGTTATTGATTTTTTTGCCAATTTCCCATGAAATTTCATGAGTAGAAAATTCTTTTTTATCTTTTGTCATGCTTTTAAGAAATTCTGACATCTTTTTTTCTATTATTATTCCATAGCTTTTGTCAGGGACGATAACATTTCCTAGCCTGCTGACCTTTTGCCTGCGAAGCCGCGCGTCATCCATGAAGAAAGAGCCATGATAATAATCTGTATATGACCGAGCAAGATCATGGTCCCACGTGCCGCATGTCGTGATTACAACATCGAAGAGCTTTTCTTTAACCATATCCCGAATTATTCCGCGCGTTCCTGTGGAAATAATATCAGCAGTGAATGAAAGGAACCTTAAACATTGCTTGTCGCGCATCATTTTTTCCAGTATATCAACGCCTACTGCAAGGTTCTTAGCGCTAAATCCGCCGCCTTCGGCCATTCCGCGCACTATTTCATCCGCGCTTTCTGGTACCAATGAAAAATCTTTGACTGGCTGCATAACTATCACTAAACAAGTAGAACAAGCAATTATGGGGTGAAAGCAAGCACGCGTTTTCTTTTCATGTGAAAAACCATTTCCTAAATGCAATGGCATCTGAAAGATGCCCTTGGTATTTTATTGCAATGTTTTTTACATCCCGCATTCCACTTCCTTATCACTGTTTGAAACAGTGGAATGCAAGATTTCAAACATGGAAAATCATTAGCGGATATATTTATAAAACTACTTTCTGCTTTTTACAAGCTTTTTCGGATCAAGAATCTTGTTTAATTCCTTTTCTTTGAACAATTTCATTTCTAGGCATATTTCTCTAATGCTTTTACCACTTTCGTATGATTTTTTCGCAATTTCTGCTGCCTTTTTGTAGCCTATGTAAGGCGTAAGCGCTGTTACTATGACAGGATTCCTTTCTAAATATTCTCTTATTCTTTTTTCATTGGCTTTGATACCCCGCACGCATTTTTCGTCCAGCGTTTTGCATGCTTCGGCAAGAATTTCTATTGAGTAAAGAAGGTTGTAAGCAACAACGGGCATGAAGACATTAAGCTCTAACTGGCCTGACTCTGCAGCATTAGCTATGGTTGTGTCGTTGCCAATAACCTCGAAGCAAACCATTCCGACCATTTCAGGTATTGATGGGTTTATCTTGCCAGGCATTATGGAAGATCCTGCTGCAACAGCCGGTAATTTTATTTCGCCCAAGCCTGTGGCAGGTCCTGATGAAAGCAGGCGAAGGTCAGAAGATATTTTTATCAATGATATTGCTAATTCTCTTAAAACACCGCTTGTTTCAACAACAGCATTCATGTTTGCTGTTGCCGCGAACATATTTTTTGCTGGTTTGAATTTTATTTTTGATAGTCTGCTTAATTCTTGCAAGGCATATTTCTGATATTTCGGTTCTGCATTTATTCCAGTGCCAACTGCTGTTCCGCCTAGATTAACTTCCAGCAGATCTTCAACAGATTTTTCCAATCTTTCTGTGTTCTCGCTAACCGCTGCAGCGTAGCCGCTGAACTCGTTGCCTAGTGTCAGCGGGACAGCATCCTGCAAATGTGTACGGCCTGATTTTATAATACGTGAAAACTGCTTTGTTTTTCTTTGGAACGATTTTTCTAATGAATGCAATGCTGGCAACAATTCTTTTCTTATTAATGTAGCTGCGGCAACGTGCATTGTTGTGTGGAAAGTGTCGTTTGTGGATTGCGACGTGTTCACGTGGTCGTTGGGATTGATTAGTTCATAATTGCCTTTTTTGCCGCCCAGCAACTGGATTGCGCGGTTTGCAATTACTTCGTTAAGGTTCATGTTTGTCGCTGTCCCTGCGCCCTGCTGGAAAACACTTAATGGAAATTGATCCAAAAACCTGCCAGAGGCAATTTCCTTGCATGCGCGCAAAATCGCGGAGCCTTTTTTTCTGTCAAGCCTGCCTGTTTTTATGTTGGCTTTTGCTGCTGCCTGCTTAACTAGCGCGTAGGATTTTATGAAATGCGGCTGGAATTTTACGTTAATCTTAAAATGATGCATTGCCCGTACTGTATGAGCGCCATAATAAGCATTATTAGGGACTTTAACTTTCCCTAACGAATCTTCTTCTACCCGAAACTTCATATGAACACCATAATTAAGGTTGAAAGGAATTTAGGTTTCAAGTCTTCTATCTTTTCTTCCTTTAATTTATTTTCAATTGACTTTCTTTTATTTGTTATCTTGGAAGAAGCGAAGCTTCTTCGAGACCTTGGAAGAAACTTTGTTTCTTCGAGGTTCCGAAATTCTTTCGAATTTCGAGATTCCGAAAAGCTTTGCTTTTCGAGAAAATAGAAGGAAAAATAGATCATCTGTCTTATTATTTTCTTTTCGTTATGTTTTCCCTTCAAATCCCTCGATAATTTCTTCGTGCAATACACGCACTTTCGGCTTTAGGTTTTTCTTCAGCACGAATGCAACGCGGCCTTTAGGCTTCGCAACTTTTTTCCTGTATAATTGCATTTTGTTTCCCTTTCTTTTACATATTATGTTTACTAACCACTTATTATTTTCTTTTGGGTAATCTGACCGGTAATGTGCGCCCTTGCTTTCTTTTCTTAACAAAGCAGATCTTATAACAGCTTCTGCTGCTATTAATAAATTGTAAACATCCCATGCTGCTATAAAATCATTATTGATTTTATTTCCTGTGCGGGTTTTCTTAATCATTTTTCTTGTTTTTTCTAATTCGCGCAACGATGTTTTCAGATCACTTTCATTTCTTACGATTCCTACGTGCTGCCACATCATTGCTTGCAGCTCGTTCTTTATTTTATGCGGGTTTCCTTTCTTCTTTCCGAGAAACATGTTTAATTTTAACTTAGCTTTTCTGATTTCATTATAATCTAAAGGACGCAGGGCATGTTTTTTGGCGTAATTAGCAGCCGCGTTTCCGACAATTTTTCCGAAGACAATTGTTTCTAGCAAGCTGTTGCCTCCGAGTCGGTTTGCTCCATGAACACCGCCAGTGACTTCACCAACCGCAAATAAACCTGCAATATTTGTGCTACCGTCCAAATTTGTTCTAACACCACTCATTGAGTAATGAGCAGTAGGTGCGACTTCCATCCTTTCTTTAGAAATATCCAAACCTAGATAATGCTGGAACTGCCTGTACATTTTTGGAAGCCTTTTTTTAATGTAAGATTTCGGCGAATGCGTTATGTCAAGCCAAACGCCGTTATGCTTTGTTCCGCGCCCTGCTGCTATCTCGTTGTATATTGCACGAGCCACCTCATCTCTAGGACCTAATTCCATTCTTTCTTTGTCGTATCTTAGCATGAAACGCTCATTCTTTGAGTTAAGCAAAAAACCGCCTTCGCCGCGCACGGCTTCTGTTACTAAAATGCCTTCAGCTTCTTTTGGCCATACCATGCCAGTTGGATGAAACTGCATCATTTCCATGTCCTGAAGTTCCGCACCGATTTTATAAGCCAAAGCTACGCCGTCGCCTGTATTTTCGAATTGGCGTGATGAACTTCTTTTATACAAACGTGAATGGCCGCCTGTTGCAAGCACGATGCAACGCGCGCTGAAGACAATGATTTCACTGCTTTTAATGTCAAAACCTAATGCACCATTGACTGAACCATTCTTTAGAAGAAGAGATGTTATGTATATGTCTTCTAAGAAAGGAAATTTTCTTTTCTTTGCCTGATTAACAAGCGCTTTTAAAATTGCCTTTCCTGTTTCATCACCAACAAAGCATGTTCTTCTATAAGTGTGCGCACCGAAAAATCTTTGGATAAGCTTACCATTACTTTTTGCAAAAGGGACGCCGTAGGATTCAAGCTCCTTTATCGCACTGGGCGCTTTTTTGCATAATGCTTCAACAACGCGGTAGTTAGCAAGAAAACGACCTTCTTTCAGAGTATCGGCAGCATGAATTGCCCAGTTATCTTCAGGATCCATTGTTCCGAGAGCTGCATTAATACCGCCTGTTGCCATTACTGTATGCGCATCGCCGCGCTTGCACTTGCCAACAACAGTAACATCAAGTCCTTTATCATGCAGCTCTGTTGCTGCCCTCAAGCCCGCTGCTCCACTGCCAATAACAAGCACTTCGCATTTGTGTAAATACATTGATTATAATTATCAAAAGCGATATAATAAAGTTTCCTTAGAAATAAATACTGGAAATAGTCATATTCATTACAGCTGAAGGTTTTATGAGAAAAAAGATTTCCATAATGGGCGCTGGCAAAGTTGGAAGCCAAGCGGCAATGATTCTTGCATACAAACAGCTAGGCGATATTGTTCTCTGGAACAGAACAGAAAGCGTTGCAAAAGGTGTTGCTTTAGATATTCTTGAGTCGTCGCCAATAGAAGGCTTTGATGTTGATGTTATTGGTACAGGATATTATCACGATACAGCGAAATCAGATGTTATCATAATAACAGCGGGGGCACAGCGAAAGGAAGGACAATCGAGAGATGATTTGTTGTTCATAAATGCTGAAATTGTGAAGGGCATAACAGAAAATGTTGTTAAGTATTCAAAGGATGCTGTAATAATCGTTGTTACAAATCCATTGGATGCAATGGTTTGGCTCGCTTACCAGATTAGCAATTTTAACAGAAACAAAGTCGTCGGTATGGCTGGAATTCTTGATACAGCAAGATACAGATCATTCATTGCAAAAGAACTCCGCGTTTCAGTGGAAGACGTTTCGGCAATGGTTTTAGGAGGTCACGGCGATTTTATGTTGCCTTTACCAGCGCATACAAGCATAAATGGTGTGCCTATAAAGCAACTAATGCCACAAAGAAAAATAGATGAGATAATTGAACATACAAGAAAGGCAGGCGAAGAAATAATAAAACTGGAAGAGAGCAGCGCTTTCTTTTCACCGGCATATTCTCTGGCAGTAATGGTTGAAGCAATCCTGCAAGACAAGAAGAGAGTCCTGCCTTGTGCTGCATATCTTCAGGGTGAATACGGCTTAAGGGATATTTTCATGGGTGTTCCAGTTAAACTAGGTTCGAAAGGAGTAGAAGAAATAATTGAACTTGAACTTACTGAAAAGGAAAAGTCTGATTTTATGAAATCATCGGAATCTATAAAATCTCTCATAGACAAATTAAAGCAGAAATATCAACTATAGACTTTCAGAAAAATAAAACTTATAATCTATCAGTTTGGTGCTAACTATGAAAACAACCTTTGACATCAAAAAAGGTCTTGAAGATGTTGTGGTTGCTGAATCGAAGGTGTGCTTTTTAGATGGCTTGAAAGGAATCCTGCTTTACAGAGGTTACAGGATTGAAGACATTGCAAAAGCAAGTTATGAAGAGGTGTCTTACTTACTTATCCATGGAAAATTGCCTAAAAAAAAGGAATTAGAAAAATACAAAAGAGAGTTGCGAAAAAGAAGGTACATATCACCAAGAATAATAAAATTAATGTACGATTACTGTCCTGGAACAACGGGCATCGAGGCGCTTCGCACGACAGTTTCTGCTTTGGCATGTCATGATCCCGATGTTTTGAAAGTTTCTTTAGACGATCACAAGAAAAACGGGGTTGGTCTTGTTGCAAAATTCCCCACAATTGTGGCTGCTTATGAACGGATAAGGAAGGGAAAGAGGCCGATAAAACCACATCCAAAACTGGATCACGCTGCTAATTTTCTGTACATGCTTAGGGGGAAGAAGCTGGATGAATTGTCAGCAAAGACATTGGACACTGATTTCGTGCTGCATGCAGAGCACGGTTTCAATGCCTCGACGTTTGCGGTTCGCGTCACTATATCGACGCTGAGCGATATGCATTCAGCAATAACATCAGGCGTTGGAACTTTGAAAGGACCGCTTCACGGCGGTGCCGCGCGCGAGGCATGGTTCGGTATTCATGACATGAAGGACCCTGACTACGTTGAGCGGTATATCGAGGCAAAGCTGGCGAAGCACCAGAAAATAATGGGTTTCGGCCATCGTGTTTATAAAACATATGATCCAAGAGCACGCATACTGAAGAAGATGGCATTTGAATTGAGCAAGAAGAAAGGCAACTCGCGTTGGTATAACATCGCTGTTAATGCAGAGAATATCATGATAAAGGAAAAGAATATCTATCCAAACGTTGATTTCTATTCCTCGATAGTTTATCATAATCTTAACATACCACTTGATCTTGACACGCCGATATTTGCAATAGCAAGGATAAGTGGTTGGGTTGCTCATGCAATAGAGCAATATGCTGATAACAAGTTAATTAGACCAAGAGAATTCTATACAGGACCAAAATCAATGCGTTTTATTCCTCTTGAAAAAAGGAAATAATTATGTCTGATTTTGCAAGAAAACTTTCTGATTATGCGCATAGCTTAAGTTATGATGATTTATCCGAAAAAACAATTCACGAGGCGAAGCGGCGAGTTCTTGACACGCTCGGATGCGCGATAGGCGCTTACAATGCTTTTCCTGTGAAAGCTGTGCGGCAGATGGCTTTGCAGGTAAACGGATCGTCGACACTCATCGGAACAAACCATAAAACAACCATAGAACTGGCCACTTTTGTCAACACAACAATGTCCCGGTACCTAGATTTCATGGATACATACTTTCATGCAGGCGAGATTGTACATCCTGAGGACGCCATTGCATCGATTTTTGCTGTTGCAGAAGCTGAAGGCAGAAACGGCCGCGATGTCATTACATCGACTGTGCTTGCTTATGAAATTGCTTGTAGATTTATTGATTTCGCAACCATAAGAACGCGCGGATGGGATCATGTTATATGGATAACAATGGCATCATCACTAGCAACATCAAAACTCATGAATTCATCACCAGAAAAAATGGCTAATGCCTTATCTATTGCTGTTGCAAACAATATACCTCTAAGACAGACAAGAATTGGTGGTTTGTCGATGTGGAAAGGACTTACTGTCGCTTACGCTTCGATGGCCGGGACATTTGCAGCTGACTTAGCAAAGCGTGGAATAACGGGGCCGCATCAAATTTACGAAGGGGAAAAAGGCTTTTACAACCAGGTTGCAGGCAAAAGAGGGCTATCAATCAAAAAATTCTGCAGGCATGGCGATAAATTCAGGATACATGATGTACATATCAAAAAATATCCAGCGGAAATCAACTCGCAATCAGCTATAGATGCTGCGTTTGAAGTGAGAAAGAAAATACATAATTTTAACGACATCAAAAAAATTATCATCTATACCTATCGCTCTTCTTATGAAATCATTGCTGACAAATCTAAATGGCACCCGAAAAACAGGGAGACAGCTGATCACAGCCTGCCTTACATCGTATGTGCTGCTCTGCTATGGGGGAAGATAACCGAAGAGGAATTCACTATGAAGAAAATCACGGATCCTAAAATAAGGAAATTGCTTGACAAGACAGAAGTTATACATAGCGCAGAATGCGACAGGGATTATTACCCAGGCATGTCGAACATTGTGGAAGTGACATTAAAAAACGGGACGAAGCTAAGGTCAAAGGTGATTCATTACCGCGGCAGCAGCAAGAATCCCATGAGCGACGGAGAATTGGAAGAAAAATTCCGGGAACTTGCAAGAAAATTCCTGACAACGAAACAGATTGACGATGCTGTAAAATCTATATGGAACCTGGAAAAAGAAAGAGACATATCAAGATTGCTTGCGCATTTTGTTGTGAAAAAATGATCACTTTTTCGGCTTGTACGATAATTTCTTGCCAGCCCAGATGCTCGGATCGCCCCAGAGCTTGAGGCGCCACGCGGTATATTCAACGATCTGTGAATGATCTATAAACACGTTAACGTTGGGACCGAAGTGCTTGAGATACCATTTAAACACAGGAGGGTCAGCTGCCTCGAACATCCATACCTTGAAGCCAAATTTCTTCGTTACAGCTTCGATAACATCGGTGCGCCACTTTTCCGGCGGGATGTCCTCTGTAATGCCTTCTGACTCAAGCATCAATATGTGTGCACCGGCCTTCAGGTGCATTTGCGCTTCTTTGACAAATTCTTTTGTCGTCTTCAGCTTCGGCTTGTAACCTGCAATATGCGTTCCAGCACCTGCGCCGATCATTAGTGATATTTCTGGTTTCGGTTTCATTCCCAATTTCTTGACCTGTTTGACTATTGCAATTTTGTTTTCCAACGGTATGGGCGCAAGACCGCTCGAAACTTCGATAACATCGAAGCCTAATGACTTGCACTCTTCTAAATATTGGTCAACAGCTTCCTGTCCTTGAACAATGACGCGCTCTACAAAACCACCGGTGGAAACATAACAGTTATGGTCGTGACATATTTTCAGAAATTTTTTTACATGCTTTAGTTTCATTAAGCGCATTGAACCGCCGGCGAACTTGACACCATCAACATATTCACTCCATGTTTCCAGCAGGTCTTCTAAATAACCCAAAGAAACAGGTGTATAGTACGGGCCTCTTATTTCCACGATGCCTTTGCTTCTTGGCTTAGAAGGAATTTCATTTATCCTTACAAAATCAAAAGCCCTTTTCACCATTTTTCTTACCTAACTTATTTATTACACGAACTTCTTATATAATTATGGCTGAACATACAATCACGTTAATTCCTGGCGACGGAACAGGTCCTGAAGTCATTGACTCGGCAGTAAAATGCATAGATGCTGTCGGTGTTTCTGTAAATTGGGATATACAAATAGCAGGGGAAGCTGTGATGAAGAAATATAAAACACCGCTTCCTGATCATGTTCTTGATTCTATAAAGAAAAACAAGGTTGCATTGAAAGGTCCGCTCACAACGCCTGTAGGCAAAGGCTTTCGTTCTGTGAATGTTGCGCTTCGCAAAACATTGGATTTGTACGCTAATGTAAGGCCTGCCAAGATTTATCCGGGCGTAAAGGTTCTATACAAAGATGTTGATTTAGTTGTAATCCGCGAAAATACAGAAGACCTTTATGCCGGTATAGAGTTTCAAAAAGGCAAGAAAGATACAAAACAGCTGATGAATTTTGTGCAAAGAACCAAGAAAACAAATCTGAGTAAAGATACAGCTATCAGCTTAAAGACAATCTCAAGCCATGCATCAAAACGCATAATAAAATTTGCCTTTGATTATGCCGTGAAACATAAAAGAAAGAAAGTTACGCTGATTCACAAAGCGAATATATTGAAATTCACTGACGGCCTTTTCTTGGAAACAGGCAGAAAAATTGCTAAAAAATATCCTAAAATTGCTTTTGAGGACCGAATAATTGATAACATGACAATGCAGCTTGTACAAAAACCACATTTATATGATGTTCTTGTTTGCCCGAATCTTTATGGCGATATTCTTTCTGATTTGTGCGCCGGCATTACTGGTAGTCTTGGTCTTGCCCCTAGTGGCAATATCGGTAATAAGTACGCTGTTTTCGAACCTGTACATGGTTCAGCACCGAAATATGCAGGGAAAAACAAAGTTAATCCCGGAGCAACCATTCTTGCAGGTGTAATGATGCTTCACTATATCGGCGAACACAAAGCCGCTGACAGGATTGAGAAAGCCTTAATCAAAGTCCTGAAGGAAGGCAAATACGTTACTTATGATTTAGCCAAGAAAAGACCTGTAGGTACGAAAGAAATGGCTGACGCCATTATAAAACGTATAGAAAGATCATGATGAAATCAGTTCTTGATTCAATTAGCAATACTCCTTTGATTAATCTTAATGGTATTTTTGTAAAGTTAGAGTACATGAACCCAAGCGGCTCTGTTAAGGATAGAATATCAAGGTATATTGTAAATAAAGCGGAAAAAACAGGATTGTTAAAGAAAGGGTATACTATTGTTGAAGCGACTTCTGGCAACACTGGCATTGCCTTTTCTTTCATCGCAGCTGTTAAAGGCTATAAAATGATTGCAATCATACCACGCGGCATGAGCAGAGAACGAGCAGAGATAATGCGTAGCTACGGTGCGAAAGTTATTTTTGTGAAAAAAGATTGCGTTGCATGTGCTGTTGATTATGCAAAGAAACTTGCAAGAAAACCAAAACACTATATGCCTGCGCAGTTTGAAAATTTCTGGAATATTGAAGAACATAAAACAGGAATGGGAAAAGAAATCTTACATGAAATGAAAAGAATTGATTGTTTTGTCGCGGGTGTCGGAACAGGTGGAACAATTATCGGTGTTGGTCAAGCAATAAAAAAGAAATTTCCACGAGCAAAGATAATTGCAGTTGAGCCTGCCGAGTGTGCATTACTTTCCGGTGCTGGTTATAGTCGTCACCCTATTCATGGGCTGCATAAAGGCTATACATGCTCGCATCATGCAATTGAAGGAATAGGCGACGGATTTATTCCAAAAATTATAAAGGAAAACAAAAACATTATTGACGAAGTTGTCATTGTAAAAAGCGATGACGCAATAAAAGAAACAAAAAGATTAGCAAGACTTGGATTCTTTATTGGACCAAGCTCAGGAGCAAATTTCTTGGCGGCATTAAAAATAAAGAAGAAATACAGAAACATTGTTACATTGTTTCCAGACAGAGGGGACAGATATCTAAGCGAAAGGTTGTTTGAATAATTACATTGTCTACTTCAATTCTTCGAAGATTATGAATTTTGAAAAGTTTCTAAGCAGCAGTTTTGTGTGTCTGATGCAAGTATTTTCTCGGATCAGTTGCCTTGATTATTGCTGTTACAGAATCCTGATTAAAACCTTTGAATCCCTGAGACCGCTGCAGGTTTTCCATATGGCTTCCTATCGCGCCATTCCTTAGGAAATTTTGATAATGTGTTTTGTTTATCAGGCCTTTTTCCAGTAACAGATTAAGTCTTTTTTTCTCTACTTTCCATTTCTCACCCTCTGTAAAAGCTTGTTTCAAGAAAGAGAAATACGAGAAAGGATTCATAACATTAGCGCCGTATTTTGGCAAGTCATTTCTCAGTTTTTCAAAATCAAATCTCGCTTCTAAATGGTGCATACCTGCTTGCAAGATGCTTTCTCCGTGAAGTCCAACCCATAAGCCAACAGTACCTAATTTCCTTGTCGGCTTAAGATCTTTATGGGCAAAATCCTTGTTTCTTTCTTTATCCGTAATGTCAACATCTGCAAATAATACAATATCACAGTCAGGATGTTCCATTATCTGTGCACCCCAGCCAGCTACAGGGCCTGCATAAAATCTCTCACGACAAAGAAAGCCTAATATTTCAAATATCGAAATAAGTCTTGCGAAATTCTCTCTTGAAGAGCGGTATGTATGATGGTCATGATTTCCCCACCCTAAACCTAAAATGTTCTGCCTTTTTTTCTGTATTCTTCCTGCGGTGTTCCTGCTTTCCCAATAAAGCCTTTCATTTCTGAAGAAAGCATCAGCGGTTCTCGACTTCGATAATTTTTTCATGACTTTTTTAACTTTTTTAATAAGCTTCTCGATGTAAATCATTCCTTTTTCATCACTAACGAATTTCCTTTCCCTTTTCGCGAAAATTTTCAATGCACGATTGTATTTATCAACGTCTTTTACATTGTCAGGTACCATGAAACCGCTATATCCACGCCTCTCAGCTGCTGACAGTATGTAATTTCCTTGCTTGCTGAGGATAGCTTTACTGTAAGGGCTGTATTTTTTTCCTAAAATTTTTGCTTTCTTGTTAAGCTTGATTACGCAATGATCTATGTTCTCGGTCTTTATGACAACTTCCATTTCCCTGCCTTCTGTTAAAACAACAGGAAAGAATATAGTTCCACTATGCTTGAAAGCCCGCGTGCCTTTTTGCGTTTCGACATTCAATTCAGAAAATCCCAATCTTATCAAAGCGGTTTCCCTGATCCTTGATTCAGGAACAACAATGTGGTCAATCCAGTCAAAGAATCGTGTTGACGTCTTATCCCACATTTTCTTGGAAAAGCTTCTTGCAAAGGAGTTTTTTGATATAAATCTTTCAACTTCTATATGCAATAAGCGTTCTGCTTGAGGATACAATCCCCAGTCATATTCCTTATCAAAGCCAAAACTGCTTGAAGTTCCTATGGAACTTCGGTTCCTTCTTGGCTTCATGATTTCTAATTTCATTAGACCGGTTAATATACTTTTATTACCAGAAATTCAATTATAGAACATGCTGAAGATAAAGGGAAAGATTCTCACAAGCCAAAAAATTCTCAATAAATACAGCAAGGACAGAAGCCCTTATGTCATAAAGCCAATGATCGTTTCTATGCCTAAAAACGAGAAAGATATTGTTGAAATTATAAAGTACGCTATAAAAAACAAAATACCTATCACAGCAAGAGGTGCCGGTTCTAACCTTTCAGGCTCTGCGGTTGGTCGTGGCATAATTATTGAGTTCTCAAAAATGAACAGGATATTGAAGGTAAGAAATAACAGTATATGGATACAGCCAGGAATAATTTTTGATGACATGAACAAGAAAATGCGTAAAAATGGATATTTTCTTCCTTACACGCCAAGCTCAGGAAAATTTTGCACTGTTGGCGGCAATGTTGGCACAAAAGCAGCGGGTCTTCGCAGCGTAAAGTACGGAAGCACAGATGCTTTTGTCAAAAATATAAGGTTTGTAGACATCAAAGGCAGGTTGATTGATACCTCAAACAAATTGCCAAAAGATTTGGAAGAAAAAATATTCAAAATAAGAAAAAAAATTTTAAAAGATAAAAAAGTAATAAAAATATTAAAGAAAAGAGAGAACTTGAAGACAAGCAGCGGCTATAATTTATGGGCTCTTTACAAATACAATGATCCTAGAGACATAGTTACACACTTGTTTGTTGGTTCTGTCGGAACACTTGGTGTTTTCACAGCGATTGAATTAGATTTAACAAAGATACCCCAAAAAAGAATAACATGTCTTGCTTATTTTAACAGTTTAAAGGAAAGCGGCAAAGCTGTGATGGAAATAAGAAAAATAAACCCTTCTGCCCTTGAAATTTTAGATTTTTTTTCATTGGATATTCTGAAAAGAAATTCCAAATGCAATATACCGAAAAAGGCTGTAGCATCATTGCTTATAGAATTAGATGACAACTTCACTATCATAGAAAATGACAGAAGAAAGTTAGAAATGTTATTGAAAAAACACAAAGCAGAATATTTCATTGAAAGCGATTCAAAAAAGCAGGAAAAATTGTGGGAAATTAGGCGTGATTTGCTTAACATTGTTGAAAGCGAAAAGAAAGATGTTATAGCCTTTGTAGAGGATATAGGAGTTCCTCCTAAACATGTAGCTGATTTTATTCATGACCTTGAAAATATATTTAAAAAACACAAGATAGACGTTGTTATATTTGGACATGCTGGAGAAGGAAATCTACATTTAAGACCTGTTATACCGCGCAGCGGATGGAAAAAACTTGTGAAGAAAATAGCCGATGAATGTTACAAATGCGCTTTCAAGTATGGCGGAACAATAACAGGAGAACACGGCATAGGCAGGAATAAGTCACCTTATCTGAAACAAGAATGGGGTAACGACGTATACAAATATTTCAAAGAAATTAAAAGGGCTTTTGACCCAGAAGATTTATTCAATCCTGAAGTTATGTTTCCAAAACATGACATAATACATGGCATGAAGTATTAATGTCTTCGAGCAAGGTCTTTAAGCAGCATTTTTGACGGCACTTGCAACAACTTTGACAACACGCTTGTCTATTGTATGAGGAAGAATGTTTTTTGTTGTCGGTTTTTTAACCATCTTTGCTATTGCGTACGCAGCAGCTAGTTTCATTTTGTCATTAATTTTTTTCGCCCTGACGTCTAAAGCACCGCGGAAGATGCCGGGAAATACAAGGCTATTATTTATCTGGTTTGGAAAATCGCTTCTTCCGGTGCCTATAACATAAGCGCCGCCTTTTTTTGCATCAGCAGGCATTATTTCAGGATTAGGATTTGTGAGCGGAAATACAATCGGCTTTTTGTTCATGAGCCTTATGTCCTTTGGTTTCAATAATCCTGCTACCCCAGAAACTCCAATGAAAACATCAGCATTTATTAATGCACTCTGCAAATCACCTTCAACATCTTCCTTGTTCGTGTATTTTGCTATTTCTTCCTTGTACCGATTCATGTTTGACTTGCGGCCTTTGTAGATTGCGCCGTAAGAATCAACGACTATAATATCTTTTAGATTATAATAACGCAGCAATCTTACTATGCCTAGTCCTGCTGCGCCTGCTCCTGCTATAACTATCTTGATGTCAACAAAATCTTTCTTCACCAATTTTAATGCATTTATCAATGCTGCTAAAGTTACTATGGCCGTTCCGTGCTGGTCATCATGGAACACAGGTATGTTCAATTCTTTTTCCAAACGCTCCTCTACTTCAAAACATCTTGGTGCTTCAATATCTTCAAGATTCACACCGCCAAAATTAGGCTCAATCCATTTCACTAAAGAAACAATTTCGTTTACCCTTTGCGTTGCAACAGGAAGTGGATAAGCATTAACACCGCCAAAAACCTTGAACAGTAAGGATTTGCCTTCCATTACAGGCAAGGATGCTTCAGGTCCTATATTGCCCAAACCTAATACCCTGCTACCATCAGTAACAATAGCAACACTGTTCCATTTAGATGTGTAGTCAAAGGCAAGTTTTTTGTTTTTAAAAATCAATCTAGAAACTGCTGCCACGCCTGGCGTGTAAAGTAGTGAAAGATTTTTTTGGTTAACAGCAATTTTTGATTGGATTTCAATTTTTCCTCTTAATTTTTTATGCAATTTTATCGCTTGTTTGTCTAAAGACATGATAATCACAATTTGCTATAATCTTCAATTATCACATAATAAAGCTGTTGTTGAATGTTGAATATGTTAATGGGAAAGAATGTTAAAAAGGT
>Ga0213870_1000397_pt1 | contig 21206 bp, 20 predicted proteins | sample WICALVC2017_Meta_FD_160119 | JGI IMG/M metagenome (GOLD analysis project Ga0213870, IMG submission 160119) | Freshwater microbial communities from subterranean cave lake in Wind Cave National Park, South Dakota, United States - WICALVC2017 | ecosystem: Environmental > Aquatic > Deep subsurface >... | reverse complement strand
GAAAGAGTCCGACTGGACTGACTGTTATTCTAAACTCAGCGCCTTGTTTTGTTTGCCCCCCCCCCTGGGAGGAGAGAATGAAGGATGCTTCTTGTGTCTGGACAGGTTTACCCAATTGTCCAGAGGAAAAAACACCGCTGGGACTGATGACGGTAAAAGATTGGCTGTCATTGAAACGAACAGTATAGACAACCGGGGCATAGATATCTGGATTCGTCCGACTCTCCGTGACCGCGAGCACCTGTAGATAGCTTCTAGGATCGCGTTGAGACAGAAGCCATTCCCAATACCATGGAAGATGGCCAAAAGATTCCTGATCCCCTTCAATGGCTGTGTTTAGCCCAAGTTTCGTGAACACCCGTGTTGTTAAATTGTCCGCTTTGATAAGATTGATCTCGGTCTGAATATCTGTGACCCGCCACTGTTCTGGCAATTCCATTCCAACCATTCTATCCGAAGCGGTTTCTGCTCTACGTGGTTTATTGACATAAAGCTTCGCCTCGCTTGTGAACTCGGGTTTTTTGTAAGCAACAACCGCTAGGATTATGGGGACGAGGACAACCCAAAGAAGGAGTATCTTCCACCACCCCATCAGAAGGATTTTTACGATCCGAACTTGACCGGATTGGCTCTTTGGGCTTGGTGATGGAATGACATTTAACTTTGGGTCAATCGACATAAAATACCCTTCTCTAAAAAAGGCCCCGATACTACCTTGATAGGAGTTTTATCTGTACGAAAGGGGTCAAAAGTTCACCAATCGTCTGAAGTGTTGGACGAATCAGCTTGAGGGCTTGGTTCCAACTCTCCCCAGGAGTCCGTGGAACATAAATGACATCCCCTTCCTTGAGCATGATAGGCGGGAGATCCCCCGCAAACAAAGAGGCCATATTGACTGAAATGATCTCGCCGCGTGTTGTTGACAGCGAACGGATAATTTGTATACTCCTGTCTTTATAGTCGATATCCCCCATCCCGCCTGCCGATGCAAGCGCTTGGAGCAAACTCATTTTCTGCTGGTACGGAATGGTCACTGCGCCAGATGTCTTCACCTCGCCCAACACAAACACATATTGTGTTCTCGTATCTTTATCTGGCACAAAAATGATGTCCCCACTCCGCAACCAGATATTTTTACTCACATCTCCGTTCAGGACTAAATCATAGATATCAACGGGAATAAGCTTCTCTTCACGTATAAGCCGCGCATTAAGGAGATCGGGACCGCCTTCTCTAAAAAGCCCCCCCACCCTTACCTTTCCAAATGCCAGCGCTTGGGCCAGGTGAATTGGCTGCTCCATATAATAAACCCCTGCCCCCTCGAAGTGTCCGAGCAGATAGATCGGCTGGCTTTTATAATCTGAAACCTCCACCACAACCCATGCATTAGAGAAATAACGTCGGAATATCCCTGTTAGTTCTTGGGTCACCTGACTAACAGTCTGTCCCTCCACACGCACCTTTCCAGCAAGAGGAAGATAGATATAACCTTTCCCGTCTACGCGACTCCCAGACACCTTGCCAGGAACAACGCCAGGGCTACCCATATCTTTCTGTCCATTGACATTGATGTACAAGGCATCATTGACCCCAATGACATACTCCATGGAGGGTTTAGGCCCTAATATCTCAGCTGGCACTGAAATCAATTCATGCTTAATCTCTTCAGATGCAGAAAAGTCCAGTGGGATTCTCTCTATGTCTTCTTGCTGTATCTCTACTTTGGAGAAAAAGGCACAACCCGTGAACCCTGCGAAGAGGAAACATAGACAGATCAATCTGACGGCGGCGTAAGAATATACCTTGAAAATTTTCATTATTAGATGCGTGATACAATTCCCCACAGACAGAAGCGATTGTATTCTTTTTTCTCATCTTTTGTCAAACTTGATCCTCTTCCCTATCGTAACTATCTCAATTTTAGAATTTGACAAAGTATGTTGAAGCATGTTAGCGTGGCACCTCATGTGGATGTGTTCCACATCTCATCTCTAAGGGAGTCCCTGCCGAAAACTTTAGACCCAGTCGTGAACATCTTCTTGGAAACATACGGCTGTCAGATGAATAATGCTGACTCGGAGACCGTTCGGTCGATTCTAATTTCTAACGGCCATCAAATTATATCGTCCACCGATGATGCCGATGTCGTGTTGATCAATACCTGCGCCATTCGGGAAAATGCCCATCGAAAAATATACGGCCGATTGGATATCTTGCGTCCAATCAAAAAACAAAGAGAGGCACAACGGCGACCTTTCATTGTTGGGGTTTTAGGATGTATGGCCCAAAATCTCAAGGAAACGTTGCTTGATCACCCTGTAGCCAATCTGGTGGTTGGCCCAGATAATTATCGTGCATTACCACACCTGATTGACAGCATCGTTCAGTCGAATCATCACGAGATTGAGGCCGCTCTGTCAGAGTATGAGACCTACAGTGATATTGCGCCGACTCGCATAGCCGGGGTCAATGCGTGGGTTACAATTATGCGCGGCTGTGACAATTTTTGTACCTTTTGCGTGGTGCCCTATACGCGGGGTCGGGAGCGAAGTCGGTCTGTTGCGTCGATTTTAAACGAGTTAGAACAGCTTGTAAAATCAGGGTATAAACAGGCCACCTTATTGGGGCAGAATGTGAATTCCTATTGTTACGAAGGGGAGCGTTTCGCCGATCTCATTGTAAAGGCGGCGCATGTCCCCGGTTTAGAACGGATCCGATTTACATCGCCTCATCCAAAAGATTTTCCTGAAAAACTGCTTTACGCCATTGCGGAACATCCAAACATTTGTAATCATATTCACCTCCCACTACAATCGGGTGCAGATCGCATTTTAAACTTAATGAATCGAACCTACACGTCTACAGAATATCTTGACCTTGTAAAAACAATTCGTCGTGTGATTCCCACCACGACTTTAACAACCGACATCATTGTTGGATTTCCGACCGAGACAGAGGCAGATTTTCAAGCAACGGTACAGGTCATGGAAGAGGTTCAATTTAATAATGCCTTTATCTTTAAATACTCAGAACGAAGAGGAACGATCGCGGCACGTGATTATCCCGACGGTGTTTCAGAGGCAATCAAAAAAGACCGGATTGTGCACCTGAATGCAATACAACATGAGATTGCGTTTACAAAGCATAGGCATTATATTGGCCAACACGTGCAGGTTCTCATCGAAGGGGACGCGGATAAAGGACTGCATCAACAGATGGGGAAGACCGAGGGGAATTTGACTGTTGTTTTTCCAAAAACCGATTTTAGTCCGGGAGCGTTTGTCACTGTTGAAATCACGGAAACCACTGCGGGGACACTCTATGCCCACTGACGAAGTAGACCAACACACGTTAGCCCTTGCCGATGTGACCCTGTTCTATAGCGCGGTTGTTCCTGAAAATACACGGGCTGTGCTGTTGATTGTTCATGGTCTCAGCGAGCATGGGGGACGGTACAGCAAACTTCAGCAGGAACTTTCAGAAGCCGATTTTGCCGTTTGGGCTTACGATCAAAGGGGGTTTGGAAAATCAACCGGTCGCAGGACTTATGCAGCGCACTACACCCATTTTTTAAATGATCTAAAAGAGATGATTGCTGTGGTCAGAAATGCGCATCCGAATCTGCCGCTTATTTTAATAGGCCACAGCTTTGGGGGATTGGTGGTGTCTGCCTTTTGCATTGCGTTTCCGAAACAGGTAGACGGTGTTGTTCTTTCTGCCCCGGCTTACGATTTTTTCCCACTCCCTTCCATACTGCATTTTGTCGGGATCGTATTAACCCGATTCTTCCCAACAATGCGGATCCAATATCCGAGTGACCCAAAGAAATTGAGTCATGATCCAGAAATTGCCATTGCTTTTCGTTCAGATCCGCTAACACAATCTTCCGGCACGCCCGGATTTTATCACGCACTTTTAGAGATGAATGAGCTGGTCAAGAGGCAGGCAGATCAAATATCGCTACCTGTCTTGATTCTGCAAGGGACAGAAGATACAATAGTCTTTCCTAAAGGGGCGCAAGCGCTTTATGATAAGGTGCAATCAGATACAAAACGATTGATTTTTTATGATCGGTTTTATCATGAACCCTTTAACGAGATTGGACGGGAGAAGGTGATCGCCGATGTGATCTGTTGGCTAAACGATTTATTACTAAAATTAAGGAGGGAATGAACATGCTCGTAGAAGAATCAGAATTCAAAGGAAACGCCATGTTGGTGCTCAAACAAACGGAGGACGATAAGTTTCCATTTCAATTTGGTTTGAAAAAAGCGAAGCTAATACTAGAACATATCGAAGCAGTCAAAAAGTTTGTGGAAAAGCATTCGGCAGCGTAACGGGTTACAGGATGAAACACTGCCTACCGTCTGTAAAGGGTGGTTCGTTATAGGTATTGTAACGAACCCTTTGCCCAAGGGGTACTCATCAGTAGCCGTTCAACACGGTGTCCTCCGATAAGATGCCCTTCAATAATTTCGTCGACATCTGCGACCGTTTTGACGGTGTACCAGACCCCTTCGGGATAGATAACGACAGACGGCCCCATAGCGCAAGTATCAAGACAACCCGCTTGGTTCACACGAACACAGTGCTTCAAACCCCGCTTTTCAATCTCTTTCTTAAAGGCCGCCCGAATCACTTCCGACCCTTTTTCCGAACAACAGCCGCGTGGATCATCGTCCGGCCGCTGATTGATACAGATAAAAATATGATATTTATATTTGTTCATTTCTTAACTCCCCTATCCCCCTCTTTCACTACAGGGGAGCCAATTTTCTAACGGGGAAGCCGCACCTTAGCATATATCTCTGACAATCCGATAAAGCAGTCAAGAGAGGGCAACTGTATCTGATCCATGATATTGAACGTTTCGGAAAGAAGCCATGTATTGGCAGATTGCCGTGTATAATACATGACGTGATAACGGTCTTGAGCGACAAGGAGGTACTCCTGCAAAGAAGGTAATGTCCTGTAATGTTCAAATTTCCTCCCGCGATCATAATCTTCCGTGTTCTTTGAGATGACCTCGCATAGGAGGATCGGATTTTGTAATGTATCGACCTCGGCATCTTCAAAGGTGGGATTTTCAGATGCCACGACGATGTCAGGATAGATGTAAAGTCCAGTGCGGGATATCTTGACGCGCATATCACTCGTGTAAACTTCAGGTAGCCGATCTTGCAGGTGGGCGTGCAGCCTTGCCGCAATATTTAAAGAAATAATGTTGTGGCGTCGGCTTGCGCCAGACATCGCAAATATTTCCCCATTGAAGTACTCATTCTTGCCCGTGGCTTGGCGCTCTATGGACAGGTATTCCTCTGCACTCATGCCTGTTTTGACTTGCGATGACATATACTCCTCCTTAAGGTTAAAAGTTTAGCTGATTTGAACAGAAACCAGAACGGTTGATGGCGGTTGCTCTACGGAAAAGGCCGTACCCTCTTTGTAAAGACGCGAAATATCCTGTCCGTAGGATGGGACAACTGATCGTATTATCAATCCGATGACCGATAGGCGTTTTTTGCTCGTCATATTGTTCATTCTAATCCTTTTATGATCTATTTTGCTAGGTTTTTGTCTCTTTCGTCTCTTTACACGACGTTCTCATGGCTGGCTTTCCTCCGCAACCTTCTGGCCCTTTTGAGCCAATCCATCGCCTTCTAAAACGATACCGTATGAAAACCCTTCATCCACGCGCGTGATCTTTAGGGTGCCTACCTGCTCATTTTTAGTGCCAAGCACCTTCCCATTAAACACAATGGGGTGCCCTTCTTGAACGATGTTCAGACGGAGTCCCTTATAAATCCCATGGCGTACACCCAGATTCAGAATAACCTGCCCATCCTTCTCTACCGAAACAATCTTCCCTTGCATGGGATAGACCCCTGTGATCCGTTGACTGAGTGCAAGCGCAGTCTTTGAAGCTAAGTCAGAGAGGTTTTTCTCCCTCTCGCTCGTATAGATGATTTTAACGGCTGATGTCTCAGGATCAATGAGGCGCAGACTTAATCTAAACCCTTCGTCTATCGCGGACAAATATCCAGTCACCATGAGCCGCGCCGAAAGCAGTTTTCCCAACTGCAACGCTGTTTCTGAGTCGGCCAAGTCCGAACTCCCCAATTTTAATTCAGCCAGTAATTTATCCATCATCTCCCGTTCTACCACAAAAACCCGCCTGTGCTCTTTTGCTATGAGATTTTCGGTGATCTCCAGTTGTATGGCATCTGTAATTCCTTCCCGAAGATCGCCAGAGGTCTTGATGCCAAAAAAGGCCAACGTCAAAGGGACAGACGACCATGGATCCGTTTGCGGTATTTTTGCGCCGTTCTTTTTATATTGTGCCGCAAGATCGGTTACCAGCGTATCAATTCGTTTCTGCTTTTCCATATCCTCTTGGAAACGAAGATGGGCCTCAATCCGTTTTGCGAGCGATTGAGCAACGGGGTCTTTGGGATCCGCTGACAATGCCTCTTCGTAAAGGGCTTTGGCATTTTTAATCTGCCCTTGCTTTTCATATAGAACCCCCCGATTGGTCAGTATTTCAGAGGAGAACGGATTATAGACTACCGCATTTTGATACATTTTTTCAGCAAGCGCGCTGTTCCCTTGGTTGGAATAGATTTGACCCGAACGATTATAAGCCTCTGCCGTTTGCCAGTCTTCACTCATTTTTCCCTCTGTCGCCTTAACGTATTGGGCAAGGGCCTGTTCTGAATTCCCTTGCATTGCTAGCACATTGCCATGGATGAGATGCACCAGTCCACTTGCAGGATTTGCCTCCTTGATCTTTGTTGCTAACGAAAGAGCTTTGTCTGTTTCTCCTTCTTTCATGTAGGTTTTAACAAGCCCCTCTTTTCCCAAAATGGCGTCTTTCGAGGCCAACTGCGCGATACGGGTGTATTCTTCTTTTGCCTGATCAAGCTTTCCCTCCTGAAAATAGGTATTGGCAAGTCCCGCCTGCGCGACAATATTCTCAGGGTCTGATTTTAATACTTTTGCATAAACTGTTTTAGCGAGTTGCGTTTTTTTTAAATCAAGACTGCGTTCGGCAACAGTGGTCACCATTTTATACGACGAAGCCCCGCCTCCCTCAAAGCGATCCGAGACCCGCAGGCCTGGCCCTAGAATGTAAGTTACTGGGAGTATCACTTTAACATCGTATTGGTTAAAAATGGCGCCATCATCGGTAATGATATAGAATGGAACCGGACTTTTTTCAAAATATTGATTGATCGACTTACGATCATCTTTTGAAATCACAAGAATCCCAATCCCATCCTTTTTATACTCATGGTACAACTCCCTAAGATGCTCCAAACCAGCAAGGGACGGCTTCGAATTCAGTTGAAAGAAGTACAGTAGAACCATGGGTTTTTTCTGCACCGCCTTTAATTCTGGAAAAGGAGGAGCAGCCTCTCCTTTTTGAAGGGCCGCCGTCGCATTGGATCCCGCAAGCAGAATGGCCGTCATTATCGCTATAAATAATACAAAAATTTTTTGTTGTTTCATCGCTGTTCCCCAATATTTTACCAGTTTAAGTTCTAGCGGTGCCTTCCCTCTTCCAGAAACATCAACCGTCACTTCGATTATAACATATCCCGTTTTAATGTAACGACTCACCCCCGACCCCTCTCTATTTCGTCCCCCCTCTTTGAGAATCAGAGAGGGGGTAGGGGGTGAGTAGTTACGTTTTAATAATCTTTATCTCATCTGAGCCTGCGAATAGGACTCTACTAAAACAACCTTCCTCCGCTGATATAGTAATGGGGTTTGTCTTCTGCCGCAACTGGGGAGTTGATGGGCCAAGCGGCATTGAAACCAAACGCCATCGGCATGATCCCTAGAAAATCGACAAACCATAAGATACCACAGCCTGCGTCTGACTTGTACTCATTTAAATTAAACAGCTCGGATCGGGGAGCGACAATCCCCACATCGGAAAAAACAACCCCTTGCAGGGTATGCGTTAATACCAATCCAAAAAAGTTTATATCGGTTTCATACAAGAGGGGAAACCGATATTCCAGAGAGAATAAGTTCATATTTTCGCCCCCAAAGCGGAGCGGGGTGTATCCTCTTAAACCATTTTCACCGCCCAAGAAAAATCGATTGCTTTTTAAGAGTGCTCCTGTAGAGACTCCCGTCATCAGTCGGGCCTGAACCTGATGGTAGTTTGAAAAAACAAACGACCGATGAAGATCAAACACCGCGTTCATGATATAATTGCCACCGTTTGCAGTGAGGTTTTTATCAATCCCAACCGCAATATCCCATTGTGGATATCGACCTGTAAGCCATTCCATATATTCCTGTACAAAGGGAATATTCGGATACCGCAAAGAATAGGACAGATTGGCCGTCCGTACAGCTTCCTCCAAGACAAGGTCGGGAATGCGGTTGGGGGATTGAGCAGAAAAGCCTGTGGTCACAACGTGTTGGTTTGAAAGAACCCGACTGTATCGAATGGACCCGACATCCTTTGGCGCTGAATGTAAATAGCTAAGATTGATGCTGTTTTTTATGCTGTAAACAGGTTGAAATCGCAGGCCAATATCGTAATCAACAAACTGGGTCGTTACGTTGTACCCGAGGTTAATCCGCTTTAACAGGACTTTCCACTGCTCGGGATCACGGTTATTTCCTCTGTACGTATCACGGGTTATCTCGTCTGGATCAATCTCTACAACATCAACAGGAGAGAGGGTGGTTACGACTGTCTGATAGCGATTTTCCTCCCCATTCCACAATAACGGTATCTTTGTGCCATCTTTTTCTGAAAGAACAATCTCAAGCGGCTCCACCCCCAATCCTTCTTTTTTAATATCAATTGTCGTTTGATACGACTCCCCTACCCGCTTTCGGACAACCCGCTTAATTCCAAAATCGATTGAATCGGTTGCCAGCAACTCTTTTTCAAAAAATTGCTTGATCGCAGGGGTCGTTTCACCATGAGCCATGAAGCGTATTTTTAATTGCGGTTTTTCTCCTGATTGAACGCGTTGTTTATAATCGGTGATCACCTTTTCCAAGAGTTCAGGGGAGAAAATCTTTTTTAACCTTGGATAGTACGGCAATGTCGATTGATGAAATGAAAGAATTGTTTCGCTTTCAGATGCCAATTTTCTAAAATAGATTTGGTGGAGAAGCGGATCCTCTGCGTATAAAATCTGGTCAATCAATGGCAAAAAGGAAATCGGCTTCAACCACGACCTTAACTGTATCTCCTTTGGATAGCGTTGTTTGGCAAATTGATCTGCGGTGATTTCTGCCATCATTTCGGAAACCCAAGGCGCTTCCCACGGAATGATCTCCTGCCAAAGAAGTTTAAAAACCCCTTTCGCTACGCGGATTTCGTGAAACTGCTTCAGCAAAGGGAAGACTTTAAAGAGTCTTGAATCAACGTAAAGTAATCTTGCTCCTGCAGTCACAATATCTTTATAAAGTGACGCATGTGTCAACTGCATGTTCATTTTTGGGAGTGACATCACGCTGGATGAGAAGAATGAAATAGCCAACTCCGCCGTCTTAAAAACCTGTTCCCCATATCGTTCATTTCTCTTTGAATAGGTATAAACAAGATCGACGTCATGCACTGCCTTTTCTTTACGAATCATTTCTCGTCCGATGGAGAGAGAATAATAAGGCATCAATCCCGATGTGGACGCAATGAAGTCCATCCCTTTTGGAACGGTCATATCAACATGAAATTGACTGGGAGGCGGTAAACCATGAATGTCCCATTTTCCATTGACCAGAGGAGGAAGATAAGGATGCCATCCTCCCTGCAAGGTAACCCAGTCTCGAAAATATCCAAACACACCATATCGTTCTGGAATCTGTGTTACAAATTGGATCAATAAATGATAGGGTGTTTTTGGGGGAATCGGAACACCCAATCGAATTTCTGAAAGCGTCTTTGACCCAAAAAAATCTGCCGAGACAAGCTTATTTCCTTCTGGGTCTTCTATTGATACAATCTCAATTGATCCTGGGTTAAATGCGACGGGATAAGCCTGCGAATACTGATCTTTCTGATTATTTGGATATTTTTCTTTATAGAAATTCGGATAGAGAAAAAGATAGATTTCTGAAAGCGGACTCTCCCCTGAATTGGTAAATGTAATTTTCGTGGTTCCTTCAATCGTATGTTTTTTTTCGTTATACGAGGCGGTAATATCATATCGAACATCCGCGTAGATAGGTGGGGGGGCACAAACAAGAAGAAAAAAGAGTAAAGCCAGTCGGAACGCCGCCCTATTGTAATCGTTACGAATTGAATAGCTCATTCGAGGAGACTGGCGTGACGACGACTTCAATTTCTCTTGCGGCAAAACGAAAAACCAAAACGCTGACCAATAAAAAGATAAACACATTGAGCAAAACCATGCCCAAGCCATAAAGCATGGATGGCGTTTGCGCCCACGGGGTAACATCTTCCATGATTTCCGTAATATGCCAATTTAGCCGCACGGAAGAGCGAATATAGCCCATAAGCGACATCGTGGTTGCAATCAGAAAAGCCAATACAAAGAGGGCAATGGCTCCGGATGTGGGGAGGCTTCCCCATCTTATCGGCCCAATGATTGTGGCCTCCTTTAGCATCTTATAGTTTAAGAAAAAACCAAGCATCAACGCACTCATCGCGGCCAGAAATTGAGGAAAGGCCAAGGCAACACGCGCATTGGCAGGAATCATCATGCCATAAACACCCAAGAAGAGAATCACCGCCTCAGCCACCGCAAATAAAGAGATAAGCGCGATATTGCCCCACCGTCTCCACGAAATGGTCATGATCTTGTTACATCGCTTAAAGATGATAAAGCAGAGACCCAGCACTAAAATCATCGTGTTGATCGCCGTATTTTTCGCACTCATCGTGCCGTAATAGCCGACGATGGGATGTTGCGTGCCGCCCATTGATTGAAACTCTCCAGAGGTCGCTGGCAGTGTGTGGGGCGTGGTCCAAATCAGGAAAGAGATCAAAAGAAGCAGGAGCAGATATTTCATGTAAAGGCGGTACCGATGCGATCCTTCCATGCGAGATGTCCCCTGCCAGAGATAATAAATCACTGTCATAAAGATCAACCCAACCAACATCGCCTGAACAACGAACAGCCAGCTTAATGCGCCCCCCATCAAGGTCATCCCCATCCGCTGTCGAAAGATAAAAATCTCTTTAGCAAACCAGTATCCGGCAAAAGGGAACAAAGAGAGATTCGCAATGGCCAGCGTGATGGCAATATGTCCCATCTGATCGTAATGGGCCATAACGGCGGCATCCGATGTGGTCAACATGCGAAAGGCTGCGTAAGCGGCAATCACCGCGCCGCTAAACATGATACTAGCCAATACCCGATGGACATTGAGTGGATTCCAGAAGGGGGTATGGACAATCGCCCAAATAGAGCCCAAATAACGCCCTGTAGCATCAACGCCGCGCGGCGACATCATAAACGACATCAGGGCGTTTGCCAGACAGATAATCAAGACCCCATTAAGACACAGTAGAAAACCGATGCCCAAATGAATCCACTTTTCTCTCCTTATTGCGCTATCTTTCCATCGGTAGGCGTAGCCATAGAAAAGCATGCTTTCAAGAAAAAATGCAAAGGCATAAAGAAAGAAGACGGGTCGAAAGAGATTTGCGATGTATTGAAAAAACACAGGGTAAAGCACCATGAATCCAGAAAGCAGGATTAAACCAAAAATAATGGTGAACGGATAAAATGGCAATCCAATCTGCATCACATGATAGGCCAATTGATCAAGCGTCTCACTCTTTCCTTTATCCCTCTTACGGAGAAGATGCGCAAAAAGCTCCATGAGCCACGCGATCATTGGGGTTCCCAATATCAGACTTCCGAGATAGAAATGCTGTTGAATAAATATCCAGAGGATGGAGCGATGATCCACCGATCTTCCAAAGCCGTAGCTGTCAGGGTAGCGCATTGGGGGGGCAGGAGAAACACCGGCGTCTTCCATCTTTTGATAGAGATCATCAGTGGGAATGCTGGCTGCGATAGCGGAGGAAGTCAGATACAAAACCCAAAAAAACAGAAATAGGACTAAAAGTCGGAACGCCGACTGCGGTCGGAACGCCGACTGCGAAGGAATTGTCTTATAAAGGAGATTCTGCCGCATCTGACCACTTTGTATACTCTATCAGATGCCGTGTGACTATTCAATGGTCAAATTCCGCCAGTCTGTACAGTGCCTAAAGCATTTCCTCCTTTATGAAAATAGCCGCTTTTGTTTTCAAGGCCATGGTATAGGCTTGCAGGGCCTTCTCCTTTTTTTGAGTAAGACGATTCTCGCGTTCTTGATTGATATCCTGCGGCTTTAAAAGTGCTATCTCCGCCACTTCAGAGGGGGTGAGTGCTGCCGACTGTCGAATCAATGTTTTTGCCTTATTCACGATAAGCTCCTCGCGTTGCTGATCCTCAAATTTTTCTGGCGTCAGACGTTCCGCCAACACAATACGGTGATAGAGTTCAGCGCTAAACTGGCCATCTTTTTGGAAACCGGGCAACTTTACAATCGATTCTTTTAATTCCGCGTCGGTAATCTGCAAACCCAAGCGTTCCGCCTCATGAAGCCACAATCTCTGTTCCACGAGCAGGTCAATCACTTGCTTGCGAAACTTTTTTTCATCAAACTGATCCTTTAACATCTGCCGATAAAAGCGGGCCATGTTTTTGTAAACCCGTTTATACTCTTCTGTTGAGATCTTATCTTGATCAATCTCCGCGATGATATTGTCCTGATGGTCTTCTTTGTCTCCCATCCAAGCCAGTGAAATCGCAAATGTCACTGCAAGAATTCCCATAATCCCACGAAAGAGCCAAGGATTATCTATAGCGTGCTGCCGAATGAATCTAATCATTTCTTCTCCTACATTATAGGGGGTTTAGCCCTGTCTTTCACCAGCCCAACGGGGGCCGGGGTCCCTTTCATTCGTACCCGATACAATCGATCAGGGTAATTTGTAAAAAGCCCGTTAATCCCCATTTTTATAAAGCGCGCCATCTGGTTGGGTGCGTCCACTGTGTAAGCATAAACGCAAAAGCCCTCCTGATGAACACGCGCAATTTTATCCTCCGTAATCAATCTTCTTGAAAAATGGATCGTCTGCGCCCGCATTGCATTCGCTTTCTTGAAGATGGCCGCGTCCCCTTTTTTATCCACAAGATACCCTAATGAAATTGCAGAATCAAGTGATCTGATTCGAATGAGGATTTCTGAATCAAATGAAGAGAGCAATACGCGATGTTGGGCATTTTGTTGATACACTTCCTTTAACAGTTTTTCGGGACGAACTGCCTTGATTTCCAGATTCATCAGAAAATCAGTTTTTTGTAACAACCCTTTTAATTCCGGAATCCGTTCCCCGTCTCCCACATCAAACTTCCGAATCTCGGCAAGAGAGAGTTGATCAATTCTCTCCGGTTGACTTGCAATCCGCCTTAACGTCACGTCATGGAAAACAACTATTTTCCCGTCGCGACTTTCCCGAAGATCGCATTCAATGCCGTCTGCCCCCATCTTAATCGCCGTTTGAAAGGCTAAGAGTGTATTTTCAGGAAAATGACCCGATGCGCCCCGATGACCCCAAGTTATAAATTTACCCTGTAATTGACAGGAGTTTTTATCTTCTATAGACTTTTGACCCATGAGTATAATGCTACGAAATATCCCATTAAAAGTAAAGATTGCGGGGGCAGGGCCATCGGGGCTGACGGCCGCAATCTTACTGGCCAAAGCGGGAGTTGCGGTAACGATCCATGAGGCGAGGGAATCTGTTGGTGCGCGTTTTATCGGCGATTTTCAAGTGCTGGAAAATGGGAGCGGCCATCTGGATTTTCTGGAATGGCTCCAAAAAATCGGTATCTCTATTAACTTTTTCACGCAACCTGTCCGCGAAGCAACCCTTTTTGATTATCGTCTTAAAGGCAAAACGGTCAAGAGTCGCGAACCCTTTGCCTACTTTATTCAACGAGGCAATGCCTCGGCCTTGAGCGGGAATACAGCTCTCATTGGGGCTGTAAGAGAAAGAAAGACGCACTCTCCCATAATCAGTCTGGATCAGGGATTGCGAGATCAAGCACTATCTGTCGGTGTGAAGATACAGTATCAATCGAAGGCTATCCTGGCCGAAGCGGATATCGTTGCAACGGGGCCATCATCGGCGGATGCGCTGGCCAAAGAGATGACCTTTCTAACAGACAGTCCCAATAAGGTTTGGATTTTGTTTGATATGAAATATGCCCCCGGTGGATACGCCTACCTTTTTGTGTTGGATGGGCGCGCTACATTTGGGTGTGCGATTACATGCGATTTACCTTACATCAGCCGCTATTTTGACCTCTCGTTAAAACGGTTTCAGGAAATTGATCCGATTTCCATTTCAGACATGCAAACAGGGTATTCCTTTATGGATTTCAGTCTGAAAGGGTCTGCGACAAACAATCAAAGCATGTATGTTGGAGAAGCGGGGGGATTTCAAGATTATCTGTTTGGGCTGGGATTGCGCTACGCCATGATGACAGGCTATTTTTCGGCAATGAGTATTATTGAAAATAAAAGTTATGATCTTCTCTGGAGAGAACAGCTTGGCCACTCACAAGAAGTGAGTCTTGTAAATCGGGCCATTTATGAGTTCGCAGGGAATATGGGACTTTCCACGTTTGTACGACGGGCCGCAGGAAAAGACTTTAAGGAATATCTAACCTCATGGCAGAAACCCTCCCTATGGAAGAGCGGGCTGCTTCCGATTGTAAAATGGGTTTGGCAGAGAAACAGATTGCGGACGCCCTGTAAGCATCCTTTTCCATTGCACTGGTGTCGGGAAGGAAAGCGTCTTCTATGATAACTCACCCCCGGCCCCTCTATCAATAGGAATAGAGAGGGAAGCATTTAAGGATAAGAATATGATCTCGCTTGAAGAGGCGTATCGTTATTGTCGGAAGGTCACGCAAAAAAGCGGCCCCCACTTTTCGGTTGGATTTTTATTCTTGCCCCCGTCCAAACAGAAGGCGATTTACGCGGTCTATGCATTCTGCCGATTTGCCGATGATATTGTGGATGAACATCAATCAGCACCGATTGACGTCCTGCTGAAAGAATGGGAAGCTGAGTTGCATCGTTGTTATCGCCATGTTCCAACACATCCGATTGGGATTGCGTTGTCCGATGCGATTGCGCATTATCCAATTCCTATCGAAGGCTTTTTGGGTTTGATTGATGGCTGCAGAATGGACTTGACACAGAATCGTTATCCCACCTATGCGGCATTACTCACTTATTGCGATAAAGTTGCGACCACGATTCGGGATCTTTCGTTGCCGGTTTTTGGATTCAGTGACCCCATTGCGTGGCAGTACGGAACCGCCCTTTCTACCGCATTGCAGTTGACCAATATCGTTCGCGACATTGGGGAAGATTTAGACCGTGGGCGCATCTATCTTCCTCAAGACGAAATTGCCGCTGCTGGCTACTCCGAGCTAGAGTTACTCTCCCGTGTTAAAAATGAGGCATTTTTGAAATTGATGCGCTTTCAACTGCACCGCATTCGGAACCTGTTTGATGAATCAGCCAAGCTTATGCCTCTGGTAGATCAAAATGCACGTCGGGCACTCTCTTTGATGCGAGATATTTATATTGCGCTGATTGATCAAATTGAAAAACGGCCTTATGATGTCTTGAATCGTTCCATACGACTGTCCTTATTACAGCGATGCAGGGTGGTCATTAAAGCGTTTTTAAGGAATTATTTTGGATCCGCTTTTTCCTTTGATAAGCTGGTCAGGCCATAAACATTCAAGGTGACAGGCGGAGCCTGACGGGGTGGTTATTCCACTTTTAATTCATTATTGAATTAGAAATGGAATTAGAAATCCCAATTCAATGAAAATACTTTTCGGAAGGGGCCAGTTGCGAAAGTCGGTTTAATTGCGAAAATAAAGACGGCAAAGGGATTGAAGGTGATCTTCAATTGGACAGGCAAAAATATTCAACAGGCAGATAAGGAAGAGAATGCAATTATTCAGCGGAAAGAAGTTTTAACCGCTCTGGACATCAAAGTTATCTATGCAAAGGGTCCTGCCACTTGTCTAACAGAGATGCCGATCCTACTATCAATAGGATCGGCATCTCAATAGAAAGACTATCTACTACGCAAGACTCGTCTTTAAACGCGCCTGCTTTCTCATTGTGAAAAGACCAACGACCCCAGAACCAAGAAGTAAGAGCGTTCCCGGCTCAGGAACGCCAACTGGCGTAAAAGGCAGACTACCACGCTGCAACAAGCCAGGGCCAAGATCCATAAGAACATCTTGTGGAGCTATACCAGATAGTGTATTCAATTTACCACCACAACAGGCACTCGTTCCTGCAATCCAAAAACGGGGATTACCACTAAGGCTAAAGTCGTCCGACGTTCCATAGCTGTAACCAATAAAACCGCCTAGGTCACCAGCAGTACCTCCCATGGTTGGGTCCGAAAAATAATTAAACGACAGGATGTAAGAATCAGCAGCAACACCCGTCTCAAGACGAATATTATCAAAAAAAACATCGCCTGGCACAGCACCTGGACACCCAAGGGCACATGCAGCAAGAGAGGCTCCAGGTCTAAAAAAATCCTCAAGCATTAAATTAAAGCTTGGTGCAACAGAAGAAGGGAAGGTGGCTACCGAAAAAATATCCCCCCCTGAATTAAGTTGGTTGAACGTCAAAACATGGTTCGCGGGATCCATGGAGTCGACTACAATATCCCCATGGTGCGCCCCCCCGTTGCGGCCAGTCCACTGCGACAAAGACCCCGATTCAAAATCATCGTAAAAGACCGTCGCTGCTGAAAGAGGTGCGCCAAAGAGAAGAAGCCCCCCAAACAGCATGACAGTGAAAGAAAACAAGCGATTAATCAGTTTCATACCAATATCTCCTTTCATGTTAAAATTTAAAACCCGCTGCCACTGCAAAACGCAAATTCGACAGCACTATCAAAAAGATATACTCAACCAACCCTCTTCTAAAAACAATACCCTCAAAGTAATCTCCCAACCTGATGCCACGACAACCCTACAACCGCTCCATTGCTCAAATACCACCAAAAGCTAACTAGCCCAGCAATCACAACAAGTTGTCTACCCCAATACCCGACCACGGTAGCGCATAAGATAATCCTTTGTCAAGTGCATAACGAATATTTTTTATTTTTTTTGCATTACCAAAATACCGACCGAACCAGCCGCATAATAACTCCTAAAATTGTCTAACACAATATGCACCTCAAATGCGGGTAAAACTTAACTCACTTTACCCGCGCAAAAATAGTCATAATCAATAAACCCGGGAAAGATTGCCCCTTCGCGACAATAATCGCAGGTCGGGTCTTTTCGAAGTTTAAACGTTTGGAACGCCCCTTCTAATGCGTCATAGGCAACGACCCGTCCGATTAAAGGATCACCAATTTCTAAAATTAGCTTCACCGTCTCTACGGCCTCTAAAAGACCGATGACACCGGGAAGAACACCCAATACACCTGCGTCTGCACAAGAGGGTGCAAGCTCCGGCGGCGGCGGTTCTTTATACAGACAGCGATAGCATGGCCCGCCCCGTTGTGGATCAAAAACCGTAATCTGCCCATCAAACCGATAGATACTCCCATGAACACAAGGCTTCTTTAGTTTCACACAGGCATCATTGACAAGATACCGAGTCGGAAAATTATCACTGCCGTCAACCACAATATCAAAATCTTGCATAATCCGTTCGATATTCGATGACGTGAGCCGTTCTTCAAAAGGGATCAATTTAACATGCTCATTAAAAGCGGATAACGTCTGCATCGCCGACTTAATTTTTGATGTCCCTACGCGATCGGTCGTGTGCAGAATTTGTCTTTGCAGATTTGATTCGTCCACCACGTCAAAATCAACGAGGCCTAATGTTCCAACACCTGCAGCAGAAAGATAATAGGCAATCGGACAGCCAAGCCCGCCGACCCCGATGATGAGCACTTTGCTTTTAAGTAGTTTGATTTGGCCATGCTCCCCGACCTCTGGAATCAGCAGATGGCGACTATAACGACGACGATCTTTTTCAGAAAGAAACATCGGTGTTTCTACGGAAAACCCCTTTCGTGACCAACCATTAAATCCACCCGTCATTGATAGAACAGAGGTATACCCCATATTTTTTAGCGTCTCGGTCGCGAACAAAGAGCGAACTCCCCCGGCACAATAAAGCACCAACGGGGCCGTACGATCCACAATCGCCTCCTCAATCCGCATTTCCAAAAAACCGCGCGGAACGGAAACAGCGGAGGGTAAGTGACCCGCGCGATACTCTTCCGACTCTCGAACATCAACAATAGTAACCGTCTCCCTTGATTCGATCATTTTCTGAACCTCTTCAGGCGCAACCTCTTTGAGCGTCTTCTTCAGATGAGAGAGCCTGTACTGATACGTCTGTGTGTCCGTTCCTCTGGCAGTGGCCGTGCCACCTGCAACAGCCGGGACAGTATCCCCTTCGACTTGTAATGTTGCCTCTCCGCCCACAATAGGATGCAACGGTGTTGGAATTCTAACCTTAACAGACATAAATTTTTCTCCTTTCATCGTAGGGGTTTGATTCATCAAACCCTTACATTCATCAAACCCCTACATCTATTTTTTCGGCCTTCCCCTCTTTAATAACAAATACAGCAAAATCTCCCGACTTTCCGTTCTTTACGGAGAGAACAAGATAAGCATAAGTGGGTGGGAGCCACGGTGTTCCAAACTGATATTCTTCAGAATTTTCAAGATCAGTTTGAGAAAAATAGGCGTCATGATCAGGATGCGAATGGTAAAATCCGATCAGTTGCATCCCCTCGGAAGTAATTTTTTCTTCTGCTAAAGACCGCTCTTTTGGGTCAATGAGGTATCGGTCTAAAACGGTAGACGCCACATAATTTTTCATGGGGACAATGGATTGGACAATGAAGGAGTCGGCCTCTTTCGCAGGGCACGTTGCCCTTTTCCCAGCCAAAAGGCCGCAACACTCTTGCGGATAGCCCCGTTCTCCCTCATTGCAAATCGCCTCAAAAATGTCAGATTTAAAAATCATTATAGCTTTTAAGTCTGTTGCAGATTGTATAGTTTGAGTTCTGTGAACTGTTTCGCTATGGAATCATAGTCTTTATCCTGATGAAGAAGTTGACAACCATAATCCATGGTGATCGTTGCGATCAGCGTATCAATTGCTGAAACAGTCACGCCCATCCTTTGCAGCGCAAAAGCAAGTTGAGCAGAAAGATGCCAATGGCGATCCAGAACAGAAAGCCATACAAGTCCCTGCAAAGATCGTTCTATATTGATTTTTTCCGTCTCATCTCGACATCCCTGAATCAATTCAACGACCACCGGCCCTGCGATAGCCACCCTGTTTTCATCAAGCAGGGAACCAATGGACTTCTTGATTTCTGAAAAACCCAACCGGGCAAAAAAACAGATCCATCCGCTTGTGTCAACTAGAACCATATCGGAATTCATTTTCTGTCTTTCCGCATCTGTGTGTGGGTCTTTTCTCTTTTGTGCCGAGAGGCCTTCAGGCTCTTAAGAGGCCGTTCTATTGCCCCGCTTCCAGACATTTGCTTTAGCAAGTCACGGAGCTTCAGCTTAATAAACTCCTCCATGGCCCGATGAATCATCTCCTTCTTGGTCTCGGCACAAGATAGCTTCATTGCCTTTTCCAAAAGCGCATCGTCAATATCAATCAACGTTTTCATGAATCGCCATCCTCACTATAGCTAAGATATATATAATACTACAATAGTTATATATATATATGTCAACACCCCAAAACTTTTTCTGTGGGGCGTTTTCTTGACTTGGCAATGGAATCCTCTATATATTTAGAGGCTTTATGTTCTTGTATCGTCCATGTCATTATGAAGTAAATCGTGAAAAAACAGGCTTTGCAGATTATTTTTAGGCTCGCAGTGGCCGTACCTCTCTTTTTTGTTCTCCTATTTCCTCAATGGGGGATATCCCAGTCTCTCCCAACCCTTTCACAGGAAGAACGGCACCTTTTTGAAGATGGGAGACGTCTTATTCAAGACGGAAACATTCCAGAAGGGGTTTCAGCCCTAGAGCTATTTTTTCTAAATCACCCAAACAGCCTGCTTGCTCCCGACGCCTTAATTGAGACGGGAAAGGCTTACTCACAACTGGGAAATCTTAAAAAAGCGATTGAGACATTTCGCCTCTTTTTGGAAAAATTCCCAAAGGAGACTCGAATCCCTACCGTGCGATCTCAATTAAGCTACGCCTATTTAGGAACGGGCAGCACATCAGGAACAGATCATGGAACATCTGTGGTAGAAGATGCCCTCGCCGTATGGAAAGGGGTCGCTGGACAAGAAACAATCAAGACCCCCATCTATAATCGCGCGGCGGAGATATATATCGAACGAGAAGCCTACGCAAACGCCGTTCGCGTATTGATCCGAAAGCAGGGGTTTGTCACCGATCCCGTTGAATCAGAAACCACCGGCAGCGGGATTGCGGCAATCATTCGGAACAGGCTGACTGAAGACGATCTTCAAGCCATCTCTTCGGAATTTAGCCCCCATTTTCCCGCAGACGAAGCAATCATACAATTGATTAAAATTTACGATAAGACAAGTCTCTTTTATCGGCAAGAAAAAGAGAGTAAACGATTTTTGTCTCTTTTCCCCAATCACGCTTATGCGGCTGAAGCCAAACGAAGTCTCAGCGTCATCAAAGCAAAAATAAAGGAAAACGATTATCTCATTGGGGTCATTCTTCCTCTATCTGGAAAGCTTGCACCATTTGGAACCAGCGCGTTACAAGGGGTGGAATTGGCCTTACACCAATTTAAAGACGGGCTTACAGACGTACCCGTTGGTCTTGCCGTAAGAGATTATGATGAAAGCGGCGCAAAGGGAAAAGAAGCCTTGGAAGAGTGGCTCAATGATTATCTTCCAGTAGGAATTGTCGGGCCGCTTCTTAGCCGCGAGATCAATCAAGTTGTGTCCGTGGTTGAAAATGGGAGATGGACACTCATTACCCCGGGGGCTTCTGCGGCAGACCTCCCTTCTATGGGAAAAGCCGTCTTTCGAAATGCGACGACCCCAGCCTCACAGTGCCGCGCTATTGCGGAATATGCAACGGATACCCTAGGCTTAAAGCGTTTTGCAA